>Ga0207890_1000065_pt1 | contig 73030 bp, 68 predicted proteins | sample LinPmetageLP48_FD_184059 | JGI IMG/M metagenome (GOLD analysis project Ga0207890, IMG submission 184059) | Marine viral communities from the Pacific Ocean - LP-48 (SPAdes) | ecosystem: Environmental > Aquatic > Marine > Oceanic | place: Pacific Ocean | collected 2011-06-13 | reverse complement strand
AAATTGTCGATCGCGACACCATTAAGCTGAGGGTATTTGAGCGCGGCGTGGGTGAAACCCTCGCCTGCGGTACCGGCGCCTGCGCCGCCGTGGTTAGCGGTATTGTGCAAGGCAAGCTAAACCCCGGAGTTACCGTGCACCTGCCCGGTGGTAGTTTGAGTATAGAGTGGCAAGGCGCGGGCCAGCCCGTTATTATGACAGGCCCCGCCACGACCGTTTTCGAAGGCCAGATACAAATATAGGATCGCCTGTGGACAGTGCACCCCCCAAAAAAGATGGTCTACCCAGCGAGAGTGAAGTTGCCCGCTATTTACGCAACCACCCCGGCTTCTTTCTCAACAACGAAGACATATTGTCTGAATTAAAGCTGACCCACCAAACCGGTAAAGTCGTTAACTTGGCCGAGCGTCAGGTTGAAATTCTGCGCGAACGCAATATGGACATGCGCAGCCGTCTCAGTAAATTGCTCGACAATGCGACCCGCAACGACCAGTTATTTGAGCGCAGTAAAAATCTTATTTTGACCTTAATTGAGTCAAAGCGCGCCGAAGAGCTAAGCAACAACCTCTGCCGCAACTTAGTTAGCGACTTCGAGGACATCGACTACGCCAGCTTGATCTTATTTGCCGACCCCAATCGAGTTGGCAGCAGTGTACTTCGCGTCGTTAGCCCCGAGCAGGCCCAGCAACAAATTGGCAGCTTACTGCGGGGTAAAAAGGCAATTTGCGGTGTACTCCGCCCCGAAGAATTGAGCTTTTTGTTTGGCCAACATGCCGACCACATTGGCTCAGCCGCCTTAATGCCAGTGCAGGCTGGCAATATCGACGGCGTGATTGCAATTGCCAGCAAAAACCCCCAGCATTTTAAATCTAGCATGGGCACGCTGTTTCTAGAATACATTGCCGAGGTAGTGAATCGCTGCCTGCCCAAGCTGATGAAGGGACCGTTTCTTTAGCGGGGAGATGCTTGACGGGAGATGGGAGACGCTAAAACCAAACGGCATTCGCTGCGCTCATTTGGATACCTGCCTACGCAGGTATGACTCGGTGGCGAGACAGGCGCTTACGCTTGGCCGTCACTCCTGCGCTTTTTTATTTGTCACCCCTGCGAAGGCAGGGGGTCCTGTTTGAGCTTAGACGTTGGCGCCATAAGGCAATCGCTACGCTCACATGGATACCTGCCTACGCAGGTATGACTCGGTGGCGAGACAGACGCTTACTCTTGGCCGTCACCCCTGCGCTTTTTTATTTGTCACCCCTGCGCCGGCAGGGGTCCATGTCTTTGCGGAGTCGACAACCCTCAGTCATTGCGCAGAACGCAGCGCCACAACCGCCTTTTTATGGCATCGATCAAAGCCTTAGCTAGCGAAGGCATGCGCTGCGCTAATATGAATCTCAGCCTTCCCAGGAATGACTCCGCAGCAAGAATTCGTCGCCCTAGCGTTCACCGCCTCCCTTCAAGCGTCTCCGTTCACCGTCGTCACTGCCTGACAATGTCTATCCATAAACAGTTGCATTAACTTCAAGTACTCACTCTGCCCTAAGTGCACAAGGTGATTACCCGGAAACCAGTGCAAATGGGATTCTGGCCAGTGAGCGTGAAGCAGCCGCACAAAGCGCGGCGGGGTAAAGCGGTCGCCAGCGCCGCCGATGATCATGACCCGTTCTGGGTCAAGCTTGGGCTGGTAACTTAGTGGGCTGTGTATTGCCAGGCCGCGACGAAGATCCATTGGCGTTAAACCGGTGCGTTTGCCAATCAAGTCCATTAGGGCACCCGTTGGCTGCCAGCTGCGCACGGTATCGACCGGAGAGACTAAGGGTGAGTTCGGTATACAAAATGCCAAGCGTGGCTCAACAACCGCCATTATTGAGCTCAAATAACCACCCAAACTAAGACCGCTAATCCCTACATGCGGCGCGCCGCGCTCAAATAAGTAGTCTATAAACACCCGCGCATCAGACACGGCTTGGAGCATGCCTTCATTTAACTGGGAAAAGCCCCCGGCAAAGAGGCCGTAACCACTAAAAGGATGACGCGGCTCGGCGCGAGAGCCGTGAAACGGCTGGGTCATTAGCAATATGTCGTAGCCATTGTTGTAAAACGAGTTCAGCGAAAAGAACACGCTGTTAAAGGCATACGAGCTCTCGACCACACCATGCACAAAGATTAAGGTCGGACGCGGACCGTCTGGATGGCTCCAATACTGCGCGCAGGCAGTTCGGTTACGCTTATAGCTCAAATAGCTGTCAGTGAGCTCGGGGTTCAGCGGCGTAAACGGGCTAGTAAAACGCAATTCAACTGCGGGAATGTCTTTGGGCTTATAGCTAAAACGGCCAATTTTATGGGCTTCAACATTTACCTTAGGCGGCGGTATAAACACATCGTCAATTTCACGAGATTCCGCCAAACCAGCATAAAAATTCATGCGTGCCCGCTCGCGAGCCATGCCGCCGCCTAGCAAAAATTGAGGTAGCAATGCACCGGAAATCATTACGCCTAATCCGGTTCGCATCATGCGATCCATTATCGCCGTGCCATAAACCTTTAGTGGGTACTCACCATCGAGCTCAGTGCCGTCAGACTGACAGTAGAAATCTTCTGGAAGAGTGAGCCACCACGGCGGTGATTGTTTAACCGGCGGCAAAAGGGTTTGCGACATGCGTATTGTTCTCTTTTTATATTTAGCGAGAACTTAGTTGTAACATATCCGCCCTAAATAGCAGTAGTGCCGACTAAAAATAAATCCGCCATAAGGAAGTGCACGACTACGCTTGCTCCCACTGGGGGCAGTGCTTAAGCTGGGCACTCTGACTTTGCGGCGCCTGACATGAATATTCAGCACGAACTCGAGGATTTCTTGGACTATCTGGCCACCGCCCGACGGCTGTCGCCGCATACTCTTAGCGCCTATCGCAATGACCTTGCGAACTTCGTCGTGTTCTGTGAGCAGCAGAATTTGACCTCAGTCGACGCCGCAGACAGCGCCCATATTCGCCATTTTATTGGTCAGCGGCGCAGTGCCAGCGCTGCCGCAGTGAGCATTCAACGCCTGCTGTCCGCGCTGCGCAGCCTCTACCGCTATCGAATGCGCCACCGCGGCGCGATTCACAATCCAGCACTCGGCATTAGCGCACCCAAACGACCGCAACGGCTGCCAAAGACCCTTGACGTCGATATGATTAAGCAGCTCTTAGAGTTTGATGGCGATGAGCCCATTGATATTCGCGACCGCGCCATGATGGAGTTGTTTTATTCTTCGGGCCTACGGCTTGCAGAACTTGCTGCGCTCAATGTAGGCGATTTAGATTTAAATGACGCCTTAGTCACGGTGACCGGCAAAGGCAATAAAACCCGAACGCTGCCAATTGGTCGTATTGCGATTGCAGCCCTGAAGCAATGGCTCAACGCCCGCGACAGTCTCACTCCCGACCAAGCGTTGTTTCTTGGCCAACGCGGTCAGCGCCTCGGTCACCGCGCAATACAACAGCGTCTGCGCTTTCGCGCCACGCAGCAGGGTTTACCCGCCCACGTTCACCCACATATGCTACGCCATTCCTTTGCCAGCCATTTATTGGAGTCCAGCAGCGATTTGCGCGGTGTTCAAGAGTTACTCGGCCACGCCAATCTGTCGACGACCCAAGTTTATACTCATTTGGATTTCCAACATTTAGCTCAGGTCTATGACAAAGCCCACCCTCGAGCAACACGCAAGGTGAATAATGAGCAGGATTAAACTACTGAGCTTTGACCTAGACGACACCCTTTGGCATACCGCCCCCACCATCGCTAAGGCCGAACAGGTATTTTATTTACACCTGCAAACCGCAGCGCCCGCGCTCACCGCTATGTTCAGCCCCAAGGCATTGCGTGAACACCGCCTACAATACTTAAGCGCCAACCCTGGCCTAGAGCACCATATTTCGCAGTGGCGGCTCGACAGCTTAAACCAGGCATTAATTGAATCTGGCTATGGTGAGCAAAGCCAAGAATTAGCAGCGGCGGCCTTTGATGTTTTTTATCAAGCCCGCCAGAATGTGCAGCTATTTGAACACTGCGCTAAGATACTTGCCGAATTAAGCCAAGACTTCCTGCTCATTAGCTTGACCAATGGCAATGCCGATCTCAGCCGCCTGCCGATTAGCCAGTACTTTCACTCCCATTATAGAGCCGAGCAAGTTGGCGCCGCCAAACCCGCAGCGCCACTCTTTTTGGAAGCATTAAGACAGGCCGATTGCCTGCCTCACGAGAGTATTCATATCGGTGACAATATCAATGACGATATCGCTGGGGCAAAGGCGGTCGGTATGCATGCTATTCAAGCGCGGCTTATAGAACATGCGCCGGAACCACACCCACTGGCCGACCTGCACTTTGATGACTGGCGCGACTTACCACGCTTAATTCAAAAAGTGAATTCAAGCACGCATTAGCCAATGCCGATGTCAGAACGTATCGGAGTCTGAATCGATGTCGGCAAGATTGCTGCGCATATGGGGTTCGAGATGTTTTATCTCGCCGCCGCGCGCCAAAAAATCTTGAACATCTTTAGACAGCTGATCCCGCATACGATCATGCACGGTTTGGCTGGGCACAAAGCTTGGGTTTGAAACTTGACTATCTGTACTACGACTACGCGACCCCATACGAACTCCTCCCGGAAACAAGAAACCCGCGTTTATATTGCGCTTTATACTGTTTTCATCCCCTAGCTGACAAGCATCAGATTAGGCTGTTTTGTTCTTAGCGGCGCGTTCAACTAATATATTTTGAGCTAAAGAAAGGAATTGTATGGGCACAAAAAAGGCGGCTAAAAAGCCGCCTATAACTTGCTGATGTAAACCGTGATTTAGATCGCGTCTTCGCCAGTCTCGCCGGTGCGAATGCGAATAACTTGCTCAAGCGAGGTGACGAATATTTTACCGTCGCCAATTTTACCGGTACAAGCGGCCTTAGTGACGGTATCAATGACTTTCTCTACCTGATCGTCGGTCACAGCAATTTCTAACTTAACCTTGGGCAGGAAATCGACAACGTATTCTGCGCCACGATACAGCTCGGTATGGCCTTTTTGGCGACCGAAGCCTTTAACTTCGGTTACCGTAACACCCTGCACGCCAATTTCCGACAAAGCGGCACGGACATCATCTAATTTAAACGGCTTAATAACCGCACTGACTAATTTCATCGCCGTAGTATCCCCTTCATTATGATTACTGCAATTTACACCCTATTTAGCCTCGGCTGCGGGGGTTTGGCAAGGTGATCACGTATTTTGCTGTAAATAAGTGCTAAAAAGCTGTTGGGTTAAGACGCATGAAACGCCAAGCCTGCACTAGCGCTACGCTTGACGGGGGACGCTTTTTATTCGCTATCGCTCACATGGATACCTGCCTGCGCAGGTATGACCTCGTTCTGGTTGATACCTATCATTGCCTTCCCAGGTATGACCCCGTTCTAGTTGATACCTATCACTGCCTTCGCAGGTATGACGCTACACTGGAGCATACAGTATCGCTTACGCGAAATTCGAGCGTCGCCCCTGCGGAGTCAGGGGCCCATCTCAGCAACGCAGCATTAAAATTAGCGCTGCTTGCAAAAGCATTCGCTGCGCTCACGTGGATACCTGCCTGCGCAGGTATGACCTCGTTCTGGTTGATACCTATCACTCCCTTCGCAGGTATGACGCTACACTGGAGCATACCGTATCGCTTACGCGAAATTCGAGCGTCGCCCCTGCGAAGGCAGGGGTCCATCTCACACGAAGCTGGTATTGCTCAGACCGTATAAGAACCGCTCTTAACGTCTCCGGTCTCCCGTCAAATCTAAAGCAAAAAAAAGGGCGCTCAATGAGCGCCCTGAAATCACCAAACGGGGAGAGTCTTACTTGTTGGTGAATTCTGGATAAGCTTCCATACCGCATTCAGAGAGGTCGACACCTTCGTACTCTTCCTCTTCAGATACACGTATGCCCATAACCACTTTGAGTATGCTCCAAACCACCAGGCTTGCACCAAATACCCAAGCGAAGATGATCGCTGCGCCGTAAATCTGAGCACCAAAGCTGGCATCGGTGTTCGTTAATGGCACCGCCATCAGGCCCCACAAACCAACAACACCGTGTACAGAGATCGCACCAACTGGATCGTCGATTTTGATTTTGTCCAAGGCCAAGATCGAGAACACAACAATCACACCACCAACGGCACCGATTAAGGTTGCGGCCATTGGGCCAGGTGTCAGTGGCTCTGCAGTAATGGCAACCAAACCAGCCAAGGCGCCGTTCAATGCCATGGTCAAATCCGCTTTACCGAACAGGATGCGAGCAACCAACAGGGCAGCAATCAAACCACCTGAAGCAGCAGCGTTGGTGTTAACAAATACTTGTGCCGTGGCGTTTGCTTCTTCAATGTTAGAAACCATCAGCTCAGAGCCGCCGTTGAAGCCGAACCAGCCCATCCACAGGATGAAGGTACCGAGGGTTGCCAACGGCAGGTTAGCACCAGGGATCGCATTAACTTGACCACTTGCACCGTACTTGCCCTTACGTGCACCCAGTAGCAATACACCAGCCAATGCTGCCGCAGCGCCACACATGTGAACCACACCAGAACCCGCGAAGTCAGAGAAGCCAGCTGCGTCTAAGAAACCGCCGCCCCATTTCCACATACCTTGTAGTGGGTAAATAACACCGGTCATTACCACTGCAAAAGCAAGGAAGGCCCATAGTTTCATGCGCTCAGCAACCGCACCGGAAACAATCGACATAGCAGTAGCAACAAACACTACTTGGAAGAAGAAGTCTGAAGAACCAGAGTAGTAGATGTCGCCGTTAGAGGCTAAGACCTCTTCTACTGACGCATCAGAAATGCCATTACCAAACCATGAGTCAGGCAGAATGCCACCTTCAGAACCACCGTACATAATGGTGTAACCGCACAACAAATACATGGTGCAGGCAATTGCGTACAGTGCGATGTTTTTGGTTAAAATTTCAGTCGTATTTTTTGAACGAACCAGACCGGCTTCGAGCATGGCAAAACCTGCTGCCATCCACATAACCAGCGCGCCACAGACGAGGAAGTAGAACGTGTCCAGGGCGTACTTGACCTGTATGATGTCTTCCATCACATGCCCTCCAAAGGGAAAGAGAATAATCTTTTAATTAATGTTTATAACAACCGTAATGCGAAATTAAATAGCGTCTTCGCCAGTCTCGCCGGTACGGATACGAACAACCTGCTCAAGTGCGGTTACAAAAATTTTGCCGTCACCAATTTTGCCGGTATTCGCTGATTTAGTAATTGCTTCAATAGTCGGCTCAACGGATCCGTCAGCAACTGCAACTTCGATCTTCACCTTAGGAAGAAAATCTACAACGTACTCAGCGCCACGATACAACTCTGTGTGACCTTTTTGGCGACCAAAACCCTTCACCTCGGTAACAGTTATGCCCTGTACGCCGATGTCAGACAGCGCCTCACGCACATCATCAAGTTTGAATGGCTTAATAACAGCCGTAATCAATTTCATCGGAAATCTCCTGTTAATGTGCGTGAATCACACACTAGGACTAAGTTAAAAAAATGACCGGCAACAACAAGTCACCGGTCGGGGTATTACATAGAAATTGGCAAGCTATAAGAAACTACAAAGTGCAGATCATCATCACTGCCATTGTTAGCTTCATCAACGATCTGGCTAAAGGTAAAGCTCAAGTTGTCGTTGTATGCATAAGAAGCGTCAAAGTGCGTGTAATCATCATCGGAATCTTCGTTTGAAGTTGTGCCGACGGTGAAAGAGAACTGAGCGACATCTAAGCCAACGGTGTAATAGAAGTAACCGTTAGCACCAGCGATATTGTCATAAATGGTTACACTAACCGGTCCCATTCCCAAGCCGAGAATAACTTCACTCAGATCACCAATGTCATAGCCATTATCACCACCAGCACCTGCACCGGGGTATGCATAAGTCCACGCACTTAAGTCGACACTTACTGGCCCCAGGTCAGTTGCAAAGCCAGCATAGTAGTCAACTTCCTGACCGGCAGTGTCATCACCACTAGAACCCCAAACACCAGCATAGAAACCTGCACCGCTAAGAGTGATGTCTCCAGAAACCGCAGGAGAACCATTAGAAAGATCCTGACCACGCCACAAATACATACTTGCTACAGATGCACTTGCAGCAACTTCAGCAGAAGCTGGAGCCGCAATCATGGTCATTGAAGCAGCTGCAACACCGGCAGCCAGTAAAGTTTTCATTGATTTCATATTTTAGTCTCCGCATTTTGGTATATAGAAAGTGATCAAGCACAATCTTGTCTTAGCTATAGCATGTTCGATGCCAACTACATTTTTATTATTTAAATTCAACAAGTTACAGAGAAGTCACTCCATACAAACAAAGCTGGGCAATAACTAGGCTTTGCCGGTCTATCCAAAACCACGAGCTTACGCACAAACATAGTGCATAGGGCAAAATATGCTTTACAAAACGCCTCAAAAATATGCACACAGCCATTACTAAGTGCTGAACAAGCTTAAAAAAGCCGCCGGAAATTAAAAGTTAATCTAACAAAAACAAATAGTTAACTAGAGACCGTAGGGTCTGACTTCACCATCCACACCTACCGCTACTTGCTGCGCACTATTTGAGTGCCTGCGCACTATTTGCCAGCGATATCGCTTTTTATTGAATAAAAAAAGGGCGCCATAGGCACCCTTTTAGGACAAGATAAAGCGTAATCGAGAATTAGTCTGACTTAGCAGGCTGCTCGGCGCCCTGCTGAGCCTCTAATTTTTCAATACGTTGACGCAAGCTCGCAATTTCACGCTGCAAGGCTTTGAGACTCACCTCACTGCTTGAGGGCACCGCTTTCACCGTACTTGTGATCAATTGATCGACTAAAATGCGGCCTGGCTTACCCGCTGAACCCATTACGCCCGGGCTGCCTGCAAGCCCTCCTGTTGCACCAGCAACCCACTTCCGATTACTGCCGGTTAGCGATTTTCGAGTTACATAATGACCGCCGCCACCAGCACCACCAGAACCCGCATCACCGCCTTCACCACCTGCGCCGCCATCGGCATTAATACTGAGGCGACTCACCATGCTATCGCCAGATTCCGTCTTAGCAACACTTTGATACAAAAAGGTAACATCACCGCCACGACCACCTTCACCGCCGTCGCCACCGTTACCGCCTTCACCCGCAACCTCGGCGTCACATTTAGTATTAAGGTCAGCGCCATCACCACCAGCACCACCGAGGCCACCGTCACCACCAGCACTGAAAATTTCCATGCTGCCCAGGCTTTCTAAGGCAAGTTGTAAGCGGATTTCAACACCATCGCTACCAGCTTGACCACTTTCTCCGGGCTGACCGTCGACAAACTCATCACAGGCTGGCGCGGTCAATCCTGGTGCACCGTTTTGACCAGCAGATCCGCGACCATCTATGACCACATTTTTACCAATATTAGCCAGTCGGGCATGTACCCGCCACGAGTTTACACCGGGAGCAAAGCTAATTCGGGCGTCGTCACCAATATTCAGTTTATCTAAAATCAATTCCTGTTGATCAACACCAACAAGATAGGCTTGGCCAGCCGGAATTGTTAAATCGGTTGCCATGCTCGTCAGCGGAACCAATGCTAACGCCATTGTGGCAAGGTATTTCATGGGAGTGTCCTAAAGGGGTAAAAGGCCGTCATTATAATCCTTGGCAAGAATAAAAATGCGGCATTTTGTGTGAATAGTCATCAATTAGTATGACATACGCGACGGACGGTGGTGAACCCAAAATCACTTCGCATATTTGCTTGGGGGGAGATTCATTTTACGATTAGCGCCAGACGCGGCTTTCGTCTTGGCGATCCTTTTTCATACCTAAGGTTTTAGTGGTTCATAATGTTTTTGTTATCCCTGGAGAGGCAGGGACACGTATTTACGAGGGCGCTGTGAATAGCATGTTGAGTTAACACTTAAAACCAAGCTCCGTCGCTGGGATGGACCCCTGCCTTCGCAGGGGTGACGAAATCAATAGTGTCATATCTACACAGGCAGGTATCCATATGAGCACAGCGAATGCTTATTACGCCAACGTCTAAGCCTACATTCCGTTGCAAAAATGGACCCCTGCCTTCGCAGGGGTGACGAAATCAACAGCGTCATACCTGCCCAGGCACGTATCCATATGACCCCTTCCATTATTAAGTCATACCGCCCAGGCAGGTATCCACGAACACAGTGAATACTTTTAATACAAGCGTGATGGCTTAAGACAGCTGCGGGTCACTCTCTGTAACTCCTCTGACGAGTCCTTCAGCGCAGAAAATACCTTGATCGTCCGCAGCACAGCATCCGGCCCTATCACCCGTCATCTTATTAGCGTTATATTGCGTAGCACTGGTTTGAATTTGACTAAAAAGAAGGAGCCTAGAATGAAGTTAGTCGCATGGTTTAGCGCATTAGTATTTTTTGCCTCGGCGGCGAATGCCGAGCTTGTTGAGAGTAAGTTAACACTGCCAGGTAAGTTGGGTTCGGCGGTGCTGTACAGCGATTCATCCAAAACCGAAGCCGGTCCGGCGGTGATTGTTGTGCATGAGTGGTGGGGATTAAATGATTATGCCCGAGGCCGGGCGCAGCAATTAGCCGAAGCGGGTTATACGGCTATCGCGGTAGATATGTATGGCAATGGCAAAAGCACCGAGCATCCCAAAGACGCCATGGCGTTTATGAATGCGGCGTTGGCCGAGCCCGCTAAAATGAATGCCCGCTTTGACGCGGCATTGGCTATTTTGCGTAAGCAGCCCGCTGTGGATGCCAGCAAATTGTACGCGATTGGTTACTGCTTTGGTGGCGCTGTGGTGTTGAATCAGGCGCGGCGCGGCTTAGATTTGGCTGGAGTCGCCAGTTTTCATGGCAGCTTGGGCACCGAAACTAAAGCTAAGCCAGACACGATTAAAGCGAAGGTTTTAGTGGCAACCGGCGGTGCCGATCCCATGGTACCGCCCGCGCAGGTCGGTGGTTTTGTTGAAGAAATGAGTGCCGCCGGGGTGGATTTGCAGTTATTGAGTTTCCCCGGCGTTGTGCATAGCTTCACTAACCCTGGCTCTACCGCGATTGGTGAAAAAACCAAAATGCCTTTGGCCTATGACGCCAATGCCGACCGCGTAAGCTGGGAAGCCTTAATGACGATGCTAGCAGAGTAAATAGCGAACTCGGTACGCCCTACTCACGCGTGCCGAGTTAGTTAAACAGTGACTGTAGGCTAAGAAAGCCAAATACGATCAAGGCTAGGATAATAAGAATATTACTGCCGATGCCAAATCGATGCGCTTTAGTAATGATGCGGTTATTTAAATACAGCAAAGTTAATGCAAGAAAGGGCATAAAAAACGCACCAGTCACCGCGTAAAGCATCACCAACCACACGGGTTTCCCCAGGAGTAAAAGGAGCATGGGAGGCAGTGCGAGATAGCCTAAAAAGCTCCGATAGGCCCAACTATTCTGGTCGGCTGCAGCACGTTGTTTAGATTTGCTGCGGGTGGCCATTATATCGGCAAACAAATAGGGCACCCCCTGCCATACACCGAGCATAGAGCTAAACACCGCCGCCCAGACCCCGAGTAAAAACACCTCTCTAAATACCGGCGACAAGGTGCGCCCTAACTCGTCGGCCATGGCCACTAACACTTGGTTACCTTGTATTGTGGCTGGCGCGGCTTTGGCAGCGAGTAACATAATGCCAATACCGAATAGCGCGGTAATGGTATAAGCCACGATCAAATCTACGCGGGCCAACGGCAGGGCGGCGCTGCTGTGCCACGCCTTTTCTCGCATCCAGTAGCCGTAGCACAGCAGGGTTACGCTGCCGCCAACCCCGCCGATGACGGCCAATACCATATTGTCATGAGATTGCATGCCAGTATCTGCAAGCAGAGTTTGTTGTAAATTAATGCCCGATAAATCAAGGCTGGCCAGTGCCGCCATTACCGTAGCAAACATCAATAGAATCAGCACTTTCATTGCCGACTCAAACACCGAGTAGCGACCAAACAACACCAATAATACGGCCAGCAGGGAGTGCAATACCGCCCAACTATTGATCGACAGCTGCGGGAATAAGGCATTGGCGGCGAGACCACAGGCAGCAATGAGGGCGGCGCCCACTAAGAAACCCCACAGCAAAAGATAAATCAGAAAATAGCTATTCACCCAGCGCGGCAAATGTTGTTGCCAGCCCTGCAAAATACTGGTGCCCGTGCTGAGTTGCCAGCGCGCCAAGCCTTCATTTAACGCCAGCTTGATGAGCGCGCCAAAAACCACCGCCCAAATAATTTGGCCGCCGAGACTGGCGCCGGATACAGCGGCGGCCACCAAATCTCCGGCGCCAAGGCCGGTGGCGGCAACAACAAAACCGGGGCCGATCAAGGTCAGGTTTTTTAATAATTTCATGCTTGGCCTTAGGCGATATTGCTGGGTGACGTTTAGCATGAGTATGCCGATGAATTGATACTTCGTCACGCTAGGGCTCGGCGTTTACTGCGTTGTGCACCGACATTCTTTACAATAGCGCTTATGAGCGATTCGAATACTCCCCCAGATAAGCCCCTACACCGCCTGAAAACTGGTGCGCTTTCCCGTCGTCTTGAGCTGTCAAAACTCGGCTTGCGCTATGGCAGTCGCGCCCTGCGTCAAAATTTATGGGAGCGGATTAGCGGCGACAGCGATGAGGCGCTGGCGAAGCGTCGCGAAAACATCGATTTTTTTGTCAGCGAGCTAGGCCGCTTAAAGGGCAGTGTGGTCAAAATTGGCCAGATGATGGCAACCTATGGCGACTATATGATGCCGCCGGAAGTGGCCGAGGCCCTGCACAATCTTGAAGACAACACCCCGCCCATGGCGTGGGCGGTCATTGAGCAAGCGCTGCACAAAGAGTTAGGGGCGGAGGCCTTGTCTGCTTTGGATATTGATCGTCAGCCATTGGCGGCGGCCTCGCTCGGCCAAGTGCACCGCGCGCGCCTGCGTGCAACGGGCGAACAGCTGTGTATCAAAGTGCAGTACCCCGGTGTGGAAGAAACTATCGACGCTGATTTTAACGCGGTGCTGCGCCTCTTGAAGGTGTCGCGGCTTTTATCCAGCACGCGCAATATTGACGACTGGTTTGGCGATATTCGTCTATTGCTCCACAAAGAAGTGGATTATGAGCAGGAACGTCGGGACCTTGATTTTGTCGGTAAATCTCTGGCCGCTGATGAGCGCTTTGTAGTACCGAAAAGCTACCCCGAATTTTCCACTCGCCGGGTGTTGACGATGAGCTACGAGGCGGCTGACTCGGTCAATTCTACCGCCGTGGCAAATTTACCCCAGGCGCGTCGCGATCGTTTGGGCAGTGCGGTATTAGATGTGTTCTTGACAGAGTTATTTACCTGGCGGCGGATGCAGACCGATCCCAATTTTGGCAATTTTCGGGTACGTATTGACCCTATTGGTAACCGCGATCAGTTGCTGCTCTTAGATTTTGGTGCCATGCGCATGTTGCCGGATGAGTTCGCCAATGAATTTTGCGCAATGATGGTCGCAGCCTATCAGCGAGATAGCGCAGTATTTTTACAAAAATCGATTAGCTTGGGTTTTATGAAAGCCCATTTCCCCCAAGCAGTGTTAGATAATTTTGTCGATATTGGCATTGATATCGCTGAACCGCTGCGCACCCCAGATGAGCATGTTCCCGCGTATGCGGTAAATGAGCATGGCCAGTATCACTGGCGCCAGAGCGGCCTACCCAAGCGGATTGCCAAGCGGGCCGTGGCGGCGTCGATCAGCAAATATTTTGCACTACCGCCCAAAGACTTTTTATATGTGATGCGCAAACTCATGGGCATCTACGCCTTAATATCGCTGTTTGATGCGCAATTTACGGCAGATACGGCGCTGCTGAAATACCTGCCCGCTGCGTCGCCCCCGCCCGAGCGCTAGCAATAGTATTCCCTGCAAAACGCAGACGAAAAAAAGCCGCTAAAGGTAGCGGCCTAAAATTTTGAGACTGAGTGAGCTTAATTCCTAATCTTCGAGTAGTTCTACGCTCGAAAAGTTCAATTGGATTACATCATGGATTGCGCAATACCTTCGACATCCAAGGTCAACTCGACAATTTGTGATGCGGGGCCAAGGTCAAAATCAATGCCAAAGTCTTTCAAGGCAATTTCGGTAGTGCCGTGAAAGCCCTGACGATAGCCGCCCCAAGGGTCTTTGCCGCCACCAATCTCGCTAACCGCAATCGTTACCGGCTTGCTGACGCCATGCAGGGTTAAAGTGCCTTTTAGCTCCGCTTTACCGTCACCTAAGGCCTTGAAACTCGTGCTTTTAAAGGTCGCTGTCGGGTATTTGTCTACCGCAAGAAAATCTTTGCCGCGCAAATGCTTGTCGCGCTCAGCGTGATTACTGTCGACGCTGGCAGTTTTAATAGTGACATCGACTGACGATGCATCTGGCTTGGCGGGATCGTAATTAAATCTACCCTCAAACTCATTAAAGCGACCATACAGCCAGCTATAGCCCAAGTGCTTAATTTTAAAATTGATAAACGCATGTGCGCCAGCGGTGTCAATTTTGTATTCGGTGGCATGAAGCGCGCCACTAAAACTCAATAAAGCGGTAAATCCAATCGCGAGTAGACGTTTCATTGTTTGGCTTCCTTTTTGTTAATAGTGTGGTTGCTTGCTGATATTGCGTCGCGGCCCAGCATTTTTAGCAGAGTCGTGTCACGGTTAATAAAATGGTGTTTTAAGGCGGCGAGCGCATGAACGCTCGCTAGTGCGATTAGTACCCAAGCCAATATCTCATGGATCTCGCCCGCAATGTCTTCCTGCTCAGGCAGATCATAAATTGTGGCCGGCACACTAAACCAGTTAAATACCTCAATCGCGCGACCATCGGCGGTCGATATAAAGTAGCCCGCAATCATCAGGGCAAACATCAAACCGTACAGCGCAATATGCGTGAGGTGAGCAGTTATTCGCTCCCAGACCTTAAGGGCAGGATCATCGTCAGGGCGAGTATTGAGATTGCGCCAAACCACGCGAATGATGAGTAAGACGAACAGTAATATACCGACGCTTTTATGGATGGCTGGGCCGTCTTTGTACCACGGGTCGTAATAGGACAAACTGCGCATCCACAGCCCAAGGGCAAACATGCCTATGACCGCGAGCGCCATACTCCAATGCAAAGCGATGCTAAGCCAACCGTAACGGCTTGCGGTATTCTTGGCTGGCATGGCGTCTCCTTTGCCTCAGTTAAATCAATGAAGCTAGTATATAAAGAAACCGCTGATATAAAAGTGCAAAATTTTGGGTAAATAGATCAGGAATTTAGATCTATTTGATAATAGCCTTCTGAATGCGTTCGCTGCACTCATATGGACCCCTGCCTTCGCAGGGGTGACGAAGGGATTAGCTTGACGCATTGTTTAATTATAACGGTGCGTTATCCCTTCGTAGGCAGGGATCCATGTGAGCGTAGCGAATGCCGTATCGCGCTAAGGTTTAAGCCCGTGCTGGGATGGACCCCTGCCTTCGCAGGGGCGGGGCTCGGCCTACGCAGGAGTCACGGTTGATTTAGTCTGACGCAGTTACCGTCATCATTGCTCAGGCAACCTAAACGTCATCCCTGCGCAGGCAGGGATCCATGTGAGCGTAGCGAATGCCGTATCGCGCTAAGGTTTAAGCTCGAACCCCGTTGCTGGGATGGACTCCTGCCTGCGCCGGAGTGACAAGTAGGTTAGCTTGGGGTATTTCTTCATTATGCCGGTGCGTCATTCCTGCGAAGGCAGGGATCGGTATCCACGTAAACAGCTCAGTGACTGCCTTGTTGGGTTAACGTTTAAGCCTGCACTGCGTTGCGAAGATGGACTCCTGCCTACGCAGGAGTGACGAGGGAATTAGCTTGACGCAATATTTAATTATAACCGTGCGTTATCCCTGCATCAGAGTGACGGCTTGCGGCAGCTAGATTACTACACCGTCATATGCCGCCGTACGTCTTCTTCTACCATTTCGTCACCACGGCCAGACAATATTACTTCGCCGCGATCCATTACCGCGTAGTAATCTGCTAGCTCCCGGGCAAAGTCAAAGTATTGCTCTACAAGGACAATCGCCATCTCGCCCTGCTGACGCAGGATGGTAATGACATTATGAATGTCTTTAATAATAGAGGGCTGAATCCCCTCAGTCGGCTCATCTAATACTAATAAACGCGGCTTAGTAATTAAGGCACGAGCAATCGCCAACTGCTGTTGTTGGCCGCCAGATAAATCGCCGCCGCGACGTTTGAGCATGCTTTTTAGCACGGGGAACAAATCAAAAATTTCGGGACTTATTTTACGCTGGCTGCGCTTTAGCGGCGCGTAGCCGGTGTAAAGGTTTTCTTGCACGGTGAGCTGAGAGAAAATTTCGCGGCCCTGCGGCACATAGGCAATGCCCGCGCGGGCGCGATCTGCCGGGGCCATCGCGCTAATGTCTTTGCCATCAAGTACGATACTGCCGCCGCGCACCGGATGGCGACCGGTGATGGCTCTTGCCAAGCTGGACTTACCTACACCGTTACGGCCGAGTATGCAGGTCACCTTACCCTTCTCTGCGCTAATATTTACTTTGCGCAGCGCTTGGCTAGCGCCGTAATAGAGGTCAATCTCATTGACTAACAACATAGTTTTAACGTCCTAAATAGACTTCAATCACCCGTGGATTAGCCGACACGACTTCTAAGCGGCCCTCAGCCAAAACACTGCCTTCATGTAAGACGGTAACTTTACTGTCTAGCGCCTTGATGAAATCCATATCGTGCTCGACCACCACCACGGTGTGCTCGCGGTTAATTTCTTTTAGTAGTGCAGCGGTTTCCATGGTTTCTTGATCGGTCATACCCGCGGCTGGCTCGTCGACCAGTAAGAGCTCCGGCCCCTGCACAATCAACATGCCTATTTCCAGCCACTGCTTTTGACCGTGCGAAAGACTGCCCGCCAGCTCCGCCGTTTTGGCTTTTAGGCCGACCAGCTTAATTACTTCATTGATACGGTCGCCCTGCTCGCTGCTCAGCTTATGCCAGAGCGCGCGAATCACACTCCGATTGCCCGCCAGCGCCAGCTCCACGTTTTCCCAAACAGTGAGGGTTTCAATAACCGTGGGCTTTTGGAATTTACGACCAATACCCAAGTTGGCTATATCCGCTTCGTCGTATTGCGTCAGGTCAATGCTGTCGCGAAAGCGTACTTCCCCCGAGTCCGGCCGGGTTTTACCAGTGATGATATCCATCATGGTACTTTTACCTGCGCCGTTAGGGCCGATAATTGCCCGCAATTCACCTGGCGCGATATCCAGAGACAAATTATTAATGGCTTTAAAACCATCAAAACTTTTGGTCACGCCGTTAAGATAAAGCATGCTCTGGAGTTCCGAGCTGTGAAAGCCGGGACTTTTTACAACGGCACTCATGATTGTGCTCCTTGTGAGGTCGGCGCGTTGCGCTCTGCTCGGCGATCCTGAAATTGTTTAACCACGCCCACGATGCCCTTAGGTAGATACAAAGTGCTGATCACAAACAGCGCCCCCAGCATAAACAACCACACCTCGGGAAAAGCGCCGGTAAAATAGGTTTTGGCGTAGTTCACTGCCACCGCACCGATCACCGCACCAAACAAGGTGCCGCGCCCGCCGATCGCTACCCAAATAACAATTTCAATAGAGTTGATTGGGCCAAATTCGCCGGGATTAATAATGCCGACCTGAGGCACATACAAAGCACCCGCAATGCCCGCCAATATCGCCGACACCACAAACACAAAGAGCTTAAAATGCTCAACCCGATAACCCATAAAGCGTGTGCGACTTTCGGCATCGCGTATTGCCACCAACACCCGACCGTATTTACTGCTCACAATCGCGCGGCACAAAATATAGGCGAGCATCACGCTCAACGCTGACAAGGCGAATAACACGCAGCGCGTAACATCGGACTGCAAATTAAAACCAAGAATGTCTTTAAAATCGGTAAGGCCATTATTGCCGCCAAAGCCCATATCATTGCGGAAGAAAGCCAACAGCAATGCATAGGTCATGGCCTGGGTAATAATCGACAAATACACGCCGGTTACTCGCGACCGAAATGCCAGCCAACCAAACACAAAGGCCAATGCGGCAGGTACCAAGGCCACCATAAACATGGAAAAGAAGAAACTATCAAAGCCATACCAATACCACGGCAGCTCGGTCCAATTCAAAAACACCATAAAGTCTGGCAAGTCGGCATTGCCATACACCCCGCGCTCACCAATCTGCCGCATTAAGTGCATGCCCATGACGTAGCCGCCGAGTGCGAAAAACGCGCCGTGGCCCAAACTCAAAATTCCGCAATAGCCCCAGATTAAATCCAGCGCCAGTGCGAGTAAGGCATAGCAGAGGTACTTGCCCAGTAGCACGACAATATAGGTGGGTATATGTAAAAAACTGCCCTCGGGCATTAGCAAATTACACAGCGGCACCAGCACCATGGCGGCGAACAACACCATTAACAAATAGCTACCCGCTTTATCTGCTAGTAATAAACGGCCAATGGCACTGCGTTCAAATATTTTTGTATTCAGCATGGTCAATTAATCCTCTACCGAGCGGCCTTTAAGAGCGAACAAACCGCGAGGCCGCCACTGAATAAACAGAATGATGAACACCAGCACAAAAATCTTGGCCAGTACCGCACCCGCAAAAGGCTCCAAGAATTTATTGGCGACCCCGAGGCTCATCGCCGCGAAGAAAGTGCCAAATAAATTACCCACCCCGCCAAACACCACCACCATAAAGGAGTCGATAATATATGACTGACCGAGGTTGGGACCGACATTGGTGAGCTGGCTCAAGGCCACTCCGGCAATACCTGCAATACCGGAACCTAAACCAAAGGTTAAGGCGTCTACCCAACCGGTACGTATGCCCATGGAATTGGCCATAGCGCGGTTTTGCGTAACCGCGCGCATCTGCAAGCCGACAAAGGTTTTCTTTAACAAAAACACCAGCAGCAATAACACGATTAAACTGAAGGCAATGATGTATAGACGGTTATAGGTCAGTGACAGCGCGCCGTTAATCTCCAGCGAGCCGCTGAGCCAACTTGGCGCGGTCACCGATTTATTCAGCGGTGAGAAAATACTGCGCACGGCTTGCTGCAAAATCAAACTCACGCCAAAGGTTGCTAGCAAAGTCTCTAGCGGACGCCCGTATAAATGACGAATGATGCCGCGCTCAATCACAATGCCCACTAAACCCGACACCATAAACGCGGCGGGAATCGCGACAATAATCGAGTAATCAATATAGTTTGGCATGAGTAATTGGATGACGTAGGTGGTGTACGCTCCCAGCATCATCATTTCGCCATGGGCCATATTAATAACGCCCATAACGCCGAAGGTAATCGCCAAACCCACCGCGGTAAGTAACAGCACCGACCCTAAGCTCAAGCCAAAAAACGTATTCTCAATTAATTTGTAAATTTTTGCTTCGCTGCGCATTTCCTTTAGCACGGCAGCAGCCGACTCCCTTACCAAGTCGTCTTTTTCGGTATAGTTTCCGTCGCTATCGGTTAGCTGTATGGCGGCAAGAATCGACATGGCATCGCTGTCGAGGGTGCCGCGAAAAGATTCGATGGCCTCCAAACGCAACACCTGCTCATCCGAATTTAAATTCACCATTGCCGCGGCAAGTCTCAGAGATTCGATTACCTTGGTATCAGTTTCCATTACCAGTGCACGTTCAATAGCGTGCAAAAATTCCGGTGACGGGCTGCGCACTAAGTTTTTGGCGGCCTGCAATCGCACAGCACTGTCTTCGCTGCGCAGTGCAATTTCAGCCAGCACACCGCGCAATACCGTGCGCAGCTCATTATTAATGCTAATTTTACGCACTGCGCGACTGCCCACTACGCCGAGATCTTCACTGCCAATAACCGCGACCGCGCTGTAGCCATCGGCGTGGCTATGAGCGTAAACCAATTGTTTCGCTTTTTTGGTGTAGTACAATTCACCTGACTGCAGCGCCTCAAGCACAGCAACGCGCTGTGGCAAATTTGAGTTGGCAATCATATTTATTAAGTTAATTTTGTCTTCTGTACTTTTTGCCGTAATGAGTTCATTCAGCAAAAGCGCAGCATCTTCACTTTGTATTTTAGTTTGGTCTGCCATCGCAATCGGCGCGGCAGTGCTTTGCATAGGCAATATAATGACTAAGCAAAATAGAATAAATCGGAATACGGAATGCGTATCGATATGCGTCAGCTTCATTGAAACATCCATTTGCAATAGATACCCCGCCAGGAATTAGCGGGGTATCTTTTTTGAAAAAGAAGTCCGGGGGAACTTCCTTTATTTAGCAAGCGAACTCGCTAAGAAGGCTTAGTAGTTTTGACCAGAGCACTTCTTGGTTTCGGTATTGTAGTTACCGCACATGATTTTAGGATTCTGCCAATCTGCTTCAAGCTTAGCGCTCTCTGGCAGGAAGTCAGTCCACGCATCGCCAGGAACGGCCGCTTCGGTTTGCCATACGATATCGAACTGGCCGTTTTCTTGAATCTCACCAATTAGCACAGGCTTGGTCAGGTGGTGGTTGGGTAGCATAGTAGCCACGCCGCCAGTCAAATTCGGCACGCTAATTCCGATTAGGGCATCGTGTACTTTATCTACTTTAGTGGTCTTGGCTTTTTCGACTGCTTTCACCCACATATTAAAGCCGATATAAGTCGCTTCCATTGGGTCGTTGGTAACGCGCTTGGCGTCGCCGATATACGCCAGCCATTTATCAATGAAGGCATCGTTCACTTCGGCGTCGGCACTCATGAAGTAGTTCCACGCGGCGAGGTGACCAACCAATGGGCCAGTATCGAAGCCAGACAACTCTTCTTCACCAACCGAGAACGCTACTACCGGAATGTCTTCAGCAGATAAGCCCTGGTTAGCGAGTTCTTTGTAGAACGGTACGTTGGCGTCACCATTGATAGTTGAAACCACCGCGGTCTTTTTACCTTGTGAACCGAATTTTTTAATATCGGACACAATGGTCTGCCAATCAGAGTGACCGAAAGGTGTGTAGTTGATCATGATATCTTTTTCAGCCACGCCTTTGCTTTTTAGGTAGGCTTCAAGAATCTTGTTGGTGGTGCGTGGGTAAACGTAGTCGGTACCCGCCAAAACCCAGCGTTTTACTGAACCACCCGCTGAACTCATTAAATAATCAACTGCAGGTATTGCCTGCTGATTGGGCGCAGCGCCGGTATAGAAAACGTTTTTAGAAGACTCTTCGCCTTCGTACTGAACGGGGTAAAACAACAAACCATTTAACTCTTCAATAACCGGCAAAACTGATTTGCGCGATACCGATGTCCAGCAACCGAAAATAACATCGACCTTATCTTTTTCTAAAAGCTCTTTGGTCTTTTCAGCAAACAGCGGCCAGTTAGATGCGGGGTCAACCACAACCGCTTCTAATTTTTTACCGAGTAAGCCGCCTTTTTTGTTTTGCTCTTCTATCAACATCAGCACCGTGTCTTTCAGTGTGGTTTCACTGATCGCCATGGTGCCAGATAGAGAGTGCAAAACACCGACTTTGATGGTGTCTGCCGCCTGGGCAATCGAGGCGCTTAGCGACAAGGTCGCTGCCGCCAACACTATACTGCTGTGTTTGGCGAAAGCCTTGATGGATGATTTTGTTTTCATACTTCGCTCCCAACTCTATTTTTATACCGCTAATTAATTCAATCGCATTGCGATTGCTCAACGGACCCTGGTAAATCTACCAAGAGGTGTTAGCAGAATTGGTGCCAATCAGGGGAAAGTCTTAGTTTGCGGGGCTTAGCGAGAAAAGCAGCGCAATGATTTAGCATAGCGCTACGCTGCCAGCCTTATCCGCGTGCAGTACGCCGCACAATAATTGTGCGTGCGCACCAAAGAAATACAATCTAAAAATCAATGACTGAGCAATAAAGTAAAGCCGAAGCCAATGGCAAACATTGCGGATAAAGTCTGCAGGCCGTGCTGCATGTGATGGTGACGCTGCCCCAAGAAAGCAAAGCCACCACGCAAGGCCAAGCCAACCGCCGCCATTGCAGCAATCAGCCCCAAATTAAAAAGTAAAACATGAGCCATTCCAAGCGAGGGACTAGCCAAACCCGCAGCAGGAATCACTGCCAATAAGGGTGCAGAGCCCGCACTACCGTGGATCAGCCCTACCCAAACAGCAGACCGACGAACGCCCTGTTTTGAATCATGATGCTGATGTTGGCGCCATAAATGGTAAAAACTTAAGAGACCAATCCCAATCAACATCCACGCAACCAAGGCCTCGGCAGTGGCACTGAAATCGTAGGGAATTGCCGAGCCCGCCAGCAGTACCGCACTGGCCACACCAAGGACGGCCAGCCCATGCCCCAGCCCCCAATGCAACGCAAAGCGCAAGCTGTAACGGCCCTTATCACGCCCGCTCATACCGCCCACTGCGGCGAGATGGTCGGGGTCAAAAGCATGCACCACCCCCGCCGCAAAGCCGATGAATAAAACACTAAACAAAGGCGACATACTCATTCCCCTTTAATTCAAGCGCCGAGCATGCCCTGCTCAACAATAAAATCAACAATTGCGGCAACGCCGCTGCCGTCTTTTAAATTGCTAAAAATAAACGGTTTGTCGCCACGCATGCGCTTGGCATCGCGATCCATTACATTGAGGTCGGCACCCACCAAGGGAGCCAAATCAGTTTTATTAATAATCAATAAATCTGAGCGGGTAATACCCGGCCCGCCTTTGCGGGGGATTTTATCCCCCGCTGAAACGTCGATCACATAGATGGTTAAGTCCGACAACTCGGGGCTAAAGGTTGCCGCTAAATTATCGCCGCCGCTCTCGATCATAATTAAGTCTAAATCGGGAAAACGGCCACTGAGTTCAGCCACTGCTGACAAATTCATCGAGGCGTCTTCGCGGATTGCAGTATGGGGGCAGCCGCCAGTTTCCACGCCGAGAATCCGCTCTTGATCCAGCACCTCGTGGCGCAGCAAAAACTCAGCGTCTTCTCGGGTGTAGATATCGTTGGTGATAACAGCAATATCAAAACGCTCGCGCAACTCGGCGCACAGGGTTTTAACTAGGGCGGTTTTCCCAGAACCTACTGGGCCGCCAATACCAAGCCGCAATGCAGGCTTTTTCATATAAATACTCCACAAATAATGAATAACAAATTCTATGATCGAAACAAACGTGAGTACTGGGTTTCGTGTTGAGTCGAGGCCATTGCCAAACCCGGCAAACCAACACCGAGAGCATTGTCGTGCCGAGATTTGGCCGCCGCTACGCTGGCTTCCAGTGCCGGCATTAAAGACAGCAGCAAACGCTGGCCGTCGGTCTGACCCAGCGGCACTAATTTAATGGCCGCCGCCACCTGATTCTCTAACCAACTCCAGGCGAAACCGCTGAGCGCGTCATCGCTATTAACTTGCCAATGCTGGGCCGCCAAGGCGAATACCGTGGCAAAACTTACCGCCACGCCTTTCGGCCAAGCCAAGGCACTTGGCACTTCCAGTGAAACCAATAAGCGCAGCAGGGCTTCGCCCATTTGCACATCTTCTAATAACAATTCCTTGGATTCACGCGCCGCCTGTAAATAGTCATTCCAATAGGCGACATCGTCCAGCGCGCCAGCCTGCCATGCCGTATGCAAACGCTGTAAGACAGGTAAATCTAAACCACCCAAGCTGTGGCTTAACACCTCGCCAATCCAATCTTCTGCGCCCGCCAAACTCTTTACCCAGCCTCGCTCAACCGCATACTCCAAACCCTGTGAGTAGGCATAAGCCCCCACCGGCAAGGCAGGACTAACGAGATGCATTAAATGCAATAATGGACTAGTCATGATGGTGGTGGCTGTGAATACTGCCCGCGCCACTATTATGGTAGGCGCCGTTCTCGGGGTGGAAGGGCTTTTCGCCAACTTGAACGTCTAAGCCTAAGCCGCGCAACATATCGTCCAGCACATGGTCGTGCTGATAGCGCAATTCCCCCGCATCAATCTGCAAGGGCACATGACGATTGCCTAGGTGGTAGGCGGCCCGCGCAAACAATAGGGTGTCGTCAGTGTGAACCAGCGACAGAGTTTCTTTAGCCGCCACCACCGATATTTGCTCGCCATTTTTGGCGATTAAAATATCGCCATCGGCAAGCACCTGACCGCGCTCAATATACCAAGACAAATCCTGGCCGCAGCGAGTTTTACCGCGAAAACGACTGCGCTGCCGATCTTGATAGTTCAGCACAATACTCATTTCTGGCGCTAAACCCTGGCCCTCACTTGCTACCTCAAAACACTCAAGCATCACTTACTTCCAAATTAAAATTAATTTTTCTCAACTAATTAGAACCAGCAAATCAAAACAAACAATAGCGCTGGGCCAAGGGCAGCTCGGTAGCGGGTTCACAAATTAATAGCTGGCCGTCGGCACGTACCTCGTAGGTATCGGGGTCAACCTCCATCACCGGCTGATAATTATTCAAGACCATATCGGCCTTGGTCACATTGCGGCAGTTTTTCACTGCGACTAGCGGGCGATCTAAACCCAGTGCGCTGCCAATATCAGCATCAATTGCGGCTTGGCTAACAAAACTCACCGAGGTCTGCACACAGGCTTTACCATAGGCGCCGAACATCATCCGGTAATGCACCGGCTGCGGGGTGGGAATCGACGCATTGGGATCGCCCATGGGCGCAGCGGCAATGGCGCCGCCTTTAATAATCATGGCGGGTTTAATGCCGAAAAATGCTGGTTTCCACAACACCAAATCGGCAAGCTTACCTACCTCGATAGAACCCACCTCATGGCTAATACCGTGGGCAATGGCCGGATTAATCGTGTATTTGGCGATATAACGACGGGCGCGGAAATTATCATTATCTGCGCTGTCTTCTGCCAGCGGACCGCGCTGCACTTTCATTTTGTGAGCAGTCTGCCAAGTGCGACACACCACTTCGCCGACTCGGCCCATAGCTTGGGAGTCGGAGGCAATCATCGAGAAGGCGCCAAGGTCATGCAGAATATCTTCAGCGGCAATGGTTTCCTTGCGAATGCGGGAATCGGCAAAGGCCACGTCTTCGGGAATATTGGGATCAAGGTGATGACAGACCATGAGCATATCCAAATGCTCGTCCACAGTGTTCACCGTATAGGGCCGCGTCGGATTGGTCGATGACGGCAATACATTGGCCGCGCCGCAGGCTTTGATAATATCCGGCGCGTGACCGCCACCAGCGCCTTCGGTGTGATAGGTATGAATGGTGCGGCCCTTAAAGGCGGCGAGGGTGTCTTCGACAAAGCCCGACTCATTTAGGGTGTCGGTGTGAATTGCGACCTGCACATCGTATTTGTCCGCCACACTTAAACAACAATCGATAGACGCTGGGGTGGTGCCCCAATCTTCGTGGAGCTTTAAGCCCATGGCACCGGCTTTAATTTGCTCTTCCAGCGAATCTGGCAAACTGGCGTTGCCCTTGCCGAGAAAGCCCAAGTTCATGGGAAAGCTCTCGGCGGCTTGCAACATTTTACCTAGGTGCCAAGCACCCGGCGTACAGGTGGTGGCATTGGTGCCGGTCGCGGGGCCGGTGCCGCCGCCGATCATGGTGGTCACCCCACTCATCAAGGCTTCTTCAATTTGCTGGGGGCAAATAAAGTGGATGTGCGAATCGATGGCACCGGCGGTTAAGATCTGACCTTCACCGGCAATCACCTCGGTGCAGGGGCCAACAATAATATCGACATTGGGCTGAATATCGGGATTACCGGCTTTACCAATGGCGCAAATTCTACCGGCCTTTATCGCCACATCGGCTTTAACCACGCCCCAATGATCCAATATCAAAGCATTAGTAATTACCGTGTCTGGGGTATGGGCGCCGCCTAACTGACTCTGGCCCATGCCGTCGCGAATGACCTTGCCGCCACCAAACTTCACTTCTTCGCCGTAGGTGGTGAAGTCCTTCTCTACCGAGATCCACAACTCGGTGTCTGCCAAGCGCAGGCGGTCGCCTACCGTAGGCCCGTACATATCCGCGTAGGCGCGGCGATCTATCGTAGCCATTTACTTATGCTCCTTGCTTGTCGAGGGCGCCCATTACATCGCCACGAAAACCATACACTTCTCGCTTGCCCGCCAGCGCCACCAACTCTACTTGACGGCTTTGACCAGGCTCAAAGCGCACCGCGGTGCCCGCCGCAATATTCAAACGAAAACCCCGACTCGCCGCGCGATCAAAAATCAGCGCAGGATTCGTCTCAAAAAAATGGTAGTGCGAACCAACCTGTATTGGCCGATCACCACTATTTGCAACGTCGATTACGCAGGTTTCGCGACCGGCATTGAGGGTAATATCGCCCTTGGCTGCGATTAATTCTCCGGGAATCATAAGTGCTCCGTTATGCCTATTTAAACGATGGGATTATGAACAGTGACCAACTTGGTACCGTCGGGGAAGGTTGCCTCCACCTGTACCTCGTGAATCATTTCGGCAATGCCGTCCATCACGTCATTTTTGGTCAGCACTTCACGCCCCGCGCTCATCATCTCGGCCACCGTGCGACCTTCGCGAGCGCCCTCCATTACCGCCGCCGAAATCAGCGCAATAGACTCGGGGTAATTTAATTTCAGGCCCTTGGCCATGCGGCGTTCGGCCAATAGCGCGGCGGTAAACAGCAATAATTTATCTTTATCTCTGGGACTCAATTCCATGGCGGTGTCATCCTGTTTTCAATTAATTCTCATTTCAATGCTAATTAGGTGTTCCAAATCCGCGGCGGGCAGGCCTCGCGGCCATTAAATTGCGGCCGAAGCTGCGCCCACAGCCACGCAAAACCTTTGCGGCACTGCTCCGGCGAATCACCCAAATAGCGCGCTAAAAAAATATCCCGCTTTTGCGATAAGCCCCACTCCGCCGCCAACCAAGCATTTTGCTCAGCAAGCTCAGTGAGGCCGTCGCGCAATTTATCCATCATGGCCTGATCGCAAATCATCGTCGCGAAAAAGCTGCCGCTCACCGAGGCCCCAGCCATTCCCCAAGGCGCATCCAGCATTGCGCTGCCCCCCAGCCATTCGGTGCGTTCAACTAATAGTGGTTTGCCGTCGCGACGTATGTCGATTTTTTGCAGGCAACGCCCCTGGGCAAACCCTTCGCCACTGGCGCGGCGGCCCAGCACTACAATATCCCATGCACATAAACTGGCATTGCCCTGCAGAGCAAAGTGATTACTCAATTCGGCTTCAGCGCCTTCAAATACAATGGTTTCCTGGGGCAGCCATTCCAAACAGGCGCCATCGGCAACATCAGCGCTCACGCCTTGAGACTGCGCCGTTTTCGCCAAATCACTGCGATACACCTTGCCCGCCGAGGGCGTGGTCAACAGCGCTTGCGCGCCAGCATCCAAACTTACTGCCACCCGCAAGGTATCGCCGGCGACTATGCCGCCAGGCGGGTGCAGGAGATAGACATGACAGCAATCTCCCTCAGGATAAAAAGGACGCTGCACCCGCAATGGCCCCTTGTGTAAAATTCGCACCAAATTAGTGCGATTTATACTTGCGCGCAAACCCAACTCAATCGCCGCTGGCCACGACTTGGTCGGCGGTGTCGCTGAACAGGTGTCGGCAAGCCCAGCGCTTACGGTAGCTATAGCCGTCAACGGCAATTCCTTATTAGCAAAAGTCAATTTCTACGGTCGCCGAACGCTTAATAGCTCAACCCATTACATTAGTTAAGAGCAATATCTGTACCATCACTGTGCGTTTTTATTAGCACTGCGCCAAATCGGATCTGATTGCTGCCAAAAACGCACCATTATTAAGCCGGCAAGAGGGAGATGCTTGACGGGAGACGGTAAACGCTAAGATAAAATCTAAACCCGACTTGCCTTTGCGTCTCCCGTCTCCCGTCCAGCATTTAGCTAGCGCGAGGCGCCACACATCTCCCATGCATCGCCAATAAACGATACACTTAGCCAATCAACGAGGTAACGATCCATGGCTAAACCCGATTTTATTGCTCAGCTGGCGCAACAGGCCAGCAAGCTGATGAACAATGGTCCTGAAATTCAGCAGGACATCGAAGAGAAAGTGCAGGTGTTACTCCAGGGCGGATTCAGCCGCTTAAACGTGGTGTCTCGCGCCGAATTTGACGCCCAAGTCGCTGTGTTGAATCGCACGCGCAGCAAATTAGAGACACTGGAGAAACAGCTCGCGGAATTAACTGAGCAATTAGCAAACCAAACCGGCAGCAATACCTAAACATTGTATTTCAAAGAATAGCGCCGCCTTCAAGGATGAAGACATGCCCCTCGCTACCGTATACAGCCGCGCCAAGCTCGGCGTGCACGCGCCACTGGTCACCGTAGAAGTCCATTTATCTGGAGGTCTACCGGCCTTTAATATTGTTGGCTTGCCCGAGGCCAGCGTGCGCGAAAGCCGCGACCGAGTGCGCTCGGCCCTCGTTAACTCACGCTTTGAATTTCCGGTTAGTCGTATCACCGTTAACCTTGCCCCCGCCGACTTACCCAAAGAAGGCGGCCGTTTCGACTTGCCTATCGCCATCGGAATCTTGGTCGCCTCTGGGCAATTGCCGACCGCACCACTCGCCAATTGCGAACTGATTGGCGAACTTGGGCTGAGCGGTGAATTGCGCGCGGTAGATGCCGCGCTGCCCGCTGCGGTGCAAGCTGGCGAGGCGGGGCACAGCCTGATACTGCCCGCCGCCAACGCGGGCCTTGCCAGTATTCTCGACACCAGCGATATTCGCGAGGCCCATTCCTTACTCGCGGTAGTTGCCCACCTTCACGGCCAGCAAGCCCTGCCCTATGCCAGCACCGACGATTCCGCGGAATTGGCCGAGCACTATCCCGACCTCAGCGAAGTGCGGGGCCAAGTGGGCGCCAAACGGGCACTGGAAATCGCCGCGGCGGGCGGTCATTCGCTTTTACTTAGCGGCCCACCTGGTACAGGAAAAACCTTACTTGCCAATCGCCTACCAGGTATTTTGCCGCCCTTAAACGAAACTGAGCGTTTAGAAATTGCGACTGTGCAGTCGGTCGCCGGACTGCCACTGCGGCTAAACCGGCCTTTTCGCGCGCCCCACCACACCGCCTCGGGCGTGGCGCTGGTTGGCGGTGGCAGCTATCCGCGTCCCGGTGAAATTTCCTTGGCCCATCACGGCGTATTATTTTTAGATGAGCTGCCCGAATACCCCCGCAAAGTACTGGAAGTACTGCGCGAACCCATCGAATCTGGGGAGGTAACCATCTCCAGAGCAACCCAACAATTAACCTTCCCGGCTCGATTTCAATTAATAGCGGCGATGAATCCATGCCCCTGCGGTTTTGATGGCGACAGTGGCAAGGACTGCCGCTGCACCCCCGACCAAATCCAGCGCTATCGGGGCAAGCTATCTGGGCCGCTACTCGACCGCATCGATTTACGCATTACCGTGCCCCGCCTACCGCCAGGGGTTTTACAGGAAGATGGCCTAGCGGAAAGCAGCGCCACCGTGCGCGAGCGAGTTTGCGCGGCCCGCGACCGCCAGTTGCAGCGCAGCGGCAATATCAACGCCCAACTCAGCGCCGCGCAGGTGCGGCAGTTTTGCGCGCTAGACACCCCCAGCAAGCAATTCATGCTCAAAGCTGAGCAAAAACTCGGGCTGAGCGCCCGCGCCCACCACCGTTTGCAAAAGATCGCACGCAGTATTGCTGACCTCGCTGGCGCTGAGGCTATTAGCCTCGCCCATTTACAGGAGGCCATGATTTACCGAGGCGAACTTTAACGGTATTAATTAGCCGCAGCTCGCCGATGAGTTCTTGTTAGCCATGGGCGCTGGTACAATGCTCGGCCCTTCTTGCATTACCTCGGGAAAGATCATCAGCGTGAGTAAACTCAACGACAGACAACGCGAAGCGGTTCGTTATATCGACGGCCCGATACTGGTGCTAGCAGGCGCTGGCAGCGGCAAAACCAGCGTTATCACGCGCAAGATGGCTTATTTGATCGAGAAATGCGGCATGCCTGCCCGGCATATTGCGGCGGTGACCTTTACGAATAAGGCCGCCCGCGAAATGAAGGAGCGCGTCTCGCAGCTGGTAAAGGGCAAAGAGGCCCGTGGCCTCACGGTGTCGACCTTCCACAATTTGGGCATGAACATTCTACGAGCCGAGTACAAGGCACTGCAGTACAAATCTGGTTTCTCCATTTTTGACGGCCAAGACGCGCAAACCCTGATTCGCGACTTGCTAATGCAGGATCACGGCGCCGAAAGTGACAACGCCGACCGCATTCAGCAGCGTATTTCTCAGTGGAAAAACGAATTCATTACCCCCGAGCAGGCGATTGCCAGCGCCGAGGGGCCGGCCGACATACTTTGTTCCCAAGCCTATTTGCGCTACCAAAGCGCTTTAAAAGCTTATAACGCGCTGGATTTTGACGATTTGATCATGCTGCCCGCGCTCTTGTTTGAGCAGCATCCTGCCATTTTAGAAAAATGGCAGCAGAAAATTCGCTATATGCTGGTGGACGAATACCAAGACACCAATGGCTCCCAGTACCATTTGGTTAAGCAGCTCGTCGGTGGTCGCGGCGGCCTAACCGTGGTGGGCGATGACGACCAATCGATCTACGCATGGCGCGGCGCCAAACCCGAAAACCTCGCCTTGCTAGGCAAAGACTACCCCCACCTAAAACTGGTCAAGCTCGAGCAGAACTACCGCTCCACCGCGCGCATCCTCAAAGCGGCCAATACGGTTATTGCCAACAACCCCCACGAAATGAATAAGGCACTGTGGTCTGAACTGGGTTATGGCGATCCGATTCGAGTTATTCGCTGCCGCAATGACGACGCCGAGTGCGAACGAGTGGTGACCGAAATTCTCGACCACAAACTCCGCACCCAAGGGCGTTTTGGCAATTACGCGGTGTTGTATCGGGGCAACCACCAGTCGCGCTTATTGGAACTTAAACTTCAGGTTCATCAGATTCCCTACAAACTCAGCGGCGGCACCTCGTTTTTCAGCCGCAACGAGATTAAAGACATCATGGCCTATCTGCGCCTGATCATTAATCCCGGCGACGACAACGCTTTTTTGCGCATCGTAAACGTGCCGCGCCGCAAGATTGGCACCTCAACATTAGAGAACTTGGGCCGCTACGCCACCGAGCGGGAAATTAGCATGTACGATGCCTGCGACGAGTTTGGCCTCGCCCAGCGCCTGCCCGAGGCCGCCTTGCTGCGCCTGCGGGAGTTCACCAGCTGGCTGGGTAATTTGCGCCGCAAATGCTACGAAGAAGACCCAATCGATAGCATTCGCCAGCTGTGTAGCGACATAGATTACTTAGACTGGCTTATCCAAAACAGCTCCTCGGTAGCGATTGCCGAGCGCCGCATGGCCAATGTTCACATTCTCATTAGCTCTTTGGAAAAATCCCTTAAAGATGACGAAAGCGACAATGCCATTGAGGGCGCAATAACACGTCTGGTATTGCGCGATTTAATGGAGCGTCAAGAAGACGAAAAAGAGAGCGACGATCAAGTTCAGCTCATGACCTTACACGCCGCCAAAGGTTTGGAGTTTCCCCATGTGTTTATGATCGGCTTAGAAGAGGGCATTCTGCCCCACCAAAACAGCATTGACGACGGCATGGTCGAGGAAGAGCGCCGACTCTGCTATGTGGGTATTACCCGCGCCCAGCGCACCCTAACCATGAGCTACTGCGCCAAGCGTAAAAGTTTTGGAGAATTCACCAGCTGCGAACCCAGCCGCTTTCTTGCCGAACTTCCCCAAGAAGATTTGGAGTGGGAGGGCCGCGGCGACGCCGACCCAGTGCAAAACCAAAAGCGCGGTGGTGAGACCTTGGCTAGTTTAAGGGATATGCTGGGCTAATAGCCGCTAAAATGCCGAGACCGCGTTACAAACTGCGACACAGTAGTTCTGAACTCGGCAAGCCTAGTAACTGAGTGCAGCTGCGTGCTTCATATTCTACTGCACAGGCCAACATTCGCCGCAATAATTTACACCTTATAATTCAAACATCCTTGTTTTGAATTATTCATACCAACCTCCTAAGTGACAGTCATTTTTTTATGTTACTTTAAACAGAAAATAAAAGTATGTATGCACGGTTTCCCGTCAGGATGATAGGAACACAGCTAGACAACAAAACTCAAAGGAGTGAGTGCGTTGCAAGAAAAATATTCCCGCCAGTACATTATTTGGTTTTGTACAGTTCCTATTATCCTTGCTTTTTTCAGTATTATTGCCGCCTGCCAAATCCCTATTAGTGGCTTAAATTTAAGCTGGTCCGCAGATCATGCCATTGCTGAGACGCTCCCCCTAAAAATCCAAATTGCGTCCATTAGTACTATTGACGGTGACATACGCTTACAGGCCAGCGATTTTGCGCCTTATCCAAATCGAGAATTCGAAAGCTACCACGGCTATTGGCAATTTCTGCACCGACAACAACAATTTTATCGAGCCCTCAGGGCACAGGATGTGCAATTTATCACCGCCGACGGCGATACCATTGCGATAAACACAGAGCGATCCCGAAGCGTTGGCGATTTACCCCTGCATTTTTGGCAAGGCATTCTTATCGCGATTGCGGCCTGGTACTTAGGCATGCTTGTTTTTTTACGCGATCCTCGCTCAGCCAGTAACCGCTATTTCTTTCTTGCCTGCGGCGCGCTATTTACCGCGACGCTCTCCGCGGGGATATACAGTAGCCGAGAAATCGCGATGTCCGCCCCGCTATTGGTAATATTGTGTGATATAAAGTTTCTCGCCGACCTACTTCTAAGTACCAGCCTTATCTGTTTTTTACTGCACTTTCCCAAGCGCATTGGTCATTACAGTATCGATATAGCCCTTTTTTACTTAATATTTGCATGGTTTTTCTCCGCAGAAGCAGGCCTCTTAAACACCCCAACAAATCGTCAGCTTCCTATTCCAGGCGCCCTTATTATCATTGCCGTGCTAGCCTTGCTGCAGTTTCGACTCAGTGTGAAGGACCCACTCAACAACGCCGCCTTATGTTGTTTTTATGCCTTTTTATGTTCATCACTATTTTTTATATTGTATGAACTGAGCAGTAGCCCCGGAAATCTCGGAGATTTACTACGCACTGATTACACAAGCGCATTGCTGTGGGTTTTATTCGGTTTAGGCCTCAGCATGAGCCGGTACAAATTAAATAGTATTACGCGCCATCGCTGTCTGCTATTACTACTGGTGTCGACTGCAAGCTGTTGTCTCATCGTTATAAACCACTATCTGAAGCTCAATGATTGGCCAATGTTTGCCCATCCTATATTACTCATTTTAATTGGTGGTTTATGTCTCGCTATTTTTCATGCAAGGAAGGCTTTCGCTGGGTCGCCTTTTACGAACGCTGAGCTACTTATGTTCACTGCCATCAACTACCAGGGCAGCAATAAAGATATTGATTACGCGTGGCACACATTCCTCAATCAATTGTTTCAACCACAGGCCATTCATGTCGACGACGTCAGCTACCTCCGCGCGACAATCAGCCTTAGCGGAAAATTTCTCCATATCCCGCAACTTAAAGGCCCAGGCAGCCTTCGCTGTGAATATGCGCAATACGGCAAGCGCTTATTTAACAGCAGCGACGCACACAAAATAAATACGCTGCTTTTTACTGCTCGGGGTTTGATCGCCAATAGCCAGCAACATCACCGTCAACAACAGGCACTAAATAGGCTATTCGCCGACGATATACAACGGAGTATTGGTGAAGTGCTAGCGCCGGCACTCCGTTATGATGAATGCGGGCCGATTAAAGAAGTCATAAGAAATGTACTCGCGGAAGCTCACACTATTAGCAGCGGTTTGTACGGCCGCCGCATTGCACTACATGAACTTATCGCAGATTTACAAGCTGAGTTAGAACAGCGTCTAGAGCGGCAAGGTCTTATCCTAAACTGGACTGCAAACTTATCTGAAAATTCCTTAAGCCTTGAGTATCCAATATACAAAGCCGTATCGTCAGGGCTAAGAGAGCTGGCTAAACTTAGCTGCCAGGTGCCCGACATCAGCAATATTAGTTTTGATATCGCGTATGACACTGGACGTTTATTTATTAATCTCGGTGCCCACAACAAAGGTGCTTATCAATCGCTAAGTCACATTGCCGACAATGAAATTTTGCGGCGCACTATTGCCCCGCTTCAAGCTCAGCTTGCGTTGCTCGAAAACAAAAAATGCCAATTTAGTTTCCAATTAACACCGCCAAACAATGCTTTATAAATCACCTGCTGAGTAAAAATCTGCCCAGGTAAGTAAGGTTGTGCTGGCGTTAATAAACCCCCCGTCTTTAGCGTACTTTAATGCTCGCTCAAGATTTACCACGCCGTTGTTAACCGGGTTTACTGTCAAGCCAACAGACAGCACACTAGTCACCGCTAAGGCCTTACCCGTGGCGGTAAATATTGGCCCACCGCTGTCACCGGGCAAACTCGGTGTGTCTGTCACTATTTCGTAGGCCCAGCCATTTCCTAGCACGCCAGTAATCTGGCCTTGTTTAGTTTCTCGACTGCGGACACCAAGATGCAGCGGCGACTGACCATAGGCAAAAATGCCATCACCAACAGTCGCCAAGCCGGTGAACAAGGCGGTAGGCCCACCAAAGGCAATCGCCGCTGGATGAACGTTCGCTAAGTCGCTGGGGTGAATTTTGACCAGCGCAAAATCATTGTATACACAAGTATTTGAGCCCGCCGTTTCGCCCGCTTCCTGCATTGCTCGCCAACTGCTATAAACTAGTTCGCCGGGCTGGCTGGCATTTTCAATACTGATTTCATTAAAGCCAATCGCCAAATTATTACTCTCACAGGGATCAACGCCAGAGTTCGTATCTGTGCTGAAACAGTGGGCAGCCACGCCGATATAAACAGTTTGCGCGTTAGGAGAATACAAAAAATTGCTGGTACAGCTGCTGCCGTCAGCAATAATTTCAACACCTGGGCGAATTTGGCTGGCCACTGGCACGCCTTGGTTTATCGGTAAGCTGGCATTGCCCGGCAATACCGCTGGCTTAGTCGTATTGGAGGTAGATGATGATCCCCCGCAGGCACTTAACATTATTATTGCTATTAACATCATCCATTGCTTAGTCACTTTTAGTCCTCTTATTGGGCGCTAACAATACTAAATACTACAGCAGATGAGCAGTATCCACTTTTTCTCGGTTCAGCATGTGGATAGCTTACCCCGTTATATGCACATTGTACGAAAACTAAGGGAAATCCGTTTTTTGCTTCATGCAGTACATCAGCACCATGCGTTTTCTACAGGCAAAAAAAAGCCGCGCTAAAGCGCGGCTGATTCGCTCGCGGAAATGATTACTTGCTGTTTTCGATCATATAATCGACTGCCGCCATCACTTCATCGTCTGAACAGCTCATGCACAAGCCCTTAGCGGGCATCATACCGATATTGCTAAAGCCATTAATAGCATTGCTGTAGACCTGGTCCATACCCTTGGCGCTACGCGCTTTCCAGTCTGCCGCGTCCCCAAGCTTTGGCGCGCCGCCAGCACCAACGGCATGACAGCCTTGGCAGCTACTTTTGTATACTTCTTCACCTGATTTAGCTGCACCACCGGCCGCGGCAACTGCAGCGCCACAGCTGCTATCGCCCTGCAGACAAACCTTACCGGCGGGCTGAATACGAGATTCAACTTCACTGTACTGCTTGTCAGTCAGCGCCCAAGCAGACACACACACCATGAGCAAACCAACAACGGCCGCCAATTTCTTTAACATTACACTCTTCACAGTTTACGCCCTCTCGACATACAGGGCTGATCAGCCCGCAAATTTACTGGCGGCATTATAGCGGCATGACCGCGATTACTCCAACACTGGCATTTATCCATCGCGATTAAGCCCACAAAAAAGGGCGACCAGAGCCGCCCTTTTCCATAGTTGGCTAAAACTAGCGCTTAACCAAGCCCTCCAGTCGCGTCGCAGCGTCCAATAAATCCGCCCGGGCAAAGGGTTTATCGGTGAACTGAACGTTTAAGTAGGGTTTTGTTACATGCGCTGCAGTCACTACCGGACCAAGTGCATTCGGCATTGCCCCTGCGGTGGTTAAAGTCACTGAGCTCAAGGTATACGGCCCAGACACACCAGCCTCGCGGAGGATCAAGCCGTAAAAGCTTAAGTCCACCCAGTGACTGCCGGGTTCCAAATGAACCGCATTTTGCGATAAGGACAAAGATTCACCCAAAGCTGAGGCCAAGACGCCCGCCAAGTGGTAACGACCGGCGACCGCAACATCTACCTTGGCGGCAATAACTAAACTGCCTTCGCTCAGGCGATCGCGATACTCACCCGTTAACTGTGCGCCCGGTTGGCTATAGAGGAAACCGCCCAGCGCAACGCGCTGGTCTTGATCTGCATTAACCGCAGTCACTTTTATGGCGATATTCTTGGCGCTACCGATGTCCGGCTGGTGAGTCGCGGGCAAAACATAGCTGGCGGTATACACCCCGTCCCCCGCTTGTTGGTCACCATCTTTGCCATCATCGCGATAGCTCAGCATGGCCAGTTGCTGACCATTATTGTCGACCAACTCCCCAGTCACAGCCCAAGGCCCAGCGGCACTCCTTGGCGCTGGCGCCAATAAATTCACTGAGCTTGCCGTGCGCTCAGCTAGCGAGGCATAAAAATACGCCGTATCGCCAGTACTATAGCGAATATCCGAAGCCCACACTGACAACGCGGGACCGGCGCCCGCAGGCCCCGCCTGGGTTTGTACTGTGGCCTCACGACCAGCTAGCAAGGGGTCGGCTAGGGCGCCGGACACTGGCTGCGACCACTCAGGGTAGCGAGCCATGGTGCGGTACTCCGCCGCCGCCTGCGCCGCGAGATCTGGCGTTACCGCCGCGATTGTCGCCATCGGCGCCAAACTGAATAGCGATGCCGCCAAGAGGGGCTTAATGTGTTTACTTTTCATTGCGATACTCCCTTAAATTCGGCCAATTAATACAAAATGCTAATAAAACTAGCACTGGTCATTGAGCTCTGGACTTGGGTATTGGCTGCACACGGCGCGCCGCTACAGGTCCAAATGCCATTGGGAATTTGCCGACGTACATCCGAGTCGCTGGCGTCGCGTTCGTCACTGTGATTTTCATGGGCCGCGTCCAAGTTCCGGAAGCCGGAAACTTCCTGTTTGGCGCTATTTCCGCACACATTACTGTTGTTGTAGCTCGCGCTCGCGCTACCACTACAGGCAAAAATAGAGGCGTATTGCACAACGCCGTCGTCTTCACCGCTTAAGCAGGCGCTGGCGCCAAATATGGCTTCATAGCCTCCTGTTAAGTAGATGTTTTTCGCTGGCGCACTGGCGTAAGTGCGAACCTGCACATCGTCGCTGCTGCGCAGCCACCACGTTGCATCGTCACAGTCCTGTATCCATCCTGCGGCCCAGTTGCAGCCCCAGCTTGAACCGCCGCACACCGCGTCAGCACCCTCGGAACCGCGGTGGGCGCCACCTAGCGTAATAGCCATGCCAACCCGTGTCGCCACGGTGTCATAGGGCCCGTTGTAATTGTAGTTTGGGTCAGAGGCGTCATTATTTCCCAAGATATAATCCGTTACAGTACCGCCCATGCTGTGGGCAATAATCCAAAATGAGCCACCTTGGGCATAGGTTTGCGCACAGCGATTACCACCGCCGTCAGCCACCCCATTGGTTGCCGCAACGATTTCATTGGCTACCTCGCCGGCCGCCAAGGCATCCCAATAGGGTTTGGTGCCGTTGTAACCCACCACATAGTACGACGCCGAGTAATTTTTGGTGGCGGTACGCACAAAGTCGTTGCTGCCATTTACCCAGTAATTACGCGCTGAATTCCAACTGTTATAGGTATTGGTGTCCGTTTGCTTGCCGTGTACAAAGATCAAACACGGCGCAGCGAGAACGTCACTCACAGCGAAAAACAGACACATGCCCAAGGCCGCACGCAGTGCGGATAAATATCTCATAGCTAAACTCCCATTTATTATGCATTGCTTTATTTCGGGTTTACCCGCCACTGGTTCACGTATGCCGTGCCCAATTAAAACGAGTCGCTACAGTTAAAGAGATGATCTAGATATCGGCCAATAAGCCGAATGAATTGTCACAATTTATTAGATTTATGTCGTAGTGATCGCAAGTGATACCGGGAGTATTCAGCAAGATCTTGATTTACTTATTATTTATAGATACGACGGAGTTCACATTTACGTAGCCACAATCAAGGGCAACGCGCGCCAACGCCAGAGCTTAAGGCACCAAAAATTGGCGCTGCCAACCGGCCTCACTCTGGGTCCATAAAGTACGTTGATGCATATCGCCACCTTCTCCACGCTGCCAGCGCTCGACAAAATTCACTGCGAGCTGCAAACCCAAGGCATTATCCACCGGCGGAATATCCTCATCGCGGGGATAATCCGCTTTGAGCTTCGCTATGTCAGCGAGGAAAGCCTCTCTACTTTCTATGACGGCACTTTGTGCCTGGTGATTTACATAATAGAGATCAAGGATTTTTGCTTCATAGGGCTTGCGCTGCCAATGATCATGCATCTCAGCCGCCGATAATTCGCGAAGTTGATTGCCACCCAAGCGGTATTGGCGCAGCAACTCCGGCCAAAAAACCAAAATTTCAAAGTTCCCGTTATTTTTCAGCTGTTGCCACTTGGGGCTACTGGCGCTGACAAAGAGCACTAGGGCATTATCGGTCACTGCGCGCAATACTAATGTTCGCGTTACCGGCCTACCATCAAGCCCGACTGTGGCCAGTGAGCAATAGCGCGCATTCGCCAATTTTTGAGCTTGCGCCGCTTGCCATTCCACGGCGAAATCCGCGAGGGGATCAAACATAAGTTAGTCCAGGTATAAGTAAACTCTAAAGCGTATTTAGTATTGCACTATTGGCGCGCGGTGCAGCCAGCGATCATCTTCTAACATGGCCAACATCGCGTGCGCACAATCAGCGAAACTAATACGCGAAAAGCCATTGAAGCGGTCAAAACCTAGGCGATAATCACCTCGCATCGGCCCCTGAGTCATTTGCAATGGCCGCACGCCAATATGGGGAATATCAGGATAAGACTTGAGCAAGAGATACTGATGCTCTTTATCGATATGACGCAGGCTCATAAAGGTTTCGGCAAATTTGCGCACAAACTTCGCGCCAAAGCCAATCACATCTTGCTCAACAAAGGTACTGCCGCCGCCACACCAAATAAATCGTGCACCGCAGTCGCCGCGCAAGGCATCGAGAATAATCCGCGTTACATCAGTGCAGAGATCCGGTGGTGAATGCTTGTCGACACCAATAGCGAATAGTACCGCGTCAGTATCTGCAGCAATCACCCGCCAGACATCTTCAGGGCACAGCGCATCGCCTTCCACTACACAGACTTTACTGCGCAGCTCAGCTGATATATTTTTAGCTGAGCGAACTAAAATCGTCAGTTCATGACCCGCGGCTACCGCCTGCTGCAAACACTCACTGCCAAGCTGACCGGTGGCACCAAACAATGTAATTTTCATCGCAACAGCTCCCACTTTAATACCGCTATTATTTGATCCTAGGACGACTGCACTGACATACATAAAAAAGGGCGAGGCTTAAAACATAAGACCTCGCCCTTTTGTTACCGCTGAGCTCTACGCCATCCGGTGCAAGGCACAAATCTTATTACCCGACGGGTCCCGCAAATAGGCGAGGTATAATTTTCCTAAACCACCTTCGCGAACACCCGGCGCCTCTTCGCAGCTCACGCCGCCATTGGCCAATCCCGCTGCGTGCCAAGCGTCAGCTTGCGCCGGATCTTTGGCGGCAAAGCCGATGGTAGAGCCATTGCCATGGCTTGCTGGATTACCGTCAATTGGCGGCGTAATCGCAAAAACGCCGCTATCGGTAAAATAAAAGCAACGGCCGCGATCATCAAAAACACCCGGCTGGTAACCCATTGCGCCGAGAACAGCGTCGTAAAATACCTTCGACGCCTGAACATCATTTGCACCAACCATAATATGACTAAACATTTGTTATTCTCCTTGTATCTACTATACGCAACTCGCAATTGAGCTTGCGCTTACGCTAAAAATGACTCATTCCGTTCCGCAAATTTCAAAAGCGACAATCACAGTAAAACCTCTGCTTCATCGCCGCTGGTTTCAAGCCAACTCTTGCGGTCTGGCGCCCGTTTTTTAGACAAGAGCATGTCCATCAGGCCATCGGTTTCGTCGCCGTCTTCTATCGACAATCGCACCAAACGCCGCGTATTGGGATCCATAACCGTCTCGCGCAATTGCAGCGGATTCATTTCACCCAAGCCTTTAAAGCGGGTGACCGATATTTTGCCGCGCTTATTTTCAGCTTCGAGACGATCCATAATGCCCTGCTTCTCGGCATTATCCAGCGCATAAAATACGTCTTTACCAAGGTCAATACGGTATAGCGGTGGCATGGCGATATAAACATGCCCCTTCTCAACTAATGGTCTAAAGTGCCGCAAAAACAGCGCGCATAACAAAGTGGCAATATGCAGTCCGTCTGAGTCCGCATCGGCAAGCACGCAGATTTTATTGTAACGCAGGCCGCTAAGGTCATTTGAGTCGGGGTCGATGCCCATGGCCACGGAAATATCGTGGACTTCCTGTGAGGCTAATATCTGCTGAGATTCGACCTCCCAAGTATTCAAAATTTTACCGCGCAGGGGCAGTATCGCCTGAAACTGACGGTCTCGCGCTTGCTTGGCCGAGCCACCCGCCGAATCACCCTCAACCAGAAACAGCTCTGAGCGCTCAATATCACCACCGGAGCAGTCTGCCAATTTACCGGGCAATGCGGGACCCGCCGAGACTTTTTTACGTACTACTTTTTTGGCTTTGCGCATACGCGACTGGGCATTGTTTATGCACAGTTCAGCAAGCTTTTCGGCATCTTCAGTATGCTGGTTTAGCCACAGGCTAAAGGCGTCTTTGGCGACCCCTGAGACAAAGGCGGCGGCTTCTCGCGAGCTTAAACGCTCCTTGGTCTGCCCTGAAAACTGCGGGTCGGCCAATTTAGACGACAACACATAGCTGCATTTTTCCCAAATGTCGTCAGGCGCGAGTTTGACGCCACGGGGAATCAAGCTGCGAAATTCACAAAACTCGCGCATGGCGTCGAGCAGACCGCTGCGCAAGCCATTCACATGGGTGCCGCCCTGCGCCGTGGGAATCAAATTTACATACGACTCAGCTAGCGGCTCGCCGCCCTCGGGCAACCACTGCACCGCCCAATCTACCGCCTCAGAGCGGCCGCTAAAATGACCGATAAACGGCTCTGCTGGCAGCGTGTCATACTCGCGAGTATGGCTGGCCAGGTAGTCACGCAGGCCGTCTTCGTAATACCACTCTTCACTCTCGGCACCCGTCTCATCGACAAAGATAACCTTCAGGCCCGGGCATAAAACTGCCTTCGCGCGCAGCACATGCTTGAGGCGCCGAACCGAGAATTTAGCGGTGTCGAAATACTTGGGATTAGGGGTAAAGCGAATATAAGTGCCGGTATTGCGCTTGCCGCAGCTATCAATCACCGCCAGCTCTGACGCCTTGTCGCCGTCAGCAAAGAACATTTGATGCACTTGGCCGTCGCGTTTAATAACAATTTCAAGAGAGCTAGACAGGGCGTTAACAACCGACACCCCTACCCCGTGCAAACCACCAGAGAATTGATAATTGTCATTTGAGAACTTACCCCCAGCGTGCAGGGTACACATAATGACCTCCACCCCCGGCAAGCCCTGTTCTTTGTGAATATCCACCGGCATGCCGCGCCCGTCGTCGGCGCAACTCAGGGAACCGTCATTGTAGAGCGTAACCGTGACTTCTTTGGCGTGCCCGGCCAGCGCCTCATCGACGCTGTTATCGATCACTTCTTGAGCAAGATGGTTTGGCCGAGTGGTATCGGTGTACATTCCCGGCCGCTTGCGAACAGGCTCTAAACCGGTAAGGACTTCAATGGACTGAGCATCATATTGTGACATTTGAAACCATTTTAGCGGCAGGGCCGCATTGTCTAATTATGTAATAAAACGCCGTCGCCAATAGGGCAACGATCCTCAACTATTTACTTTGCAGTGGCATTACACCAACTGCAAAAAATCCACCACGGACTCTAAATGGCGTTCAAAGCCCTGAAAGCTGTGATCGCCACCCGCCTCCACGGTCATTTTGCTACCACGATAAAAATCGAGGGCAAGGCGGTAATCTAATACTTCATCTGCCTCTTGCACCAACACCCAGTAGCGGCTGGCGTGAGGCACCACGCCCATATTGCGAAGCGCGTCGATATCGCCCATTGTGAGACTAAAGTCCACAGCTGTATAAGGATTGCGATGGGCACCAATAAAATGTTCGGCAAAATTATGTGGTTCAACCGCTGGGTTGATCAAGACCGCAGACAAATCATAGCGCTCAGCCATTACTGTGGCCAAAAATCCGCCGAGGGAGCTACCGACCAAACCCAGAGGCCCCGCGCGCTGTCGCAGGCAATCTTGCACTAGGCGATCAACTTGCTGACACGCTTCACCGGGGTTATTCGACAAACCGGGAACAATATAGTCAATACTCGGATACCGGGCGGCAACAAATTCACCCAGCTGCTGAGCCTTGGTTGAGAGCGGTGACGATAAAAAGCCATGAATATAAATTAGCGTTGCCGTCATTCGTAACCACGAGCCGAATTATCAACCGCGAATATTACACCTTTTACCCGCGACACTCTCGTCTGAAACTCACGTTTATCCCCCAGCCAAAACCGGCGATAAGCTGGATTGCACTCATCCAAAGCAAAATTGGCACTGTTAGGCGCGAACTGAACACAGGTCGAGGGCGTGCTTAGCAAGCCAATATTTTGAAACAATTGCTCTGATTGCTGGTGAACGTGACCGCAAACAATAGCTTTAAACTGATCTTTATTGGCAATGGCGGCAAACACCGCGTCGGCATTTGCAATCTGCTGCTCGTCAAGCCAAGCACAACCGACCGGCTGTAAATGATGGTGTACAAATACAAGCGTGGGGCGATCAAAGCGCGCAGCGTCGGCCAAGATCGCTAATTGATCGGCGGCCAAATTACCGCCGACCTGCCCCGGCACAGCTGAATTTAAAAATACCAGCTGCCAGTCGCCCAATTCAATACGACTCGGCATCCACTGGGCACCGACAATATTCTGCATCAGCTCGCTATTGTCATGGTTGCCCGGCAGCCACACTATTTGCTTTGCCATTCCCTTCAAGCGCGCAGCCAAACGCTGGTAGGCGCTGGCATCACCATGGGCGGCCAAATCACCGGAGGCGACTAGCACATCTATTTCTGGGCACTCCTCGGCCACTGCCTGAAGAACTGCCTCTAGGCTATTGTCGGTATCCATACCAAGCAGTGAGTCGCCGAGTTCAGCACCCAGATGACAATCGCTAATTTGCACCACACAGAGCGGCGCCTTGTTAGACTGAACAGGCAATTTCACCGTTACCTCATTATCTATTGCTTGATTTATACGGTATGACCCTTGCCAGCACCAGTAAATTTCGCGGCCGCTATCATATTTCGAGAAGATTCAGCGGGTTCTCCAGCGAATGCCCCAACGCTAAGCACAGACTCAACCACTCGCCCAAATACGTGTTTTGCTGAGCTTTTTCATCGCGCTGCAACATGCCCGCATTGGGGTAGGCATAACGCGGTTTTAGTGGGCGCAAACCGCTAGCACCCATGACCTCGGCCAATTTAGCGTCGTGATAGACCCGCACCTGCAAAGAGGGCACTGGCAGCCCAAGCAACAATGGTTTGTGTAACCGCAGTTCGAGCATCGTGGTGTAAGGTGCACGCTCTTTGACTAACAGTTCAACCATATTGGCCGCCACCCCAAAACGCAGACAATCCCCCGCCTCGGCGTCGGCGGGCAATAGCTGCCGCAAGCGCCGAAAATTCAGTTCGCAATCAGCCAAGTGGCCGCTGAGATCAATTTGATAGCGTTGACTACTCACACTTCTCCCGATATTTAGCCGTCTAAACCATAACTTTAGTTAATATTCATTCTCAATCAGCTGGAGTTTGGTACACTCCTTGGCTATCTAAACCTCCCGCACTGGAGCACAGGTTAACTCTATGATTGCCAAACGTCATCTTCTCAATGTTTCTATCGCGGCGCTATTCACCAGCCAATCCATATTCGCCGACACCTTACTCGATGTTTACGAGCTAGCGGTAAAAAACGATCCCCAGCTCAAATCAGCGGAAGCGAGCTACCGCGCCAATATTGAAACAGAGAAACTCGGTCGCGCAGCACTGCTGCCACAGGTCACCGCCCAAGCGTATTACCAAGACGCGGAGACCGACCGCGAAAGTAAAAGTGTTGATTTTTCTTCTACGCCAGGTGCCAGCCCGACCACGATTAACCAACAGACATCTACCGATAGCGAAACTGAATCTTATTCTGTTTCCTTGAACCAAGCTTTATTTGATCTACCTGCTTGGTTTACCTTCCGCGCCGGTAAAAAGATCTCTGAGCAAGCGGAGGCCCAGTTAGCCTACGAGCAACAGCAATTAATAATACGGGTTTCCGAAGCCTATTTTAATGTGCTGCGCGGTCGCGAGAACTTAGACGCCTCCAAAGCCGAAGAGCGTGCCGCCAAACGTCAATTCGAGCAAACCCAGCAACGCTTTGATGTTGGCCTGATCGCGATTACCGACGTTCACGAAGCCCGCGCGGTGTACGACAGCACGGTAGCGCAGCGTCTAGGTTTTGAAGGCAACTTGGCGATTGCCCGAGCAAATCTGAGCAGCCTGACGGGACAAGAACACAATAATTTGTGGTCGCTGAAGTCTGATTTCCCTATTACTATGCCCGAGCCCCTGGATCGTGCCGAGTGGGTGGACTTTGCCCTCGCCAACAATAAATTACTGAAAGTTTCTACCGCAGGTGCCGCGTCTGCCTACCAGTCTGCGCAAGCCAAGAAAATGGGCCACCTACCCAAGATTACTGGCAGCTTCACCGCCAGCAAGGAAGACCTGGATGGCACTACCCGCTATATGCCAAGCAGCACATTTTCAACGCCACCAGACGCGTACACCGAATCAGAAGCGCTGCGTATTACGCTGACCATGCCACTGTTTGCTGGTGGCGGCATCAGCGCCGGTCGCCGCCAAGCTTACGAGCAGTACAATGCCGCCAATTACAATGCCCAGGCCACCCAGCGCCAAGTCATTACCGGCACCCGCGCCCAGCATATTGCGGTCTATACCAATGTACAGACGGTTAATGCACGGCATCAAAACATTATTTCTACGCGCAGCGCCCTTGACGCAACGGAAGCAGGTTATGAGGTGGGCACGCGCAATATCGTCGACGTGTTAGACGCTCAGCGCAGGCTCTACGCTGCAATGCGCGACTACACAAATGCTCGTTATGATTACGTTGTGAACGTGCTGAAGTTGAAATTAAATGCCGGCACCTTAAGCCCCGCCGACATTCTTTATTTCAATAAATGGTTACAGGCATCGGAATCGGTCTCGCTAAGCGACCGCTCTCCCGCCACCAGCGTTAATCCTTAAGATAGCCTTCAATAATCGCGAGCAAGCGCTGCAAGGCGCCGCGATTATTATCTACCACCGCCTTTGCCGCCGCGCCCTGCCGCTGACGGCAAAGGGGCTTGGCAAACAAAGTCTGCAATACCTCAGCCAGCGCCCTGTCGCCATCAATCTTTTGCAAGCCACCCGCCGCCTCTAGCAAAGCACTGATTTCAGAAAAATTGAAGTCACTTAGCCCAGTCACCACCGGCAAACCCCAAGCCGCAGGCTCCAAGGTATTATGACCGCCATGGTCGATTAAACTGCCGCCGACAAAGGCAATATCTGCGCAGCCTAATAGCAGCAGCAACTCGCCCATGGTGTCGCCTAAAATAACCGATGTAGTGCTCGCCACAGGGGCAGCGGCAGCACTGGCTAGACTCGCGCTGCGGCGTTCAAAGTTCAAATCGCTGCTGGCAATCAACTCGGCCACCTTTGGAAAACGCTCAGGGTGGCGAGGCACAAGAATAAGCACAGCGTCGGGGTGTTGCGCCAATAACGCCCGGTGAGCGGCGAGCAGCACTTCATCCTCGCCAGCATGGGTGCTGGCTGCGATCCACACTGGGCGATCACCCAGCCAATGACTGCGCAGTTCGCTCGCCTGCGTTTGTAATTCTGCGGGAATAGCTAAATCGAATTTAATACTACCCGACACCGTCAAATTAGCCTCAGGAACACCCAGCGAGGCAAACCGCGCACCATCGGCGGCGCTTTGCGCCACAACCTGACTAAAGCGCGAAAATACGTCTCGACTCAAACTGGCAAGACGACCGTAACCCCGAGCCGAGCGCGCCGACAGACGAGCATTGGCGAGAATCACCGGAATTCCTCTAGCCTCGGTCTGGCAGACCATATTCGGCCAAATTTCGGTTTCCATGATCACCGCCACGCGGGGTTGAATCCGATTTAAAAATCGGGCAATCGCATCGGGTAAATCGTAGGGTGCATAAACATGAAAAACCCGATCACCAAACATGGCCTGCACCCGGTCCGAGCCAGTGGGGGTCATGGTGGTAACCACCACCGGCAACTGAGGGTGCTGAGCCAAAAAATAATTAATCAGGGGCGCCGCCGCAATACTTTCACCCACCGACACCGCATGCACCCACAAACCACCGGTATGCGCAGGGGGCTTAAAAAACCCAAAACGCTCAGCAATCCGGCGCCGGTAGGCAGGCGCCCGCGACGCCCGCCACAGCAATCGCACCAGCACCAAAGGCAGGATTAAATAGAAAAAAACACTGTAGAAAAAACGGGGCATAAATAAGATTTAAACTCCGACGCTCAACACGTCACGGCAATTAAACGATCTTACAACTGTGGGTTTGCTGGCCATTATACCCCGCCTAAAACCGCGCCTTAGTTTAAAACGCGGTTTTAATTCGCCTTTCAGGCCAAACTTAGTACTTCCCTAACACAGCGGTTAATACCTCTGGCCGCCTCGGCGATACTGCCCGCCACCATATAGGCGGGGGTGGTCACCAGCTTCATGTCTTTATCAATACAAACCTCGTCAACTGCGCACACCTGATGATTACCGCCCATGGCCGTAATCGCTGCAGCAGTATCAGCATCACTGCCAATAGTGCACTTTACGCCCGAACCAAAAATGCGCGCGGCCATGGTCGGCGCAATACAAATTAGCCCAACCGGCTTCGCCGCGCCATGCATTGCCTGTATAAAGCTAAGCACCTCAGGCAGCACATTCATTTCAGCGCCGTTAACGGCGAAGTCAGACAAGTTTTTGGCCACCCCAAAGCCACCGGGCACAATAACAGCATCAAAATCTGCGATATTTGCCTCATTCAGGTTTTTCACCCGCCCCCGCGCCAAGCGCGCCGACTCCACCAGCACATTGCGGCGCTCACCTTCGACCACTTCGCCACTGAGGTGGTTAATAACATGCATTTGCTCTATATCTGGCGCAAAACACTGGTAACTCGCATCGTGATTTTCTAGCGACAGCATAGTCAGCACGCTCTCGTAAATTTCGGAACCGTCATACACGCCACAACCGGCTAACAATAACGCTACTTTTTTCATACCTATTCTCCTTTATGCTTGATCTCTACTGACGCAGTCGACACCACCCCAGCATTAACACTGCGCTCAAGAATTCCTTCGCGCAGACCGCGCTCAGAAACCGCCATCTCATCAATATTTAATGCCTCAAAAAGAGCTAGTACAATGGCTAATCCCGAGGCAAAAATAGATTGTCGATCTTCGGGTAGCCCCGCAAAAAATACCGACTCCACACGTGTAAAGGACTGCAAATCTGCCACCAAGTGCCGCAAATCATCTCGGTAAATTCCCGCTGAATGACCACGCCGGGCAATAAGCACCTGCTCAACGGCCAATAATGTTCCCGAGCAACCGACAACCGCAACGCCGGGTGGCAGCGCGAGTGCCGCGGCGGCGCGCTCAAATTCAACTCGCGCGGCACCCAGCGCCGCGTTAAAGTCGGCTCGGCCTAAGCGCCCCTCGGGAAAATAACGCAAATAGCTCAGGCAGCCCACCGCCACACTGCGTCCCCGCGCCATACGCGGTCCGTGACCAAACGCCAATTCAGTACTTCCACCGCCTATATCGACCACCAATTGTGCGCCATCGCCAGCCTCGTTGCCGACCCCGAGATAAACCAATTCCGCCTCTAGCTCACCGCTGACAACCTCTGGCATTACCCCTAACAAGCTCTGCACTTGCCGACAAAATGACTCCGCATTCGCCATGCCGCGCAGCGAAGCCGTGGCCACAATATGCAGGGGCATAGGATCGTAGCCCCCCAGTATTTGTTTAAACTCCGCCAAACAGGCCAATGCTCGCATTTGTGGGTCGGCCTGTAAAAATCCGCCAGCATTCCCCGCCGCCAGCTGCACCTTACGCTCAGTCTTATAGCAGGACCGCCATGCTCCATGCCGAACTTGGCCAATCAATAAATGAAAGCTATTAGAGCCCATATCAATTGCTGCAATATATGAAGCTGCCGTCAAATTTACACCCCTGTCTGTTTTCACTTCCGTCTAAATCCTGTGCTATCATCGCACATCCTAAATTTTATGATGTGTAATCGGAGAAATAACATGAGCGACAACATCGTTCACGTCACCGACAGCAGCTTTGAAGAAGACGTGCTGAAGTCAGACGTACCTGTACTGGTCGATTTCTGGGCAGAGTGGTGTGGTCCCTGCAAAATGATCGCCCCGGTATTGGAAGAAGTGGCGGTTGAATTCGCCGGTAAGATCAAGATCTGCAAAATCGATGTTGATGCCAATAGCGACACGCCACAGAAATTCAGCGTACGCGGCATTCCTACACTGATTATTTTCAAAGGCGGCAACGCCGAAGCGACTAAGGTCGGCGCACTGTCTAAAACTCAGCTGCTCGATTTTATTAACGCGGCACTGTGATTCAAAATCGCGCGGCGCCCTAGCGCCGCGCGATTTTACTGAATTTAAATACTAGACGCCTCTGGCTTTCAATGATAGAGTGCTGACGATCCTTCAAAGAATACCCAATAATTAACCTTATTTTCGCTCCTGCTATACACGTCGAGTTCGTTTCGGCTTTCCGATTCTGCCGTTCCTGCGTCTCGCTCATATCTCGTCTAATTGATACCACTAAACCCATATACCTATGAATCTTACCGATCTAAAAACCAAACCAGCACAAGAATTACTCGACATCGCCAAAGAAATTGGCCTAGACAATGTCTCCCGTTCGCGCAAGCAGGACATCATCTTCTCCATACTTAAGCGCCACGCTAAAAGCGGTGAAGACATCCATGGCGACGGCGTATTAGAAATCCTGCAAGACGGCTTCGGCTTCCTGCGCTCCGCCGACTGCTCTTACCTCGCCGGACCCGATGATATCTATGTTTCACCCAGCCAGATCAGACGCTTTAACCTGCGCACTGGCGACAGCATTGCCGGCAAAATTCGACCACCAAAAGAAGGCGAGCGCTACTTCGCTCTGCTGAAAGTCGACGAAGTCAATTTTGCCCGCCCCGAACAGTCCAAGAACAAAGTCCTGTTTGAAAACCTGACCCCACTGTTCCCCAATGAGCGCCTGACCCTAGAACTGGGCACCGGCTCTACCGAAGACTTAACTGGTCGCATCATTGACCTCGCTGCACCAATCGGCAAAGGCCAGCGCGGCCTAATCGTCGCACCGCCAAAAGCGGGTAAGACCTTGATGCTGCAGAATATTGCCGCGAGCATTATCCGCAACAACCCAGAGTGTTACGTCATCGTTTTACTGATCGACGAACGCCCAGAAGAAGTAACTGAAATGCAGCGCTCAGTTGGTGTGCGCGGCGCCGAAGTTGTCGCCTCGACCTTTGACGAGCCACCAGCCCGCCACGTACAAGTGGCAGAAATGGTTATCGAAAAAGCTAAGCGCTTGGTTGAACACAAACGCGACGTGGTCATTCTCCTCGACTCCGTTACCCGTTTGGCCCGCGCCTACAACACCATTGTCCCGAGCTCCGGCAAGGTCCTCACCGGTGGTGTTGACGCCCACGCCCTGGAGCGCCCCAAGCGCTTCTTTGGCGCCGCGCGTAATGTCGAAGAAGGCGGCAGCCTGTCAATTATCGCCACCGCGCTAATCGACACCGGCTCCAAAATGGACGAAGTCATCTACGAAGAATTTAAAGGCACCGGTAACAACGAACTGCACTTGGATCGTAAAATCGCCGAGAAGCGCGTCTACCCTGCCATTAACATCCGCCGCTCAGGTACTCGCCGCGAAGAACTCCTCACCGGCGAAGAAGAACTGGCCAGAATGTGGATACTGCGTAAATTACTGCACGGCATGGAAGACACCGCAGCGATTGAATTCTTGATCGACAAGCTCAAAGACACCAAGACCAATGCCGAGTTTTTTGATTCAATGAAGCGTAAGTAGTGCCGAATGCTTGACGGGAGACGGGAGATGCTTAAAAGCAAAACCCTAAATACCCGTCAAGATTTACACTTGGGCTTAATTAGCGCGGTGCCTGCCGCGCCTAATATTTTGACCTTGCCTCTCCCGTCTCCCATCCAGCGTAACGCCTGCTATGTATAAAGACCTCAGAGAATTCATTGCCGACCTCGAAGCCAAGGGCGAGCTGAAGCGCATTCAGCATCCTGTTGATCCCATTCTCGAAATGACTGAGATTTGCGATCGCGTCTTGCGCGCCGGTGGCCCTGCACTTATTTTTGAAAACCCCATTGGTTACAACATCCCCGTACTGGCGAATTTATTCGGCACCGAAAAACGGGTGGCCATGGGCATGGGCAAGGACGACATCAAAGCCCTGCACGAAGTCGGCGAGCTACTCGCGTTTCTGCGCCAACCCGATCCGCCAAAGGGGCTGCGCGACGCCTGGAGCAAACTGCCGGTATTCAAGCAAGTATTGAATATGGGCCCTAAAATGGTGAACGGCGCCGCCTGCCAACAATGCGTGATTGAAGGCGATGCGGTCGACCTTAACACCCTGCCAATTCAAACCTGCTGGCCCGACGATGCCGCGCCGCTCATTACCTGGCCGCTGGTCATTACCCGTGGCCCAAACAAAGAACGCCAGAACCTCGGCATTTACCGCATGCAATTAATCGGCAAGAACAAGCTGATTATGCGCTGGCTGTCGCATCGCGGTGGCGCCCTCGATTTCCAAGAATTTAAACAGGCCCACCCCGGCGAAAGGTTTCCAGTATCAGTTGCCCTTGGCGCCGACCCGGCAACCACCCTCGGCGCCGTAACACCGGTTCCCGACAGCCTCAGCGAATACGCCTTTGCCGGTCTATTGCGCGGCAGCAAAACTGAACTCACCACCAGCCTAAGCAACGATCTAAACGTACCCGCCAGTGCGGAGTTTATTTTAGAGGGCTATATCGACCCAACAGAGATGGCCGACGAAGGTCCCTATGGCGACCACACCGGCTACTACAATGAAGTCGATAGCTTCCCAGTATTTACCGTGACCCATATCACTCACCGTAAACAACCGATTTACCATAGCACCTACACCGGTCGGCCACCCGATGAACCCGCAGTGCTCGGCGTCGCGCTAAACGAAGTATTAGTGCCGCTGTTGCAGCGCCAGTTTCCCGAAATTGTGGATTTCTACCTGCCGCCAGAAGGTTGCTCCTACCGCATGGCGGTGGTCACCATTAAGAAACAATACCCCGGCCACGCCAAACGCGTGATGTTTGGGGTGTGGTCGTTTTTGCGCCAATTCATGTACACCAAGTTTGTGATTGTGTGCGACGACGACGTCAACGCCCGAGACTGGAATGATGTGATCTGGGCCATTACCACCCGCATGGACCCCGCGCGGGACACTGTACTGGTGGAAAATACCCCCATCGACTACCTCGACTTTGCCTCGCCGGTATCTGGTCTTGGCTCAAAAATGGGAATGGATGCCACCAATAAAATGGGTGGTGAAACCACCCGTGAGTGGGGGCGGCCGATTGTGAAAGATCCGGCTGTTATTCAGAAAATCGATGATATCTGGGACAAGTTGGGGTTGAGCTAAGCTCTCTACTCAACAGCCCATTTAGCGCCCAACCCAACCCAAGCGCAATTCCCGCTGAGAATAGCTTGTTAAGTTGTTCTCGGCGGATTAAAGTTCGCTTTCAAAATGAACACGGCTGTTCTATATCCCCGAGCAAAGGAAATGCTTCGCCCCCAGTGGACATCTCACTATCTTTTCTCGTATTTGGTATGGCACGTTTTTTTGTAATTTAGCCCGTTTAATTACTTATAGATACCTAGACCCTTTAAATAAAAGGATCTAGGTCAAAACACGTAATACCTTACAGGAGAGAAAATGAAAAAAATATTAATCTCAACAATATTGACCGCCAACATTGCGCTTTCAGGATGCGCATCGATGTTTAATGGCTCATCTCAGCAAGTATCAATCCGCAGTAATATTGATAATGCGGAGCTGTATGTCAACGAACAATACATCGGCAAAGGAAATGGTATTACAACTTTCAAAAAGAAGCAGAATTACACAATTACTGCTCGAAAAGACGGTTGTGATGCAGTAACTATACCTGCATCAAAATCCTTCGATGCAACCACGTTACTCGGTATTTTTATAGATTTCGGGATTATTTCAATACTGGTGATTGATGGAGTCGGCACAGGTGCTTGGCAACAATTTGATCAAACTAGCTATGTAGTTGATCCACGCTGCCGCGCATAAAATGCTTTGAGCTATTTCTCGCTGACGCCAAATCGGAGCCGCAATTTATTCTGTGCAACATTATTGCGGCTTTCTGCTAGCTTTTGTTTCGCCCTTGCTGGGCGACTTAATTATTCGGCGCTAAGTGCCTCACCCTATGGGTGGCGAAAAAAGAAGTAAGCAAGAAATTCGCTCGCTATCACTCATCTTTCGGGTACCCTGCGCTTCTCAAAATTCAATGGCATCGCTGCGGAACTCGCCTTCGACCCAAACAGTCCTCACTAAAGGCATCCTATTGAATTTCTGCGATGCTCGGTGAGTTCAAAAGCGGGATCAAAAGCATTCGCTATCGCTTATATGGATACCTGCCTGCGCAGGTAAGACGACACTCTCAGCCAGAGTGAAATACTTCTAAATCGTCGCTCCTGCGTAGGCAGGAGCCCATCCAAGCAACGAAGCATTAGCTAGAGGCGGCACCCAACTTCCTTCAGCGCTGCGAAGTACTGCAGCAAGTAACGGGGAAAACAGGTCTGAGGTCTGACGTCGGATGTCTGACGCAGAGGCATTCGCTACGCTCACATGGATACCTGCCTACGCAGGTAAGACGATATTTTCAGGGCATGCTGAAATACGGTTAAATCGTCGCTTCTGCGGAGGCAGGAGTCCATCCCGGCAACGAAGCATCGGCTAGAGGCTGGCGCCCAATCCCCTTCAGCACAGCTGAGCACTGCAGCGAGTAACGGGAAAATCAGGTCTGAGGTCTGACGTCGGATGTCTGATGCAAGGGCATTCGCTGCGCTCACATGGATACCTGCCTACGCAGGTAAGACGACTCAGCCAGAGTGAAATACTTCTAAATCGTCGCTCCTGCGGAGGCAGGAGCCCACCCAGCAACGAAGCATTAGCTAGAGGCTGGCGCCCAATCCCCTTCAGCACGGCGGAACACTGCAGCAAGTAACGGGGAAAACCGGTCTGAGGTCTGACGTCGGATGTCTGACGCAAGGGCATTCGCTACGCTCACATGGATACCTGCCTACGCAGGTAAGACGACACTCTCAGCCAGAGTGAAATACTTCTAAATCGTCGCTCCTGCGTAGGCAGGAGCCCATCCCGGCAATGAAGCATTAGCTAGAGGCGGCACCCAATCCCCTTCAGCGCCGCTGAGCACTGTAGGAAGTAACGGGAGAAACAAGTCTGAGGTCAGACGTCTGATGTCTGACGCAGGGGCATTCGCTATCGCTCATATGCTTACCGGCCTGCGCAGGTAAGACGACACTCACAGCCAGAGTGAAATACTTCTAAATCGTCGCTCCTGCGGGGGCAGGAGTCCATCCCGGCAACGAAGCATCGGCTAGATGCTGGCACCCAACTTCCTTCAGCGCAGCAGAGTGCTACAACAAGCAACGGCTTCACAGGCTGTTATTGCCCCTTGGAACTATTCCCAATTCCAAGGATCGATTAATGCGCGATTACAAATACGAAATGTCACAGGGGTGTTATTTTTGTCCAAAACATTAATCAACTGGCTTGACCAGATAGCGCCGTGGCGTAGTCGCGCCCCCAGCAGCCACAGCGTTTTAATTGCCTGCGCAATGCTCTCACTACTGCTCGCCTTGACGGGGTGTTCTTCATTGCCGCAGGAGGAAGACAAAGTTGAGGAAGAGGTGGTTCTCGTCGTAGAGGAAGCCCCCGCGATCGTCGAATCAGGCCTAGCCTCTTTTTATGGCGATAGGCACCACAATCAAAAAACCGCAAGTGGCGAGCGGTACCGACACGAGCTAAAAACCGCGGCCCATAGAACCCTGCCATTGGGCAGCTACGTTAAAGTCACAAACCAGAAAACCGGCCAAAGTGTTTTGGTCAAAATTAATGACCGAGGACCATTTGTGCGCGGGCGGATAATTGATCTTTCCAAGTCGGCCTTTGCTGAGATTGGCAATACCGCATCGGGCCTGCTCCATGTAGACGTTCAGGTAATTGATTAACTCGATGTTGCTTTAACGCACAAAGCACAGCACGATAGCTAAGCTAGGGCGTAGAGATTAACCTCAATAACAACAGCCCATGAATAATGCTAAACTTGCAGGCCGCAGCAGACCATAACAAGTAAAGCCCGATTATGAACGATTCCCAATCAAGCCCCCTTAGCACCGAATCGTCGCGATCAAAAACAATACCCTTATCACTTTACGTCCACATTCCCTGGTGCGTACGCAAGTGCCCCTATTGCGATTTTAACTCGCACGAGCGCAAAGGCGACTTACCTGAGCAAGCGTACATCGCCGCGATGTTGGAAGATCTCGAACAGGATTTAGATTTTATTCAAGGTCGCGAGCTGCAAAGCATTTTTATTGGCGGTGGCACACCGAGTTTGTTCAGTGCCACGGCATACGAAACCTTGTTTAAGGGCTTACAAAAACATTTACGCTTTGCCCGCGACATTGAAATCACCCTCGAAGCGAATCCAGGCACTTTGGAACAAGGTCGTTTTGAGGGTTATCATTCCCTCGGCATCAACCGACTTTCTATTGGCGTGCAAAGCTTTGACCCAACACAATTAAACAAGCTCGGCCGCATTCACAATAGCGATGATGCACGACGCGCCATTGCCTGCGCCCAGCACGCGGGCTTTAGCAATTTTAATGTCGATTTAATGCACGGTCTCAACGAGCAAAGCCAAGCTGAAGCCATGCAGGATTTGGAAATCGCCATATCGGCAGGCGCGCCTCATATCAGCTGGTATCAACTCACCATCGAAGCCAACACCGAATTTTTTAAACGGCCACCCAGCCTGCCATTAGAGACTGAAATGCATCGCATGCAGGCAGCGGGCTTGTCGCTGCTGAACGACGCTGAATTTACGCGCTACGAAGTATCGGCCTACGCCAAGGCCGGTCACCAATCTCGTCACAATCTTAATTACTGGCAATTTGGTGATTACCTAGCCCTTGGTGCTGGTGCCCACGGCAAAATCAGCCACGCGAATGGCGATATTTACCGCTATCAGAAAACCCGTAAGCCAGAGGATTATTTGCAGCGCCAGCCTTCCCGCACGAGCAAGCGTGAACCCGTCGCGACAGAGGATTTAGCACTTGAGTTTATGATGAACGCATTGCGTTTAGAACAGGGATTTACTCGGCAATTATTCAGCGAGCGCACGGGCCAGAGCAGCCAAACCATCGATGCAATCTTAGTCAAGCTGCAGCAGCAAGGTTTACTGCAAGAACAAAATAAGCTAATACGCCCCAGCGCGCGCGGCTTTGAATTGATAGACAGCATCCTCAGCGAATTCTTAAACGCTTAAGCTCTTTTCGCGCGATACAGGCAAGACACTTTAAAAATCGATGTAAGCTATTAGATCAAGCTGTCGCCTGCAATGTTCATAACAATATCGGAAAATACGTATCGTCATGACATAAGTAACCCGTTAGGTTTAAAGTCTTCCTTCATTATTTGTGCACTGGCATCGGGAACCGGAGATGCTTCCTTAAAAATAAGAAACTATTATCACCAACGCAAATCTCTCGCCGCGCAAGTACTGAATAGGTTATTACGATGATCGAAAAAGAATTGCTCTCGGCAGCCCTGTCAGCCACTTCGGAAGGGGTTATCATTGCCACCGTAAGGCACGACAACAAGCCAGATCGAATTATTTATGGAAACCGAGCTTTTGAAAAACTTATCGGCTTTGATAATGCGTCAATCATTAATCACAAATATAATTTATTGGAACGCCTAAGTAAAAATACGCCCGTTACTGAAGACGAAATTGTTAAAGCCATAACTGCAGGCAAGAGTATTCAGTGCATTAGAAAATCCCAGACCAAATCTGGCGATTACTTTTGGCACGAACTGAGTATCTCGCCAGTTTTAGATGAAAGTGGCAAACTCACCCATATCATTGGTGTACTACACAATATAAATGAGCGTATCCACTACCAAAATAAAATTGAGCAACAAAATTTACTTCTAAAAAGAAAAAATCAACAACTTGATGAATTGGCCTCTCACGATTTCTTAACCACACTTTATAATCGTCGCTTTTTTGACCGAGAACTTACTCGTCTCTGTGCCTTCCACCAACGCTATCAAATTCCGCTGAGCTTAGCTTTTTTTGACATTGATTATTTCAAGCAATACAACGATTACTATGGGCATAACGCAGGTGACCGGGCGCTGCGCCTCGTGGCGGAGCAAATAAATCAGCATTTCAGTCGCGAGGCCGACATCTGTTCACGCTATGGTGGCGAAGAATTTGTGGTGCTATCGGCAAGCGACTCAAATGAAGCAACATTTTTAAAACATGTTGAGGCCGTTAGATTAAACATTGAGCAGCTGGCCATACCCCACAAAAAATCCACATCGGCAAAGGTCATCACTGTTAGCGCAGGCATTTATGTCGCCGTGCCACTGCGCGGCATGTCGCCCAATTATTTTACGGAAGAAGCTGATCACGCCATGTACCAAGCAAAGCAGCTTGGCCGAAATCGCGTCGCGGTTGCCCGCCATATTCGCATGGCGAGCGGCTAAGCTTGCACGACGACACCCTACACATAGCAAACAGCGCCACCATCTATCCGAATATTTTGGCCATTGATAAACCCCGCACGTTCACTGCAGATAAACGCCACTAAATCGGCCACTTCCTGACGTTCAGCAATACGGCCACAGGGGTTCGGGTACTCGCTGACCACAATTTGCTTCACAATATCATCCCAGTTATCCCCCCAGCCTTTCTTTTCAGCACGGCGTCGAAATCCGGCTTCTAACTCCGCGGTACGAATATAGCCTGGCGAAATGGTGTTTACAGTAATGCCAGTATTGCTCAACTCCTTGGTTAGACTTACGCTCATGGTCGCCAAGGCACCTTTAGCGGCGTAATAATGCGGCATAATACTATTCGGTTGGTGGCTGCCGATTGTGCCAAGCTGAACGATTCGCCCCCAGCCTTTCGCTTTCATTGCCGGTACCAAGCCCTGTATTAATCGCGCCGCCGACAAAACATTTTTCTGATACATATCCAGCCAATCGTGACTGGTGCTAATCGCCCACTTACCTGCTGATGCTGTGCCATAGTTGTTTACTAAAATATCAACCTCGCCCACCAGCTCCTTGGTTTGCCGCAAAACTTGCTCGCAGCCTTCATCGCTACTGATATCACCCCACACCGCGCAAGCATTGGGGAGTTTATCGGCAGCAAGCTGAGCGAGACCCTCTTCATTGCTATGAAATACCACGCAAGCCCCCTCATTTGCCAAGGTAGCCGCTATACACTCACCAGTACCGCGATTGCTGCCGGTGACCAGCGCAATTCTATTACTCAGGTTTAAATCCACAGTGCATCACCCTTTAAATTAAGCTCATTGCAGCATAGTCGCATATAGCCAGTCTGTGGCAAAATCAAAGGCTGAACACCAATAAAATAGAGGCCACCATGAATTTTTGTCCCCAATGCGCCAGCCCCATCGCCGAACTATTAATCGACAGTGAGATTCGCAAAGGCTGCCCAGACACCCAATGTGGTTTTGTACTGTGGAACAATCCCGTGCCCGTGATTGCTATGATTGTGGAGGTTGAGGGCGGCGTGGTGATGGCCCACAACGTCAATTGGCCAAAAAGTTTTTACTCTATTATTACTGGCTTTCTCGAAGCGGGCGAAGACCCCGAAGAATGCGCTCGCAGAGAAACCATGGAAGAGCTAAACCTCCATGCGCTAGAAACCACGCTAATTGGCGCCTACCCTTTTGCCCAGCAAAATCAGGTGATTATTGCCTACCATGTGCGCGCTGCTGGCGAGATCAAGCTCAATCACGAACTTGACGACTATAAAATAGTGCCGCCAGCCGAGATCAAACCCTGGCCAATGGGCACCGGACTCGCGCTAACAGACTGGTTAAAGCAGCAGGGCCTGAGCCCTAAGTCTTAAGCTTGGGCGGCTGCTCTTCTGCCTGAGCTGGCTCGTCAGTGCTTTCATCTTCCTCTTCGTGGTTGCCCTTATCCCGTGCGACTTCCGCCTTGGCCAATTCCCGCGCCTGCTCAAGCTCCTCGGTCAACAGACCGAGGGCCGTCTTTAGTTCATCGCGATCAGGCGCCTCCTCGCCCTCAACCGGCTCGGCGTTCAACTGGTCTTTGAGCTTTTTAATTTTGCCCTGTAATTGCTCTACCGCACTGGCCACCTCGGCTTTGCTGAACAAGATCTCTTCAGCGTGCCCACTGCGATCCTCGTCTGGTTGCCGCGTCACTTTACGCTTAGGAATAAATTTTAAATCTGCAGGCAATGGTCGCTGATTCATAAAGTTCGGCGACACGATTTCGATGCCCGCATCATGCAGTGCGTCTAGTATTTTGCCGCGCAAACGCGAGCGCGCGCTGACCAGTAATGCCGCTTCTTTAAGCCAGCCACTGGCGCGATAATTCACGGAGAAATCACCAAGATTGCGAATTTGGACAAAACCATTTTCCAATTCTGCCGCTTCAATTGCGGTCAACAGGGCCGTTTCGATATCACGTCGGTCAACGTCATAGCCCAGCGACACCTCTGCCGACACCACCGTGCCCGATGCCCGCACCACATTGTAGGGCTCTTGCACCAGCAACAAATTAGGTACCGTGACTAGCTCGCTGGTTTCATTCTGAAATTCCACATGCAGTAAACCGCGCTGCGACACCCGCCCCAACTCACCGCGAAACTCAATATAATCGCCAGCCCGGAAACTATTCACCGTGCGCAGCATAAAGCCCGCCATTAAATTGCCCATCACCGAAGTCGACGACAGCGCGATCGCGGCACTCATTAACAAACCCACCAAACTCAAGAGTTGGCCGCGCAGCTCACCGTTCATTGGAATCGTGCTTATTGCCAGCAGCAAGCCACTCAGCCGAAAGGCCAAGCGCGTGCCCTGCTCCCGATAACGCGTGTCAGCGCCATGACTTTTCTGCACCGCAAACACCTTGCGGGTGAAAAGCCAGGTGGCAAATAATAAGCCCATCACCACCGCAAACGGCCCCCACTGGCCCAGCCAATTCGGCGCTACGCTAACGACTGCGTCTAAAGCATCATCCATTCAAAAAGCCTCGTTACTGTTATAAGACTGCATCATACTCATAGACACGAGTATAGACACCTGCGCGCCTTATCGCGGACACCACATTTACCGCATACGAAGGCGCCGCGCTCTGTGTTAAACTGCGGCCCAATAGCAAACGTTCAAAATACTACTCAGCGACCGCGCACGAGGAACACTATGCCTGTATATCGCTCTAAGACTACCACCGCTGGCCGCAATATGGCGGGTGCCCGCGCACTGTGGCGCGCCACCGGCATGAAAGACGGCGACTTTGAAAAGCCGATTATTGCGGTAGTGAACTCCTTCACTCAATTTGTACCCGGTCACGTCCACCTCAAGGACATGGGACAGTTGGTTGCCCGCGAAATTGAAGAAGCTGGCGGCGTCGCCAAGGAATTTAATACCATTGCCGTTGATGACGGCATTGCCATGGGCCACGACGGCATGCTCTACAGCCTGCCGAGTCGCGACATTATTGCCGACTCCGTGGAATATATGGTCAATGCCCACTGCGCCGACGCTATGGTGTGTATCTCAAACTGCGACAAAATCACCCCCGGCATGCTCAATGCGGCCCTGCGCCTGAATATTCCCGTAATATTTGTGTCCGGTGGCCCCATGGAAGCGGGTAAAACCAAGCTGTCTGAGCATAAACTCGATTTAGTCGACGCCATGGTCATCGCGGTCGACGACACCGCTTCCGATGAGAAGGTCGCTGAATACGAGCGCTCAGCCTGCCCAACGTGTGGCTCCTGCTCGGGCATGTTTACCGCCAACTCGATGAACTGCCTGACTGAGGCGCTAGGTCTGTCCTTGCCTGGCAACGGTTCAATGCTGGCCACCCACGCTGACCGCAAAAAACTGTTTTTAGAAGCAGGTCGCCGAATTGTTGAATTATCTCGTCGGCATTACGAAGAAGACGATTACAGCGTACTGCCCCGCAATATCGCCTCCTACAGTGCCTTCAGCAATGCCATGGCGCTAGACATTGCCATGGGCGGCTCCACCAATACTATATTGCATTTATTGGCCGCCGCGCAGGAAGCTGAGCTGGATTTCACGCTTAAAGATATCGACGCGCTGTCGCGAAAAGTCCCCCAACTGTGCAAGGTTGCACCGAATACGCCGCTGTATCATATGGAAGACGTTCACCGCGCTGGTGGCGTAATGGCGATATTAGGTGAACTTGATCGCGCCGAATTATTGGACACCAGCCTCCCTACCGTACACGCCAGCACTATGGCTGCGGCCTTGGCCCAGTGGGACATCATGAGCACCGATAACGACGCGGTGAAGAACTTCTTTAAAGCTGGCCCGGCGGGTATTCCCACCCAAACCGCGTTCAGCCAAGACACCCGCTGGAGTTCACTGGACGCCGACCGCGAAAACGGCTGTATCCGCAATCTAGAACACGCCTTCTCACTAGAAGGCGGCTTGGCCGTACTCTATGGCAATATTGCGGTAGACGGCTGTGTGGTAAAAACGTCGGGCGTAGATGAAAGCATTCTGGTATTTGAAGGCCCAGCCCATATCTGCGAAAGCCAAGAAGGCGCGGTAGACGATATCTTAAATGACCGCGTAAAAGCGGGCGACGTGGTTATTGTGCGCTACGAAGGCCCCAAGGGTGGCCCCGGTATGCAGGAAATGCTCTATCCTACGAGTTATATTAAGTCTAAGGGTTTGGGTAAGGTCTGCGCGCTCCTCACCGACGGCCGTTTCTCGGGCGGTACTTCTGGCCTGTCTATTGGTCACGCTTCACCCGAAGCCGCTGCCGGCGGCGCAATTGGCCTGGTTGAGCAAGGCGATATTATCCGTATCGACATACCTAACCGCGGCATCAATGTACTGGTAGATGAAGCCGAGCTTAATAAGCGCCGCAAAGCCATGGACGCCAAAGGTGCCGACGGCTGGAAGCCCGTGAAAGAACGCCCACGCAAAGTATCTGCTGCCTTAAAGGCTTACGCTAAAATGGTAACCAGTGCTGACAAGGGTGCGGTGCGGGATATTAGCCAGCTGTAAACATCGCAAAGATGTTTGCGGGCATAAAAAAAGGGGCCTAAAAGGCCCCATAAGAATGCTGGCGCCCTCACGCAACAGAGGTAGACAGCCGTCCCACTAATTCATCTGCTCAAAACCATGTAAACAGGCCAATACTATACCGCAAGTTTATGGCGATGATGATAGGCAATTTCCACTAGAGCCTATTTACCCAAATATTCACCACTTCCGTCACAAAAAGCCCTTAGCTTTGCGGCGAACCGCACTGCCAACACAGTTTAAAACTGACGCCATTGTGTTCTTTACAGCGTGGGCACTGCCATTCACGATCGTCATCTTTGCTTAAATCGGCCAATAGCGCCTCTGCCGCAGCGACACTGTCAGTGGCCACCCACAGTTCTGGCCACACATCGGTAAAGGCCAAACCACCGCTAGCACCACCAGCATAGGCATTGCGCAATTCCGTTGTCAGCCCTGCCGCTGCTAAAACATTTGCGGCATTGGCAACCAAGCTTAAATTAGGATCGGTAAAGATTTTTTTCACTGAGGCTAGCACTCTGGCCGAAGTGGACGAACATCGATATCTGCCAATGTCGGATCAAAAGCGTCCGTTAATAAACTGTCATAGCGGCAGTCATCATAGGCAATAATGGCATCGGCCTGCGCTTGATTAAAAGCACCACTTGCCACTGCACTGGCCACTTTCTCCGCGGTAGAATCGCCAGCTAAATCGCCCTGCTTGTCTAGGCTAAGAAAATGTTCGTAATCTTTTTCTACTGCGACCAAAAGCTGGTAAGTGTAATGAATTCGGCCCTGGGCATCGTGCGGATCAGCACTAATATAAACCTTGTCCGCCAATAAATTGCGCACCGAACTGGGCTGCATAATTAACTCACCCAGCGCACGAATCTCGTCGTCTGAGGGCGTCCATTGCGGCAGCCCCCAAGGAAAAAACACCGCCTTTAATATTGCACCCAAGCCTCTAATAGGCAGATTGCGATAAAACGCCGCCAAGGCCGTGTTCATTGCAATAAAGCACTGCTTTAAGGCATATTCTGCGTGTAGCTCATTAGCTTCATCTGGAGTTTGGGCGTCGTGAAACTTAAGCAATGCACAGGCAATCACCAACTGGCTGTGCACATCACCCAAACGCGCCGACAATAATTCGCGGCGTTTCAAATCGCCGCCCAAGGTCAGTAGCGCAACATCCGCGCTCGCCGCAAATACGGCGCTGTAGCGATTGATATGACAATACCAGCGTGCCGACAATTCGCTATTACCGCATTTGGGTTTGCCCAGCAAGCCACCGCTAAGACCCTGTAAAATCCCGCGACTAAACACCTCGGCAGTATGACCGAGATGGCCCATTAACAAAGCATCAAAACGCGGCAAGGCGTCTGCAGACTCATCACTGAGCGCCGCTAATTCATCGGCTAAATAGGGGTGACAGCGCATTGCGCCCTGACCAAAGATAATCATGGACCGCGTCAGAATATTCGCGCCTTCAACCGTGATGGCAATTGGCACAGTTTGGTAGACCAAGGCCATAAAATTGCGCGGCCCCATTTGAATACCGCGACCACCAAGAATATCCATGCTGTGATTAACGACGCCTCGCAGCTTTTCAGTGGCGTGGTATTTTGCCATGGCGGTCAGCACCGACGGGGCGCCATCGTCTAGCGCGCGGGTAACGAGGGCGCGATAGGCCTCAAGCATATACGCCGACGCCGCAATCTCAGCGCTGGCCTCTTGCACCCCTTCAAACTTACCAACAGAAATTCCAAACTGGCGACGGATACGGGCAAAGGCGCCCACCAGCAGATAGCCCATTTCACCGCCTGCCGTCGACAGCGCTGGCAGCGACACCCCACGGCCAGCGCCCAAACATTCCACCAACATCCGCCAGCCTTGACCAATGTATTCTTGGCCACCAATCAGCATGTCCATGGGAATAAACACATCGACACCGGTAATTGGGCCATTCATAAAGGCTGAGCCAGGATTATGGCGCCGACCAATTTCCACCCCCGGCAAGGTCGCGGGCACCAAGGCACAACTAATACCGCGCTCGACCTCATCGCCGATTAGCCCGTCGGGGTCGCTAAGCCTAAAGGCCAGCCCCACCACCGTGGCAACCGGCGCGAGGGTAATCCAGCGTTTAGAGAAGTTTAATTTAACGCCAAGCACCCGCTTGCCTTCGTAATCTTGTTCGCAGACTACGCCGGTATCGGGAATAGCACCGGCGTCCGAACCGGCTTCAGGGCTGGTAAGGCCAAAACAAGGTAATTCTTCACCCTTGGCTAAGCGCGGCAACCAAAAATCTTTTTGTTCCTCACTGCCGTATTTCAGCAGTAATTCACCCGGCCCCAACGAATTGGGCACCATTACAGTCACCGCCGCCACGGTTGAGCGACTCGCAATTTTACTTACCACCCGGCTTTGGGCATAAGGACTAAAGCCTAAGCCACCGTAAGCAGGGGGAATAATCAGCCCCAAAAAGCCTTTGTCTTTAATGAATTGCCAAACCTCTGGGGGCAAATCTTTGGTCTCGTGATGAATTTTCCAGTCCGACAACATGGCGCACAGGGCCTCAGTTTCGCCGTCGATAAAAGCCTGCTCTTCAGCGCTGAGTTCAGACAGTTCAATGTCTTCAAACACAGCCCAATCAGGTCGGCCAGAAAAGAGCTCTTTCTCCCACCACGTGGTGCCGGCATCCAGCGCTTCACGCTCGGTGTCGCTCATGGGAGGCATCATTTTTTTGAGTGCGGCCATCGCTGGGGCAGATAAAATTCGTATCCGCAGTGGCTTAAACAACAGCACGGCTAAGACAGCAAAGAGTATTAATAGACTCAGGGGGTGCAGAAATATTGGGCTACTCAAGCCTAGCAGTAGCCACCCCAAGGCTATGACTACTGCACCACTGTGTGCTGACAAACGCCGATAAAAGACGACTAACACTAATAAAATAAATGCGAAAACGCTGAGTACACTGGCCATATTACAATCTCCAAATTAAGTGGTGATGTTCTTAGCCTGCCAAGCCCTATATTCCATAAGCCTTAATGTTCTAATCTGGTGTTGCACTAAAACTTGGATCGGCGCCTGATGTAGGCCCTGAGCCATGATGCAAGCCCGACACAATATGCAAATCCCGCTGGGGAAACGGCACCACAATGCCCGCCGCGACCAGCGCGCTGTCTATTGCCCACAAAAATGCGGAACGCGTGCCACTCTGCTGAGCAGCGTATTCTGGTTTAACCCAAACCAGTAATTCAAAATCCAAACTGGAATCGCCAAACGCCTTCATAATTACCGTGGGCGCGCGTCCTGGAAAATCCAACAAGGTTTGCGGTAATTCCTTTATCGCGTCTAGCACTACGTCTCGCATGCGCTCTTTATTCGTACCGTATGCCACACCAAATGGAATTCGCATGCGACAGTAATTATTGGTGTGCGTCCAATTGGTCACCTTGCCGTTTACAAATTCGGAATTAGGGACAATAACCTCGGCATTTTCCAAGGTAGTAATAATCGTTGCCCTAACCGTGATTTCCGCCACCACACCAACCACACCACTTTCCAATTGCACGTAATCACCCACCTTCAGTGAACGTTCAACCAAAATAATCAGCCCCGATACAAAATTACTGAATATGGCTTGCAGACCGAAGCCGATACCCACCGACAGCGCCGAGGCCACGAGCGCTAGCTTGCTCAAATCAATACCGATTACCGACAGGGCAACAAACACCCCTACGATCAAGACCACGTAATGGATTAGACGTTCAATGGTATAGAGGGTGCTGCTGGAAAACGCCGCGCGGCGTTGGGCAACTGAGCGCAAACTACCCCGCAACACTCGCGAAGCCGCCCATGCAATACCGACCACCACACAACCCGCGAGCAAGGTCCCCAGCGTCACCGGGGTTTTACCAAGGCTGACCAAAGGGTAGGACAGATAACTGCTTAGAGAAATGAAAAAACTTTCAACGGTAATGATAGCGGTCCTCAGTGAACGGCCGCGCGGCGGCCTATATTATCTTTTTAATATAGGCCTTTACGTGTAAAACAGCGAACTTTTAAGGCTGCCAAGACAGTGTAATACCGTAGGTCACCGGCATACCGGTGTAGCGACCGATGGTATCGAGCTGATTGGTGACATTATTATAATAGTACTCGTCGCCGAGGTTGCGACCCCACAGCATGAGCTGCCAAGGGCCCGCCGCTGGCCCAAAGCCAAGCCGCGCATTAATCAGGCCGTAATCATCAATGAAAAAGCGTTCGTCCTGTTCCAGCGAAGCGTTGGTTTCACCGCTATAGCTGTAATCAATACCCAGCGACAGCTCATAGCGCTCAAAGACGGGCAGCACATAATCTAATAGCAGAGTGTATTCCCAGCGCGGACTGTAATTAAAGGGTTTGCCAGCAAAGTCGAACTCATCGCCGTTGCTGTCGCCGCTGACAAACTCTTCAACTTCAGTGTCTAAATACGCCGCCGCGAGGGACAAATACAAGCCTTCGATCGGCGTGTATTTCACGTCCAACTCAGCACCGCGCACGGCAGACTTGGGGGCATTGCGCAAAATCGGCAGCGCGCCAAAGACTGGGTCGCGGAAGTTGGTCACCAACTGCTTATCTTTATAGCGATAATCAAATACCGAGGCATTGAGCTGCATAGTTTTGTCGAGCAAGGTCAATTTACCGCCGATCTCCAAGGCGTCGAGCTGCTCTTGGGTAACGGGTTCAAACTGCACCGAATCCGAGATATTAATCACCGGAAAGCTACCCGATTTAAAGCCGCGACTCAGCGCAACAAAAGCCAACATGTCTTCGGCAAAGCGCCAATCGAGCGCAAGGCGCCCAGACACATTGTCTTCACTCAACTCACCAAAGTAGCGGCCAGGCTGGCGTGTTTCATTGTCCAAGGTAAAGCAGCCGCCTTGTTCCGCCGTGCCGGGCAGATAACCGGCCAGCGGCGATTGCAGTAAACTAATCCCGCTAAAGGCCCCGGCCAAGCCGACACCTTCGTCTTGCGCGCCGGGCGAATCTTGGTCAGCGCCGGGCTCATCGCCAACGTTAACGTCCTGACCGCAGCCATTAAACTTACGGGACTCGTCGGTGTAACGCGCGCCACCGCTTAAGGTCCAATCATCGGCCAAGGCCCACTCGGTGTGAAAAAACACCGCCGCCACTTCGGCCAGCTGATTGCCGCCAAAGCCCGATCGATTATCCAGCCCCGCCACACCGTCGCCGTTCGGCGCATCAACGGGGAAAATAATACTCACCGTCTCGTGATGCAGGCGCTGAAACTCAGCGACATCATCTTCGCTGTAATTAATACCGAGCTGCCAGAATACGTCGGGGTGTGCGTTGCCCGCTAAGCGCCACTCCAAATTGTAATAATCAGTGGTCGCAAACACATTGCGCTCGGTATTCACCGTGTCGACACCAGACTGGGGAATAAAGCTGCCATCAGATTCAAAACGGCCGAGTGAGCCCAAAAACACCGCCTCGAGGTCCGCTGACAAGGTCCAGGCCACGCGCACACCGGTGGAGTAAAAGCTGTCGTTTAAGCGAAATTCCATACCGGCATTTGGCCAATCAGCGGCGCGGTTGTCTTGGGTGTCTTTATCATTGACGGGATAATCCGCCACCTCTGGGTGCAGGCCAGCCGCGCCCAAGGTTGCGTTCTGAGATTCAATGGCAATCACTTGTAAGGCCTGAGGCTCGGAGCGATCGCGCCAACCGTCGAGGTGATAGCTAATATCAATATTGTCGGCGGCTAACCAGCTCAGCGAAAAACGCCCGCTCTGCTTATCGACTTTACCCAAGGTATCGTAGCCAAACTGCTGATACTCACCGCCTAAATTTCGCCCAGTTTTGCCGTTGTAGGCATCACTGCTAGGGTGGCGGGTACGGCTGCGCTGCCAACCTTCACTGCTATTAATTGCGCGCAGCGCCAGACGTGCACTAACGCTCTCAGACAGCGGCCCACTAATAAAGCCATTGGCTTCACTGGTTTCATAGCTGCTGTAGCCCACACTGCCGCCATAAATCAAACTATCACTGGGCTTATTGGCAATATAATTTATCGCGCCACCGGTGGTATTGCGGCCGTAAAGCGTGCCTTGAGGGCCTTTTAGCACCTCGACCCGCGCAAGGTCCAAATTACTGCCCTTGGTCATAATCGGGAAGGGCAAATTGAATTCATCAATATAAACCCCCACCGTCGCGCTGGCGGTTTGGCTATTTTCATTAAAGCCGACCCCCCGCAGGGTATAAATTGGGGTGTTAAAACCGCCATCGGCGTAAGAGAAGCCCGGCAGTAATTTACCAAGATCCGTGGTATCGCTGACCCCGAGTGCAACGAGGTCTTCGCCGGTATAGGTGGCAATGGCCAAGGGGATGTCATTGGCACCCTCCTCACGCTTTTGCGCCGTAACCAGAACTTCTTCTATGCTTAAGCCCCGCCGACTCTGGAGATTTTCTTGGGCGTTAAGGGCCGCGGCTTGGGACAAACCCAATAATATTAAAGTCAATTTTGTAGACGTGTTCACCTAGGTCTCACTCTCGGCAGGCTATCAGCAGCGCATGCTAGGGGCTCAGCCTAGGCTTTTCAAGCGAAGGGCGGGTTTTGGGACAAATATTCTAAGCTTAGATCATTTAATTATTACCAATAAATTCAATGTCTTAACCAATAACGTGGAGACCTACTGATCCGCGGCAGCCCTCCGCCACGCAGCGAGCATAGTATCGCGCTGCGATTCGCTTACCGCAGCCCTTCCCAGCCACACACTCAAGATTAGCGCCGCGGCATTAGGGTCCTGAATTGCACCCAAATGCTCCTCATTCAAATACAGCTGCAAACCCCGCTCTGGCAGCCAAGCAAGACGGTATTGCTGTCCTTTTTCAACACTTTTATACCAGCTGCTAAATAAGGCGATGTCCGCTTTAGCGGGCGCCAATTCCGCAGGTGAATAGGCACCCGTCAGCGCCTTGTCGGTCATGCTGCGAAAGCGCTCCGCCGACACCCCGACTTTATATTCAATAATGATTTGCTTGGCGTAATCTGGCGCCAGAATATCACCGGACGCGGGCAGAGCTTGCTGAGGGTCAACTTGCAGGCGGGTGTAGGTCAAATCCTTCCAGAGCAAGCTGAAGGTTTCCGCGCTCACCGTGCGCCAATTTTCAACCGCCATTACGGGTGCCGATATCAAGCCTGCAAACATCAGTAATAGAATACTGAACAGATACGCCTTGCGATTTTTATTCATTGTCCACCACCCTCAATTGTCACTATTGACCTGCGACCCAACATCAAAAAAACCAGTAGTTTTAGCGCCACTGGCGCCACCACATACACGGCGCTGATCGCCCACGCTGGCGGAACTGCCCCGTCCGTCTGGCTGCCCAACCACAAATACGACACGCCGACCGCCAGTCCCAGAGCCGCTTTGCTTAACATACTCCATAGCGCAAACATCCGCGCCCCTATTACCGCACCGCCCTGCTCTTTGGACAAAGTCTGCGCCAAAGCGGTTTGCATGGCTGAAGGCAAGGCCTGGTCGGCCCCCAGCGCCAGGCCGGTGCCAATGCTAATGGCAATGAACCAGCCGACATCCCCCTCGCCCAGCAGCGCGGCAAAGCTAAACAGCAGTGCAGAACTACACAAGCCAATTCGCCAGGACAATAGATTGCCAACCCGCCGCGCGAGAAAATACCAAAATGGCACACCAAGCAAGCCCGCGAGAAAATAGCTAATCAATACAATGCCGAGCTCGCTCTCGGCGTGCAGCACTTCGCGCATAAACAATATAAGCACCGTTCCGGGGATCGCATTGGCCAGCATATTGGTAAACCACGGCAAGGCTAAACTGCGTGTGCGCTGATCTGTCAGCAGCACCCGAAAACTAAGAACGCGGGTACTGGCCGGTGCCGCCTGACTCCCCTGTAGACAAACCGTCAGCAGCAAGACTGCAAGCAACAACACAAGAACCGAGGGGAGTATCGCGGGGGCCAATATGGCAGGTAATACCATTGCCAATAGGGTTCCGAGCAATAGCATGGCTTCGCGGCTGCTGTTATAACGCAGCCGATCTAGCGCTGAAAATGAGATATTCACAGGCAGCGCCAACCAAGGTACAGTAATACCCGTCCAACCCAGCATGAGTAGTATCAGCCCACTCGCCAGTAATGGCAGGGGCCAAGGGTGGGGCAGATAAACCAATGCCAATGCACTGCTGGCGATGAGCAGCCAAGCGCCAATCCATAAGGCGCGATGACTGCCATACCGATCGATCCAAGCCCCTGCGGGCAAGTCGCTCAGTACGTCAGTCATTCTCGCTGCAAAGAACACTAAACCGACTATGCTGTATCCATAGCCGCCTTGTTCAGCCAGCCAGAGCGGTGCATAAAGATAAAAAGGCAGGCCTAAGGCCGCAAGTGGTAAGCCTGGCAAAGCATAACGAATAAATTGCCAGCTTCGGGAGGGATTCCGCATTTCATTCTCCTTACAGAGACGATGACCTTGGTCGCGTCGCTAGCATTGGCTGTGGCAAATCTGTTTAGGCTGAATATACGTAAATAAGACAAAGCGGGATCAGCGATATATTTATGCAAACACCATTAAAGTCAGTACCCCTAAAAATTGCCGTCATTGGCTCCGGCATTTCGGGCTTGAGCAGCGCCTGGCTGTTGAGCAAACATCATCAGGTAACGCTGTTTGAACAAGATTCCCGACTCGGTGGCCATACCAACACTGTCGATATCCAAACCAGTGCCGGTACCATTGCCGTTGATACTGGCTTTATTGTTTTTAACGAACACTGCTATCCCAATTTAGTGGCGCTGTTTAAGTACTTAGACATTCCGTATCAAGGCACCGACATGTCCTTTGGGGTGTCCTTAGACCAAGGCCGCCTTGAATACAGTGGCTCAAACTCCATCGCCACTATGTTCGCCCAAAAACGTAATGTTTTTCGTCCGCGCTTCTGGGGCATGATCCAAGATTTACTGCGCTTTTATAAGCAAAGCGCTGGCTGGCTGCAAACCCTGCCTGACGATTTGTCACTCGGCGAGCTGCTGCGCCAAGAAAAATTTGGCCCTGGCTTTTGCAAAGATCACTTGCTGCCGATGAGCGCCGCCATTTGGTCAACACCAACCGAAAAAATGCTCGCCTACCCCGCCAAAGCCTTTTTACGCTTTTGCGACAATCACGGCTTGCTGCAAGTCAATGAACGTCCCCAATGGCAGACAGTCACCGGCGGTTCCCGCGAGTACGTAAAACGGCTGAGCGCCGACTTCGCCGAGGGCATTCGATTAAACTGCGCTATTAGGAAGGTACATCGCTTCAACGACCATGTAATTCTTGTCGACCAGAATGGCGAAAGCCATCGCTTCGATCATGTGGTTATGGCAGGACACGCCGACCAATCACTGGCCATGCTTGATGAGCCCAGCAGCGCAGAACAGAGCCTGCTCGGCGCCTTTAGCTATGAAGAAAACGAAGCGGTATTACACCGTGACGAAAATTTGATGCCCAAGCGCCACCAGGTTTGGTCAAGCTGGAACTACCTTGCGGACACCAGTCAAAGCACCAACAAGGTATCGGTGAGTTATTGGATGAATTTACTGCAGCATCTGCCCTGCCAAGAATCGGTTCTGCTCACCTTAAACCCGCTGACAGAGCCGCGTCGCGATCGGGTTTATCGGCGATTCAGCTACCAGCATCCGGTATTTAACGAGGCCGCACTCCAAGCTCAGCACAAATTATGGAGTTTACAAGGGCAGCAGCGAACCTGGTATTGCGGCAGCTATTTTGGCTATGGCTTTCACGAAGACGGCATCCAATCTGGCTTGGCGGTGGCCGAGCAATTGGGGAATACCATCAGGCCGTGGATTGTGCCCAATGCCAGCGGTCGCATTCACCTAAGCAGTAAGCCGGTGATCGATAATGCCGCATGAGCGCTAATTTACGCACCGCTATTTATCGGGGGGAAGTGAGGCATCAACGTCTAACACCGTTACGGCATCGCTTTGCCTACCGAATTAGCAGCTTTTTATTTGATCTCGACGAACTCGATACAGCAGCAGAGCGCTGTCGTCTATTTTCGCTAAATCGCTTTAATTTATTCAGCTTTCATTTTAAGGATATCGGCAATGGCAGCGGCGAGTCACCCCGCCGCTACATTGAGCGCTGCCTTGCAGAGCAAGGGGTTACGGACACCCTCGCCAGGGTCAGCCTTCTCTGTTACCCCCGTATTTTGGGCTACACCTTTAATCCACTGAGCGTTTACTACTGCTATAACCAGCGGCAACAGTTATTTGCGGTGCTCTATGAAGTGAGCAATACCTTTAAGCAGCGGCACAGTTATTTATTTCCCGTGCCCGAAGCCGAGCGCGAAAACCCCACTATCGAGCAGCAGTGCGACAAAAACTTTTACGTATCCCCGTTTAACAATATGGCGATGCGCTATAAATTTCGGCTCCACCAGCCAAACAATAAATTGGGCATTAGCATCCGTGTCCAAGACGGCGGCAAAGACCTGCTCCACGCGGCCTTCCAAGGCCGACGCCGGGCATTTAACGATCGCGAATTACTGCATAATTTCTGCACTCTGCCCTTTATGACCCTAAAAGTTCTTGGCGGTATTCACTGGGAGGCACTAAAGTTATTTTGCCAAGGTTTGAAAATAGTCCCTCGGCCAGCTGAACCAGATTCATCAATCTCACGTATTGATAAATAAATCTGCCGAATACGCAAAGGGTCTACTATGAAATCAGCTGCCGCTGCATTAGAAAGCAATCTCGGTTCCGCCTGGTGGGCAAAACGCCAGCAACAAATGCTCGCCAAAGTGTTGGCGCCATTATCAAAGGCGGCCAGAGGCGTACTGAGTCTAAACCTGCCCAATGGCAGCTGTGTTGAGTTTGGTGAACATCCCTGCGAACGCCTAAATCCTGTAGTGACTCTGCACAACTGGAAGGCGGTGCGCAAAGCCTTTACCGGCGGTTCCGTGGGGTGGAGCGAAGCCTATAT
>Ga0207890_1000063_pt1 | contig 76555 bp, 67 predicted proteins | sample LinPmetageLP48_FD_184059 | JGI IMG/M metagenome (GOLD analysis project Ga0207890, IMG submission 184059) | Marine viral communities from the Pacific Ocean - LP-48 (SPAdes) | ecosystem: Environmental > Aquatic > Marine > Oceanic | place: Pacific Ocean | collected 2011-06-13 | reverse complement strand
CGCACCCGCGCTAAGACTTCGTCGGTCTGGAAAGGCTTCGCGATATAATCTACACCGCCAATGGCCAGCCCGTGAACCTTGGATTGACTATCGGTGAGCGCCGACAAAAAGATAATGGCGATGTCTGCGGTGTCGGGGTCGGCTTTAAGCCGCTCACAGACTTCAAAACCGTCCATGCCAGGCATCATCACATCTAGCAAGATCAGGGCTGGGTGCGCGCGCTTAGCGGTATACAGTGCCGATTCACCGTCTCGTGCTGCCAATAGTCGGTAACCGCTACCCTCTAAGGTTTTAAATAGAACCTGCAAATTAGTCGGATTATCATCGACCAGTAAAACCTGCTCGCTACCCAGTTCATGCGCCATTCAAACTTGCCTCACCAGATGCTTGACGAAGTAGGCGCGCCAAATTTTCAAAATCAAACTCGCTTAAAAACTCTTCTGCTTCTTCAACAAAACCAAGGCACTCTGGCCGATTACGGCGCAGTTGGCCTAGCAGTTCTCGAGTTCCTGTCACGTCGCCTAGGTCTACCGCCATTAACAACTCCTGCAAATCGCAATCGGGGGGCAATACCACGCTCGAGCGCGGCGCCTCCACATCCGGCACAATCACATCAGCGGTGTTGACAAGGGCCTCGCTTCCGCAGGTACTTGCAACGACTTTTAATAGATCATCAATGCCAATGGGCTTGGGTAAAAACCCATCACAACCCACCTCGACGGCCTCGGCCATCATGTCTTCGTCGGTTGTAGCCGAAGCCATGATGATCGACACCCCCGTCATTTTAAGTTCTTGTTTAATAACCCGAGTCGCCTCCATGCCATCCATTTCAGGCATGCGCAGATCCATCAACACCAATTGCGCGGTGCGCTCTTTTAACAGCGCGATTACCTCAAGGCCATTAGCGGCCTCGCGGATGTCGTCGCTGACATCTTCGAGCATGCCGAGTAAAACATGACGGTTCACTGCGACATCATCAGCGACAATGATTGCGGGGTTATCGGCCACTTTCGCCAATACATCTGGCTCAGGTTCTGCAGTAAGCTCGATTTTTTCGCCCGGCTCACTGGCTTTAGGCACATCGAGTAGTGGGATATCAAAATAGAAACAGCTGCCCTTGCCGAACTCGCTACTGAGATTTAAATTGCCGCCCATTGCCTCAACCAGGCGACGACAAATGGCCAAGCCCAAGCCAGTGCCTTTGCCGTCTTGGGGGTTTACTTGCCGGAAAGGCTCAAAGACGTCCCGCAGTTTCTCGTCGGGAATCCCCATGCCACTATCCCGCACACTGAATAGTAATATGTGACGATCCAGATCAACGTCGAGCTTGAGCTCAACCCGACCCTTAGCCGTAAATTTAACGGCATTATCAAGCAAATTAACCAGCACCTGACGCAATTTAACTTCGTCGGCTTGCACTATATGTGGGACGTCGGCCGCGACATTCACGACAAAGTCCAGGCCCTTTGATTTAGCGCGATGGCCGACAATATCACTGACACTGGACACAATTTCGCTCAAGTCATTGGCGCGGTGAACAATATCAATATTACCGCTTTCAATTTTGGCCAAATCCAACACGTCGTTAATTAAGGTCAGCAGATGTTTGCCGCAACTTTCAATAGCCCGCAAATATTCTTGACTGCCACTGGGCACACCGGCGTCCCGCTGCAATAACTGGGCATAGCCCAAAACACCATTTAAGGGGGTGCGCAATTCATGACTAACACTCGACAAAAACTGGCTCTTGGCATGCAGGGCATCCTCGGCCGCAATACGCGCGTTCACCAGCTCTTGCTCTATGCGCTTGCGATCAGTGACATCGGTCATAATACCCATCGCGCGGATCGGCTTATCGTTGGCATCGTTTTCTACTACATCGCCACGGCTGTATATCCAGTGATCGTTGCCTGAACGATCTTTAACCCGAAATTCGACACTATTCCCCGTTGCCAAGCCCAGCCAGCTGTCCACCGCCGAGGCGATAATTTGCATATCGTCATCATTAGCAATATTTTGAAATGCACCAACGGGATAAGGTTTGACAGGCACGTCGTAACCCAGCATGCGGAAAAAACTCTCACCCACTGTAACCAAACCAGTCTGCAAATCTAGATCCCAGAGGTGGTTATGTGCGGCGTCGAGGGCGAGCTGAAAACGCCGCTCGCTCAGCTTTAAAGCGCGCTCGGTCTGAGTGCGTTTTTCCACCATAAAATTAGCTTCTTCAGCTAATTTTTGAAACTCAGCAAAGGGCAGGCGGTTAACATCAATCGCGGTTGAACGCTTACTCGCATCGGCAAAAAACTGTTGAAAAATGGTAAAACCCGACTTACTTCGACGCGCCAACCAACGTGCCGTCAAGGTTGAGAACACCATTAGGGCAAACGCAATTATCACAATAAATTGAATATGCTCTTTTACGCGCAGCTGCAACGCGGCATGCTCTTGTCCCAGCTTAATATTCAGCTCGTCTAAGAACACCCCTGAACCCAAAGTCCAGCCCCAGGGCTCAAAGCGGCGAATATAGGAGATCACTGGCTTATTCTCGCCATTTTGGTCAAGCCAACTCAGTTCGGTGAATAGACTGCTGTCAGCGCCACTGACTTGCGTGCTCTTTTGCACGATATTCGGCATCAGCGCTCCGACACTGGCTGGATCATAGGCATTTACCAGCTGCCGCCCGTCGTTGTCGACCACAAACATAATGGAGTTGTCAGGATCGATGGGCACCGCCGCAATTCGCTCAACGACTTCGCGCTTCAAGCGACTCACTTCGTCGCGCAGATAAACACTGGCCCCCATATAAAGATCAAGAGGTTTGTAGTAGTAGACAAAGCTAAAATTACGCTCTGTTGCGCGATTTTTGCTGTCAGTAAAACGGTATTCTAAAAAATCGTAATTTTTGTCTTTAATCGAATCCCTAATCTGACTAGAAAATGCATTCAGTGCGTCGCGATCCGATATTCGCTGACTGCCTTGGGGATACTTCGGCGCCAAAATTGACTTACCCGCGCCATCAAACAGAAAGAAAAAACCTTTGTTGTCGAGAAAGCTCAGGGAGCTCATGGTTGCCCGCAACCGGCTAATTTGCGCCGCGCGGCTCTCGCCGACAAACTCCTTGCGAGTGGTTTCGATTAACGACAAACCCACCGCAACCTGCTGACGCAGATCGTTGTACAGCTGGCGATTAAGCTGGGTACGTTTAAATTCTAGGTACTCCATCGCCTTATCGACTTCGCGACGCAGAAGCTCGCGGCGCGACTCGATATAGCTATCACGCCAGGCCTCACTCTGCTGGGTATAGCGCTCGTACTCCTTGGCAATCCAGATGTAGCCGAGAATCGCCAAGGGAATCGCTGATAAAGCGACTAGGCTTATGAGATATATCTGTACTAAACTGCGCTTAGTACGCATGCGCAACCCTTGTTGTTATATAGCGAACGCAAGTGTTTCTTGCGATTTATTGAGACGAAAGCTTATCCAGTCTTAACACTTATCGCCAGTACCATTCACCTAAAACGTGAATACATTAATTAAGCACAGCAATAGCTTAGGATTTCATGATAGCCTAAGCTCACGATAATACGGTAACCGCCAGGACGGAATCATGACAGCAGAAGCCACGGTATACCTCGTTGAAGACGACGACGCGGTAAGAGATTCACTACAAATGGTGCTGGAATCGGTCGGCCACAAGGTCGCCAGCTATTCACGGGCCGATGCCTTTTTAGAAGACTACAGCGTTGATATGGCTGGCTGTATGGTACTGGATATTCGCATGCCAGGCATGAATGGCATGGAGTTACAGCGCCAACTCAATGCCCGCAATTCTATTTTGCCCATTATTTTTGTCACCGGCCACGGCGATGTCCCCATGGCAGTTGATGCGATGCAACGCGGCGCCGTCGATTTTGTACAAAAGCCGTATCGCGAAGAAGAACTGCTCGGCAAGATTCAACAAGCCATTACCGCCGACATTGAAAATCGTGCTGATCTTGAAGAAAAGCACAAAATTCGCGCCAAATTGACCGATTTAACTCCACGTGAAACCCAGGTTATGGAGCTGATGATTGAAGGCAAGGCGAATAAAGTCATCGCCTACGACCTCGACATTAGCCAGCGCACGGTCGAAATCCACCGCGCCCGCGTCATGGAGAAAATGGGCGTGCGCTCATTGGCCCACCTCGTCCGCATGGTAATGGCCGCAGAAGAGAACAACAGCTAGCGCTTGCCGCCAAGCAGCTCATCCATCCGCACCAACGCGTTCAGCAGCCCAGCCACAGGCAGCTGTTGACCGCGAAAATATTCCTGCGCCATTGGCGTAATTCCGCATGCATTTGGCAGCGCCTGCTGCTCCGCCACGAGAAAATGCATCTTGGGAATAAAGACAAACTGCAACCACTGGGCAAAACTCAGCGTATCCACCGCAAACGGCTGCTCACTGCGCAATGCCTGCGGCGCAGGTGCAACGGCATCCCAACAGCCGATTTGACGCATCTCAGCTTCAATATCAATTAACACTTCCGCAACTTGGTGGTAATGACTCATCGCGCCTACTCGATAATTTGGCGGTAAGGTGGCATAGAGGCTAACATTTTGCGACCGTAGTGGCGGCTCACCATTCGTCGATCAAGAATAGTAATGCGGCCCGTGTCGGCTTCATTGCGCAGCAGTCGGCCACTGGCTTGAATCAAACGCACCGCGGCGTCTGGCACCGTGATATCCATAAAGGGATTGCCCTTGTTGCGGCTGATCCACTCAGCCAGGGCCTCTTCAACCGGGTCTTCTGGCACGGCAAACGGAATTTTGGCAATCACCACATGGCTACAGTATTTACCAGGCAAATCAACGCCCTCGGCAAAGCTGGCCAGCCCAAAGATCACACTGCCTCTGCCCTCATCCAAGCACTCGCGATGGCGGCTGAGAATTTCGTGTTTGGGTAAATCGTCCTGCGCGAGAATGCGCCCCTGCCACTCGGCCGACACGCCCTCTCGCACCGCGCGCAACTGTTTCCGGGAGGAGAACAACACCAAGCTCCCCGCATCAGCATCTAATAAGGTCGGCAACATCTCGATGATCGCCGCAGTATGCGCTTCGGCATTACCGGCATCACAGTCCATGGCCGGAATATACAACTCTGCGGCTTCGGCGTGGCGGAAGGGGCTGGGCACCACTTCAAAGCTCGCGTCTGTGTCCAAACCCGCGCGCATACTAAAGCGATCGAAACTGCCTAGTGCGGTCAGCGTAGCCGAGGTCAGCACGGCGCCGTAGCAGCGCGACCACAATGCCGATTTCAGCGCATTGGCCGCCAGAATAGGGCTGGCGTTTAGCTCAATATCGAACATGCCCTGTCCCGCTTCAACCAGCGCCATCCACCGGGCATTAGGCGGCTTTTCCTTAGTCGCGTCGCTGGCATAGGATCGCCACAAGGCCGCAGCCGATTCTGCCCGAAAACGCGCCATCGACACCGTGGTTAACCACTGTTCGTTAGCCTCGCGGTTACCGCTCAGCTCATTATTGTCCATGCCGTCTTGTAGACTATCGATGATTTTCTCGGACTGCTTAATGACCTCGCTAAAACCCGCCAACAAGCTTTTGGCGTGCTCCGTCAAAATAGCGGGCACTATGCCGTCAGCAAAGCGCACACTTTTTATACCTTGGCGCTCCTGCGCACCGTCAAGCAAGTCTTCCAAGACGGGCCGCAACGGAATAAGCCCCCGCCGCACCGCAATTAATTGGCTCAGCAAGCTTTCTAGTTCACTGCGGATATTATTATCCATGACCGGCAGCGCAATCATGGCGCTTAGCGCCCGCTCTATTTGCTCCATCCATCGCTCGGTGGCCGCCAGCCGGAAGTTAGCGCTAAAGTGATTAATCACTTTGTCAGGCAGGTGGTGCGCCTCGTCAAAGACGTAAATACACTCCTCCGGCGGCGGCAGTATTGCGCCACCGCCCAACGCTAGGTCGGCGAGCACCAGATCGTGATTGGCCACAATCACGTCAGCCTGGGTCAAAGATTCACGGGCCTTGAAGAAACTACATTGCTTTACATGGCTACAGCGTCGGCCAGTGCACTGGGCGTGGTCAGTGGTGACCCGCGCCCATTTATCATCGGCGATGACGGTCTTCCAGTCATCTCGGTCACCCGCCCACTTGCCGGTGGCCATCTGCTTGGCAAAATCAGTGTACAGCGACAAACTCTCCGCATCTGGTGCGGCCATATGCTCGTCAATATACAAGGGCAGTACTTTGGCATCCGCGCCAGACAGCAATTGGTCTAGCTTAGACAAACAAATATAGCGGCGACGCCCCTTAGACAGGCTAATGGAGAAGTGCAGACCACTATTGGTCAGCACATCTGGGAGGTCGCGGTAGATAATTTGTTCTTGCAGAGCCACGGTGGCGGTGGAGATTACCAAGGTTTTATCGCAGGCCTTAGCGATAGGCACCGCCGCGAGGGCGTAGGCCAAGGTTTTTCCGGTACCCGTGCCCGCCTCAATTACACAGAGATGGTCGCCACCGCCGCGCTGGTGTTCCTGATTGCGTTTAATGCCACCCAAGGTTCGGGCGATATGGGCAATCATTAGACGCTGCCCGTAGCGGGCTTTGAGGTTTTTTACATCCAAAAACTGCCGATACGCTTCCTGAATGGTCTTTTTCAGCTCGTCGGTGAGCACCTATACCGCCTTGTCAACAATCCGCAGATCCGCGCTACGCAATTGGTTTTTAACAGGGTTGGCGTAAATTTCCATGGCCTTTTCGCGATACTCGGCCGACATCTGGCTAAAACGCCGATCAAAGGCGACATGATCGGCTTGGGTGAGCTTTGGCACACGCGCTAAACTCATCCACTTGTCATCATTATAAATCCGCTGATACGCGATAATATTGCTTGGGTGCAGGCGATACTGATCAATAATAATTTCATCCAATGCCGCCGCGACCTCGGCGGCATCACTAAACTCGCCCTTTAATGGCGCGCCGAAGGCAACATGAACATTGCCTTTGTCGCCCACAATCCCCGAGGCAATGCTCTTTAAATCTTCATGCTCAGCCTTTTGATAGGCGCCATCGCGCGCGATATGCACCAACTCTTGAGCTTTGGCGGCATCCAGCGGATCCCACTCGTAGGAAATAGACACCGGCACGATATTGAGTTTATTAACGTAGTCAGAAAAACACTCATCAGGCTTATTCTGCGCCATGCCAATCATTTTGATAACGGCCGCCTCGGTGGCGTCGTTGCCATCTTTAGCGCGACCTTCACGCTGGGCAATCCAAATTGAACTGCGCTCTTCTAGCAGTGAAAAGCGAATATAACTGGCCAACTGGCGAAAAGCAGCCAACATCTGCCGAGGTCCACGAGCAGAGCGACGCACAATAAAGCTTTTATTCAGCCGCATTAAATCGGCGGCGAAAGGCTTGGAGAGCAAATTATCGCCAATCGCGATACGCACGGTATCGCGGTCATGATGATATAACGCGTAATTAACAAAGGCGGGGTCGAGGGCAATGTCGCGGTGATTACTAATGTATAAATAGGCCTGGTCTGAATTGAGGTTATCTAGACCAGAAACTTGAAAGCTTGTGGTGCTGCCTTCAATCATGGCATCCATATAGCCTTTGACGACCCACTGAAAATCGGCAACATTGGCAATACCCTTCATCTCACGCCCTAAATACCAGCGTAACAGCGGTCGAACTAGCCATGGCAGGGCCTTGCTTAAGCGCGGCATCCGCAAGCTGGCAATGATATTGAGCATCTCAGGATCAACCAATAGTTTCGCCAATACCGGCGCCACTTCGTCGTCGTGGTAGGGCCGTATTTCAGCGAAGGTATCCATTGCTCTGTGCTCTCACAAATATAAAGGGGCGTACAATAAAGGATTCAGCCGCAGGCGTCATCTCCCCGCCGCCGCAAACTGGCAATTTGCCAAATCTTCTCACTAGGCAAGGCAATTTAAGAAGCAAATTGCAAAAACGGTAAACCCCCCACGCAAGAAAAAACATCACTAAAACCACTAAATCATTAAAAATCAATTACTTAAAAATAAAAACACCCTTGGAATGCAAGTTGCTTTTACATATGCAACTTAGCAAACATCACGATCAAGGCATTCAGCACTAGCCCAAGGGAGGCAGCTATGAAAACCCCAACACGCACCGCATTGCTACTTATCGGCTTTCAAAACGATTACTTTGCCAACGAAGGTATTTTGCACTCGGTAATAGAAGAGTCCTCGCGGGTTAGCGGGGTGTTGCAAAATACCCTTACGTTACTTGAGGAATCAGCCGAGCAATTTGACCTTATTATATCGACACCCATTCTGTTTACCGACGGCTATAGCGAATTAGTCGATCCTGTTGGCATACTCCGCACGATAAAAGATGTTGGCGCCTTTAAGGCGGGCCAATTCGGATCGAAAACAATCCCTGAATTCGATGCCTACAAAGACGTTATCACCGAGATACCCGGTAAACGGGGCTTAAACGCCTTTTCCAATACGCATTTAGAATCCCTACTACGGGAAAACGGCATTGAGCATCTCGTGCTTGCCGGCACCGTAACATCGATATGCATAGATTCGACGGGCCGCCACGCCGCCGATCTCGGCTTTAAAGTGACGATTCTGTCGGACTGCACGTCGAGCCGAACAATTTTTGAACAGGATTTCTACTGCGAAAATGTGTTCCCTCTCTATGGCAGCGTCTGTAGTTCATCTACACTGAAGGTGGCATAAAAGAAAATCAGAGGGCTGTAAATGAGCGCCACCGACAGCGAGCGCGAGCTTTTGCTCCAACACCGCATGGTAGAAGAGCTGGCGGCTAAGCACCAAGAATTCCAAACCCTAACGGATTTACTGGAAGAGGTAGTTTTCCGCTGTGACGACAGCGGGAAATTAACCCTGCTCAACTCCGCTTGGACCCGCAAAACTGGCTGGCCAGTAAACGAGTGTATTGGTCGCCGCTTTGTGGAGTTTATCGACGACAGCGAGGCTGTTACGCAATTAAGTAGCAATCTCAACGACAGCGAACCGCTGATTAGCGAATTGCGTATCGCCAGTCGATTTGGCGACATTAAAACGTTTAGTATGCGCGCGCGCCGCAGCGGAGATACGTGGTACGGCTCGCTCTACGACGTCACCGAATTGCATCTGGCCATGGGGGCTTTAGAAGAAAGCCGCGAGCAAGCAAGAAAACTGGCCCTGGTTGCAAGTCGCACCGACAATCTCGTTATTATTTCCGACGCTAAGGGGCTTATCGAATGGGTTAACGAGAGTTTCACCCTCATTACTGGCTACAGCCTCCAAGAGGTGCGCGGCAGATCGCCGGGGTCTTTTTTACAAGGACCGCAAACAGATCACCGAGCCGTTGAACAGATGCGTGACGGTCTCGCTCAAGGCAAAGGGTTTAATGTTGAAATCATTAATTTCAATAAAAATGGCACCCCGTACTGGCTGGCGATCGACTGCTCGCCAGTACTCAATGAACACGGTGAGCTGGTCAATTTCATTGCCGTAGAGCGGGAAATCACCGAGCGCAAACAAACCGAACAAGCCCTGCGTGACAGCGAGCAGCACTATCGAAATATCTTAAACACGGTAAGCGAGCCTATTTTTTACTGCGACACCGGTCTACAAATTCACTTTGCTAATCCGGCCTGGCAAGCGCTGACGGGCAAAGTGATTAATAGTGATGCTCCGCGAAATCTTCACGACTTTATTCACCCAGAAGATATCCCGCTTCTAGAGCAGGCGCGGGACCACATTTGTGCTGGGTTACCGCCGAGTCGCCAAGAGGTACGTTTGTGCGACAGCCGCCAGAACTGGCGTCGAGTTGAACTACTGCTATCGAGCAACGGGCACTCGAAGGGCGGGCGCACCCAACACCTCACTGGCGCACTCTTCGACGTCGACGAACGCTGGCAGCAAACCCAAGCCATTTTACAGTCAAAAGCCGCTGCCGAAGAGCTGTCTAAATCGCGAACCCGCTTTGTGGCGAATATGTCACACGAAATCCGCACCCCGCTCAATGCCATTCTCGGCATGGGCTCTGTACTCCAAGAAACCGATCTAACACCGGAGCAACGGGGGTATTTAGACACCCTGTGCAATGGCGGCAAGGCCTTGCTGGCCTTAGTAAACGATGTACTCGATTTATCCAAATTAGATTCTGATGAAATTCAACTCGAGAATATCGAATTTAATCTCGGCGAGGTATGCGAGGAAGCCGTCGATATTATTGCAGCGCGGGTTGAGGAGAAGAACCTCACGCTAACGATGCACTGCACACCCAGCGTCCCGCAAATCATCATTGGCGACCCTCACCGCATGCGGCAGCTATTAATCAACCTCCTCGGCAACGCCGTAAAGTTTACCGCCCAAGGTGGTATCACCATTGCCCTCGACTGGCAGGCAATGAGTAGCCATTACGGCACATTACATCTCGATATTATTGATACTGGGGTCGGTATTCCCGAAGATCGGATTTCCAGTTTATTTAATGCCTTCACTCAAGCAGACACATCAACAACTCGCCGCTATGGCGGCACCGGTCTTGGCTTGGCAATTTGCCAGCAAATTTGCACGGCAATGGGCGGCGAGATAAATATCACGAGTACCGTTGGCAAGGGCACGAGTTTTCGCTGCCAGCTACCTCTTAACACCATTACGTTTGCGGCGCCGCAGAGCAAAAATACATTACGCGGAATAAACCTCGATCAGCGCGCTCAACGAGTAAGCCAGTCGCTGGCACACTGCATGGCTTATCAATATGAAGCCGCGCGCGTCGACAATACCGACAGCAGCCTCAGCCTGATATCCGCAGACGGCAATATTCTGAGCCTAAATTCACCTCAGAACTACGCGGTGCTAACACCCAACCGGCTGCTGCGTAAACTTCAAGCGCTGGACAAACAATCGGTTCGACCATCTATACCGCAAACCGATCCCCGCGAGTCCGCGCTGCGAATTTTAATTGCCGAAGACTCGATCCCCAATCAAATGGTTGTCGATGCGATGCTTAAGCAATTAGGTTATAAACACGTTGTGATTGTTGACAACGGCCAGCTCGCGGTCGATGCCGCCAACGGCAATAATTTCGATTTAATTCTGTTAGATATTCACATGCCGGTTATGGACGGCTTAAGTGCCGCGAAGGCCATTCGCGAAAATTTGCAGAATGCGACCCCGATGATTGTTGCCGCCTCAGCCGATGTCACCACCGATGCCCGCAAAGAAGCCAGCGATGCCGGCTTTGACGACTGGCTGCCCAAACCCTTCACCCGAGAATTACTGCAAGCGCTGCTCGAAAAAACCAGCGCGCAGTTAAACAACTAAGACATATGAAGCGCGACGCATTATCGCGCAAAAATTAAAACACAAACTTCAAATCAACACCGTAGGTCAGCGGCGCAATTATGCCCGCATGGTAAGTGCCCAGCGCGCATTGAGCAAACTGGTGTCGTAACCATAGCCATGTACGCTATTGAATTTATCTTGATGATCTTCATTTGACTGCTCGATATTTTCCTCGCAAATATAATCGAGATGCCGCAACAGCAGGCCGAAATCCGGCGGGACAAACTGCACTCAAACGCCACGGCACTGCCGCGTGAGCCAACGGTGACCCGCTTGGTGCAATTGCACTGGTTTCAGGCACCGTAATCATTCCGTTCACACCCGCAGAGACGACAATAAAAACAAGGTAACTCATTAATATTATAGGATTTATCTTATTAAAAAATTTTTACATCTAACTGGCGTGATCATTGCGTACCCCTAGTTACTCAACCATCAAGGAACGCAAAATGCGCCAGCCAACATTAATCAAATTGATTTCAATGACCGCCCTAATGGCCGCTAGCTCAATCGTCTTTTCCGCAGATATACTAAGCGCAGATGACACGGTCTTCTGGGAAGGCACCGAAACCCTAGATGGCAATGTCCCCGCTGAAACATGCACCGCCATGTCCTGTCCTATCTACGAGTTAGAACTCGCCGAACCTGGCGCGCGCTTGCGCGTAGGTATTGCCACGCCTTATCGTACCAACACCCTTGCTATTGAGCTTTTAAACCCAGCCGGAGAATTAGTCGCAAGTGACAGCACCGACAACCAATTCAACTCAGAAGCCCAAGTTGATAATCCACAAACAGGCCTATGGACGATCCGCGTTCGCCCGGCTGGCGCAGAAAGGGCAAGTTATCGCTTACGCGCAAAACTTGAGTCAAAAACACAAGAAGCAACTGTTGCCGAAGGCCCTGTGCGTCAGCTATTACCCAACTTACGCACCGTACCGCCCTATGAGTTCACTTTTACTGCTCCGTTGAATCCGCTAAACGGTCTGTATCCACCTGATACGGTTAATCCTCCAGCGTCAGTTCTAGGTCATGGTCTATATAGCTGCACGGCGGATGAAGCCGCGCCCAAAATTGCCGGCGGTGCCGACGCCAAAATTTGTTTACGACTGACCTCCGGCCCGATCAACATCGGTTCTGGCTTATATGACATGCGTTTTCAACTAACCGAAGACATCCAAGATGGCCACGCGGAACTTCATCCTGAGGAAGCGTTGTCACGGATTGTCGTGGGGCCGATGGAGCAAGCGATTCATAGCTCAGATGGTAGCGTCGAATTTGTGAATGCAGGCACATACTCATTCCACCCAACGCATGCCCACTTTCATGACGATTACATTTTGAGCTATTACCTCTATAAGGTTTTAGACAGTGATACCGGCCTTATGGAACGGGTTGGCGAAGGCTCAAAATCAGGATTTTGCCCGGCAGACCAACTCTGGGGTAACTGGGATAAATTTGAGCAAGGCTTCGAAAAACCAGGCGGCGACAGCCCAGGTGGTAGCTGCTTCTCACCAACTAACGGCGTGGTTGGATTATCCGTTGGCTGGGGTGATGTTTACCGCTGGCAGCGGCCTGGTCAATATGTTGAGTTCTATGGGCAAGGAAACGGAAAATATGTAATTTGGTCAATGGTCGACGAGAACAATAATGTTATTGAAGAAGACGAAACCGACAATACCTCTTACGCCTATGTGGAAATTCAGGGCACTGACGTAACTATTCTTGAACGTGGCTGGGGCCAGTCACCATGGGATACTAATAAGACCGTATTCACCGGTCCGCACCCCACTCAACGTAGTACAGACAATAACGAAATGGTTCCAAGCAATCCACCTGAGCAACAATTTAGCGGTGGCGGCTCGATGGGACTCTTTACCATTTTGTTGCTAATGCTGTGGGCGGCACGCCCGATACTACAGCGCAAACCAAGCTCGATTGACTAGCGTGGTACTCCCCCATGGTGGTGTTACTGACACCGCCATGGGAAATTCTAGGGCAAACTCAATAAGAACCTCACTGGCGCGCACCTCGACGTCGACGAACGCTGGCAGCAAACCCAAGCCATTTTACAGTCTAAGGCCGGTGCCAAAGAACTATCTAAATCGCGAGCCCGCTTTGTGGCGGGTATGTACCACCAAATCGGCACGACGCTCAATGCTATTCTCTGCATGGGTATAGCCGAAGAGTGCATTTGGAGCCTGTTAAATGTCTTTACCCAAGCCGACACCGCTACGACACATCGCTGTGCAGGTATCAGCTTTGGCGTTGCGATTTGTCAGCAGATATGCAGCGCAATGGGCGGCAATATTTTGACGTTAAGGTCCCGGTCGACGCTGCAAACGAAATCGATTTCGATTTAATTTTACTGGCTATTCATATGCCGGTTACGGGCGGCTTAAGCGCCGCAAAGAAGCCAGCGATGCCTGCTTTGACGACTGGCTGCCCAAACCCTTGACCCGAGAATTACTGCAAGCGCTGCTCGAAAAAACCAGCGCGCAGTTAAATAACTAAGCCATATGAAGCGCGACGCATTATCGCGCAAAAATTAAAAGACAAACTTCAAATCAACACCGTAGGTCAGCGGCGCAATTATGCCCACATGGTAGGTGCCTAACTCGCCGCCAGTCAATCCGCCGGGCTGCGACACTCGCTCATTGCGCAACAAGTTTTTACCCCACAGCGCAAACTCATAGCTCCCGCTTGGCGTGGTCCACGCCAAGCGGCCATTAAGCAAACTAGTGTCATCACCGTAACCGTTAACGCGATTAAACTTATCGAGATGATCCTCATTGGATTGCTCGACATTTTCTTCATAAATATAATCAACATGCAGCAATAGCAAGCCGTAATCAAACTCCGGCGACCAATCCATCGTCAACGTGTATTCCTGAGGCGCCGTGGCATTCACCTGGTTAGCCTCTTGGAAATTACCGTCTTTATCGTAGTAGGCCGCGCGGCTGGACTCCTGTTCACGATAGGTGTAAATCAAACCAAAGCGCAAATTATCATTAACCAGCCAGTCGGCCGTCAGTTCAATACCCTGAATATCTTCGTCAGTACTAATCACCGTTGGTACCGCGCCATTATCGTCTGGCCCTTTAGACTCTATCGACTCTTGGCGGTCATCAATAACCATTTTAAACAAGGCAATTTGCGTGCGTATTTTGTCTTCGAGTAAATCGCCCTTCAGGCCCAACTCGACGTTTGTTACCACTTCCGGCGCCAGCGGCACTTCGCGGGAGCTGGTGTTCAAGGAGTCGTAGCCCCCCGACTTATAGCCAGTTGAATAACTCACGAACGCCATAGCACCTTCGCTAATTTGTGCGTTGGCAACAACACGACCAGTGATTTTGTCCCAGCTAGCACTGCCCTGCTCAAGACCGTCTGAGTTAAAAAAGAAGTTTTCGCCCTGTGCTTGCGACAGCACAAAATCGGTGAGCGGCGCATGCCAGCTAAAGGCCTTTTTATCGTTGCTGTAGCGCAGGCCAGTAATAATATTCAACCAATCGTTAATGGTGAAATCGAGGTCGGAAAATATGCCATACGTTTCAAAATCGCCCTCGTTGGTCATTGTTTCGGTGACATAGTTGCCCGCAATAGGACCACCAATCAGCGTATTTAAAACGCCTGCTGGTAGGCCCGTCATCGCCGAGGCTAATTCCACCACCGCGCCATAACTAAAAGTAAGCGCTGTTTGCTGATAGGTATCTTCTTTGCTGTAGTTAGCACCAAATACCGCGTCGACCCAATCGAGCGATATATTAAATTGCGCTTCAAAATAGGCAATATCGGAATCTTCAATATTATTAGTATCGACGTAAACTGACTCATCTGCCGTCGCATCTTCATCTTGCAAATTATAGGTTTCAAACGCGCGGTAACTGGCAATCAGGCTCATGGTAGTGACATCGCTGATGTCGTACCAAAGCTTGCCGGTGATGCCCTGCATATCTCGTGTTTCACCACCATTGATTGCGTCGGTTTCTAATTTACGTTCCGTTGGGTCAGGGTGGGTTGCGTATTCTTCACTGGTGCTGAGCCGCGCCTGGGGGCCGTTATCGACGCGGTCAATATCATAGGCCATTTGCAGGGTGAGTCGGTCGGTGGTTTCCCAGCGCAGCGCCATACGCGCAAATTGATTATTCTGCTCGCCGGGGTCCGGCTTGGCAGGACCGAGCATGTCGAGGACCGCGCCGCGCTGGTTGTGCATCACATTCATGCGCAGAGCGAGGCTGTCGGTGAGCGGAATATTGCTCATACCCTCAACGCGAAACAAATCGTAGCTACCCAGCTTGGCGGTCACAAAGCCTTCGCGCTCTTCTAAACTCGGCCCATTGGGAATAAAGTTCACTACCCCAGCGGCGGCATTGCGGCCAAACAGTGTGCCTTGCGGCCCCTTCAGTACTTCTACTCTTTCCATGTCTGAAAATGGCACGGTAATCGCCGCGCGAGGTAAGTACACGCCGTCCAGAAAAGTGGCTACCGAAGGGTCGCCGCCAGTGCTGATATTCGAGCTTTCAATACCACGAATAATAAAAGACGACTGGGTCATCCCCCCACCACGCACGTCTTCTCCCACTTTCAGGCCGGGAATATAGGCCTGAATATCCTCCATAGTTAAGGCGCCGGTGTTTTCCAAATCTTGGTTGGTAAAGGTATCAACCGTGACGGGCACCGTCATCGCACTCTGTTCGCGCTTTTGGGCCGTAACCACCACCTCCTCTAGCGCAAGATTCTTAGCGGCCTGCGCCAAAGGCGCGCCCAGTACTGCCAGCCCGATGGCACAGGCTATGCGACTTCTACTTTTGGATGTCATAAACCGTCCTCTCTCGCTATCAATACTGGTGAGCACCCTTGCGGTGCCCACTGCGCTCACATCAAATACAAGGCAACACTATTTGGTAACTTTCAACATATACTCAGCCACGTCTTTTCGTAACTCTGGAGACAAATGCCCCTGTGACGGCATAGCTGGGTAGTCAGGACGCACCTTATGTGGCTCGGCAATGTAGTCGGCAATACCTTGCGCGTCATTGCGATACAGTGCTTGCACAGCGAGGGTTGGCGGCCCAATCATTCGCATATTATAAGCGTGACAACCGGCGCAAATACCCTGGTACAGAAGCTTAGTGCGATTGGTAGCCGTCACTGGCTCACTCGGCGCGCCACCGGGAATGCGGTAGCTCAACACATCTGAGGTGTTCTTGCGCTCGCACTCAGACCATTTCTTTACACCAAAGCTGGTGTAGCGCTCGCGGTTAATAATGCAGTTGTCCTGCTCTTGAGCGGAACCTGGCGTTGCTAAAATATCCGGGCCGGTGCGACTGAATTGGGTCAGCATAAGGGCTTTAACTTCGGCAACGGGGTCTGCGCCGTTATCGAACATAAGATTGTCGAGAAACACCAAACGGTCTGGGTTGGGTTCAGATTCTGGGTCGCTGGAAATATCGGTGATAAAGGCCAAATCGGTAATTACGATACCCGCCGTTTTATTGCCCGAGACAATATTACCTTCGACAATCACATCGTCGGCCGCCATCACCACAATGCCAATCCCCTGCGGCACTTTGGATACAATCGAACCCGGCGCACCAAAGTTTGGGGTATTATTATTCACCACAAAGTTATTGCGCAAAATCACATCAAAAGTCGTTTTAATGGGCAAGCCTGGCGTAATGAATACGAGCAGACCTGCGGTATTGTCGTGAGCGTAATTATTCTCAACTAGGGCGTGGCGGGTGTTTTCAATTTCGATACCGGCAACATTGTCGAATACTTCGTTATGACGAACATCGACGTTATCGCACATGCCAACATAAATCGCCGCATCTTCAATGCCACTCAAGACGTTGTATTCAATCAAGCCGTTCTTACCAAATTGGGGAAAAATTCCGTACACCCCAGTGTCGATGACTTTGTTGTAGCGAATGGTAAAGTTATTACCAGACTGCCCCATAATGGCGTTGCCCTTGTAGTGGGTAATGGTCAGCCACTCCACGGTAAAGTCATTGCCAGAGTATAGGATCGCGTCATTGCGCTTGCCCTCGCCCTCTAATACCGGCCACTTACCCTCTTCAACGACGCCACGCAGGGTAATATTGTCTTTGTCGATATAAACACTTTCTTTATAAGTGCCGGGATAAATGAGTACCACATCGCCCGGACTGGCTTTATTCACCGCGTCCTGAATCGACTCACCGTCTTTTACCGGAATGTCTGCCGCCCACAGACTTGGCATACTGCACAGCAAGCCCAGACACAGCAGCCCCAATCTAATCGGGTTTTTCATTATTGCACTCCTCAATTTCCAGGCTCAAAAATAATTAATTCGGCTTCACATCGACAACCGGACGCAAGCCCGACGGCACCGCACTCGGCAGCGGCGGCATAAAACTTTCGTCGCTTAGGGTTTTTAAAAAGGCGACCAAAACATCGATTTCACGATCAGTTAAATTCGGCTCCCAAATATGCCAATGCAAATTGAGTTTCTCGCCTTCGGGTACCGCGTGCCCGCGACCACCAGTATAAAATGCCACCGCCTCACGCAGGGTTTCAAAGCGGCCAGAATGCATATAGGGCGCACTGAATTCGATATTGCGCAGTGTCGGCACTTTAAAACCGCCGCGCTGGGAGGCGTCACCCGTCACCGCTTGCACGCCACTGTCAAACGCGTGACCATCCGGTTCGGGAGTGCCCAGTATCGCTATTTGCTGGTTGGTAAATGTCGGCGGTGTATGGCATTCGGCGCAGCGCGCGACAAAGGAACGAAATACATTCATACCTTCTATTTCGTCTTTATTCAGTACTTCATGCACGCCATTGGCGTATAAATCATAACGGCTATTCAAAGACACCAGCGACGACTCAAAGGCAGTAATGGCGGTATAAATTCGATCTAAGCTAATCGCGCTATCGCCAAAGGCTTGTTTGAATAATGCCGGGTACGCAGCACTCTCGTTCAGACTCTTAAGCAAATGTTCGCGGCTATTGCCCATTTCAATTGGAGAATACAGCGGCCCTTCCATTTGCTCTTCAAGCGAACTGGCTCTAGCGTCCCAGAACAAGCGTTTTAAAAAGCCGACATTCCACAAACTTGGGGCGGAGCGGTGCGCTAGCTGGCCGTTAATTCCGACACTGAGGCCACGACCATCGGCGAAGCCCTTACTGGGCTGATGGCATGAGGAACAGGCTAATGTGCCGTCACCCGACAACAGCGGGTCAAAGAACATGAGGCGACCCAAATCAATTTGCTGTGGCGTAAAGCCCTCCCGCAATGGCGGCAGGCCTGTTTTCAAACCACCCACCCCAGAGTCTTGCAGTGAAGCGTACTCGCCATAAAGACTTTGCAGATAGCAGCGACCTTGCTCAGGCCGAAATCCCGCAGGGCAAACCTCGCTCAAGCGCCATTCAGCCGCAAGCGAACTTAATACCGGCAGCAACAATAGGCCACTCAGAAGGGCGCGCATCGCCGCTGGCCTCATTTAGTCTGCCAAACCCTGTATATACACCACTACATCCTTGGCAACCTCGGCGTCCGGTAAGGTTTTACCCATCATAAACATTTGGTAGCCATAGCGGTCTGACTCATCGCTGCCGCGAATTCCTTTGCTGAAGTGATCGAATTGCTGCAACAAATACCAGTCATCGACCCCGGCCAGCGCTGGCGCCTGCAACTTGTCATTGCCCTCCGCATTGGGGCCGTGGCATGCACCGCAAAGATTAGAATAGTAATCAGCGCCGCGCTTCGCATTGCCTGTCAACGTCGCCGCGGCAGGCTTCGCCTTGAAGCCATCAATATAAGCTACGACTGATTTCACCGCTGCGTCATCGGGCAGTGTTTTTGCAATCGCCTGCATTTGTGCGCCAAAAGCATCGTCGGGATGACTGCCCCGCACTCCAGAGCGGAAGCCGAGGAGCTGACGCTCCAGATACCAACTCTGCTGATTAGTTAAAGACGGTGCATTAAGGGCCTTATTACCCTCTCCGTTAGCACCGTGACAAGCTGAACACGCGGCATACAAATCCTTCCCTGAGGCGGAACCGCTGCCCTGAAGCGCTGCAACCGCAGCGCTGGCGGCCTGCTCACTATTTGCACTGGGCGCCGGATCATTGCTGCACGCCACCACGACGACACTAAGAAGCAAAATCGGTAATTTCATGCTTTATTTCCTTAAAGGATCTTAATTCCACCAGCCGTCAACGCCCAAGCTATCGCGCAGAAGTAGCCACCACGCGCCTTAGCATCCCAACCGTTGATATAATAGACGCGTATTAAATCAGACTAGCCTATGTTTACACTGTCATCAATACGCCAAACGAGGTAATTACCGGCAACTAATCGGTCTATTTTCGGCACTCCTCGAATTTAGGCGGTTTTACCAGCGAAAGCGCAAGGCCGTGAAATAAGAAACCCGAGCCGTGGACGCCATTGCGCGGCTGCTTTATTTCAATGCAATTAATAACAGCGCCTTGTATCACTATAATTGGCCGCGTAGAATCCTATTCGAATAGCATTCGAATAGAGTTCAAGCCATGTCCCCCGCACCTCGTTACGCCCCGGAAGAAGAGCAAGAAATTGTCCTTGATGCAGCCATTGCGTGCATTGAAGAAAGCTCGCTACTGGGATTTACCATCGCCGCCATAGCGAAGCGAGCCAATCTGTCCGTCGGCTCACTCTACAAACACGTACAAAGCAAAGAAGACTTACTGGTCGCGCTCGCAACGAGATTGTCGCGCCATACTCATCGGCTTTTTAGCGAAATACTGGGGGCAAAGCTGAGCTCGCCCCAGCGTATTATTGCCCTGAGCTTACTTGCCCCAGAAAAAACTCAATTATTTAATTTTGACGGCCACCTAAACACCTTGGTGTGCAGCGAGGCAATTTTAAACCGCGCCTCAAGCCAATGGCTTAGCCAACTGCGGGAGGCCTCGGGGAACTTAGATTTGCTGTTTGCTGAATTTTTCCAAGGTGCCGCCGCAAGTGGCGAATTGACGATTAAGGATGAGGACGAGCTCAACACCCTAAGTATGGGGTGCTGGTCAATGTGCGCCGGTTTTCAGCACATTGCGCTGATGCGTCATGTCCGTGGCAGCGGGCAACAACAGAACCCGCTGCAATACCCACTACAAGCTGATGACTATCCGATTGTGTGCACCCAGCGCTTGCTTAATACCTACCAATGGCAGGTGCCGCTGAGCCGCAGTGAAATTGATAAAGCCTGCACCGCCCTCGTGGCAATGGGCTATCGCTAAACAGTGAGCTACTAGGAGAGAACTGGAATGAACGCAGGGAATAGAGCAAAACCATGGCAACGCTGGGTGGTGAGCGCAGTATTGATGGTCGTAGTCATCGCTGGTCTCGCCGCCTTTAAAGTTCAAGAAATTATGGGCGCCATCGCCTTTGCGCAATCGTTTCCAGAGCGTTCCGAAGCGATTGAGATGCATGTCGTAGGCAGCGGCACTTATCAGCCAACGCAAAGGGTATTTGCCGAAGTCATCGCCCCCCAACGCTTAGAGCTACGCAACGAATTGGATGGCATTATCGACTTCGTCGGCTTTGAATCCGGCGCCAACGTCAGTCGCGGGCAATTGCTGCTCCAGCTCGATGTGCGAGAAGACAAGGCGCGCCAGCGCGCCCTGCAAGCACGCCAACAACTCGCGTCTAAAAGCTATGCCCGCAATCAGAAATTGTTTCAGCAACAGCGCATTAGCGAACAATTACTCGATGAGTCCAGAGCGCAATTTGATTCCCTAGAAGCCGAGCTCACCCAAGTCACAGTGCAAATTGACAAAAAAAGTATTACCGCCCCCTTTGACGCCCGCGCGGGTATTCACCACTTAGAACCTGGCCAGCTATTGCCCGCCCAATCTATGGTCACCACGCTAATCGGCCTAACACCGTATTTATGGCTCGATTTCGAGCTGCCACAAGCCGCAGTACTGCTTAGCACTGGCGATAAAATAACGGTTCTTGCCAAAACCCAGCACTTGCAAGCCGAGATAGTCGCTCGCGAAGGCGAGCTGTCTAGCAACTCCAGAAATTTACGTTATCGCGCAAAATTCTCCGCCGATGGTCACGAGCTACTTCCTCACTCGGTCGTCAATGTAGAGGTGCCCGCCGGCGCCGCGATGCAGTCCTCACTGATTCCCGACACAGCATTGCGTGCGGACCAGCTTGGCCACTTTGTGTATTTAATTGAGGCCGATCAAGAATCCGGCGATCTGCGAGCCCATCGCCAGCAGGTAGATGTGGCCAGCCAGCGCAATAATGAAGTCGCTATTTTATCGGGCTTACAACCCGGCGATCGCATTGCGGCCAAAGGTGCCTTCAAGCTTCGCGACGGCGTTAAAGTGTCGAGTAAACAAGCACTGGCACAGCTTGAGGGGCCACAATAATGAGCCCAAACGACAAGCCCTCGGTGATGGACGCCTTTGTCACCAAACCTATTCTTGCTCTGGTTGTTAGCGTAGTGCTGATATTTGCCGGACTGCGCGCTAGCCAGAGCATTCCCGTGCTGCAATTTCCGCGCATCGAAAGCGCCGCGCTGGTAATTACCACACTCTACGTGGGCGCCTCTGCCGATGTCGTTCAGGGCTTTGTTACCGAACCCATTGAACGCGCCGCGTCGACGATTCCCGGCGTCGATTATGTCGACTCCAATACCACGGCTGGGGTGAGCACGGTCAAGATCTGGCTGCAGCTCAACCACAGCACCAGCGCCGCCTTGGCGGAGCTGTCTACCCGACTCAGCCAAATCCGCTTTGAATTACCCCAAGGCGCAGAAGACCCCGCCGTTGAAGTGCAGCGAGCTGACCGTCCGGCAGCGCTGTTTTATCTCGACGTCGTCGCCGAGCACCTGTCGCGCGCGGAGGTCACTGACTACCTTAAGCGCGAGGTTAATCCAATTATCTCGGCTATTGATGGCGTGCAAAGGGTTGGCCTAGAGGGTGGCCGCGATCCAGCTATGCGGATTTGGCTGGACCCTTCGCGACTGTCTTCGTTTAATTTGAGTTCATCGGATGTCTTGGCTGCACTGCGGGACAATAATGTTATTGCCACCGTCGGCCACACTGAAAACCAGCGTCAGCGAATCAATTTACTGACCAATACCACCTTGCAAACTGCGGCGGATTTTGAGCGATTGATATTGCGTAAAGACGGTGGCGCATTAATTAGACTAGGGGATATTGCCCGGGTAGAACTCGGCGAGGAAGAAGGCGAAGTGAACGCGCGCTACAATCAGCGCAGCAATGTCTTTGTCTCGGTGTGGCCGCTGCCGGGCGCTAACGAAATTGCGATTGGTGATGCCCTGTATCCAATGTTAAAAGAGATTAATAGCAATTTACCAGCAGGCATGCACATTGACGCCGGTTACGACGGCACGCTGTATATGCGCGACGCCTTGCATGAGATTTTTATTACGCTCGCGGAAACCATCATGCTGGTTGGTCTGGTGGTGCTCGCCTTAATGGGCTCGTTTAGATCGGCACTGGTGCCCCTCGTTACCATTCCAATTTCTATTCTTGGCGCCCTGGCGTGTATGCACATTATGGGCTTTTCACTCAACCTCCTAACGACCTTGGCCATTGTGCTGTCGGTTGGCTTGGTGGTTGACGATGCCATTGTCGTGGTCGAGAACGTAGCCCGTCACATGCGCGAAGGCCTGTCGCGCAAGCAAGCCGCACTGACCAGCAGCCGGGAGCTATTTACCCCCATCCTCACCATGACCCTGACCTTGGCCGCGGTGTATGCGCCCATTGGCTTTTTGTCTGGTCTCAGTGGCGTGCTGTTTAAGGAGTTTGCCTTTACCCTTGCCATCGCCGTGATAATTTCCGGCATTGTGGCAGTGACCCTAGCGCCAATAATGAGCGCCAAAATCGCCACCGAAGGCGGCCACGAGGGGCGTATTACCCAGTGGGTCAATACCCGCTTTGACCATTTGCACGAGCGCTACGCCAAAGCCTTAACGAAAATCTTTTTGTGGCAAAAGCAAATCCTCGTTATGGCATTGGTGTTCAGTCTACTCGCCGTCCCGTTCTTACTATTTTCCCAAAAAGAGCTAGCGCCGGTTGAAGACGAGGCCTCAATTAATGTTGTGGTAGAGGCACCTCCCGAGGCGTCACTGGCCTATACCACCGCGCAAATGCACGATGTGGTTGATACCATGCTGCAACTACCCGGCACTACCAAAATGTGGCAAATAGTGCTGCCCACGGGCGGCTTTGGCGGCATGAGTTTTGTTGATTTTAATGAGCGCGATTTCAATGTTAAAGACATCTTGCCCCAGGCCTATGGGGCGCTATCGCAAGTACCTGGGGTGAGCGCCTTTCCGATCCTACCGCCATCGCTACCCACCGCGGGGCAATTCGACGTCGAGTTCGTCATTCAGTCACCCGACAGCTACGAGGATATGCAGCCCTACGCCAAACTAATGGTGCAAAAAGCCTATGCCAGCGGCAAATTTATGTTTGCCGAAACCGATTTAAAAATTGACCTGCCACAGGTGCGACTGCGGATTGATCGGGATCGCGTTGCCGATTTAGGTATGAATTTACAGGCGGTGAACGATCAAATTGCCACCTTATTATCCGGCAATTACGCTAATCGCTTCGACGCCAATGGTCGCGCTTATCGCGTCATCCCAATGATTCAACACCTTGACAGGCACGACCCAGAAACCATTCTCGACTTACTCCTGCACACCCCCAGTGGTGACTTGGTGAGGCTGTCGTCAATTGCCAGTCTCGACTACGAAATATCGCCTCGAGTGCTGGGCAAATTCGATCAGAAGCGATCCTTTAGACTCTATGGCGGCGTTGTGCCGGGCACCACCAAAGAGCAGGGTTTGGCGGCGCTTGAGAAGGCCGCAGCAGAGGTACTGCCGTCGGGCTATGCCGTAGAATATGCGGGGGAATCCCGGCAAATCCGCAAAGAGGGCAGCACCCTCATGGGTGTTCTCGGCATCGCCTTACTGCTCGTCTACCTCATGCTCGCCGTGCAATTTAACAGCCTGCGCGATCCTTTGGTGGTCTTGCTCGGGTCTGTGCCCTTGGCCATTGCTGGCGCCCTACTATTTCCATTTTTAAGCTGGACCAGCATCAACATCTACTCTCAGATTGGCTTCATCACCCTTGTTGGGCTCGTGGCCAAAAACGGCATATTGATTGTGGAATTTGCCAACCAAGCGCAAAAGCAAGGCGCGGTAAAACGAGAGGCGATCCGCATTGCCGCAGAAACCCGTCTCCGGCCAGTGTTGATGACAACCGCCGCCACGGTACTCGGTCACTTCCCCCTCGTATTGGTAAGTGGACCCGGCGCGGAGGCACGGAACAGCATTGGCATTATTTTGGTCGCCGGCATGATTATCGGTACATTATTTACCTTACTGGTACTGCCCTGTGTTTATCTGTGGTTGGCAGATGAACATCAAACCGACGATCTCAACGCGGGTCTAAACACCGTGCCTGCCTAGCAGATTACTGGGTCTATCCCTGCTGGTTATAAGCAAAAAAACGGGCGCTATTAGCGCCCGTTTTTTTGCTTATCGATAAACTCGCTTAGGGATTATCGGTATACAAAATATACTCCCCAGCCCCGCTATAGGATTTTACCCGCCAGCGGTAGGTGCCTGAATTGCCCGAGTAACTTACTGTTTCGTCAGAGCTCGCGGTTTCACCACTGGCGACCACCGACCAGCTTTGCACTAAAAAGCCACCGAGCTTTTCTAGGTATAGATCAAAATCAGTGCCTGCGGGGCCTTGCAAAAAGCCACGGAACTCGCCGCCATTGCTACTAAACCCACTGCTGCTTGGGGTGTACGTTTGCGCGCCAGAAGCCAAGGTGCCACTGGTTTGCTCGCACTCGGGGCAAGGCCCGGAACCCGGCAGATCTACTACCACGTTTTGACTTACGCTGTTTTGCTGAGCGGCGTTGTCGTTAACGGTGAGCGTAACGCTATAGCTCCCTGCTGCGCCGTAGTTATGACTAGCGGTAACACCGCTAGCAACATTACCGTCACCAAAAGCCCACTGGTACTGGGTAATGCCGTTATCGTCGGTTGAGCCAGCGCCGTCAAAGCTACACGCCAGATCACTACAGCTATACGTGAAGGCTGCATTCGGCGGGAAATCAGTAGGTGTGCCGCCACCACCCGCCGCGACCTGTAGCAGCAAATTCGGCGAGCCTGCACCGAGACCACTCAGCTTACCGTTAACGCCGTCGCTTATTAAGCTCGCAAATACTGATGCAGGACTTGCCGACGGGTTTTGCGCTAATAGTAATGCTGCAGCGCCAGCAACATGGGGCGCGGCCATCGAGGTACCACTGATGGTGTTGGTGTCGGTATCGCTCTGATACCACGACGAGGTAATTGCCGAGCCCGGCGCAAAAATATCAACGCAGCTACCTTTGTTTGAAAACGAAGACCGCGCATCATTTGAACTGGTAGAACCTACGGTAACAGCTTCTGCAACACGGTTTGGCGAGCCAGTACAGGCATCAGTATTGTCATTGCCAGCGGCAACTACAAAAGTCACACCCGCACTTATCGCGGCGCGCACAGCAGTATCTAAAGCCTCGCTATTACCGCCGCCCAAGCTCATATTCGCAACAGCGGGTTTAATATGGTTGCCCGCTACCCAATCGATACCGGCAATAACGCCAGAATTACTGCCCGAACCATTACAATCGAGTACCCGTACCGGGTGCAGGGTTGCGCCCTTGGCCACGCCCCAGGTCGTGCCCGCGCTTGTTCCCGCTACATGACTGCCGTGGCCGTTACAGTCTTCGGTATTCGCTGGATCAGTACTGCCAAACAACACACCACTAGAAACAAAGTTGCGACCGTTGCCAACTCTACCGCTAAATTCGCTGTGCGATTTACGCATACCCGTGTCAACTATATAAATATGGGCGCCGCTGCCATTGCCATTGTATTGGTAGCTGCCATCGAGAGGCAGGCTTGGCTGATCCACGCGATCTAGGCCCCAAGTCGCGCCATTTTGAGTTGTAGCGATTGCCACTGTGCGATCTTGCTCAACTAATTTGACGAGCGGGTTTTGCGCCAACAACGCCGCCGCCTCGGGGCTTAGCTCAGCTACAAAACCACGCAAAGTGTGCTGAAATGTCGTCAACAAATTACCGCCAACACTTTCCAGCAAGCTTGAAACTACCTCATCTAAGGGCGCTGGAACTAAGCCCGCAACATCCAATTTATTAAGTAGTACGATGTACTGCCCATCAATTAACTCGCCAGAACTTAACGCGTCTGAAACCGAGGCTTCGATGGCGCCCGCATTTGCCGTCACGTCATTAACTACTTGCTGCGCATCTACACCACTGCCGCCACCGCAAGCAGCTAGTGACAGAAGCATAAACCCACTCATTAAATGCTGTCGATTTAGATTAATACCCATTGGCGAGTCATCCCCTTTTTGATTAATTATTTTTGCCGACTAGTGTCAAGGCTAAAGCAAGGGCGACTATAGCGAAATAAGGAAGTAATGACAGTGTAACCAAAGTGATTATAGTGAGTAATAGCCCGAAGTGTGACCAAGCTCTAATTCAGCAAGTAAAAAGAGCGAGCTCATGCACCATTTTTCGCGCCGCAGGCCATTCGTCAGTCGCTATCACCCATCCAAACAATTTCGAGTAATAACAGCTACCAGCGAGCGTAGTGATCCTCCGCAAAGCCCCACTGCTGCTGTATTTCTATTACTTCATTTTCCAGGCGAATCTGGCCCTGAAAAACACCAAAATGCTGAGTAAAATTGGACGCGATCAATAGGGCATTTAACTTTTCTTTACGCTGGCCTGCAGGCGTAAAACGTAAATCGACAATGCCATCTGCGGAGCAAACTCGCCACTCACTTTCGGGTTGATACCGAGAGAACTGAAAGTCCACGGTATCGACCTTAATTAGCTGGTCATCTAGCCAAAGAGCATTTTCTGTAAAACCGGTTTCATTCACACCCGCCGCCAAATTCAAACCCAGGCGCCGACCATCGGCAAGGGTGGCCGACAGGCTGGCCCAGTTCCAAAAAGTTTCCCCTCGCATATAGCCCGCAGTCCAGTCGACTGAAGCGAGCGTATTCATTGCCGCTAAATCACGCGTCTCTCCCTGCCAAATCACGCGCCCCAAACAAGGCAGCGCTGCGGTCTTTTGTGTGTAAACCCAACCTTGGTAACCCGCGCGCGAACACATAGCTAATGGCGCGCAGTGCGACTCATCTAGCAACGCATCAATCTCAACACCCGCCGACAATGAGACACAAACTCGACGCTGCATTGCACTTTCGTCCGCAATAATCGCTATCGAGTTATCGCCTTTCCTAAATACGGCCTCACTGTTATTGGGGTACAGGCCTATCGAGGTACTCAGCGCCAATGGCTGCACAAAACTGAACTCATCAAACGCGCCATCTGCAGGCCGGTAGAGATATACAAAGGCATTGCTAACCAGCTTTAAATCGACAATCGCAATACCCACAATCAATTCTGGGCTCACTAGGGCGACAAATTGAAATTGATTAAATTTAAACTTTTTAGACCAAGCGCTTAGTTTGCGATCCATAGGACTGCGCAAGTCGTAGTCGAGGTAATTAATTTCGCTCACACCATTCGGGAACAGCCCGAACTCCGGCTGACCCGCACTATTAATCAATCGCGACTTTACTGACATAAACATTCTCTTAAAAAAATAATTTTAAATACTCGCTATTCGGTGCGAAAAATAAGGCCTTCAATCATCGTCACATAGACGTCCATCGCTTCACGAAGAGAATCACTATTTTGCATGCCGTACTGGAATAATGCGACGCCGACGCCACCGCCAAGGAATGCCGTTACCAAATTATCCAATGACGCCTCCGTTTGAATCTCACCTGTTTGCTTGGCTTCAGCGAAAATGCCCTTCAATGCCTCAATAACGTCATTATTTTGGCCGATCAAGGCTTCATTCAGTTCTGGATGTCGACGAATTTCAATGGGCACCGCAGCCAGCAAACCCGTTATCGAGCTATCTCGATCATGGGCGTCTGCCGACGCCAATAACACGCCGACAATGCGCTCACGCAATGAGCCACCATTGGCGATAGCATCTAAATAGTAGGGAAGCAGCAGCGCTTGGGTGTCCGCCAAGGTCGCTAAATACAAATCGAGTTTCGCGGGGAAATAACTGTATAGCGCCGCATGGCTAATACCAATGGCGGCGCCAACATCTTTAAACGTGGTTTGCGCGTAACCTTTTTCAGCAAACAACTGCCGCGCCGCTGGAAGCAGACGCGCTATGGTGTCTTCTTTGCTACTGCCACGAGGCCGACCAACCAAGGTCGCAGGCTTAGTACTAGCAGTAACTGGCTTGTTAGGAGTCGCCATAATATTCGCAGGATAATTCAAAGCCACATAATACCCAACAAATTACATCAATGTAACTTACTTGCCAAAACCCGCGCACTGCATTAAGTTACAGGCAAATAACTTACTACAATGTAACTTAATTTCAAAGACAAACCAGTCAATCTGGTGGAGCGCTCTATGCAACTTGGCATGGCTATGTGGCAGTACCTACTAATTGGTTTAATAGGCGGCAACGCCCTCTTTATTGGCCTCGGCGGCATCGTGCACTGGTGGTATTACGTGCGCAATCGCGATAACAGCCAACGCTGGAAAATCCAGCCCGAGCGATTTTTAGCAAAACGCCTTGACCGCGAGGCAATGTGGCTGGGAATTTTCAACTACAATCTTGCCACCGTTGTGATGGCAACACTGGCCTGGGGCGTATTTGAACACGGCTGGTCTCGCCTGTATTTTGACTTTGCCGAATACGGCTGGGACTACACGGTACTGAGCCTGTTCTTGTGCTGGCTATTTATAGAGGCTGCAGCTTATTACATGCATGCTGGCGGACACCTACCCTGGTTTTACAAACGATTTCACTACATACACCACCGTTATAGCACGCCAACTTTCTGGACGATCTCCGCAATGCACCCGCTGGAGTGGATTGCTCATGCATCTTATATAGCACTGCCCGCCTTTATCATCCCCATGCATATCGGGGTGTACATGAGCGTGGTGGCAATGACGTTTATTTTGGGCTATTGGGACCATTGCGGCATCAAGTTTCCGCGTATTCCCCTGCATGGCTCCAATCGATTTCACGATGATCACCACAAATACTTCCATGTAAACTTTGGTTTCACCTGCAGTTTGTTTGACCGCATTCACGATACCGCTCGCCGCGAGGGACATCACTACGACGAGCTGACCTTTAATGGTGGCCAAGGCATTGTGCGTAAACCCGAAGCATTGGGTGAGCGCGCCATGGGGCCCGCACTAAAATACTGAGCCAACACCACATAATAAGAGAGCACTATGAACGAACATATTTCTTACGCCATGCGCAACGAGCTGGCGACCAATAGCTTTATTTACTTCAATCCCCCGTCGGCACTCAAGGATTGGAGTTTTCTCGCCATTGAAGCGATATTGCTGATTGGCTTCATCTTAACTGTTGTCCACGCCATTCGTCATAGCAAAAAAACGGCCAGCCCCGCCGCGCTATACACCCTAGTGGCGGCATTTTTATATGGCTTAGTAATGGACATCATCTCTTACTACACCGTCGAAAACTTTTGGCACGGTGAGTTCACGGTGATGTTCCTCTACAACCGCCTTCCCCTGTATATCGCGTTGTTCTACCCCACGTTTATGTACCACGCCTATATGACCATTAGGCGCTACAATTTTAAACCTAGCGTCGAGGCCATTAGCGTTGGCTTTTTTGCGGGCCTAAGCTATCTGATTTTCGACAATCTAGGGCCACAATTAGGCTGGTGGATCTGGGATCGCAGCAACCCCACAACATGGCCCTATGTCAGCAGTGTCCCGCTGACCAGCTACCATTGGTTCTTTCTCTTTACCGGTGCATTCGCGTTCTTGGCGCGCAAAATCTGTTGGGACTGGCCGCAACAGGGCAAGTCCACTACCGCAATTTATCTCGGCATTACCGCTATCCCCGTCGCCACGATCGTCCTCGGCGCCATCCTATTTATTCCCTACAATATTTTTTCCAAGAATATGCCACCGTGGGACATGGCGCCGTGGGCTGCCAACTTTGGTCTGGCCTCCCTCACTCACGCACTTGCGTTCTTTGCTGCCGGCCTAGTGTTTCTGTTCAATTACCGGCGCCCAGCAGAATCCCGCGACAATGTGCTTATCCTATTCCCCCTGCTCTACTTAGCAGGCCACCTTTATATGTATATCGCCAAATTCGATCTATTTTTCTCACTGAGCCCTACCGGACTTACGCAAGAGGGCCTGGCAATCGGCAATCCCATTGCAGCGGTAGTTGCCATCATAGCGTCGACGGCTATCGTACTCCTTAGCCACCCACTCCCCAGCGACAAACCTGATATATAAAGCCATCTGTATTGCTAATTAGGGTATATATTTTAAATAACGAGCGGCGCACCCAGCGTCAATACACGGGCTACGGATATATTACTGTCGACGGTGGGAGTCGACAGTAATCATCAAGTTAGAATGTGCACCACAAGTTTTCATTAATTCACTCGCTGCCTATCGCTCGCGAGTATCGACCGTACTTTTCGACTAAAGCGCGAATAAGTGTGGCGCCACCCCTACTTAATTACGCCTCGCCGCCAACACCTTATCGCGCGCATCCCCCGCTCATTTTCAAAATAGTGATCCTCATCACACTTAACGGCGCCCTTTCATTTGCATAAAACCAACTGATTATTGCTATTAACAGGCAAAAACAAATATTTCGCCCCAAATTGTGCCAAGCATAAGAAATTCAATGTCGTAAAATGGCCACATTTTTGTGCAATAGCGGAAATCACCATTTTAATGCATCCTCAAAAACTCAAAAAACAGATCTAATAATAAAAAAATAAAAATGCCCGAAAATTTTCATCAATTTAAAAAACTGTTCCAAAATAAATCGTCGCTAATTTAAACCCCAATTTTCGCCCTCTTTAATAGCAATATTTTTGCGGACCCTAAAAAAATTCGCACCAAAAAAATGCATCCATCGCTCAGTCTCAGCAGCGAAAATATCACCACTAGCATCTGGCACACCCATTGCTAAGTGTGTAATGCACCCTTAAGAAGACGGATAGCGTGTTTTAGAACGGCAACAATTTGGAGCGCATAAGTGCTTGTCGAAAGGCAATCTCCTATGAAAATCCATTGTACCGGCACTACAACTAGACATTTCTGCAAAACGCGGGGCGCTTTACTCAAGCACGGTAGTTTTCTATTGATTAGGAGCATCAAGATGGAAGAAGCAAAAAAAAACGGCTTGCGTCTTTTTAAAAGCGCAGCCCTCGTTGCCGCAATTCTTGCGAGCAATATAACTCAGGCCGAAATGTTTAACACCGGCAAGGTACTCGCGACCGGCGGCGTTAGCATGATCGACGGCGCAGGCGGTGGTGGTATCACCCCTTGGGCGACGATTACGGGTTACGCAACCCGTGACGGTATTAACGGAAACTTGCATTACACATACGCACCACTGGCAAACTACACCTTACATTCACTTGGTGCAGCAGTTGGCTTTTGGGATCGTTTTGAACTGTCGTATACAAAAAGTAGCCTCACCACCGGCTCCACCTTCGACACTGTTGGCTTAGTAGCCGACACCGCAGGCGGCGCAACCGGGCAATTAGCAGGCATGCCAATCAATACCGGTATTGAGCCTTTCAACACAACAATAGACATGGATATTGTCGGTGCCAAGGTCCGGGTTTTTGGTGAAGCCATTTACGATTCTGACAATCTTATTCCTCAGATTGCCATCGGCGGATTTTACAAAAAGAACAAAAATGAAGACCTGTTAAAAACCCTCAAGGCAAGTAAAGCAAAAGATTGGGAAGCTTATATTTCGGCAACCAAAATATTCTTCCCAATCAACACACTGATTAACATCACCGCGCGTTATACCGCAGCCAACCAAACCGGCTTAGTGGGATTCGGCGGACCCGGTGGTGACGACAAGGAAATTCGTCCAGAAATATCACTCGCTTACTTGCTTCGTAAAGACACGGTTATAGGTGTGGAATGGGCCAAGCACGGCGACAATCTTGAGGGTGAAAGTGTGGAGATCGGCGGTCTCAACCTAACCGAACTTCAACCAACGCTGGACTCACTAGGCTTAAGCAACTTATCAGGCACCTTAACCCAGCATGAAAGCGATTGGTTCGACGCCTTTATTGCGTATTTCCCCAACAAAAACCTGTCAATGACCTTTGCCTACGCAATGCTCGGCGACATTACCATTACACCTGACCAGCACGGCTTTTATCTATCACTTCAGGCTAGCTTCTAAAAGCGTTATTAGCTAAGTCCACTCGATCTCAGGAGAGCATCATGAAACCGATATTTCGCACTATCGCTATTGCAATTCTCGCGGGCACCGCCGCTCTGCCGAGCTTTGCGCAAACCGGTAAAACACAAACATTGCCAGGCCTTGACGACGACGCGCTAGAACAATGGGGCGGCGAGGAAGGCGTGCGCAACTGGGTAGAAAGCCTGTTTTACTACATTATGCTAGACAATCGGATTAATCATATTTTCCGCGAGTTTGGCAATATTGAGCGCCAAATCTTCTTGAACACCCAGCTAGAACAGCTTGTATTAGGCGGCAATGTTAATTACCAAGGCGCCAGCATGGCAGCAGCGCACGCCGACCTTGGTATTACCGTAACGCAATTTAATGCGGTTGTTGAAGCAGCATACAACGCCTGCGAACGCATCAACGTGACCTACGAAGCCTGCAACCAGCTAATCGCTGCGCTGGCGCCGTACGAGCGCGTGATTGTAACTCGCTAATTAGCACTACGGAGAACACATGCTCTATCCATTTGTAAAAATGGGCGGCACGGCATCTACTTCAGATGCCGTTGCGCGGCGCCCACTAGACGCGGAAAAAATAATGTTTATTTTATTTTTTCTACTTATCAGCAGCCTCTACTCAGGAAATGTAAAAACCTTTGAATTGTATAAAACATTTCAGACACCGGATGTCTTTCTCGCCGAAATGTTTAATAACCAAGTGCCCGCACCCACTGTGCTTAATTTAGACGCCAAAGCACAAAGTGAAATAAGTGCGGTGTTTAACCGCCCCTTTCCTTCTCAGCGGGTGCGCTACTGGAAGGACGCGAATAAAACCGTGTGGGTTTTTGATGATATAGGCAAGGAAGGCTATGTGCCGACCACCTCAGGGTTTGCTGTGAGCAACGGCGCCATCGAGACTGCTCGCATCCTTATCTACCGGGAATCTCGCGGTGAACAAGTTGCAGAACCGTCCTTCCTTAATCAATTAAAAGGAGCAAAGGCCGCTGGAAACAAGCTAAGTAATAAGGTCGACAATATTACCGGCGCTACGCTGTCGGTACAAATGATGGAACGCATGGCACGAACCGCTCTCACCTTAGATACTTTAAGTCACTAACAAATGGCCTTCTGGGAGGCTCTATGAACACGCAACATGCCCTTCGCGCCGAAGCAGACCGAGCGACCTACAATGAATCACAAACACCAACGGTTAAAAAGGTCGCCATCAAACCCGTCTCGTCTGCACAAAAAAAGCCAAGCGCCCCAAAGCGCAATACATCACTACTATTGCGCCAGTGGCACCAACGCCTAGGCATATTTGCCTTTGTATTTATGGGCTGGTTAGGTTTCAGTGGCATTTTACTTAATCAAAGTGTGAGCATGGGACTCGACGCTATTCGCGTCGGGTCCAGCACGCTGATGTCACTTTATGGCTTGCATACCACAATTCCGGAAAACGGCTATTTTTCTGCTGGGCACTGGCTCGTTACTACAACAGAAAATACCGTTTTAGACGATATTGCCCTCGACCGACACATTCCCTCACCCCTGGGTTTTGTCGACATCAAAAACAAGGGCGACGAACTCTTGTTCGTTGCGACCAATGACAAACTCACCTTGTTATCGCCCACCGGTGTGCTCATTGAAGAACTCAGCGGCTATATGCTCCCCGTTGGCCATATTCGCGGCATTGGCATCGTAGAACAACAAGATACGTCATTTATAGCACTTCAAGGTGAAGGAACTTATATTAGTGCCGACGGCTTAAGCTGGCAGGAATTTGACAACACCGCAGCCGTAAACTGGTCGTCACTCACTCAGCTCGATGAAAATGCAAAATCCGACGTTGAGCCCTATGCCCACCCTACCGTTGCCCTAGAACAAGTCTTAATTGACCTGCACAGCGGTCGGTTGTTTGGCTCAATTGGCTCAACGCTGATTAATTTTGTTGGCGCGGCCGCCGTATTATTATCGATTAGCGGTATCTGGATGACATGGCGCACTAATCGTATGCGCAACGCTCGTCAAAAAAAGTAATCGCCGATTCCCAAGAATCGATGTGGAGGTAAAAGTGAAAGTCTATTTATTATTTACGTCGTTAGCCGCGCTAATCATGTTTGCGGGTGCAGCAATTTCTTCCGATATGATGACAAGCAATGGCGGTGCGGTAAAAATTCAAAGCTATGCATTTGGTCCCAAGAAGATCACTAGCCAACCAGGCAAAGAAATTGTATGGATCAACAACGACAGTGCCAGCCACAGTATTCTAATCGACGGCCACGAAAGCCCACGCTTAAGAAAAGGCGGCGAATATCATTACACCTTTTCAGCGTCGGGAGAATATCACTACCAATGTGGCATTCATCCAGCGATGAAAGGCACGATCATCATCACGGAAAATGGCACGGGAAATACATCGCCATCAATACCTACAAGCCTTAAACCTCGTCCTGTCACGGAGAAGTCTATGCCTGCTATGTCATCTACTTCCACCTCACAACCGCGTCCCAAAGCCGTTCAAAACGACATTGCAGCGGGCAAAGATACCGTGTCCATCGTTGATTTCATGCGCTTTTCACCCGAGGTACTCACCGTGACCGCCGGTACCGAGGTCACTTGGAATAACCATGACGGCTCTAATCACATTATTCAAGTTGGCAATATACGCAGCCCACGATTACGCCACAATGCGAGCTTTTCCTACCGCTTTGACAAGCCTGGGGAGTATCCGTACATCTGCGGTATTCACGGCAATAAAATGTCGGGAAAAATTATCGTAAAGTAAATTGTCACAGCAATTAACACGGTGGTTGATCCACATTCTAGGCTAGGGCAAACTTAGGCCTTTATTTCTGCAACGCTGCCCTAGACTATGACTGATATCGTCAATTGTGACCCCGACGCCCTAAGCCCCATCAATACAGATCAATTATTACAGCCCGTCAGAGATGACAGCCCGATCAAAATCTTAATTCTCTACGGTTCGCTACGAAAGCGCTCGTTCAGCCGCTTGCTCGCCCAAGAGTGCGCGCGGCTACTGAACTATTATGGCGCCGAAGCCAGAATATATAATCCCTCTGGCCTCCCCCTACCCGACGATAGCGGCGACGACCATCCCAAAGTCGTCGAGCTGCGCGAACTCGCACAGTGGTGCGACGGTATGGTGTGGTGCTCGCCGGAACGTCACGGCGCCATGACCGGCATTATGAAAGCGCAAATCGACTGGATACCCCTTAGCATCGGCGCAGTGCGGCCAACCCAGGGTAAAACCTTGGCGGTAATGCAAGTCAATGGCGGCTCGCAATCTTTTAACGCGGTCAATCAAATGCGCATATTAGGTCGCTGGATGCGGATGTTTACCATTCCCAACCAGTCCTCGGTTGCCAAAGCGTGGCTGGAGTTTGACGACAACGACCGCATGAAGCCCTCGGCTTATTACAATCGGGTCGTAGACGTTATAGAAGAGCTAGTGAAATTCACGCTGCTACTCAGAAACAAAAAGGAAATATTGGTAGACCGCTACTCCGAGCGGGTTGAGTCTGCCGAAACCCTGCGCCAGCGACTTAGTGTGCGCAGTTAAGAGCATGAGCAAAACGGCGCAAAAGGCACTCGCGGAATTTATCTGTATTGCCCCTGTAGACCAGCGCCTGAACCCCGCTGTTTTAACGTCGGGATCATTCAAGCTTGAGCTATTTGACGACGCGTTTTTTAGCCAAGCCGCAATCCACCTACCAGACACGATCAGCAGGGCTAGCAGCAAACGCAAGGCGGAATATTTTTGTGGTCGCTATCTTGCCGCAATAGCACTGCGTCACTACGGTGTGGAACATTTTGACGTGCTCGCCGACGACAAACGCTGCCCCCAGTGGCCCGCAGGGTTCGTTGGCAGCATTAGCCACACCGACGACTTTGCCGCCTGCGCCCTTGCCCCCAGCAGCGAACTAAGCGCGCTTGGCATAGATTGCCAAGCGATCCTCAGCTCAGCCAAGGCCGAAAAACTTTGGCCAAAAATTATCGACCGCGACGAATTCAACATCATCGCCGCTTCGAGCTTCGAACTGAACTACGGATTAAGTCTGTGCTTTTCCGCCAAGGAAAGTATCTATAAAGCGCTCTACCCTTTTATCAGAAAATTCTTTGGCTTTAGCGCCGCCAAGCTCTGCGCAATAAACCCCGAACAGCAATACTTAGAATTTGATTTCTCTGCCGAGCTCGGCAAGCCAATTGGCATCGAGGACACCCTAAGAGCTTATTACCACATCGACAGCAATCGCGCGCTAAGCTATGTGCAACTCAGCCCTGTGCAAGTTTGCTCACAGAGGAGCCAATAGGTAAATTCTCGGGAGCCAGTTCTGGTATTTGACAAGGTTATAGATCCACCTACCAAGTCAACATACTCGGACGCGGAGAGCTGCGGCGGTGCTTGAGGCGTTGACGTTGTAGAAAATCCCGCCGAGTTTCATCCGATTCGGTTTTAGACCGTCCGCTTATTACCAGTTTTGGAAGTACCCCCCACATGCGCAGTATGGATGGCTCTGGGGTCACAATAGCGGACATAAAACATCGCCACATAGCGTTTAGCGTACTAAAGCAGTGTATTTCTTCGTCACTAGGATTTATGCTTGGTTTCTGGGCATAGAGTGCTCGTTTCTTTAGATCTCACTAGAAAAAGGATTTTAAGACCAACCACCGGGGAATGTGAGGTAATAAATTTTGACCCTACCAAAAATAAATATTCGCACGTACGCTTTATCCAAACCAGGATCAGCAAAGAATTCCGCTTATTTCATTATAAATTCAATGAGCTGTGCTACTTGGTGTTTGCATTTTCGGGCAAGCTGAGCGCGCTTGATATATAAATGCTAATTGCTAACATAGATATGGGAGTATTAATTAAATTGATACCTCTAGTTAAAGATGTAGTCCTTGCTGTCGCCGCAATAATTACTACATGTATAGCTGTTTACGGTGTAATAAAGTGGAAAAGAGAGCTTCAAGGTAAAACGTATCTCGAAACTTCCAAGACTTTACTCACAGCGTTATATGGTGTGAGAAACAACTTCGAGATAGTGAGATCTGGTTGGAGAGATGTCTCTGAATTTCCAGAAGAATATATAAAAAATAAGCACGTTGGTTCTAATAATCGAGAAGCCGAAGCAGATGCTCTATGGTATTTATATAAGAACAGGTTGTCTCCACTAACTGAAGCTATGAATAAGCTAGACGCTTGCCTACTTGAAGCGGAAGCATTATGGGGGCCTGAAGTTCGGGAGCATGGGCGTAAAATAAATGGCTGCTACAACCGGTTGGTTAGGTCAATAAAAGAACTTGTTAGTATGGAGTTTAGAGGTATAGACAAACACGATAAGGATACATTCAAACTATATAAAGATGATGTAGTTGCGAGCCGTGAATCTTCTGACGAATTATCCAAGCAATTGTCTGAGGCGATAGAGTATTTTGAAAGTATCACGAGGCGCCATCTTAGCCGCTAAATTACAATTAAATAATGCGTCAATTAGGACTCTCGCGAGCTCGCGCCTATATCGTGAGCGTTGAGACTATAGAAAACCTACGATCTTGATTGAATTGTGGGCTTCGACCGCCCCCTTATTACCAAACAGGGACGTCTGGTCGGATTGTCAGCCTATGAATTCCGCGTTGGCCGTGACTTAAACTTCTTACTCGATGGATTGGGTATTTGGCGCAGCGCCTAAATTTACATAGAGCAAGGTTGTACCCTAGAAACTCCATTCTAAGGGGGTAACAGCGCCATTCTCGTTCTCATTCTCGTTTAACCGCCCAAAGTCGCTTAATTCTCAATTGCGATCAAATTCCCCACACCAAAGCGCGATGGCATAAATATTCAGCAAGAAGATTGACAAGCAAGCCTATTTATATATTAATGATAACCGTTCTCATTACGATTACTATTAAATATACTCTGAGCCTACTATGTTGCAAGTTCTTATTACCGGCGGCCCCGTTATTTGGCTGCTGTCGCTCTTTTCACTTCTCGGCTTAACCGTAGCCAGCTATAAAGTGTGGCAGCTATTTGGCCAACTAAAACTCAATGACACCGCTGCACCTCGGGCGTTTAAACTGCTTGAAGATGGCAAGAAAACCGAAGCCTTAATGCTGATCAACGGTCATCAAAACCCCAGCGCTAAGGCCTTGAGCCGCTGCCTACAGTTGTTTAGCAACAAATACCTCAGCTTGCAGCAGGCCCGCGATGAAGCTTACCGGGGTGCGCGCCTGCAAGCCGAGCAGCTCAGCAGCCATCTCCGCATTTTAGAGGTGATCGCCACCCTCGCCCCGCTGCTCGGTCTACTTGGTACGGTACTGGGCATGATCGAGGCCTTTCGCGCCATGGAAGCGGCAGGTGAACACGTGAACCCCGCGATTCTCTCTGGCGGTATTTGGCAGGCGCTACTCACCACCGCCGCAGGTTTGATTGTGGCAATTCCGATATCGGTGTTGCACAGCTGGCTAGAACGCTGCACTGAACGCCAGATCCAGTCTATTCAAAATACTATCGAATACGCCTTTACTCTGAATAGCCAAACCAATAGTCAAGTTAAAGGCCCAGCTCACTCGGCAGCCAAAGAAGCGAGTGAACTGGCGTGAGCGCAGCACTCTCTTTAACAAGCGCGCCGTCGCTGGGCACGCCGCGACGTAAAAATGCTATTAGCCTCACCGCCTTAATTGATGTGGTCTTTATTCTATTAATGTTTTTTATGCTGACCTCCACTTTTAGCAAAGAGCAAAGCATCGACCTAAAAAAATCGCAGGCAGTTTCAGCGTCAAGCAACACGGCCATACCGCAATTACTACTGGCCTACGAGGACGGCAGCTTCGCCTATTTCAATACCTCGTTGACCAAGCTCGGCAGCTTAGCGGAGCTCAATACCCTTGCCAGCCCTGAGCAAGCCGTAAACCTGTTACCCGCCGCTGAATTGCGGGTACAGGACATTGTTAGCCTGTTAGAGCAATTAAGGTCTGCCGGTTTTATGCACGTCAGCTTGAGCGAGCCGCTACCAGAGGCAAGCAAGCGCGATGAATAGAAACCTTTTGCCCGCGCCAAAGAAAACGAGCGGCGACGAAAATTTAATCCCTTTGATTAATATTGTTTTTTTACTGCTTATTTTTTTCATGGTCGCGGGGCAATTTAAAACCGCGCAAAGCGGCGCGGTGCAGCTGCCCAGTAGCAGCCAGAGCAATGTCGAGAATAGCCAAGCCATCAAAATCATTATTAACCAGCAAGGCGAAATATTTCTTCATCAAACAGCGGCTGCATCGCAGGCGATCAGCCCACAAGCACTGGGCGAGTTTTTTAGCCAGCTGTCAAGCGCAGAGCAAACACAGGTTTCGCTGTATGCAGACCAAAACCTGAGCGCGGCGCAATTACACCTCGCGCTAGGCGCGATGGCTAACTACCCGCAGCTCAGCATTAACTTGCACACCCGCAACGGTGGCCAAGACTAATGCGCCAGCTCCCATGGATTATTGCCTTTGTATTTGCAGTTGGCGTACACGCCTCGCTGCTTTACCTCGCCGAGCAGTCACCGCGCCCAACACCGCTTATTGGCGCCGACGCCGAGGGCAGAGATGGATTAGAAATTGGCCTCGGCATGAGTGGTTCTTATGCCGACGTCGCCAAACACATCGCGCAGAGTAAGGTCGTGCCCGAGCCTAGCCCAGCACCCAAGCCTAAACATCAGCCCGCGCCTAAATTAAAGCCCAAACCCGCACCAGCTAAACCGCCGACCAAGCCGCAAGTAAAACCCGCAGAAAAAGCTGCGCAATTACCGGAAAAAATCGCGACAAGTATTAGTGCGCCCACGGCGCAAGTAACAGCGGAGGCGGCAGTACACGGCTATCAAAGCGCCGTCGACGCTTCAGCAAGCAGCCAAGCCAAGACAGCTAAGCCTGAGGAGGCTACAGCTCGCCAAAACACGAGCCCCGACACCTCAACAAAAGCCATGGTTCGCGCCAGTGGCTCGGGCAAGCAGCGCAGCGCCGGCGGCAAGCAAGGAAACAGCAGCCACTATTTTAGCCGAGTCATGGCGCAGCTCAGTCACTACAAAACCTACCCGCCTGAGCTTAAAAAGCGCAAAACCCAAGGGGTGGTGACACTGAAATTCGGCATCCGCCGCAGCGGTGAAATTTTTGCCGCATCAATTAAAACCAGTTCTGGCCATGGCGCCCTCGACGACGCGGCGCTGCAAATGCTCGCCGACGCCTCACCGCTGCCGCCACTACCTGCAAGTATAAAAAAAGAAGAGATCCATCTCGTAATACCTATTGAGTACTCCCTAATCACCAATGACTTCCACGAGGATTAAACATGACACGGAAAACCACACTAAAACCGGCTAAGCTGACGACGACGCGCTTCAAGCCCAGAGCCAGCGCCCTAGCGCTAGGTATCCCCACACTGCTGATGGGCAGCGCCAGCTTCGCGCAAAGTGAAGATGCCTTTGTGCTCGATACGCTAAAAATCGAGGAGCGCACTCTCGACACCAACCCCTACACCGAAGCGGGCGCCCCCTACAAAGCAAAAATTTCTGGCGATAGCCGCCATGTAAAAGATTTGGCCGACACCCCACAAACCATCAACGTACTGACCCAAACTCAGATTCAGGAATCCGGCAAATCAGATTTGCGTGATGTATTAGCTGCTCAGCCTGGTATTACCCTTGGCACCGGTGAGAACGGCAATGCCTTTGGTGACCGCTATATTATTCGCGGCCATGAAGCCCGCAGCGATGTCTTTGTCGATGGCCTTCGCGACCCCGGCATGACCACTCGCGAAAGCTTTGCCACCGAGCAAGTCGAGATCACCAAGGGACCAAGCTCTACTTTTGCTGGCCGCGGCTCTACCGGCGGTGCGGTAAATAGTATTACCAAGCAGGCGAGTACCGAATACGACTTTAATAAAGTTAGCGGCGGTATTGGCACTGATAATTACCAGCGCCTGAGCCTCGACAGCAATAACTCAGTCAGCGACGATATCGCGCTGCGCGTCAACTTACTCTATTCCTTTAAAGACGTGCCCGACCGCGAGCCTGCGGATAAAAGCCGGCGCGGCTTTGCCGTCTCTGGCCTGTTTAAGGCCACAGAAAAGCTGCAATTACTCGGCGATGTCTACTACCTCAATGCTGAAGACAGCCCAGATTTAGGTACCTACATCGTGTCCGGTGGCGGCAAACCGGTTAACGATTTTCCGGTCTATTTACAAGACCAAGATTTTCTAAAATCGACGGTCAGCGTCGCCACCTTGCACGCCAAATACGACATTAGCGATAGCAGCCGTATTGAAAACGCCCTGCGTTACGGCACCACCGACAATGGCTACGTGACCACCGGCGCGCGGGGCACCAATCGCGACGCCACCGACCCCGACGCTCCCGGCGCGGCAACCGCGTCATTAAGCACCCACCAAGGTTGGCAAGAAGTAGAATACCTTGTTAACCAGTTTAATTTCTTTAAAGACATGGAGATTGCTGGCAAGAAAAATCAGCTGGTCTTTGGTGTTGAGCTGTCTAAACACAATGTCGTTAACGGCGTGTATAACGTTACCAACAATGGCACCAGTAATTGTATTGTTAGCGGTCGCGGCGGCGCAGGTCCCGGCTATTGCACCACCGATGCCAATGGCAACACCCCCAGCAACATCAATACCCTGATGGGCCGCAGCATCACAAAAGGCGAGCAAGACTCAGACTACAATATTGAAACTATCTCGCTGTCGTTGATGGACACCATTGCGCTGAGTGAAGACTGGTCTTTGTTCACCGGCATTCGCTTAGATGATTTCGACTACGACAATACCGTTGATAGCCGCGGCACCATTTTAAACTACAAGTATTCCGACAGTCTGTGGAATGGTCATATTGGCGCGGTATACCAAATTAATGACGACGCCAATGTTTACCTAACTTACAGCACCTCGGCCAATATTAACGGCGGCGAGTCTGATGTTGGCGGCAACTGTGGCTATGGTGGTTTGTGTGGCGACCCAGAACAAGCCGCTAACAGCGAACCGGAAATGACTGCCAATATTGAGCTGGGCACCAAATGGAATATTCTCAATGACAAGCTCTTGGCCACCGCAGCAATTTTTCAAATCACCAAAAGTGATGTTATGGAAAGCGTCGGCGACGACTATGCCACCCTCGGCACCTTGAACACCGGTAAAAACCGCGTACAAGGCATTGAGTTTTCCTTGGTTGGCAATATTAGCAGCAAACTCAGCACCCAGTTCGGCGCCAGCTTTATGGAATCGGAAATTCTCGAATCTTATAATACCGACTCCGAAGGCAAGGTGCTGAGTAACTTCGCCGACGACAGCGTGTTTCTGCAATTGCGCTACCAAGCCAGCCCCAAATTTTCTTTTGGCGGCACACTGACTTACTCTAGCGAACTGTACGCTGGTCAGCCCGACTCCGCTGCTGGCTTTAGCAGTGCAACGGGCGAGTACTCTTACGAAGTGCCGAGCTATACCGTGTTCGACGCCTTTGCCAGCTACCAGTTTAGCGAGCAGCTTAAGGCGCGGGTAAACATTGGCAATGTCACTGATGAAGACTACTACCTTGCGGCCTACCGCAGTGGTGCCTTCACCTATATTGGCGAAGCCCGCAACGCCCACCTCAGCGTGGACTACGAGTTCTAAGCTCGCCCTGCGCTGTGCTCATAGAGTATGAGCACAGCGCGCTTATCCATTACGGAATACAGTGATGAAATACACCACGCCCTTGCAAAATATCCCCGCAGATATTGTCTGCCTTGATGACTACCAGCGTTACGCTAAAGAATTTCTCGCCCACGATATTTACGAATACATTGCCGCAGGCGTTGCCGACGAGCACACCCTTCATCGCAATCGCAGCGCCTTTGCCAATATTGAATTAAAGCCGCGCTTGCTGCGCGACTTCAGCAGCGCGTCAACCCAAACCACCTTGCTCGGCCACAATTTGGCCCACCCATTTTTACTGGCGCCGCTGGGCTATCAACAGCTCTGCCACGCCAGTGGCGAACTCGCCACCGCAATAGCGGCAGATGCCATGAACACCGCCATGGTGGTGAGCACACTGGCCACCGCCAGCCTCGAAGACATTGCCGCGCAAACCGATGCGCCGAAATGGTTTCAACTGTATTTTCAGCCCCAGCGCGAGGATACTCTGGCACTATTGGCCAGAGCCGAAGCCGCAGGCTATACCGCGATCGTGGTCACCGTCGATGCACCACTGACCGGCCTGCGCAATCGCGCCCAGCGCGCGGGCTTCCAGATACCACCGGAAATTGAAGCGGTGAATATTTCGCCAGCACAAAAGTTAACAGGGCAAAATGCCATTCTCCAGCAACTCATGGCGATGGCGCCCCAGTGGCAAGACCTTGATTGGTTAAAGCAACAGACCCAACTCCCCATCATTATTAAAGGCGTAATCAACCCCGACGACGCCGTGCAGCTTGCCCACATGGGCATGGACGCGATTATTGTGTCTAATCACGGCGGTCGCTGCCTAGACGGCCTACCCGCCAGCATCGACGCTCTGCCTGCCATTCGCGATGCGCTGGGCAGTGATTTCCCCATTTTATTAGACAGCGGTATTCGCCGCGGCAGCGACATCATTAAAGCCATTGCCCTGGGCGCCAACGCGGTACTCATTGGCCGTCCCCAAGCCTTTGCCTTGGCGGTTGCCGGTGCCTTGGGCGTTGCTCACATGTTACGTTTATTAAAAGAAGAACTCGAAATCACCATGGCGCTGTGCGGCTGCGCGCAAATAGCCGATATTAATCGCGACTGCCTTTTTACGCCCCGCTGAGGATCACTATGCTCACCGTTATCAATAATTTTCTGAGCGCGAGCGAGTTAGCGCATTTTCGCCTAACGCTCGACGGCGCCAACTGGCAAGACGGCGCCCGCAGCGCTGGCCAACTTGCCGCGCCACTCAAAACCAATTTGCAGTTAGATGACAGCAGTGCAGCAGCCCGCAGCTTGGTAACAAACCTCAGCGCCAAACTGAGCCAGCACCCGCTGTTCATCAGCGCCGCGCTGCCCGACAAAATTTATCCTCCCAAATTTAATTGCTACCAAAACGATGGCCACTACGGTCAGCATATCGACAGCGCGATTATGCGCTGCGCCGACGGCAGCAGCCTGCGCAGCGATCTGTCGGCCACCTTATTTTTGTCCCCAGCAGAGAACTACGAGGGCGGCGAGCTTTGCGTTGAAATAGGCGGCTGCCTGCAAGAAATCAAACTCGACGCCGGCGACATGATTATCTACCCCGCCAATTGCCTGCACGAGGTTAAGCCGGTGCCAAAGGGCCAGCGGCTAGCGGCCTTTTTCTGGGTGCAAAGCCTGATTCGCAGCCACCAACAACGCCAGCAACTTTTTGAACTAGACCAAAGCATTCAAGCGTTAACGCTAAAACTGGGCAGCGACGACGACGAAGTGCGGCGCTTATCTGCGCTGTACCATAATTTATTGCGGGAGTGGGCCTACGCCTAAGTGATTTTCTAGCTGCCAATATACTGAATCACGCGTAAAATCAGCGAAGTACCGACAAGTCGGTGCTAAACCCATAAAAACAGTTGAACAATCGTGGCGATGCCTTACTCTAAGAGGCTGAAATTTTGAATACCCATAGCCTACTCCAAGACGCGCCGCGCGTACTGGGGGTTTAGCCACACCTAGGAAAGCAGATTGCCACGTTTAAAGCCGACAGCTAGCGATAATCAAGTCACCACCGCCACCTTTCGTTTGAAGGGCGGCTTATTCCCCCTCACACTATTGGAAATCAGCCGCTTTGACGCGGTGGATTTTGAGCAGCAACTGCGCGAAAAGGCCGCAGCCGCGCCGGGCTTTTTTAAGCAAACTCCGGTGGTACTGAGTTTTGATGATTTTGTCGGGGACTTAGACACTCTGCCCCTGGCCGACATTCTGGCCATATGCCGCAGCCAAGGGCTATTACCGGTAGCCCTGCGCAGCGGTGTCGAAAGCTTAGCGCAACAGGCGCAGGTCTTAAGCTTAGCGATTATGCCCGCGACCCGGGTTAAACCGGCGCCGGAACCCTTAGTAGAAACCGAGCCCAGCGCGGCAATGGAAGCCAGCACTGCCGAAATAAGCCAAGATGAACCGGCCGCGCCAGCATCTGTGCAATTAGAGCTAAGCCCCTCTAGCCACATTGAAATCAATCGTAACCCCAGTAAAATCATTACCACGCCAATCCGCTCTGGCCAGCAGGTTTACGCCCCCGGTGGCGACCTGATTATTATGGCGGCGGTGTCAGCGGGTGCCGAGGTACTGGCAGACGGCAATATACATGTTTACGGTGCCCTGCGCGGCCGCGCCCTAGCGGGCGTAAAAGGCGATCTCAGTGCGCGAATTTTCTGTCAAAGCCTAGAGGCGGAGCTGGTTTCCATTGCGGGTACCTTCAAGGTAGATGAAGATTTACGCAACGAACACTGGAAAACCGCGGTCCAAATCGGCCGAGACGAGCAATCACTGTGCATTACGCCACTCGTTTAATGCCAAACCACTTACACTCATCATGCCCTAAAAAGGATTAGACCCTTGGCCAAGATAATAGTAGTTACCTCAGGAAAAGGCGGCGTGGGTAAAACCACGACCAGCGCTGCGATCAGCAGCGGCATTGCCATGCGCGGCCACAAAACCGCCGTTATCGATTTTGATATAGGCCTGCGCAACCTCGACATTATTATGAATTGTGAGCGCCGCGTGGTGTACGATTTTGTTAATGTCATCAATGGCGAGGCCAAGCTACGCCAAGCCCTGATTAAAGACAAACGCGCCGAGAATCTCTATATTCTGCCCGCCTCGCAGACCCGCGATAAAGACGCACTGACGATTGACGGTGTTGAGCGGGTGCTAAAAGAACTGGCAGATGACGGTTTTGAATATATTATTTGCGACTCGCCTGCGGGTATTGAACATGGCGCGTTTATGGCCATGTATTTCGCCGACATGGCCATTGTTGTTGCCAATCCCGAAGTGTCTTCAGTACGCGACTCAGACCGCATTCTGGGCATACTGCAAAGTAAGTCGCGCCGCGCCGAACAAGGTGAGCGCGTCGAAGAATGCTTACTCCTCACCCGCTACAACCCCGAGCGCGTTGAAAAGGGCGAGATGCTCGGCGTTAAAGACGTAGAAGAAATTCTGGCCACCAAATTACTGGGCGTTATCCCAGAGTCAGAAACCGTACTCAAAGCCTCTAACCAAGGTATACCGGTGATTCACGACACCGAGAGCCCGGCTGGCCAAGCCTACTCCGACGCCGTAGCGCGTATTCTAGGCGAAGAAGTTGAACACCGCTTTATGAGCGTTGAACAAAAAGGCCTATTTCAGCGACTGTTCCGGAGGAGCGCATGAGCATATTCGACTACTTCCGCAACAGTAAAAAAGCCACGGCGTCGATTGCCAAAGAGCGCCTGCAAATTATTGTCGCCCACGAGCGCAATCAACGCAGCCAACCCGATTACCTGCCAAAATTACAGCAGGAGCTGCTCGACGTGATTCGCAAATACGTCGACGTAGACCAAGATCAGGTTGAAGTTCAGCTCGACAACAACGGTAACTGCTCGGTATTAGAATTGAATATTGTGCTGCCAGATCGCTAATTAGCACCGTATTATTCTAGGAGCCATTGGCGGGGAACCCCCGCCAATGCGAAGGGATTCTCAGCTCTAGCGATTGTTATGGACCTTAAAGACTATTTCAGTTTCACGGCTATTGCCCTGACGTTTATTGGCTTTGCCCCCTATATTCGCGGCATCCATCGCGGCACAGTCCACGCCCATGTGTTCTCGTGGGTGATCTGGGGCATCACCACTATTATCGTGTTTTTTGCCCAACTCGATGCCGACGGCGGCCGTGGCGCTTGGCCCATCGGCGTGTCTGGCACCATCACCCTTTATATTGCTCTGCTTGCGTATCAACGGCGCGGCGATACCAAAATCACCCGCAGCGACTGGCTATTTTTTTGCGCCGCGCTGTCCTCACTGCCAATTTGGTATATTAGCGCTGACCCAGTATTTGCGGTCATCGTGCTCACCACTGTCGACCTCCTCGGCTTTGCCCCAACCCTGCACAAGGCATACCACCAGCCCTACGCCGAAAGCCTGACATTTTTCGGCTTGTTCGCCCTGCGCAATGGCTTGGTCGTTTTAGCGCTGGCCAGCTATTCACTCACCACGCTCTTATTTCCAGTCGCCGTTGGGATTGCCTGCCTGTTCTTGATAATATTGGTGGTGTTTCGTCGGCGTTTTTTACGACTCAACGCCGCCCCAAGCAACGACTTGCCCAACTGAGTTTTACTATGCGCGTATATTTTGCCTGCCTAATACTATTTTTCCTGCCCGCACTGGCTGGCGCCTCGTCTTGCGAAGACAGCGATATTTACACCGAAACCTTACTAACAAGTGCTATTGCGCACCTGCTCGATACCTACGGTGCCGACGCGGTTAAACAACCAGTAGAAAAGTGCAGCTCCGGCCCCGGCGCCATTTGGCGTTTGGCCTTAGCCGCGCACGAGGAAGATGAGCATTTCCGATATTACCGCGTGGTTAGCTGCACACCGCCCAAAGAAAAGCAGGCAAGCAGCACCTTGCAATGCCAGAGCCACGATGCCAGACGGCTTAAGTATCACGACCAATTGATCGACACATCAAACGACGGCGACCCAATTGAACTCATTCACGCACTCGATTGTTTTAACGAAGCACTGCGCGCAGGGAACATCAAAATTAGTAAGTACAACGCGCTGCTAGACACTAACTTAAGCATCCCACTGACGAGCAGCCAAGACATCAGCGCCATCACCGCGCAGCCGCAGTTTAAACGCTTTACCGTAAAGGCCCTGGAAAATCGTTACCGCTTTAGTGTGGAGTTAGACAAGGAGTTTGGCTGTTTCATTGAGCCACTGCGCAGCTAGTCCACCCGCCGCGCTAGTCTGCCAATAAATAGCCCGATTCAACAATAAGTTGGCGAATTTGCTCACTTTGTATAAAACGCATAAAGGCCACGGCCGCAGGCTTTTCCGCCGCGGAGGTCAGCAGCACAGCGTCTTGGCGGATCGGGCTATGCATGGCGGTGGGCACCAACCACTGCGAACCGACATCGCTCAATCCTGAATCGCGCAGCTGCGACAACGCGACCAAGCCCAAATCGGCGCTACCGGTTGCGACAAACTGAAACGTTTGGGCAATATTTTCGCCTTTCACCATTTTCGATCGCAGCCGCTCATAACAAGCAAGCCGCTGTAAAACCTCAACCGCCGCCTCACCGTATGGTGCCAACAGTGGGTTGGCGATGGCCAGCATTCGGAAATTTCCGCTGCTGAGAATATTCGGGCTATTATCGATTAAGCTCGGATTGGTCGACCACAACACTAAACGACCTAGCGCATAGCTAAACTGCGAGTCCGCCACCGCCAAACCCTTGGTCACCAGGGCCGCTGGCTTGCTCTGGTCAGCCGACAGAAACACATCAAAGGGCGCGCCGTGGCTTATTTGCGCGTAAATTTTACCTGACGAAGACACGGCCATTTCGACGTGATGGCCACTTTCTAGCTCAAATAAGCGGGCGATCTCCCGCATTGGCCCGGCAAAATTAGCGGCCAGCGCCACCCGCACAGTATCGGCCTGCAATGCACCGCAAAACGACAGTAGAACAGCAAAGGCCAGCAATGAACGCCGCATAATTTAACTCCGCAACCGGCTTAAGTAGCGATCTAATTGATTGGCAAAGGTCTGTTTGTCTTGCTGCGAAAAAGGTGCCGCGCCACCGCTGTGCACACCCGACGAGCGCATGGTATCCATAAAGTCACGCATATTCAGTTTGGCGCGAATATTGTCTTTATCAAACAGTTCGCCCCGCGGAGTAAGTGCTAGCGCGCCTTTTTCGATCACCTCAGCGGCAAGGGGTATATCGCTGGTAATCACTAAATCACCGGACTCCGCCCGACGGACAATTTCATTGTCGGCGACGTCAAACCCGCTGCTCACCTGCACCGAGGTGATATTCGCCGCTGCCGGCACCCGTATAGCTTGATTAGCGATCAAGGTCAGGACCACCCCGGTGCGCTCTGCCGCACGGAATAACATATCTCGAATCACTACTGGACACGCGTCCGCGTCTACCCACACTGTCATTACCGCCACCCCACGACTATTGAGTCGCTATTATCAAACGAATGCCCAACAAAGAACACCGCGCTATTCAGCAAGATAAGACCTAGGGGAAGTACGAATATTGCGCTGGCCGCTAACAATCTATGATGAAGCTTATTATTACGTCCTTTCTAGGCACCACCAAAGGCCGAAGAGACCCAGTCTATGCCACCTACGCCCGCCAATGACGATCAGCGCGACACTAAATCTAGCGAAGTGGATCAATTCCATCGTCGCCAATTCGCTAGGCTTAAATGGCTGCAGCGTGGCGCCTTATTGATCGCAGCGGTAACATTGCTGGCAGGCGGCTTTTACATTGATTATCTGAACAACAAAAATTACAAATGGTTGTTCCGCAATAATATGCAAAACCAGCTCAACTTGACGGCGAGCAAACTGGAGGGGCTAATTCGCGCGAATTTACAAACCTCAAAAGGCATGATTTCAGCCGTGCGGGCCAATCCTAACTTAAACGAAGCCGATTTTGCCTTTTTTGCGGCACCGCTGTTCGATGGCAATGTCCAGCTGAAAAATATTACCGCCACCCAAAACCTTAAAATCAAGTTTGTTTACCCCTTGGCAGGCAACGAAAAAACACTCAATTTCGATTTCAGAGATCGCCCTGATCAGCTCCGTGACTTGTTACGCGCCAGAGAAAGCGGTGAGGTCGTTCTGTCTGGGCCATTCACCTTAATTCAGGGTGGCCAAGGTATTGTCGCGCGCATTCCCGTTTTTGTGCCAAAAGCGGGTGGTCAGCCAGACGAGCTTTGGGGAACCATTTCGGCGGTCATTGATTTAGACCAGCTCTACACCACGATCGGCCTCTACGCTACGGATTTGCCCATAAACATCGCGATCCGCAAAACAAGCCCCCAAACCGACACCGAAACCACGCCGTTCTTAGGTAGTTCCGCCGCATTTACCTCGGCGGCGCGGCCCGTTATTACCGCTATTTCGCTGCCCTCTAACGAAGCTTGGGAACTCGCTGGCGTACCTAAAAATGGTTGGCCGCACACGGCCGACAACGCCACCGGCCTGCGTATTTTACTCAGCCTCGCGGGCGCTTGTATCTACGCTTTATTTATGACCGTATGTCGCCTGCTGAGTCGCCGTCAGCGCCACAACTTATTGCTACATAGTCTGTTTGATATGGCCCCCATCGGCATTGCTTTAAGTGACTTTAATACCGGCGAGTTTTTGCAGGTTAACAACGCCTTGTTGAGCAGTACCGGCTACTCAAGAGAAGATTTTAACGCGCTAAATTACTGGCAAATCACCGCGAGCAGTGCCGACGAAGTCGAACAACATCAGCTGCGTTCCTTACAAAAAACGGGCCGCTACGGCCCCTACGAACGCGACTATATTCGCAAAGATGGCAGCAAATTTCCCGTTCTCTTAAATGGCGTTTTAATTCAAGACAACAGCGGTCAATCTTTTGTCTGGTCAATTATCGAAGACATCTCTGCCCAGAAAAAAGCCAGCGATATTGTTCAGCGTCAAGAATCACTGATGCGCTCAATGGGCTCCCAGGCAAGAGTTGGCGCGTGGGAATTTATGGTAACCAGCAACAAGCTTTACTGGTCGACAATGACCCGTAAAATTTTCCGCGCCGACGACAACTTCATTCCCGTTGCCGCGCTAATACACAACTTTGCGAGTAGCGACGAAGACCTTAGCCGCTTCAGAATTTCTGTAAAAGAGGCCATCAGCAAAGGTATCCCCTTTAGCGATGAGCTAAAAGTGATCACCGCAACCGGCCGCGAAACGTGGGTACATATTACCGGACAAGCTGAGTTCAGTAACAAAAGGTGCATCCGCTTATACGGCTCAGTGCAGGACATTGACAGTCGCCGCAAAGCGCGAGACGAACTGATTTTGGCCAAAGAGCAAGCCGAGGCTGCCGTACGAGCCAAAAGTGAGTTTTTGGCGGTAATGAGCCACGAGATCCGCACACCAATGAACGGCGTGCTAGGCATGCTCAATTTGTTAGAAAGCACCCCGCTAAATCAAGATCAAGGCCACAAAATTCACATTGCGAAAAGCAGCGCACGTTCCTTACTCAGTTTAATTGACGATATTTTGGATTTTTCCAAAGTTGATGCCGGAAAATTGCAACTGGAAACCATTGAGTTTGATTTGCGCCAAGCCCTTGAAGAATTCGCCGAAAGCCTTGCCCATTACGCCCACGACAAGGGTTTAGAATTAGTGGTTGATCTCAGCGCAGTTCCGCTTGGCAGTGTCGTGGGTGACCCCTCCAGACTTCGTCAAATTGTGACCAACCTTCTGGCCAACGCCATTAAGTTTACAGAGCACGGTTCGGTCATTTTACGCGCCAGCGTGCGTGAAGAGAGCCATGGCTTAACCTTAAGCTGCGCTATTATTGACAGCGGCATTGGTGTTGCAGAGGAAGACCTCGGCAAATTATTTTCGCCATTCTCACAAATAGACAGCAGTACTACTCGAAAATACGGCGGTTCAGGTTTGGGACTTTCGATCTGTAGCAAGCTTTGTGAGCTCATGGGCGGCAGTATTCTGGCCACCAGCAGCGTCGACGAGGGCAGTACTTTCAGTTTCACAGTGCATTTAAAACCAAGTACCACCCTGCCGGAACCCGCCCCTGAGCTCAACGGCCGCTGTGTCGTTATTATCGACGGCAACGTCAGCTTTAGACACAGCTGCCGCCGCCAATTGGAAAGCTGGGGCGCCACCGTTATTGACGGTGACGATGCGCAAACCACGATGCGTTCACTCGCAACACAGTCGACGCTATTAAAGCGCTGCGACCTTGTACTACTCAATGAACAAGTTGCCAACGGTAGCACCAATGCGATGGCAGCGCAGCTGCGCCAACACCCAGCGTTTCAACACGCCGCCATTGCAGTACTTGGCACCAATTTTGAAAAATTGGCTCAGCCCCTTGATGAGCAATACATCAATGCTCGGTATTTAAAGCCGCTGACCAGCAAGGATCTGATTGCCGCCCTAATATTAACAAATCACGACAAATTACGGCATCAGCCACCCATGCTGACTAAGCAAGACGCCACATCGCTCAGCTCAGCAAACAGCCACACCGCGCCAGCGCTTATTGGCCACAAAATATTACTCGCCGAAGACAACCCCATCAACCAAGAGGTTAGTCGCTGCATGCTCGACGAGCTAGGCATCTCGGTAGACATTGCTAACGATGGAATTATGGCTCTGCAAATGCTGTGTAATAACGACAGCCAAAACCCCTATTCCTTAATTCTAATGGACTGCCAAATGCCCAAAATGGATGGCTATGTTGTCAGCCGCCGGATTCGTAATGGAGGCGCAGGCGACAGCTATCGAGAAATCCCCATCATCGCACTAACTGCTAACGCCATGAGTGGCGACAAGGAGAAATGTATTAACGCCGGTATGAACGACTATCTCAGCAAGCCTATGGAAGCCGCTGACCTGCGCGAAAAACTCACGCAGTGGCTACAAAGCGGGTCTCAAAACTCCGCTATCGCCGAGTCAGCAACAGCTCAGTCTGCCGCCAAAGAGGGCGAGCCAAGCAATGGGCCGGAAGTCTGGATAGCCGCCAAAGCATTAGAAAGCGCCATGGGCCGCAAAGACACCCTGCGCAAACTGCTGGAAATGTTTATTAGCCAACTCGACACCCAATTGAGCGACTTTGCCCAAGCAGTTCAATATGAGGACAGCGCTAAAGTGAAGGACATTGCTCACGCAATAAAAGGCAGCGCCGGGCAGCTGCATGGTCGCCGCTTACAACTCAGCGCCTCAGCACTTGAACATGCCGACCAACATTGTAGCGCCGAGCAACGGCACGAATTACAAGACCACTTTGTAGCAGAGTGCCAAGCTTTAAAAGCTTGCTTCAGCGCTTACCTTCAAGATCAAGACACCGATCTAAAGCCGGTGAAGCGCCCTCATCCAGTGAGCTAAAGAAAAGTGCGAAGTCGGCGTAGACCGCTATAATAGCCATATTTCTTTACGAGATTTTATGGACTTCGCCCGCCGCGCTTCACGCCTCGACGCCTTGTTATTGCGCCACCAGCCCTGGTGGCGTTTTAATGCCTACGCTGGCGCCGCAGCAACACATCTCGACAATCACAAGTCCCTACGCGATTACCTGCACAGCCTCAGCCCCGCCGAAATTCACAATTTACAAGGAGACGATCAGGGCCTACTCACCGCCTTGCGCCCGCATTTTGAACCTGCCACCGAACTTGCCGAGCTCATCAACATCACGCCCGCAGGGCCACCACTAAGCCCGCAAGAACCCCCTAAAGGCATACCCGGACGCAAATGGCAGCAAATCAATGCCTTTATTGCCGCGCATACCAATATGCACCGCCCCATTATTGAATGGTGTGCTGGCAAGGGCTATTTAGGCGAAGCCATTAGCCAGCACTACCAGCTGCCCGTCACCGCGTTGGAAATAGACCCGCAACTGGTTGCGGCAGGCAATGCCCGCGCCATAGGCGATTCACCACCGCGCCAAATCATTCGCTGTGACGTTATGAGCAACGACGTCCACCAGCAGCTCACTCCAACACAGCACCTTGTTGCCCTTCACGCCTGCGGTGGCTTACACCAACGTTTCCTCCGCCTCGCGGTAGCGCACAACAGCCCCCAGCTCAGCTTAGCGCCCTGTTGCTACCACCGATTTAATGACACTTACACGGTCTTGTCGCAGCAGTTCAAAAACTCCGCACTGCATATTTCCAGCAATGAGCTACGCTCCGCGGTACGGCAAACCAATACCGCGCGTCACGGTGAAACTTCCGCGCGCAGAACTCTTCAAGCCTGGCATTTAGGGCTGCGCGAGCTTCTTCCCGTGCTTGGTGCGGACAAAACCGCCGCCCTGCCCAGCCTGCCCCAGCACTGGAGTAAACGCAGTTTTGCCGAGTTTGCTCAAGCCCAACTCGACCATAAAAACATACGCCATGCGCTCCCTAGCGGTTTAGCCGATTTCGAGTTGGCTGGCTGGCAGCAACTGCACCGGGCCGAAGCCATCGACTTGCTGCGCATGGCATTTCGCCGCGCCCTTGAGCTGCGCTGCGTCCTCGACAGCCTGTTATACCTGCAGGAGCAGGGTTACCAGTGCAGCCTCAGCGAGTTTTGCAGCGCTTCGCTGAGCCCGCGTAACTTACTCATTCAGGCGCAGAAGAGCCCATAAAGCTGAAAAGTTTCACCTCGCATCCGATATCGACGATAATGCCCCCCGAATTCATCGCCCTGCCCAGGAAAACACTATGAGCCTCCAACGCCTACGCCTCGCCAAAAATGAAGACAAACGTCTGCGCAGCGGCCATTTGTGGATTTACAGCAACGAAGTCGACACCAACGCGACGCCGCTGCGCAATTTTGCCGCCGGTGAGCAAGTCATCGTTGAGAATCAACAGGGCAAGGTGATGGGCGTTGCCTACGTCAACCCACAGTCATTGATCTGCGCACGCATGATGACCAACGACGAGCGCCCAGTTGACCTGAACACCCTCAAAAAGCGTATTAAATCGGCGCTAGCCCTGCGCGAGCAATTATTTGACCAGCCCTGCTACCGACTTATTTATGGCGAAAGCGATTTACTACCCGGCCTAGTTGTGGACCGCTTTGGTGACCACCTCTGCGTACAGCTCAATACTGCCGGTATGGACGCCATGCGCGATGTTGTTATAGAAGCCCTGGTCAGAATGTTGCAGCCCGTTTCCATATTGCTGCGCAATGATGCCGCCGTTCGCAAACTAGAAGGCCTGCCATTAGAAGTCGTGACCGCCTACGGCGAAGTGCCCGACGAAGTTGCGCTTATTGAGAACGGCGTGCGCTTTTTAGCGCCACTGGCCGCCGGACAAAAAACCGGCTGGTTTTACGACCAGCGCCCAAATCGCGAATGGCTGCGCAATATTGTTCCCGGCAAACGGGTACTCGACGTATTTAGCTATGTTGGTAGCTTTGGTGTACAGGCCGCCGTGTTTGGCGCCGACGATGTGTGGTGCGCAGACATATCAGAAAGCGCACTCGACATGGTGCACAAAAACGCGGAACTTAATGGCGTGGCCGACAAGCTCAGCACCGTGCAAGGCGATGCATTCACTACCCTGAAATCACTAAAAGAAGCCGACGAGCGCTTTGACGTGATCATCGTCGACCCACCGGCTTTTATAAAACGTAAAAAAGATCAGAAAGAAGGCATTCTGGCGTATCGGCGTATTAATGAAATGGCCATGCGTTTGCTCAATGAGGGCGGCTTTTTAATTTCCGGATCATGCTCTATGCATATGCCAAGAGAAGAACTGCTGGATCTGGTGCGGGCCTCCGCGCGGCACATCGACCGCCACGCGCAAATTCTTGCTGAAGGTATGCAGGGTATGGACCATCCTGTTCACGCTGCTATTCCAGAAACGCGCTATCTCAAAGCGGTGTTAAGTCGTATTTCTCGAGTGTAAACTCGCCGCAGTGGAGCGGCCAGCTAAGGCCGCCCCACCGATTCAGTTACCTCCAGCACAAGCTCTTCCTCTGGCCCTGCACACCAGTCTGCCGGTAGCAGTCGATTTCGCACGTAACGATGAAAGCTCGAATAGGGCCAATCGGCTAAGCGTTCAACCAGCCCGAGCCTAAGTGGTGCACGGTGGACAAAATCGATATAGCGCTGTAAGTCCCGCTGATTTTCAATTTGATATTCATAGTATTTGCGCAGCCACACACTGGGTTGACGACGCTGCAATCTATTGCGGCTGCGAATTTCCCGAAGTGGCAGGTAAGTTATAAACAAAGCTTTAAATTGCGACCACCGCGCGCCACTATTGTCATCGCCTGGGGGTAAACGCCAGATGCTGTGCACCTGCTCTGGCAAAACCACCATGGCAATAATATCAAAGGGCTGGCTGTCTCGAACCGCATTGAGTGCGAGCCGCAGTGAATCGATATTACGCGCCAAGGTTTGACGATGATTTTTGTGCAAGCTTTGTGAAAAAAAATAAACTTTCCCTTCGATTTGAGCAATGGAAACAGGCATAGTTTGTCCTCCCTGACAGCCCCCATTTTATTATTTTTATTCATACTGCCGACACCACATAATTATGGCGCTGGATTGGCGATACGCTGATGAATATCGGCAATACCCTTCAATACCTCATCGCTTAAACACACGTCAATACTGGCAATATTCTCTTTTAGCTGCGCCATGGTCGTCGCACCAATAATATTGCTGGTGACAAAGCGCTGCTGATTAATAAACGCCAAACTCATTTGCGCTGGCGATAAACCGTGTTGTTCGGCCAGAGCAATATATTGCTCTGTCGCCACGTCTGCCTGGGGGTTGCTGTAGCGTTTAAAGCGCTCGAATAAAGTAATGCGACCATCTGCGGGGCGAGCGCCGTGGCGGTATTTACCACTCAACATGCCAAAGGCAAGGGGTGAGTACGCCAGCAAGCCGACTTGCTCTCGAATAGCCATTTCGGCCAAGCCAATCTCAAAGCTGCGATTCAGCAGACTATAGGGATTTTGGATACTGGCTATTCGCGGCAATCCATATTGCTCAGCCAAGCGCAGGTAACTCATCAGGCCCCACGGCGTTTCATTGCTAATACCAATGGCGCGAACCTGCCCGGCCTCCACTAACTCGGCAAGGGTTTCTAAGATTTCATGAATCGCCGGTTCGGCATCGCCGTCAGTGTGCTGATACCCAAGTTTTCCAAAGAAATTAGTCGCGCGATTTGGCCAATGAATTTGATATAAATCGATATAATCGGTTTGCAGACGCTGCAAATTACCCTCAAAGGCTGACAATATTGCGGTGCGATCCAGAGGCTTGGCATCGCGAATATGGGCATGACCGGGGCCAGAAGCCTTGCTCGCCAGAATAATGTCTTTGCGCTTGCCGGTTTGCCGAAACCATTCGCCAATGTATTGCTCGGTAAGGCCCTGAGTTTCGGGAATGGGCGGCACTGGATACATCTCTGCGGTATCAAAAAAATTAACGCCCTGCGACACCGCGTAATCCATTTGTTCAAAGGCTTGATCCTGGGTATTTTGTTGACCCCACGTCATTGTGCCCAGACAAATTTCACTGACCTTAATACCGGTACGGCCTAGTTCACGATATTCCATGTATCCTCCACGCATCCATTAAAAAATTTACCAAAAGTCGAATTAACAACAGGGCGCACCATCGGCGCCAAACAGAGTGCTATCAAAGGGCAGACCTACTCCGCAGCCTTCGAAAATGCCAAAGTGTTTGTTGAAATCGCCGATAAAATCAAAGTGTCCGGCAAAGCGACCGTCGTGCAGCATACGCCAGGTATTTCCACAGACGGGGAATATTTTTCCGGCCTGAATATCGTGGTGTTTATCCAACACAAAGCGGTGCGGGCTATTTTCTATACTGCCTCGGTAAATAACTGCTTGGCCGTAGTCCTCACAATCACTCTCTAAAGCATCCAAATTAAATAAACGGTAAGTGGCCGAAAAAAACTTTATATTTCCGCAGCGTTCGGCTAATACCGGATCAGTAATTTCCAGAGGTCGATCTTCAACCAAGCGAGAATCAGCGAAACCCTGTCGTTTAGCCAGTTGGATAAAATCATTCCAGTACAGCGCCCCACCCAAGCACTCGCCATACAAAACCGGGTCATTTTTGACCGCTTCAGGTATACGCCTATCGGCATAAACATCGGAGAAGTAAAATTCGCCGCCAGGTTTTAGCAAGCGCTTAACACTGCGCAGTACAGCATCTTTGTCTGGCGATAAATTAATAACACAGTTAGACACCACCACGTCAAAACTACCGGCTTCCAAATCCAATTCATCTAGCTTTTCTATAAATCCTTTTAAAAAGCGCACATTTTGAAAACCAAATTTTTCAGCATGGTAGTCTTTATACTCCTCGGCAATCGCGAGCTGTTCGTCGGTCATATCAACCCCGACGACCTCACCACTTGCACCGACCATTTGCGCTAGGGCATAGACGTCGCGACCGCTGCCGCAACCCAAATCCAGTACCCGACAGCCTTCTAATAGTGGCGGACAAACCAAGCCGCATCCGTAGTAGCGCGACAAGACCTCGCCATGAATATTGCTCAGCAGTGGCTTTAGCCACTCCGGCATCGCAGTGAAATCGCAGCAGGCGGTGGTTTTTAAATCCGCGGAACTTTGCAGTTTTTTGCCGTAATAATCTTGTACGAGGTCGTGCATGACGTCTCCCAATTAAACAAACAAAGCCGTTACAGTATCGCGAACGCGGCGAATAGGCTGATCAAAAATAATGCGAGTAAAGTGATCACATCAACCACCTTAATTTTATAGCCGGTAAAGCCTTTGTCCGTCGCTGCCACCCGCAATTCTCTCGCGGCCATAAACAAAGGAAATGCAACGCTAATCGCAATTACGATCCCCGCGATAACGTAAACATAAACATATTTAACACCGATACGCCGCGCTTCGATAAACATCCACACATTGCAGGCAAACGCTAAAAACAAAACATCTATCGTTAAAAACTTACCGGCGGGGTTCGCATTAAAGAGTGCGTCCTTCCAAAACTGAATATTCGCATCGGCAAAGCCATTGCCTAAATAAGCGGGCACATGGACCCAGGTCATCAGTAGTGCCACAAAGGCCGTTAGTAAATATACCGCCACTAAAACTTTAGTTTTCAATTCCATGTTCGCTCCTTATTATTTTGTTTAAAAACCTTACTCAATTAAGCTTGCTGCGCAGTGTGTTTAGCACTACAAGGCGCCACCGCAGCTGCTACCCTGCCCAGCCGTACAGCCAAAGCAGTGGTCGGCTATCGCAATATCATCGCCGTCTAGACTGTTCTGCAATAAATCGCGCAAATGCCTTACGGCTTTATTGGGCAAGCCCAGTGCTAATTGCTGATTAAAATCACAGTCATATAAATTCCCCAGCCAATCCACACTCACTAAATTGCGGCACATCACGGATTCCAAATTAGCGGCGCTGAAGTTGTTTTTCAGCAATTCCATATAGGGTGCAAACTGGCCCTTAGAAACCAAAGTAGAACCAAATCGCTTTATTGGCATATTGGCCAGTGCAAACAAGTGATTAAACTCTATACCAAAGTGCGCCATTAACTCGCGGCGATAATCCGCTTCAAGCGCTTGCTGATTCGGCGGCAGCGTTGGCCCCTGCGGGTTGTAAACCAAGTTCAGTGTTAAACCAGAGTCGGCCTTGCCGTAGCCCAATGAATTAAGCAACTGCAAGCCAGCAATACTCTTGTCGAACACACCGTCGCCGCGCTGGGCATCCACGTTCTCGAGTGAATAGCATGGCAGGGAGGCAACCACCTCGACTTTATTTTCCGCCAAAAATTCGGCCAAGCCCTCTTGGCCCGGCTCAAATAATATAGTGAGATTACAGCGGTCAATCACCTTCACCCCTAGCGCCGTCGCCGCAGAGACCAATTCCCGAAACTGCTCGTGCAGCTCAGGCGCGCCGCCGGTCAAGTCTAGGGTTTGAATTTGCCGCGCTTTTAATACTTGGGGGATCATGGCAATGCCATCAGCCGCCATCATTTCGGTGCGGGTTGGCCCTGCGTTCACATGACAGTGCAGGCAACGCTGGTTGCATTTATAGCCAAGATTCACCTGTAAGGTGTCGAGAGGCTTACGGGATATTGCGGGGAAGTCGGTCACTTCCAATAATGCCAAGGTATCGTGCATGGTGGTCCTGTATTGGGCTACGGGTTTTATTAGGCTCGGTTAAGGGGCTTTTGTTACAAAATTGCCCTGCGATCACTCTACGTAGCAATGAGAACAGCAGACCATAAGCCATATTGCCACGAAGGTGCAAAAGTTTGCCTGATTATGTATGCCACCGACACACTTCACGGCATATCGCGACGTTTCTTATTTCTATAGAAATTACAACAACTTAGAACTGCAGTTTAAAATCAGAATAAGGCCACGGCGATATTGTTAATCGACTTTCGCCTCGATTTGCACAGAAGTTCGGTCTCTGGCAATAATTCCCGTATAATACGCGGCTTTCACGCGAAGAGAGCCAAGCAATGACCGCAAAAGTTGCCCTGATAATGGGGTCAAAAAGTGACTGGGAGACCATGCGCCCAGCCACCGAGATCATGAGCGAACTCGGCGTTGAGCACCACGTTGAAGTGGTTTCTGCCCACCGCACCCCCGATAAACTGATGGAATTTGCTGATCAGGCAATTGCTCGTGGCTTCGAGGTTATTATCGCTGGCGCTGGCGGCGCGGCCCACTTGCCCGGTATGGTTGCTGCAAAAACTCGGCTGCCAGTACTCGGCGTGCCAGTTCAGAGCCGCGCTCTCAGTGGCGTAGACAGCTTACTCTCTATTGCGCAAATGCCAAAAGGCATTGCCGTGGGCACGCTGGCAATTGGCAGTGCCGGCGCGTTTAATGCTGGCCTATTGGCTTGCCAAATTCTGGCCCTGACCGACGCTGCCCTCGCTGCCAAGCTTGAGGCTTTCCGCGCCAAACAGACCCAGGATGTACTCGATAATCCGGACCCAAGGGAGGTCTAATGCCAACGGTATGGGTACTCGGCGCCGGTCAATTGGGCGCCATGCTAAAACAGGCTGCGTATCCACTAGCGCTCGAAGTTGAGCCTGTGGAGCCTGATAGTGAGCACTTACCAAGTATAGCTGCCGACGACATCGTTACCGTTGAGCGCGAACAGTGGCCAGACACTCCGGTGACTCGCCACCTGAGCAGCCAAGCCGGCTTTATCAACGCCGATATTTTTGGCCGCATCGCGGATCGTTTTTACCAAAAAACCATGCTCGATGATTTGACGATAAGCACTGCCCCATGGCGAGTAGTCAATACTGACAGCCAAGCTCAAGACTTGCACACTGAACTAGGCCCCCACGTGCTGCTGAAGCGCCGCGAAGGTGGGTACGACGGCAAGGGCCAACACTGGCTGCACCAAACCGAAGGCGGCGCGATCCCCGCCGACTGGCTGGGCACCGGTATTGCCGAACAAAAAATCCCCTTTGATGAAGAATTATCCCTTGTTGGCGCCAGAGACAAAGACGGCAACAAAGTCTTTTATCCGCTCACGCTGAATCTGCACGTAAACGGTATTTTAATGGCGTCGATTTCGCCCTTAAGTCGAGTGACTCACCTGCAGCCGCAAGCAGAAGCGATGCTCGGCAAGATCATGGACAGCACCGACTATGTCGGTGTTATGGCCATGGAGTGCTTTAGAGTGGGTAACGCGTTAATGGTCAATGAACTCGCACCACGGGTTCACAACAGCGGCCACTGGACTCAAGCTGGCGCCTGCGTCAGTCAATTTGAGATGCATTTACGGGCGGTGAGTGGTTTGCCGCTCAAGGCGCCAGATGTCCGCGGCCAGAGCGTGATGATTAATGTGATTGGCGTAGAGCGCAATATTGACTGGCTAAAAATCCCAACCACCCAGTGTTACTGGTACGGCAAAGACGTGCGCCCGGGCCGCAAGCTCGGCCATATCAATCTAAATCATCCGCAAAAAGGTGTTGTACAGAACGCCTTGCGCGAACTGCACACCTTGCTGCCACAAAAATACGACCAAGTATTTGCCTGGGTAGAGCAGGAATTAGAACGCGCCTAACCGCGCGTTCCCTCCCACCCCCGTCCTAGTTACACCAAGCCAAAACTTCGTAACAAGAACATAATTAAGCTGGTGGTGAGCAGCGAGCCCAGCGTCGTCAATACAATAATATTGGCCGCTAAAGTCGCATTGCCACCCATTGCCCGCACCATCACATAGCTGGCCGCCGCGGTCGGCGCCGACGACATCAAGGCCAACACCCCCAGCTCGACACCCCGAAAACCCAGCGCAATACCGGCAGTAATAAGCAGCATAGGCACCAGTAATAATTTACACACGGTGCTGATAAGCGCACCCCGGTAGTCCGCCCGCAAGGCTTTAAAGTTTAAGCTCGCACCGGTGCACAGCAGTGCCAATGGTAGAGTCAGTTGTGCAAAGTACTCACCGCTGTGCTGAACCAAGGCCGGTAGACGCCAATCTAAGGCGGCAAACAGCAAGGCCGCAACAATACTAACAATGAGCGGGTTGCGCACAATCCCCCGGAACGTCGCCGTCAGGCCACCATCGCGATCCAATGAGCGACTCAGGGTAATGACCGCCAAGATATTGTATAAAATCGTCACCAAACCCAAGTACAAAGAAGCCGTGATCAAACCACGGTCGCCATAGGCATTCACGCAATAGGCCAGCCCGATAATCGCCAGGTTCGAGCGAAATCCACCCTGCACCACCACACCGCGATCTTCCCGCGCAGCCACTAGGAATCCCGCCATTAACTCCAATAAGAAATACACCAACAATGTGGCAATTAAACCGAAGACCACCAGCGACACATTGGCCGAATGGCTAATACTGGTCTGACTAATACTTAAAAACAGCAAAGCCGGCAGGGTAATATTAAACACCAGCTTGGTGCCAACCTCGACGAAGTTGTCATTAATCAAGTGAATACGATTAAGGTAGGCGCCCAAGGCCAATACGACAAAAATAGGCCCCGTTATCGAAAACGAAAATGACAGCGACTGGATAAAGGCAGACATGAAAAGTGCTCATTGGGATTCAGGCTGGGTAATATCGATTCAATTATAGAGACCTAAGACTCCGCGGTCTTGGCCTCTATTCAATCATTTCAGTTGGGTACCGAACGCCCCGAATTTAAGCGCGGCCAAATAGTGCATGCCGCGCCAATCCGCCTGTATGCTAAAAGCCCTGCAAGACAATTTTACCAATAGCGGTACCTGACTCTAGTTCGGCATGGGCACGCTTCAGATTGTTGGCATTGATAAGGCCAAGGTTTTTACCGCTGGTGGTTTTGACATAGCCTTGATCAACGAGGTCAGCTACGCGCGTCAGCAGCTTGCTCTGCTCATCCATATCTGCCGCTTGGTACATAGAGCGGGCAAACATAAACTCGATATGCAGGGACTGGCTTTTGGTTTTTAGCTTCATTACGTCTAATGGCGTCGCGGGGTCGTCAATCATGGCGATTTTACCAAAGGTCGCCAGCACAGCTGGATAGTCGTCGAAGTAACTTCCGGTACCGTTCAAACTTGCAATATGACTTACCTGCTTGATCCCTAAGGCCTCTATTTGCGGCAACAATGGCTTAGTGTGATCGACAACATGGTCAGCGCCGAGCGACTTCACCCAAGCCTGGCTGTCTGCCCGCGACGCCGTGGCAATAACAGTGGCTCCGGTAATCGCTTTGGCGAGCTGAATTAAAATAGAGCCAACGCCACCGGCTGCGCCCACCACCAAAATGACCTCATCGGATTGCGCAGCTGAATCTGCACTCTGCTGTCTTACCGCCAAATGCTCAAACAACAGCTCCCACGCGGTAATTGTGGTCAAGGGAAGTGCGGCGGCCTCAGCAAAAGATAAGCTCTTAGGCTTGCTGCCGACAATGCGCTCATCAACCAGCTGATACTCAGCATTGCTGCCCTGGCGCGTGAGGTCACCAGCGTAGTAAACCACATCGCCAGGCTTAAACGTCGTCACCGCCCCACCTACGGCAACCACTTCACCAGCAGCATCCCAGCCAATCACTTTGTAGCTACCGTCCTCGTTTATGGCCTTTTGGCGGATTTTGAAATCGACGGGGTTTACCGCAATCGCGTTGACCTTCACAAGCACATCTCGCCCAGAGGCAGTGGGCTGCGGCAGCTCAATATCAGTCAGTGACTCAGCTTCGTTAATGGGCAGCGATTTTTTATAGCCAATTGCTTTCATGGGGTTAGTCCTTGTGGTCAGTAATTGCCATGCAGTGTAGAGCTTGCGTTATCTATCATAAACAGCATAATCAAAGAATCATTATCAAATATTATTCGACAATATGTTATTAGAAGATCTTCAAGTCGTACTCAAAGTCGCAGAGTTCCGCAGTATCACAGCGGCTGCGACGAGTTTGAATATGCGCACGGCGACCGCAAGTGCGGCGCTTAAACGTGCAGAAAAGGCGCTCGGCGCCGAGTTGTTTGTGCGTACCACACGCCAGCTGCGGCTGTCTAACGCTGGCGAGCGCTATATTCCCCAGTGCGAACAAGCCCTGACAATGCTGGCGCAAGCCAAGCACAATATGAAGGATGGCCTCGACACGGTTGATGGCGAACTGCGCATTGCATTGTCGTCTGATTTAGGGCGAAATTTTGCGATTCTCTGGCTCGATGAGTTTATGGATGCCCACCCAAAGGTAAGCTTAAAAACGAATATTAGTGACAGCAATATCGACTTTTATCGCGACTCAGTCGACATTGCCCTGCGCTATGGCTCACCTTCGGATGCAAATCTTTACGGTTTTAAAATCTGCAATGTCCCGAGCCTTCTTTGCGCCACGCCAGGGTATCTCGCGCAACATGGCAGCCCAAAACACCCTCATGAGTTAGCGTCACACAATGGTCTTTTTTATCAGCTTCACGACATCATTCACGATACGTGGGCCTTCTCGCACAGCGGAATAGAATACAAAATTAAAATGAACGGTAGACACGCATCGAATGACGGCGATTTGGTCAGACGCTGGTGTACTGCAGGTAAAGGTTTGGCCGTTAAATCCTGCCTGGATATGTCCGCAGATTTGCTGTCAGGTAAAGTGGTTAATATTATGCCCAAGTTTAAACCACGACCTACCGAATTGTGGCTAATTTGCCCCAGCAGGCAATCGATCACCCCCGCAGTGCGACTGCTCAGAGACATGTTTAAACAGAAATGTAGTCTTATTCTAAAGCAACTGCATGAGCGAGGGCTTATCGACGGCAGTGCTTTTATCTAGGAATATTAATTTGGAAGGGCAGTAGCCGTCTCAGACCCACAGATTACGTTCTCGGCTACTTCAGGCTTTATTTCTAAGCAACAATCTGTTCAAGATAATTATTTTTATCCGTTTGCGCGATGGTGTGCTTTTTAATTCTGCTAGACGAGGTGCGCGGATTATAAAGCACCTGAATAATTTGTTTGCCCTGGCTTTTTAAGTAGGCTTCCACTTCAAGATTGTGACGCTTTTTACCCCAGTCTTCACCCACCACAAAAATATCGGCGTCTACCGCTTTGCAGCCAGAAACATATTCTAACTCGTGGTAGGGCTGAACAATATCAACACAGCGCAAGGCCTTTAACATTTCCAATCTTTGATCTAAGGGAATAACCGGTGTATTGGGCTTATAAGAGTTCACCACTCGATCAGAGGCAACACCCACTGCCACCACATCGCCCAATGTTTTACAGTACTCTAACAAAGCAAGATGCCCTACGTGCAATAAATCAAACGTACCTACAGTGTATACAACCATTATCCTATTTCACTCCTCGTTTACATTCGCGTTTTCTAATGTTGTGCTCAATCTCTTTTGCGGTTTCGATTACAAAAGTTTCCAAGCATAGATGCCGGTAATTGCCAGCGTATACACCGCAAGGCGATAAACATTAGCCGGGTTACCAGAGAGCTTAGGCGTCTTAATTTGCGACACATTCAGCACCGCAAGCCCTACACCGCTGATATAAAGCACGATTGCGAACACACCCTGACTTAAAAAACTTTCAAACAAAAATATAAATACCAAAATAATATTATTGTTATCGAGGGCCAGCCCTGTGTATTTCGCCTCACCAGAAAGACCGAAGGTACTGAAATAGCTCAACCGTATTGCGCTCGCGGCGAGCATAATAAAAGCACCGGCCAGAAAGATCGGCGCAAAGCCGCCAAAGCTCAACAGCAGCACTGCAGGTGTAACGCCATAGCTCACAATGTCGATTAACAGATCGAGCTGGCCGCCAAAAGTGCGGTCGCTGCCGGTGCGGCCTTTCATTCGTCGCGCGACCAAACCGTCGGCCCAGTCAAAGGCGACAGCCCAGATCATGCCGATCATTGCGGCGTAGAAAACACCTAAAATACTAAAATAAATGGCCAGAACCGTGCAGGCCAACCCTGCCAGTGAACAAATATTCGGCAGGTCTTTTACAAAAGAAAGTATGCTGGGTTGCTGCTCTTTAAATTCAGTATTGCCCGTAGTCATAACACTCCAATAGGTGGCGCTTGATGATCATTACTGATATCAAGAAAATAGAGAAATTCGCCAGCATAGCGCTAGAATGTGCGGGCAATATAGGATGTAGCTTTACAGAGCGAAAATAGAAAATTTAAATCTTGAGAACCGCAGAGCTCAATATGGAGGTGGCGGTGGTAGAAATCGCGCGATTGATGCCACGCTGATAAAACGCAGAAAGAACAACAAGAAAAGTAATGTACCACACTTAGCCCGATTAATCGCGGTATATAAATAAAAGACGAGACAAAGCCGCTAACGTGCTATTTGAACACTCCAGCTTTGCGGGCCTTAGCGGCCGACAAATAATCTTGCGCCGCCCTGCATTCACTCTTTGGCATAATACTGTTTAGCCAAGCAGTCGAATAAGGAATCCTAGGAAAACGTTAAGAAAATACTGTAATGCCAAAAATAGCAAAGCAATAACCGTCAGAGAAATTACCCAAAACAATTTATTTTGCAAAACCAGCTGCGAAGGTTTCTTGAAGCGTGTTCGCCATTGCCTGACATGCCGCCGACAAGGGGTAGCTGCGATGAGTAATCAATCCGACTTGCTGGCGAATAATTGGCTTTAACAATGGCCTACAATGCGCGCCAAGTTCACGCATTTGCTCTTGGCACAGTGACGGCACTACGCTCACTCCGAGTCCATTCGCCACCATGCGCCCAATGGTAGCCAGCTGATGGGTTTCGTAAGTGGGTGAGACAACCAAGCCGTAACTGGCGAATTCTCTAAATATCACCTTACGGACAACCGACGGTGCTTGCAGGCTGATAAAGTCTGACTCGAGCAATTGTTCGGCCTTAAGTGTTTGCTGTTTCAATAAAACGTGGTCCGGGGGGAGCACCGCCACAAAGCAGTCTTCAAATAGCGGCGTAAATATGAGGTCTTCATTACCCTGGCGCTTGCCGTCGCTGGGTTCAAAACTGATCCCTAGCTCAACCCTCCCGCTGCGAACCATGGCCACAACCTCTTCCGCAATAACGTCGTTTAGGGTTATTTGAACTTCTGGGTAATTATTTTTGAAATTGCGCATAGCAATGGGTAATTGGTTGCTCGCAAAAGACGGCATAGCGGCAATACTGATCTTGCCCTCGCGAAGGACAAAGCGTTTATGTAAATCATTTAAAGCCCCATCCCAATCAGCCAGTAGGCGCAGTGCTACGGGGTAAAATCCCTCGCCCTCAGGCGTTAGCGCGAACGTCCGCGTAGTACGCACCAGCAATTGGCCGCCAATTGTGGCCTCCAGCACCTGTATTGCGCTACTCAAAGCGGGTTGCGACAAATGGAGAGCAATGGCCGCTTCCGCAAAACTGCGTGATTGCACTACCGCCACAAAGGCGCGAACCTGCTTTAGCGTGACGTTAATGACAACACCCTTTTATTTATCCATAAAATCTATTAATCAATAAAATATATCCATTTGATAAATATATACAGACAGGTCACTGTTAGCAAGGTATAGAGGGGTACGCCCTTCATCGTAATTCTGTTTCCAGAAGCCCGGGACCCAGGAATCCCACCATTAATCTAGGAGCGCGCAGCAATGGCTGGTTTTAATAAAATAGTGGGTAGTTATAGCGAGGCCATGGCTGGTCTAGAAGACGGTATGACCATCATCGCCGGCGGTTTTGGTCTTTGTGGCATCCCAGAGAACCTAATTAGCGAGATCAAGCGTAAAGGCTGCCGCGACCTCACGATTGTCTCTAATAACTGTGGGGTAGATGGCTTTGGCTTAGGCATTCTGCTCGAAGACAAGCAAATCAAAAAAATGGTGTCGTCATACGTGGGCGAGAACAAACTTTTTGAGCAACAGCTATTAGCGGGCGAACTCGAAGTTGAACTAACACCGCAAGGCACTCTGGCCGAAAAAATGCGGGCCGGTGGTGCTGGCATTCCCGCCTTTTACACCGCTACCGGCTATGGCACGCCCATTGGCGAGGGCAAAGAGGTGCGCGAATTTAATGGCCGCAACTATATTCTTGAAGAGGCTGTTACTGGCGACTTTGCGATCATCAAAGCGTGGAAAGCAGACTGCTACGGTAACTTAGTTTTTCGCCACACCGCGCAAAACTTCAACCCAATGGCCGCTACGGCGGGCAAAATCACCGTTGTAGAAGTGGAAGAGATCGTCGAATTAGGCTCCCTAGACCCAGCCCATATCCACACTCCGGGCATATATGTGGACCGCCTCATTCTAGGCAGTTTCGAAAAACGCATTGAACAACGCACCGTACGCAGCGCATAAGGAGAATCACCATGGCACTAACTCGTGAACAACTGGCGCAACGTGTGGCGCGTGAACTACAAGACGGATATTACGTGAATTTAGGCATTGGCATCCCAACCTTGGTTGCGAACTACGTACCCGAGGGGATTGAGGTAATGCTGCAGTCGGAAAATGGTTTGCTCGGTATGGGGCCATTTCCAACAGAAGATGAAATCGACGCCGATATGATTAACGCGGGCAAACAAACCGTTACTGCAGCTAAAGGCGCATCGATTTTCTCGTCAGCGGAATCCTTTGCCATGATTCGTGGTGGCCATGTCGATTTAACCGTATTGGGCGCATTCGAGGTGGATGTTTCAGGCAACATCGCCAGCTGGATGATTCCGGGCAAGCTGATTAAAGGTATGGGCGGTGCAATGGACCTTGTCGCCGGTGCCGACAATATTATTGTTACCATGACCCATGCAAGTAAACATGGCGAATCTAAGCTGTTAACCAAATGCAGCCTACCTCTCACCGGCGCGGGCTGCATAAAGAAAGTAGTCACCGATTTAGCCTACATCGAAATTGCCGATAATAAGTTTTGGCTAAAAGAACGTGCGCCCGGCGTTAGTGTCGAGGATATCATCAGGCTCACCGAGGGTGAGCTGGTTGTACCTGACGTTGTACCTGAAATGACATTTTAAGCCTGATCACATTACTATCATTAGTCACTCAACACCGGAGACGCAATATGATTGCAGCCCCTGAACGTAAAGTCGTCATTGTTGACGCAGCTCGCACTGCAATAGGCAATTTCAATGGCGCTTTGTCAGCCGTGCCCGCCCACATTCTCGGCGCCACGGTGATTAAAGCATTAATCAGTCGCGCCGGTATTAGTGCCACGCAAATTGACGAAGTAATTTTAGGTCAAGTGCTCACTGCCGGGGCGGGCCAAAATCCCGCAAGACAAGCCGTTATCGCCGCAGGCCTTCCAGAAACCTGTCCTGCGATGACCATTAACAAAGTCTGCGGCAGCGGCTTAAAGGCGGTGCACCTTGCCGCCCAAGCGATCCTCTGCGGCGACGCCGACATCATTATTGCCGGCGGCCAAGAGAATATGAGCCTATCGCCGCATGTATTGCCGAAATCCCGCGACGGCCAAAAAATGGGCAACTGGGTTTTAAAAGACAGCATGATCGAAGACGGTTTATGGGACGCCTTTAACGATTACCATATGGGCGTTACCGCCGAAAATATCGCCAAAAAATACACTATTAGCCGCGAGCAACAAGATGCGTTTGCTGCCGCGTCCCAAGAAAAAGCGCAACAGGCCATCGCCAACAATAAATTTGACGATGAGATAGTAGCCGTCGAAATACCCCAGCGCCGTGGCGACCCAATCCGCTTTACAGCAGATGAATTCCCGCGCAAAGACACCACCGCCGAATCGCTGAGCAAGCTGCGTCCAGCATTTCAAAAAGATGGCAGTGTCACTGCCGGCAATGCCTCGGGACTTAATGATGGCGCTGCGGCGCTACTGATCATGAGCGAGCAAAAAGCGAAGGAACTCGGACTCACCCCGCTCGCGACTATTGCTGGCTATGCGAGCGCTGGTGTCGACCCCGCGGTTATGGGTACTGGCCCCGTGCCTGCATCAAAAAAATGCCTAGCCAAAGCGGGCTGGGCTATTAGCGAGCTGGACCTCGTGGAGTCCAACGAAGCCTTCTCAGCACAATCCTTGGGGGTAAACTGCGAACTAGGATGGGATACCAGCATTATTAATGTTAATGGCGGCGCAATCGCGCTAGGTCACCCGATTGGTGCTTCTGGAGCAAGAGTTCTGGTTACCCTGCTCCATGAAATGAAACGCCGAGACGCCAAGAAAGGCTTGGCGACACTGTGTATTGGTGGCGGCCAAGGCGTAGCCATCGCGATTGCACGATAACAGGGTTGTACAGCGGCGTGACTGACACGTCGCTGTACACTCGCCGCTCGCAATGCTCGATTATTTAAAAGCCCACAAGATCGAATAAGGCCACCCAGAATGTCTTACGCCGCATGCCGACCTTCAGCAATTTCTTCCACTAATTTTTGACTAAATTCAACTAAGTCACCTGGCACCCGACTTGTTACTAAACCGTGATCGACTACTACACTTTTATCAATCCAGTTCGCACCAGCGTTTATTAAATCCGTTTTAATACTGGAATACGATGTCACAGTGCGGTCTTTAAGAACATCAGCTTCGGCAAGCATCCAAGGTCCATGGCAAATAGCCGCCACCGGTTTTACTTCGTTTTCACCAAAAAATCCCTTCACAAAAGCAAGCGCGTCATTGCTCTCGCGCAAGGTGTCAGGATTCATCACCCCGCCTGGTAAAACCAATGCATTGTAATCATCGGCCTCGACCTCACTCACTAGTTTATCGACATCTACCTCATCGCCCCAATCGCCTTTTCGCCAGCCTCGTATTGTCCCTTCCTGAAGCGATACAACGTCTACCGTTGCACCAACCGCCAACAGTGCATTTTTAGGGACCTGCAATTCACTTTGTTCAAATCCATCGGCTGCCAAAATTGCTACTTTTTTACCTGCCAAATAATTACGTTCGCTCATAGATCCTCCTACCTAAATGATAATTTCGACAACCATCAATTACCTATCGGCTCTGTCGTCGTCATTCAATACGCGCAGTAAATACTCTTCACTTATCGCAGTCATATTTCCCTTTAGCCACTGGGCCATGGCGACTTCATCAGTTAATGCTTGCTCACACATTAGCAACGTCTGACTGTCGTTTAGCATTTTTCCCGCAGCAACTAAAATACTATACGAGCCAATTTTCATGTGAATAAAGGTATAGGCACTCAGCACAGCCTTTACTACCTCATCACCCAGCGGCATACCGCTAACCGATTGAGTAAATGCAAGCGTTTTTGCCGCCACATCTTTTAATAGTGATGCGCTACTGCCGTTCAATTCCAGCGAATTTTCTAATTTATCTTTTTGATTTTGAGTGGCAAAAATGTACTCTTTTACACGCATTCGAAAATCTGGGTAATTCTCTATCCTTGAATCAAGATCCTCAAATATTTTCAAGGACTGTTCCTCCATGGCGTGAGCATCCCGCAACCATTGCAAATATTTTTTATGTGCATCAACGTTTGTATTAGCCTGCATGTCACTCTCCAAATTTGCTTTTGTTACTAAGAATGACCAATGCATATTTTAATAGTTCAGCCATATTTCTTTTTTAAAAAAACAGATAACAAAATAACTCGACCCACACACAAAAAATCATGCTCACTAATAAATATTGAATTTATCAGAATTATTCTAGTCACAAATTTTGCAAGCCGAACTGAAGACCGAATATTTCAAACTTCAATTCGCCCGTATTTAATATAAGCATTACCTAGCCAATGATTCATGGAACCTGCTTATCAAACGCCTCAATTCCACAAGATCTTGAAGTATCAACAGGAGCCGTAAATGACAATAAATAGCCAGACAACTCAGCATCAATTAGGGCATGGTGGCGAACCTCATCAAACTACAAACAATGAAAACCCCACACTCACCACCCAGCAAGGCTCACCTATTGCCGACAACCAAAACACCTTAAAAGGTGGCGAACACGGCCCTGGATTAATGGAAGACCACATATTTAGGGAAAAACTTTTCCACTTTGACCACGAGCGAATTCCTGAACGGGTTGTACATGCGCGCGGCTACGGCGCCCATGGATACTTCGAGACTTATGAGTCCCTAAGTAAACTTACAACAGCGGACATCTTCCAACGAAAAGGGGAAAAAACGCCCGCATTTGTACGTTTTTCTACTGTGGCCGGCAGCAAGGGCTCTGGTGATTTAGCTCGCGATGTCCGGGGCTTCGCAGTAAAACTCTACACACAACAGGGTAACTGGGACATTGTCGGAAATAATATGCCCGTGTTTTTCATTCAAGACGCAATGAAATTTCCAGACCTCGTTCATGCAGCCAAAGCGGAGCCAGACCGCGGCTTTCCACAAGCCCAGACGGCACACGACAACTTCTGGGACTTTGTTTCATTAACCCCGGAAAGCACCCACATGCTGATGTGGGCAATGTCTGACCGCGCCATCCCGCGTTCATTTCGATTTATGGAGGGATTTGGCGTCCACACTTTTAGAATGCTAAATACCGAAGGAGAATCACATTATGTTAAGTTCCTATGGAAGCCAAAGCAGGGTTTGCAGTCCGTAGTATGGAATGAGGCGCTAAAATTGAATGGCGCCGACCCAGACTTTCATCGCCGCGATATGTGGGATGCTATCGCGCGAGACGACTACCCTGAATGGGAACTATGCCTACAAATATTTGACGAGGAATTTGCTGAGCAATTTGACTTTGACGTACTGGACGCCACCAAGCTTATACCTGAAGAGCTAGTACCGGCCAAACCCGTTGGCAGGTTGGTACTGAATCGAATGGTAGACAATTTTTTTGCCGAGACCGAACAAGTCGCCTTCTGCACCCAAAATATTGTTCCCGGCATAGATCACAGCAACGACCCGCTGCTGCAAGGAAGAAACTTTTCGTACCTCGACACCCAAGTAAAACGCCTAGGCGGCCCAAATTTTAGCCACATTCCCATTAATGCACCTAAATGTCCGATGCGGCACTTCCAACAAGATGGACATATGGCCATGCACAAGCCTGTTGGCCGCGCAAATTATGAACCGAATAGCTGGCAGGAGACTGGAGGGCCACGAGAAAGTCCCAAAACAGGATTCACAAATTATGCAGAGTCTATGCATGGTAGCAAGCAGCGCCAGCGACCCAAAAGCTTCGCCGACCACTATAGCCAAGCTCGCCAGTTTTATATAAGCCAAACCCCGGTTGAGCAACTACATATTGTCGATGCCTTTACATTTGAACTTAGCAAAGTAGAAACCCCTGCGATTCGCGAACGAATGGTGGCGAACCTCCTTAATGTCAGTAAAGAGCTTGCCGAGCAGGTTGCTAACGGCTTAGGGATGCGGACATTACCAGAAGCAAGCACACCTGCTAAAGCACCAATTGATCTTCCGCCCTCCGCAAAACTCAGCATCCTTAAAAACGGCCCACGAGATTTTCGCGGCCGGAAACTCGGTCTCCTACTGACAGAAGGTGCTTCCGCAGACCTAATAGCATGTCTATATCGTCGTTTTGAGAATGCTGGTGCATGCGTTGCAGTGGTCGCACCAACCGCCGGAGCAGTCAACGATAGTGATGGCAATGAAATTAGAGTGGATGAAAGAATCGATGGTGGCCCATCGGTGTTATTCGATGCAGTAGCAATATTGTGTAATGAAGTCGGTTGCAAAACACTGCTGTCATCGGCTGCCGCAAGAGATTTCGTCAGTGATGCTTTTAATCATTGCAAATACATTGCCTACAATGAAGCAGCATCGCCGTTGTTTCCCGCGTCAGGTTTAGCGCAAGCTCCAGACAAAGGCTGCGTAAAACTGAATGGCGCAGCAGACGTAGAAAATCTACTCGAGGAATGCACAAATCTTCGCTACTGGGAGCGTAAAACAAGCTAGCCTGACATGAGGTGCCAAGATGTCACCTATGCGCCTCATTCCAACCTAACTAGGGCACTGACTAATGCCGGTGCCTAAGAAATACAACATCATCCAGCGATCTGCTGACGTATCCACCACAGGTAATTCAACTATATAGAGACGACAATTTTAATTTATTGCTAAGAATACCTTATCCGCTTTAAAAATCATGATGAATATTTTGGATCATTGAACCGCTGACGTTCAACACTGTCGTGGTATTAACGCCAACTCCAGCACGGAGAATGAAGACACTAAGGAATATATTCGAAACGCAAGAATGGGAGAGACCTATGCACGACCAATTTCCAACACGCCGCGGGGAGCGACTCGATATGTTTCCCCGGCTAGATCCAGTAGTACACTCACGTTACAAGCAGCGCTGGGATGGACCGCTAAGTGAAGAGTCACTTTCTCGATACGAGCGCGATGGCTACCTTTGGTTCGATGGATTTTTCTCTCAAGAGCGTATGGCACCTTTTTTTGACGAGTTGCGAGAAATAGCCGAAGACAGAGAGTTAATGGAATCGGACCAAGTGATTATTAATCCCGATTCAGGCGAGTTACGCTCAGTTTTTTCAATGCACACTTTGTCCGACAGATTCAGCAAGCTCACCCAAGACCCACGAATTTTAGGAATGGTGCGCCAGCTCCTCGGTGGAGACGTATATATTCACCAATCCCGAATTAACGACAAATTTGGCTTTCAAGGACGCGGTTTTGACTGGCACTCAGATTTTGAAACCTGGCACAGCGAAGACGGCATGCCAAGAATGCGCGCTGTATCAGCCTCATTAATGCTAACTGACAACAATGAATTTAATGGCCCGCTAATGCTGATTCCCGGCTCTCATCAGTACTTTGTTCCTTGTACTGATTTAACACCCAAAGACAATTGGCGTGAATCACTGCAATCCCAAAGTGTCGGAGTCCCCGATAAAATTGACTTAAGAAGATTGGCGGACAACGGAAATATCCAAGCACCTAAAGGCCCGCCAGGCTCCTTACTACTATTTGAATGCAATACCCTTCACGCCTCCAACAGCAATATGTCGCCATGGCCTCGGTCAAACCTGTTCTTTGTTTACAATAGCATCGACAACCCGCTCAGTGCACCTTATTGCGGGCAGCCGCCTCGGCCGGAATTCCTTGCCACACGCAGCCATATAGCGCCATTAGATATGCGCGAACTACCACTTTACAGCTTGCCAAAAGCTTAAAAAAAGTGGCACCAGCAGTTAACATCGCATCAGATTAAATACTGCTGCGACTCGATTACGCCGAAATGAAATCGGGCCACATACTGCTAATGTATTCGAGGAATTGTTCGCTCAAGCCTTCTGCCAATAAGTGTTCGCGGCTCACCGGCGTGCGCTTGGGCATAAAGCTCGCATTATCGCGGAGTAAATTCGGATAATTGTGGTGCAACATGGCAGCGCGCCCGAGCAGTGCAAAATCTAAGCCCTGCTCAAAACAGTAATAAATATCCTCAGGGCTATATACCTTGCCTGCCGCCCCCAAACGAATTTCGCCGCGATCGAGCTCGCAAAAATACGACAGTAAGCTACGCCCTTGGAAGGCAGTTTCTGCGGGCTCTTTGAAAACATTCCATGCAGAAATATCGAGAAAGTCGATTTCTTGCGCGGCGAACAACGTCTTTGCGGTTTCAACAGCCTCACTCAAAGGAATACCATGACGCTCAGGTGACAGCCGTACGCCGATCAAAAAGCCCTGACCACAACGCTTACGGATTCCGCTAATGATGTCGAACAAGAC
>Ga0207890_1000062_pt1 | contig 78309 bp, 58 predicted proteins | sample LinPmetageLP48_FD_184059 | JGI IMG/M metagenome (GOLD analysis project Ga0207890, IMG submission 184059) | Marine viral communities from the Pacific Ocean - LP-48 (SPAdes) | ecosystem: Environmental > Aquatic > Marine > Oceanic | place: Pacific Ocean | collected 2011-06-13 | reverse complement strand
TTTAATAATTGGATTGTTAGTATGTAGCATGAGAGTTACCTCTTATATGTTTTGATTTAAAGATTCGACACCTTTTATCAAAACGGGTAACTCTCACTTTTTCAAGTTGATGTGTCAGATCTTGTCTGAACTAATACAAGTAAATTTAACCACGGCGTCAAACTTTCACAGTAGGCGTGAAGCTTGCTCACGCGAAAAGCGCAGCTTTTAATATTTATACTTAATAAATAACCTACTTCTGGCTTCACTAAAACGTAGCACCCTCTTAACCTCTTTGTGAATAAATCACTGAAAACCTGATTGTACAAAGAGGAGTAAATGAGAAGAGATTAAAGCACAGAAATTACGAATGTTGCTCCCCTACAAGTAAATTTAACCACGGCGTCAAACTTTCACGGTAGGCGTGAAGCTTGCTCACGCGAAAAGCGCAGCTTTAAATATTTATTACTAATAACTTACCCACTTTTGGCTTCTCTAAAGCGAAGCGCCCTCTTGACCTCTTTGTGAATAAATAACTTATAAATCTATTTTTTGTAGGTATAACTTATTAAATGCGTTCACCGCCTACTTTATAGCAAAACACTACATGCAAAAACGCGCTCGAATTTAACGGATAGTCTATCACCTGTGAATGATAGCCTACTCCTATATATCCCCACTAATATATCGCTTTTTTCTTCCTTACTTAGGCGTTTATTGCTAACCTCGCGTTAACGTTTTTACTTAAACAACTTTTTGCTAACGGAATAATTATGCTCAAAAAAATATCACTGTTTATCGGGATGGCAATCAGTGCAAATGCTGTTGCTAAAGGTGGCGTGTCACCTTATTTACCTTTAAATCAAGCCCCAGAACTTGAGCACCAAGTACAACGACTTTTAGCCGTGAGTAAAAACACACATATTATGAGTAAGCCCTATAAAGCTCACGATATTTATAGAGTACTGCAAACAGTAAGGCATACTTACCCAGAACTATATCAAACACTTTCGTACCAACTTAGCCCTTATATTCAAAGCGACGCGGGGGCATTTGCAAAAGTAACACTTGCTGCTGGCACAAAAGATAAAACACTGCCTAACCAACGCGGCCAAACCACTAAAACTAATTTAATTGTTGAAGGTGGCGCTTATGCTAACTTCGGGCGTTACTTTGGTGTAAGTGTTGCAGGCATAGCCAACGAAGACGAAATATTACCTACACAAAGCTTTTTTTACCTTGGTAATAAATACGCGCAGTTAGATGTAGGTTACCGTGAGCATTGGTACTCGCCATTTAACGACAGTGCCATGCTATTAAGCACACAAGCTAAAACAACGCCTTCTATAACGCTTAGTAATGTAGAGCCAATAACCAGCTTTAATATTCGTTACGATATGTTTATTAGTAAAATGACAGAGCAAAGCGGAATTTTAAAAGAAGGAAGACAAACAGGAGTCGCCAACTTGTATGAGCCAGGTAAGCCTTATTTATTTGGCTTACACACTAGCTTTGCTGCAACCGATAACTTAACAATAGGCTTAAGCCGTTTAATGCAGTTTGGTGGTGGCCCACGTAGCGTTACTTTAAAAGATTTTACAGAAGGGTTTTTTAGCCCTGGTAGCAAAGACAATGTTGGTCGTAATGATGCCGATGAGTTTGGTGAGAACTTTGAGCTTGGGGATCAATTAGGCTCAATTACTTTTGCCTATAACAATAGTATTTATGCGCTACCGTTCGAGTTTTATGGTGAAGTTGCACTTGAAGATACATTAGGTGGCTCTCGTAATAATGCATATAGCTTTGGTGTTTACTTACCGTTTATTGCTAACAACCACAGCTTACGCTTCGAACATAGTAACTGGCAAGACGCATGGTACCAAAATGGTATTTATTTAGATGGCAACCGTAATTCAGGTAATGTAATTGGCCACTGGGCAGGTGATGAACACGACTACACCGACTACACTCCAGCTAAATCGATGAGCGTAAACTGGCATTGGCAACTAAGTAAAATAGAAAGCTTAAATACCACTATTCGTATGCTTGAAAATAAAAACAAAGGCTATAAAACAAGTTACGAGCTGCAAACGGCATATACTCGTAAGTTAAGTAAACCAATAATGGGCGCTAAAAGTTGGGGAGCTGAGCTGTATCAAGGAAAGGATGTATACGGGGAAACATTTGCTAGGTTAGGTGTATTTGCTAACTTTTAGTTCAAAAATACAATAATCGGTGTTGTGCTAGCAATCCCGATTATTTTGCGTTTATTACAAATCTGTAAGTATAAATATTGCTGATTTAATAAAATTCAACATTTACTAAATCACTCCTAATATCGCTTTTATGGTAAATAAAGCCAAGAGTTACTTACACTAGAGCAATTTTTAATACCTAAATACTTGCCTTAAACCAAAGTAAGTTATCCCCATATTATAATTGGAAAACAGTTTGAAAATACAATCTTTACAAGTTCTTAGAGCCCTTGCCGCATGGCTAGTTGTTTACCATCATTACATGCAGGTATTTCATAGTTTTAATTCAACAAGCTCAATCGGTGAATTTTTGAGTAGCCGAGGAGGGTTTGGAGTTGACCTTTTTTTTGTACTTAGTGGTTTTATGATGTATTTAGCTGCATCAAGACCCTCAACAGATGGATGGTCATTTTTTATAAAAAGATTATTTCGTGTATTTCCTACGTATTGGTTTTTCACTTTCGTCATTATTATTGCTGTTGCGTTAATTCCTAGCGCCTTTATTTACAACCAATATACTGCTTACACATTAATCCAATCATTATTATTTATACCTCATGAAAATGTATCCGGACTGGGGGTTTACCCTGTTTTAACCGTTGGCTGGACGCTTAATTATGAAGTTTTGTTTTACTCTATACTGGCTATTTGTCTAGCTATATTTAAAAGAAAAGGTATTTACATCTGCTGCGCGCTTATACTTTTGTTTCCTATAGTTTTTTATAGCTTTGATAATGTAACTATGTCTGTAATAAAGAATCCAAAAATGTGGCAGTTTGTTTTTGGCATGGCTATTGGCTATATATTTTTAAAATATAAGATCATCGAAATGCAGCTTTTTAAAACGGGGTTGATTTCATTAATAGCGGGAGGAATTATACTTAGTGGCATTGTGGGATATGGGCTTATACATACAACAATGTCTGCGAGTTTAATAGTAATTGGATTTATATTAATTAATAACTTATTTAATGAAAAAAATTTACTGACGCAATTCTTAATAAAACTTGGTGACTATTCTTACTCTACTTATTTAGCCCATATTTTAGTGCTTGGCGTATTATTCAACTTTTTTGGTGGTAGCCTATCTCCTTTAAAAGAAGTTTTTGTTATTATTTTACTATCACTAATAACATATATTATTTCACATTATTCGTATAAACACATTGAAAACTCTAGTTTTATAAATACGTTAAAGGTAAATATAATAAATAAAAAAGTAAAATAACTTAAAAACATCACCTAAACAAATGCGGCGCCAATACTTAAGTAGCTTACAGCGCCGCTAATTGCTAATACCTTTTATATATTAATTGTTTGCTCTACTTTACCTTTATATACTGATCAAAGGCTTTATTTAGCTTTTCATTTAGTACTGAAAGCTCAACTATTGCTTTTAAACAACCTACCTTATCGTCACAATTGTGCGAGGTGCCACGCTTCAACCATTTGTTGCGTCATTACTGCACCAGTAGCATCAGATGATGTAATGTAACTTAACTTTATTTAAGCCAATAAAAAACACTATCTCAAATTGAAAACAGTGTTTTTAAATGTTCTACAAATTGTAACCTTTATTTATAAAAGCTTTTATACCACTTAATAAGCTCAGTTACGCCTTGCTTAACACCAACTTGCGCTTTATAGCCTGTTGCATTAAATAAGTCGGTAGTATCAGCATAAGTTTTATAAACATCGCCAGCTTGCATTTCACGGAAGTTCTTTTTAGCTTCAGTACCTAGTTCAGCTTCAATGGCTGCTATAAACTTCATTAGGTTTATTGGGCTACCGTGGCCAATATTATAAACCGCATAAGGAGCAGAGCTAGAAGCAGGTGAACCTGTTTCAACTTTCCAATCTGGGTTTGCAACAGGTATAACATCGGCAGCACGAACAACACCTTCTACAATGTCATCTATGTAAGTAAAGTCACGCCACATATCGCCGTTGTTATTTATATCAATAGTGTCGCCGGCAAGTATTTTTTTAGTAAAAATATACGGTGCCATATCTGGGCGACCCCATGGGCCATAAACGGTAAAAAAGCGTAAGCCTGTTGTAGGTAGGCTATATAAATGAGAATAGCTATGCGCCATTAGTTCATTCGCTTTTTTAGTTGCAGCATAGAACGACACTGGGTGATCGACACTGTCGGTTGTTTCAAACGGTGTTTTTTCGTTTAAGCCATATACAGAGCTAGATGAAGCATAAACCAAGTGTTTAACTTTATTATTACGACACCCTTCAAGTACATTTAAGTGCCCTACTAAATTAGAGTCTGCATAAGCATCAGGGTTTTCTATTGAATACCTAACACCGGCTTGCGCCGCTAAATGTATTACTTTATCAAACTGCTGCGTTTTAAATAACTCGCTCATTGCTGGGCGTTCACTTATATCAAGCTTAATAAATGTAAACGCTTCATGGCTTTCAAACTGCGCTAAACGAGCTAGTTTTAAATTTACATCGTAATAATCGTTAAGGTTATCAATACCGACCACTACATGACCGGCCGCTAATAATTTTTGACATGTTGCCGCGCCAATAAAACCAGCAGCACCCGTTACTAAATATTTCATAATTTCCTAATCTTTAAGCTGATAAAGCTGATAAAGTTGAAAGTTGAAAGTTGAAAGTTGAAAGTTGAAAGTTGAAAGTTGAAGACTAAAAGCCTAATCCCAAGTTTCAATAGTTTTCATTAAGGCAGATATCATTTTTAATAACTGCCTAGACTCTTCTATTCAGGTCCGTACTTTTACCTCAATGCCTTTAACTTTTTAAAGCTATGCTTATTTGCGAACGCGCCAGCAAGCAAGGCGCCTACAACAATAACATCGTAATTATACGACTGAGTCGTAGGCGTAAAGTTTGCGCACGCACGAAAAAAGCCTAAACGAGCCAGCAAGCAAGGCGCCTACAACAATAACATCGCAATTATACGGCTGAGTCGTAGGCGTGAAGCTTGCTCACGCACAAAAAACACTAATTTCAACTATAAGCCTTTAACCTTTAACCTTTAACCTTTAACCTTTAACCTTTAACCTTTAGCCTTTAGCCTTTAGCCTTTAACCTGTAACCTTTAACCTGTAACCTTTAACCTTTAACCTTTAACTTTTAGTCTTTAAACTTTGTTTATTAATCGCTACCAAACAAATCGCGAGTATAAACTTTGTCAGCAATATCGCTAAGCTCTTCAACCATACGGTTAGATACAACAACGTCAGATATTTGCTTAAATTCGTTTAAGTCTTTAATTACACGTGAGTGATAAAATTCGCTTTCTTTTAGTACTGGTTCGTAAACTACTACCTCAATACCTTTCGCTTTAATGCGCTTCATAATGCCTTGAATAGCAGAAGCTCTGAAGTTATCAGACCCTGTTTTCATTACTAAACGATACACGCCAACCACTTTTGGGTTGCGTTTAATTATTGAGTCCGCAATAAAGTCTTTACGTGTCGTATTAGCATCAACAATGGCACCAATAATATTGTTTGGTACATTTGCATAATTTGCACGTAATTGCTTAGTATCTTTTGGTAAGCAGTAACCGCCATATCCAAACGATGGATTATTGTAATGATCACCAATACGTGGGTCTAAACTAACACCCTGTATAATTTGCTTAGAGTTTAAGCCATGTGCTTCAGCGTAGCTATCAAGCTCATTAAAATAAGCTACACGCATTGCTAAATATGTGTTTGAGAACAACTTAATAGCTTCGGCTTCTGTTGAGTCAGTAAAAAGTACTTCAATATCTTCTTTTATAGCACCTTGCTTAAGTAAGCTTGCAAATACAGTTGCACGCTCACTTTGCTCACCAACAACAATACGCGATGGGTATAGGTTATCGTGTAGCGCTTTACCTTCACGTAAAAACTCCGGTGAAAATATTAAATTACTAATACCCATCGTCTCTTTAATATTTTGCGTAAAACCAACTGGTATAGTCGACTTAATAACCATAACTGCATTTGGGTTATGCACTATCGCATCTTTAATTACAGCCTCTACAGAGCTTGTATTAAAGTAGTTATTTTCAACATCGTAATCGGTTGGTGTAGCAATAATTACAAAGTCAGCGTTTTTGTACGCTGCTACTTTGTCGGTAGTTGCTGTAAAGTTTAAGTCTCTACGTGTTAAAAACTCACTGATTTCGGTATCTACAATTGGTGATTTTTTATTATTCAACAGTGCTATTTTTTGTTCGTCTATATCTAATGCGACCACTTCATTGTGTTGTGCTAGCAACATAGCGTTAGAAAGGCCTACATAGCCAGTACCTACTACGGCAATTTTCATATTAATCCTTTAAGATTAGTTAATAAATAATAAAATGATTCTACCAGAGTTATAAATTGGGCTCTAGCTAAAAGGCTTTAGCTAGAATGTAACATCGAATAATATTACCCAACTACATCAGTTCTTTATCTAAACTGTACTTTTAAAGCGCAGTAATCCTACATAGTACTCATGTCGTCTAGCACATTATAAATAGCGGCTTATAAACCTTTTTTTAGCTTTCAACTAAGTTCTGCTACGGATTTATGTGCAAGCCAATATGACGGCGCTGATTATCTAGCCTTAGCGGAAGAGCACAATAGCCCCTTTCAGCGTGGAGGTGAGGAAACACCGGTTACAGAAAGCTTTTCACTTAATGAAAATATATAATTAAGAAGATATACTTTACGTTTAATGATGTGAAAACAGAGGTATTTAAGTTTGTAAAAATATTTTACAATCAGAAAGCAAAGCGTACATACATAACATACAGTGTAACGCCTGATAAGTTAGAGAAAGGGGATTATTCTGTGTTAGAAGCTCTCTTGGAGAATGTAACTAGTGAATGCATGAAAATCCTCCCTTGTGAGTTAGGAGCGTACGAATACTAAAAGTATCCATAACATCAGATGTATTTTTGATACATGTCTAAAGTCTAATCACTAGAAATACCACCTATGTTTATATACTCGATATTTTATATGATTGCGATCATACAGTTCTTATAGTGCTACCAATTTTTTCAAGGCTATTATAACAAGCAGTAATTATAGAAACTTCCATTTATCTCCTACTTTGTAATGAACTCAAAAGTGGCCTTTACTAAGTAATCAGCCATATTTCTAGAATCACTTTCAGTATAACAACGTAGTTCTGGTGCATTGCCTGATGGCCGTAGATGCAATATATCATTATTATCTAGTGTTATGCGTAGCCCGTCAGTTAAATCAACTGCTTTATGTTTTGGTAAGTTAAGTGCCGAAGTTAGTAACTCCACATTATTTGCTAACTTGATAAGTAACGCTTTACTTTTCTCCGTTGGAAATTCTTTTACTCGATCACTAGATACAAACCGCTGCGGTAACTCAACTAACATGCGCGCAATACTTTGCGTTTGCGCTAATACCAACAATGCAGGCAATAATGCATCGCGTGTTGGTAGTGCAGATAAAGTTTTACCATTTACGCTAATATTTGAGCCAAGTAAGTAACCGCCATTCGCTTCAAACCCGGCAACCCGTGTAAAGCGTTTTTTTAAATCTGAAAATTCAGCAATAACATACGGTGAACCTATTTTTGTGCGCGTTATCTGTTTAAAACTATTTGTTCCTTCAATCGCGGTATTACAGCTCACTGGAACTGCTAGTGCTTCTATATTTAATAATTGACTTGTAATTAACCCAAGTATATCGCCATTTAACCAGTTACCATGTTCGTCAGCTACTAGTGGACGGTCACCATCACCATCAGTTGAAAATATAGCATCAAAACCATACTGTAATGACCAATCAAGGGCCTTCTGCTTATCTTCGGGTGATACGGCTTCGGTGTCTATCGGTACAAAAGTGTCACTGCGCTCTAAACTCGTAACTTGTGCACCTAGACTTTCGAATAGTTCTTTGTAAATATCGCGTCCAGCACTTGAATGCTCGTATATACCTACTTTTTTACCGGCCAACGCATCACTGCTAAATAATTCAGTATAACGCTGTATGTAGGCTACTTTAGCATCACTACTAATCGCTAGCTTTACTTGTGTAATACTTAATGGAGTTAAGTTTATTTTGGCATTGAGTATTTCTTGCTCATCGGCTTTTGTAATTTCACCATCAGGGCGATAAAATTTAAGCCCATTACGATCAAATGGTATATGACTACCTGTTACCATAATGCACGGCATTGCATCTTTCATGGCTTTGTAAGCTAACGCAGGAGTGGGTATCACACCATAATAAACGACGTTTAAGCCTAATTGTTTTAACCCTTCGGCGCATGCTTGGGCAATTCCATAACTACTTGGTCGGTTATCAATGGCGAGTGCAACGGTGTTAAAAAAAAATTCGTTGTCGATGGACTTGATAAACGCAACCGAAAATGCAGCACATACATTATGTGTAAAATCGGTTACCAGGCCACGCGCACCACTTGTTCCAAAGGAAATATTACTATGAGCAATAACTTCTGAACTTATTAATTGTTTATCCATGTAACACCTATTTTGAATTACTTTACAAAGCACAGCCAATGAGCTTTAAAGACGTACTATTCCTCCCTTAAAGTTCAGTGCCTTAAGTTTTTTTGTACGTATTTTCGCTACTAAAAGTACGGCACAGCTAATGCCCTGCACTTTTAATTTACTTCAACTTATTAATTACTTTACGCGACCGTAACGGTCTTCAAAGCGCACTATATCGTCTTCACCTAAATACGAGCCCGATTGAACTTCAATAAGCTCTAAATCAACTTTCCCAGGGTTTTCTAATGCATGCACTGCTGTAATAGGAATGTAAACCGATTCATTCTCCGTTACAAACTGTTCAGTGCCGTCAATTTGTACTTTTGCGGTACCCGAAACTACAATCCAATGCTCAGCGCGATGATGATGCATTTGCACACTCAACTTAGCGCCAGGCTTAACTGTTATACGTTTAACTTGAAAACGTTCGCCGCTGTCGACTGAGTCATATTTACCCCATGGACGATATACTTCCCTGTGCAATTTCGCTTCTGAGCGTTTTTCGTCTTTCAGTTGCTGAACAATCGCTTTTACATGTTGCGATTTATCTTTGTGCGCAACCAGTATTGCATCCTTTGTATTTACAATAACTAAATCTTCAACGCCTAATGTAGTTACCAGTTTATCTTCGCCAAATACTAAGGTGTTTTTAGTATCAATTGCTTTTACATCACCGGTAAATGCATTACCGTTTTCGTCTTGTGGTGATACTTCCCATAACGCAGAAAACCCGCCAACATCGCTCCAACCTGCATCCATAGGAACCACTACAGCATCTTTTGTATGCTCCATAACTGCGTAGTCTATTGACTCATCAGGACAAGCTTCAAATGCTGCTTTATCAACACGTATAAAATCTAAATCGTTATTTTGTACTTGCATAGCTTTTTCACATGCATCATAAATATCAGGGCGGTATGTTTTAAGCTCATTTAAATAACGACTAGCTTTAAATAGAAACATACCGCTATTCCAATAATAATCGCCACTTTTAATGTATTTTTCAGCTTCAATAGCATCGGGCTTCTCCACAAAACTATCTACAACAAAACCTGCTTGATATTGCTCACCACGTTTTATATAGCCATAACCAGTTTCAGGTTTATTCCCTACGATTCCAAATGTGACTAGCTTGTTTTGATTAGCCAGCTCTGCCGCTTGGTTAACACTGTGCTGAAATGCTTTAATATCTTCTATTATATGGTCGGCAGCTAAAACAAGTAATAAAGGGTCACCTCCGTTTTCAATTGCTTTGAATGCAGCAAGGGCAATTGCTGGTGCAGTATTACGTCCCACGGGCTCCAAAAATATACCACTATGCTCAATATCTATTTGACGTAATTGCTCAGCAGCTAAAAACCGGTGTTCTTCATTACAAATTAACATGGCGGGTAAATGCTCTAGGCCATTTAAACGCTTTAATGTGGACTGCAACATTGTGTAGTTGCCATTTAGTGTCAGAAATTGTTTAGGGTAATTCCCACGTGACAGAGGCCAAAGGCGAGTGCCAGATCCTCCTGCCATTATTACTGGTTGAAACATATTCAGTACCTTAATCCTTTATCTATATTTTTTATAACCATTTACCGCCCAAAAAGCTAAGTAAATAAAACTAGAAACTATATTGAGCTTTCCAACCTTCCTATAAGTGTTCCATTGTTTGTTTATGAGCTTAAATTTATTTCTAGATCTGGAGTTTTCTAAAATTCTATATGACGCGAGTACGTCCTGATTACCATAAGCATAATCAATATCTTTGAGAATTTTTATCCAACAACCAAAGTCTTCAATCCCTACATTTGGCATGTTTATTTCAGAAACTAACTCGCTATCAATGAAAACAGTTAGACAAGAAATAGAGTTAGATTTATATATATCATTTAAACTAACTTTTGAGGGGACTATAAAATCACGCAGTACTGTTTCGTTAGCTGCATTAACTCTCCGATAAGAAGAAAAGACTATGGAAGCATTCTTTTTATTAATGAAACTAATTTGACTTTCTAAGAAGTTGTTATCCCACAGATCATCTGCATCAATAAATGTCAAATACCTTCCACTAGAAATCTCGATGCACTTATTACGGCTAATTGCCGGGCCAACATTGGTTTTCGATCTAATAAATTTAATACGTGTATCACACAAAAAAGACTCTATAATTTTTGGAGTTTTATCTAGTGAAACATCATCACAAATAATAAGCTCGAAATTAATAAAACTTTGCTTAAGAACCGAATTAATAGATTCTGTTATTGTTTTTTCTGCATTATAAGCAGGCATAATTATAGATACTAGTGGGCTCATATTAGCTTTTCAAACTCATTTCTAAATTGTTCTGCAATTGCTTCGTCAGTATATTTTTCTTCAAAGCACGTGCGGCTATATTTATTGTTTTTTCCGTGTTTTTCTAGTAATTTGTAAACATTGTCTATTGCAACTTTAAACTCTATTTGTGAAGTAAAAACGCCTCCAATTTTTTGATAATCGAGTTCGAAGCCAACAAACGCCTCTGGTGTCCCAACTATATGCTTAGAGTAAAGTAAAGCTTCTGTGGTTTTTGTTTTCATCCCAGACCCTGAAATTATCGGGGATATAACTAAATCAGAATTTGCATATTCTTCTTTTAAATCCTCAACAAACCCTTTTACAAAAATATTATCCCTTTCGTTTAAATGCCCTAAAGCTGAGTCCATACCAGTTCCGACGATTGTGAGGCTTAGTTCTTTAAAGGAATTATTTTTTAATATTTCATTTACAAACCAGTTAATTCCTTCCACATTAGCGTAAAAAGAGCTTCCTACAAAAAGGGCTTTCAATTTATACCCATCAGGATCTTTAACTGGACTATGTGAGACATCTGTATTTGGTAGTGAACTTGGAATTATCGCGCTCTTGATACTACCTAATTTATTTTTAGCGAACTGCTCGTCTCTGCTAGTCATAAAAAAACTAACATCGGCATATTTAAAGGCTTTATTTTCAATAATTTTTATATAATGTGAAAAAATATAATAGTGTGGAGCATTAAACTTTGCTTTGTCGGCATAATATTTTGACTCAATATTATGAAAAAATACAACAACCTTTGAATTTGGGAATGTACTTTTGAGACCTAGTATTGAACCAGCATAAATTGATGAGTCAATGAAAATTAGGTCTATACTAACACGAAGTTGTTTAGAAGCTTCAAGGATGTAACTATTATAGAATCCTTCTAGCTTTACCATACTCAGGAGCGCGTTAAACTTGAAATTTACCGATGGTATTTTAATTGAAAAATAGCTGCCGCAGTCCATTAATATTTTTTCATTTCGCGAAGTTATTGCTTGACCACCATTAGCTACATTACTATCAAACTTTTTTATGTGTAAAATATTCATCATTACTCACTGAGATAAAGCCAAAAAGAAACCAAAAAAACAAACCCAAATTACCAACCAGGAACCCATAAAAAGTTAATCCTTGTGTGAATATATATACTCCAAAAATATAATTAAACTTGCTCCCCCTATTTAATAACCTATATAAAAGAGATGAGTAGGCCAAAATCCCAAAAAAACCATATGGCAATGCAAAATACCATATTACATTTTCTGAAAACCTTGGTATTACCCCACCTAAGCCAATCAAAAAGTTATTATTAAATAACTCAAAAAAAGAGCCCCACATTAAAAACCTCATTACAAGAGTATATGAGCTTGTATATACCCCAATAAATTCAATTATGCCAGTTGAGTCAAGTAAGGGAGATATCAAAATAGCAATAAAAAAGTTCAATACTAAAGATATCCAAAAAATAATTAGAGTGAATTTAAAGGGCATATAAATCAACAATAATAATAATGCATATACTACTAAAGAGCTGCGCGTACCCGACAAAATTATACAACCAAATGTCAACCCCAAGACTAGTAATTTAAATGATTTAATTTTAGAAAAGAACAAACAGGTGATCATTATTAATATAGACAATGCGCCTAGATTTTGAGCATTCCCAACAGAGCCATAAGCTCTAATTCCACTTTCACCATATAAAACTTGAAAAAAACTCAGTATAAACTGAAAAATTATAGTGAATAATAAAAAGTTAAGTATTGAATAAATCATTGCTTTATCTTGTTTAGCTACTAACATTCCAAATTTATAAAACAAGTAATAAACAAGCAGGTTAACTAGCTGAAAAATAGCATTCTTTTTAGTGTTATAAAAGTATTCTATATTGTGGCTATACATATCTAGCCATTGCTTTGGCAATAGACTCTCAGCTACAGCCCGAACTTCATCATAAGGTCCTAATAGTATATAGACTGAGTAAAACAAAAAAAAGCAAATAAAAAAAACATCTAAAACATCTAAATTAAGAGTAAATCTTACTTTAATCATATATAAAAAAAGCATGCACCACGTTAAATAAATAATGGGGTTAATTGTATCTACAACTATTCCAACTTTTAAATTAGGAAAGCAAATCACCAGAAAACACACTAATAAAACTATGCATTGTATAAATCTGCTTGATCTTTTATCGTTATCATAGTGCATATTCACTACCTTTAAGCTTAATATAAATCAATTTATATAGAATCAAAGCAATACAACCCCCTAATCCTAAATAGGATAAGATAGAAGATAGAATACTGATCCAGTCACCTTCATTAAAAAGGCCTGACAATAAATAAACAATTCCTGACATTATCAATATATAAAAAAACAGAAAACCATTAAGAAAAATAACATCAAATAGCTTTCGATATATAAAAAATAAGAAGAGTGAATTTAAAAATAGGAATGAAAATAAATAACCATAAATTAGCATCAGAGTTGCTTCAAAGATACTTTCAGGCCAAAAAATAAAGAAAAAGGCAGATAAGGATAAAAACTGAAGTAAATTCCAATACAACTCATATTCAGGCTTTTTAATTACTACAAATAAACTGGCTAGTAATGTCCCAGCGCTTAATCTCAATGCCCACGCAATAGCTAAACAAATAAAAGAATACGTATATATTAAAAGTTCACTCGAGTATATATTTTCTATAATTTGTGACGAAACTATAGCAATACCGGAAAAATAAAAAAAAATGCCAGTAGTAGTCATAATATTCGTTAATTTAAAAAAGTTCATAGTTTTATTTTTTTGTAAAAGAGGTATTGTTGTTCTCCTAACGATAGGTAGTACTAGAAAACCAATTTGAACTATCAAATTTTTAAATAACGAGTAAATACCTAGCTTCTCGATCCCCAATATTTTACCGATTAGTACTTCATCTACTTTCGTTGCAAATGAATTCAAGCCTTGTGCTAACAACTGATAAGTAGAAAAACGGAATATTGATTTAAATATAACAACATCTCTTTTCCTCAGGCTAGTAAAAAACTTGAAATCAACTTCTTTTTTAGCAGACATATAATATAGGAAGAATTTTGTGAAACAAAAGATCAGCCAACTGAATACAAAGGAATACAAACCCATATTCAGATAGAAAAAAACAGATAAAAATATAAGTGAAATGGTACGTGATAGGACATCATAAAATGAAATTAGAACTAGCCTCATCTTAACTATCAAAATATATTGATAAAAAGAAACTAAGGTAAGCACAGTAAATCCAGAGAAAAGTAAAACTGAGAATTCAAATAATTCATAGTTAGAATAGAAAACAGATAAAATAAGGCCAATAATTAATGAAACTATAGAAATAACCAATGACATCGCAACAGTGAACACATGAACTACAGAGTTAAAACTTTTTCCTAGGTTACCTCTGGATAAACAAAAAGATGATACACCACTGTCACATAGAGCCTGAACGATTACAATCTGTATCATTAAAATTGCGTACAATCCCAATTCAACTTCAGTCAGGTTCTTATACATTATATTCAATTGAAGAAGTTGTACTAAAGCTAAAACAACTGAAAATCCAAATTGTCCTGCTAGTGACTTAATCAGTTTCATTTAAAACTTTACTCATCCAATCTCTAAAAATAAAGCTTGCCTCGTAACTTAGCCGTTTTTCGAATGAGTACTTTGAAAAGCTTGCTCTTAAGATCTGATCTCCCATTAACTTCTCTAAGCAGACTTTGAACTCCCTTTCATTATTAAGAGGAGCAAGAAACCCGTTCTTATTGTTGTCTATTAGCTCACTTGCACCAGAGAAGTAGTTATAACTTACTATTGGCAATGACGCATTTAAAGCTTCGAGTAAAACAAGAGGAAACCCTTCATACAAAGATGTAGAAACTAATATAGAAGCATTTTTGAAGTAGCCGTTAGTATCATTTACCTCACCTATTAACTCAACAGAACTACTTAAATTATAGAGTTTAACAAGACTCTCGACTTCTGACCTTTGTTCACCTTCACCTACAATTACAAGTTTCCAACCATCATTAATAAATTTTTTATCTATTTCATTCCAAATATTAATTAATGAAATAAAGTTCTTCTGACTCGTTAACCGCCCAACTGCAAGTAACATTTTACTCGATGCTTTATATTGATTGCTTAAAGATATATCAGGTATAAAATTAGGTATACAAGTTATATTTTTTACATCATTTGACTCAAATTCAATCCTGTCTCTTTCAGTTAAAGTCACGACCTTGTAAAGCATTTTGTAAAAAAAATTTCTTATATTTAATTTACTACCAACTTCCTCTTCATATCTTAAATGTTGTATTTCAATCAATTTAGACTGATAGATAGGTAGTAAATAATATCTAAAGACATTATTCCCTATAACGTAGTCGTATTGCTTTAGTATTCGATTTATTCTCGGAAAGTTTCTTATATTCAAATTTATTCTGGATAAGATACTTTTACTTCTAGAATAACCGCCATGAATTACTGATAGCTCACCGAGCTTACTTTTATCAACTACAGTTGAGAATAAACTAAATATTTTCACATCTATTGAGTTGTTCTTGAAAAGGTGATGCAAATTTATCGCAACACGCTCAGCTCCACCAATAAAATTAACATCAGGAACTACTATTAGAATTTTTTTATTAAACATTATTTATTTAATTTACCTTTAAGCCAATTGTAAACTCCGATTCTTCTTAAAAATATCACCAATCTACTTTTATAATTTCTAACATAGTGTTCTCTAAATAACTTTGTGATTTCTGGTGAACTTTTTATTGCAAGCACTGTTAAATTTTTTGATAGATCACTTTCATCCGCAACTTCACCATCAAACCTTCCTGATTTTTCTTTGTGCGCTCCACTTCCATCCATGCCAATATTCATAACAAAAGATTTTTGAGGGTAAATAGTTAATGCGTTATTAATAAAACGGTTGTAGTCAAAACGTATTGCCCACGATTCTGCCTCTCCTTCAACTTGATTAATAAGCATATCAATCATATCAAGGCCTGCTTCACAGAATTTTGACACCTCATTTTTATCATTAATAAATTTTTTGTAGTTTGTAATTTGCCAATCTACTGTATTCCAACGATCCTTCCAGACCCCCCAACCCCAAGATGATATGCGAGGGATAAAAACAGGTTCTTTTAAACCCAATTTCGAAACTAAAGGCAATTGATATCCAGAGACAGAATATACGTTTTTTAAGTCCTTATAATTGACTAGCGTAGTATTCATGTAAGTTAAAAAGAACTTTGATGTTATCAGGTCATCCTCTAATACAATGACTGTTTCATAGTGAGTCAACAAATCAGTTACACCAGTAATTACTGAGCGGCCTAAGCCTAAGTTTTTATCACGCTCAATAATCGTTACTGACTTAAAGCCTTCAAATTTACGAATTACCTCTCTAACTTTCTTTACTGATTCTATATCTTTACTGTTCCTTGGTGCATCACTATAAATGTAAAGCTCACTCTCGGCAGCCCCTATGTTACCTTGGAGTGCTTTAAGTGTCTGTTCTGTGTGATCAGGCCTATTAAAAACAAAAAGTACGATTGGACTCATATAACTACTCATCACCTACCCATCCCAAACAAAACCGTTTTTACAGTTACCAATAAAATTTTTAAGTCTAACAAAACAGAGTGATGTTTAATGTAGTGAATGTCGTACTTATGCTTCCAGACAGCATCCTCAACTGAAGCACCATAAGGGTAGCTAACTTGAGCTAACCCGGTTACCCCTGGTTTAACTGCGTGACGAAAGCGATAGTATGGTATTTCTTGTTCTAAATCTTCTATAAATACTTCACGCTCAGGCCTGGGCCCTACTATTGACATAGAGCCTTGTATGACATTTATAAGTTGAGGAATTTCGTCTATACGAGTTTTTCGTATGAATTTACCAACTTTGGTTACACGGGCATCATTTTTTGAAGCCCATTGGGCACCATTTTTTTCTGCATCGTTACGCATTGAGCGAAACTTATATACTTCAAATTCTTTATTGTACTGTCCTGTGCGCTTTTGCTTAAAAAGCATTGGCCCTGGGCTTTCGATCTTTATTAGTAAAGCTGTAATTATAGAAAAAGGGAATGTTAATACTAACAATACGATGGCACTAAAAATATCTACTAGGCGTTTAGCAATTTGTGTTCGTTTATTTGATAAAATTGAAAATGCTTTCTGATGTAAAAAATAACTGCTGTGCAGCAAGCGTACTTCTGTATATTGAAGCCTTTCATCTAGATAGCTTACTAATGGCTCAACCCACGCACCACATTCAGTAGCGCTGACTAAAAATTTTCGCTGCGCCTTAGTCAAATGCGCACTCTGATAATGACATACTACTTTATTGGTAAAGTCGTTAATAGAATAGTCATTTATAATGATATCAAAAGAATAGTCGTCAATAATACTGCTAATTTCTTCGGCGCACTCAGGAGGGCAAAACACATAGATCACATCTTGCTTAAGTGCTTCAGATTTGGACTTAAAGCTATTTGTGATAAATATGAGCTCTAATTCATCAGGTTTATTAACAGAATAGTGATTTTCACTTCCTGTCATATTTACTTCCAGGCTCATTATTTTACCACCCAATTATATTCATTATTCAATGTACAGATTGCAAAAGTCATATATTTCTCGCTTTATTACCGCATCTTTATGTCCATTTAACTTATTCAAAACGTTCATACGATATCGTCATATGAACGTTTTGCAAACTAAAAATCCATGCTAAATTAAAATCACATGGATTGAAGTCAGTCAAAAAATAACTTTAAAAAAATAAAACATCCCAGGTCTTCATTAAGCCATTGAGACACTTTTATCTACAATACGACAGTCAATTTAGACTATATTATTGTAATACCTTGTTTTGTAGTTTTACTTTAAAAGCGCCCAATAGGCCCTAATTGAAACTAAAAACTATTTATCGCTTTTGTACTCATAGTTATAATAACCATAATACCCATATGCATTACTCGCTTTTTTAACTACGCCGTTAAATACTACGCCTTTTACATCTATGCCATTTTGCTCAAAACGATTACGAGTAAGCTCTATTTCACGCACATGGTTTTGGCCAAAACGTGCAACTAGTAAGGTAGTGCCTGTATGCGCACTTACTATTGCAGGGTCGGTTACTGCAAGTATTGGAGGGGTGTCGATAATTATAATGTCGTAAGCTTCGCTTACTTCTTCAACTAATTTGCTAAAATTGCTATGCATTAATAGCTCTGAAGGGTTTGGCGGTATTTGTCCACGCGTAATAACACTTAAACCTTCAACTTTGGTAGGTTTAGTAACTTGCTCTAAGTTTAAACGGCCTGATAAGTAATCACTTAATCCATCGTCCCATTTTAAACCAAACTGTGTTTGTAAGTAACCTTTACGCATATCGGCATCAATAATCAGTACTTTTTTACCGCTTTGTGCGAGTACAGAGGCTAAATTAACCGATATAAACGATTTACCTACACTTGGGCTTGGGCCAGATATCGCAATAATGTTGTTTTTAGCTTCCATCATCGCAAAGTGCAGGCTTGTACGTAGGCTACGCAGTGCCTCAATTGCTAGGTCAGCTGGGTTATCTAGCGCTAATATGCTTTTAGGCTTGTTCGTTTTATTTTTACGGGCTCGCTCGGCAAAACCACTTAGTTTATCTTGATAATCTGAATGCGGTACACTTGCGTATACCGGTAAGCCAAGCGCTTCAATTTCTGCTGGGTCTTCAACCCCTTTATGCATTGCCTTTTGTATAAGCACAATTGCCACCGCTAACATGCCGCCTAGCATGGTGGCCATTACCACTATTAATGCTTTTTTAGGCTTAACTGGCTTGCTGGTGTTTACCTCAGCGTAGTCAATAATACGTACATTACCTACAGTACCTGCACGAACTATATCAAGCTCTTGTGTTTTACTAAGCAGTAATGTGTAAATTTGATTACTTACCTCAACGTCGCGCTTTAAGCGTAGTAGCTCTTGTTGAGTTTCTGGCAGGTTACCTACCTCACCTACAAGCTCTTGTTTTTGGCTTTCAACCGCTTCTATTTGCTCCAGAATACCTTGGTATGAAGGGTGATCTTTTTTAAACTTTCGGCCAATCTCTAAGCGTTTTAGGTTTAGCTCTTGTAACTTGGTTTCAAGCTTTACAACTTGTTCAAGCACACCTTGTGTTTCTAGCGTTATGTTTATTGATTGGCGTTTTATTTGGTAGTCGTTAAAACGTTGCTCTGCGTATTCAAGCTGTTTTTTAATTTCTGGTAATTGTACTTCTAAAAACTCAAGCGACTTTTGTGCCTCAGCGCTGTTGCGCTCAACATTACGGCGTACATAAATAGCGGCTACCTTATCAAGTACTTTCTCGGCGTAGCTTGGTTTAGTACTTTGTAAGCTTAAGTTAATTATGCCTGAGTCTTTACCTTTTTCGCTTGCGCCAATAGCAGTTTGAAGATCTAAAATAGTATTTAAGCGATCTTTACGGGTAATTGTAAACTCTGTACCAGGGCGTGCATTTAAAGTACGAATGGTTAAGTTAAACTTACCGTTAGTTAGCTCCTCGCCCACTTTACCCGATAATACTTGCTCACCGTCTTCATTTAAAAGTGCAAGGCTATTATTAGCCTTTGCTACCAATGTAAATTCTTGATTTACAGCAGTACGTGGTACATCAAACCTAAATACATTAACGCTCTCACCACCCCATGCGTAGCTACTAGCTCCAAAGTTTGGCTCGGCTAAGTCGCCATCTTCTATTGGGGTAAAAGTACGATAAGCTCGGCTACCTATAAACGGGAATAGCTTAGGCTCTGCTATTATATCAAGCTTTAAAGTGTCTACTGCCTCGCCTATTATACTACGCGACTTTAATAGCTCTATTTCGGTTACTGCAGCTGATGTACTTTCGAACATGCCTGCCATATCGTCAAAACCAGGAACTGATGCGCCGCCGTCTTCAACTTGTATCATGGCTGTTGCTTGGTAAACAGGGGTACTTAATACAGCATAAATAACACCTACAAACATAAACAGCGCAGTTACGGCTACTATAAAATATTTGCGATCGAGCAAAGCGCCCAATAGCGCCATTAAATCAATTTCTTGTGTTGGTTGTGTGTTGTTAGTGCTTTTATTATTAGCGTTACTAGCGCTGTTATTCGGCTGGGTATTCATTAAATTAGCCATTCCTTATAAATACTTTTGCCAAGCGCTACACGCGCTGTCGATTAATGTATAAACGTGTTCAAAAGCCTCTTGGCTTTGGCGGTACGGGTCTGGTATTTCAGCGTTATTAATCCACTTTCCGAGTAAAAACGTTTTACCGCGCGCCTCTGGATAACGAGCATGTACGTCGTTTAAATGGCGTTCTTCCATTACGAGTATTACGCTGTTTTGCGCTACTAAGCTTGATGTAAGCTGCTGGCCTTGGTGGGCGTCCATATTAACGCCATGTGCGAGTGCTATTTGTTTTGCTTTTGCATCTGCTGGTTTTCCTTCAAGTGCTGTTAAACCAGCAGACGATACTTTAATATTTTTACCTTCAAGCTTTTGCTTTAAAACATATTCACCTGTTGGGCTGCGGCAAATGTTGCCTGCGCACACTACTAAAACTGAATCAAACATTTTTAAAAACCCTTAGTTTGATGAAATATCGTCTAGGCTGTCAACCGATGCTACCGACGGTAATAATAAACTTATTACACGGTTCCAACGGGCAAGTGGTGCCGATGTTACGTATACAATATCGCGCGGTTGTAGTTCAAACTGCTCAGCTAGTACCATTGCCGCTATATTTTTAGCGTGTAATTGGTATACGTTTGCAATAACGCCGGTTTGATCTAGGTCACTTTTACGTAGTACAAATACACCGTTAGCGTCTGCTGTATTTTCGTTTAAGCCGCCCGAGTCGCTTAGCGCTTCGGCCAAGTTTAAACCATAACGGTTAAGGGTTACTGAACCTGCTTTTTTAACATCACCTAATACAAATATTTTTTGTGCATCGTTACGGTTTACGTGCACTATGTCGCCATGTTGCAGTAAACGGTTTTGCGAAATGTCACCATGGGCATAAAAGTCATCAAGTTTTATAACTTCTGTTTTGTTGCCACGGGTAAATGTAACTGTGCGCCAATCGGCCGCATCAGTTAAGCCGCCGGCTTGGTTTAGGGCATCAATTAGGGTAAGTGGAATTTCGGTTACTGGGTATACACCAGGCTTGTTAACTTCACCGGTAACGTAGGTTTTTTGGCTTCTAAAGCCAACTACTTTTACGTCTACTTGAGGGTCTTCTATTACTCGGCTTAGGCGTTTTACAAGCTCGTTGCGTACTTGGCTTATTGTTTTACCTGCTGCGGGTATATTTGGTGCATAAGCGTAAGTAATGGTGCCATCTCGTTGTACTCTAAAGCCGTCAAACTCTGCGGTACGTTGTACTGCTGCAGGTATTGTTAGCTCTGGGTGATCCCATACGCCTATTGTTAGTACATCGCCAACACCTAGTTTGTATTCGTAATTACTTACGTTTAAACCATCGGTGCTTGAGATTGGTTTAGCTGCTATACGCGCTTGATTTTGTTTATTTATTAGTTGCGAGTCGATTATTTGAATGTTTACTTTTTCGAGATCTTGTTCGAGGTTTTGTGTTTGCTCGCCTGGGTCTATACCTTCAAAGTGGCTGCCTGGAACTATTGTACAGCCGGTCATGCTTAGTATTGCGAGTATTGATGCGAGTGATTTACAGCTTAACGCCATTGTAGAATCCCAAAATTATTTTAAATATTGCACTTACTCACCAACCTTGGTGAGCACTTTTATTTTAGCCGACTAATTAAAGCATGCGCACTATTGTGAAGCAATAGCCTTTGCTTTGTAAAAGCTTTGTAACTAAGTTTTTAATTAGCACTAAAATTATATCAGTATTTTCATAAGGTATTTATGAATAAATTTAATTGAAAGCCGTTTTTAGTTAAACACTTAACGCATTCATCACCAATTGCACAAAGAGAAGTGAATGAGAAGCCATTTAAACAAGTGCTTTATAGCTGTTTACTCCTCTAAAGCGCGGTGGTCTCTTAACCTTTGTGAATAAACCACGTAAAGCTTTATTGCACAAAGAGAAGCGAATGAGGAGTAAATGAGAAGACATTTAAACAAGTGTTTTATGGCTGTTTACTTCTTTAGAGCGCAGCGCCCTCTTAACCTCTTTGTGAATAACCCTTGTTACGAGCTTTGCTCGTCACGCCAGCAAGCTGTGGTCTACAAATCAACTTAACCACAGTGTTAAACTTTGCCGTTGGGCTTTCACTTAAAAGCGCAGCGTATTCTTAACTTTTTTTGAATAAATTTATTGATAATTGCACAAAGAGAAGCGAACGAGGAGTAAATGAGAAGCCATTTAAACAAGTACTTTATGGCTGTTTACTTCTTTAAAGCGCAGCGCCCTCTTAACCTCTTTGTGAATAACCCTTGTTACGAGCTTTGCTCGTCACGCCAGCAAGCTGTGGTCTACAAATCAACTTAACCACAGTGTTAAACTTTGCCGTTGGGCTTTCACTTAAAAGCGCAGCGTATTCTTAACTTTTTTTGAATAAATTTATTGATAATTGCACAAAGAGAAGCGAACGAGGAGTAAATGAGAAGCCATTTAAACAAGTACTTTATGGCTGTTTACTTCTCTAAAGCGCAGCGCTCTCTTAACCTCTTTGTAAATAAATCACTTAAAATATGATTGCACAAAGAGAAGCGAATGAGGAGTAAATGAGAAGCCATATAAACAAATGCTTTACGGCTGTTTACTTCTCTAAAGCGAAGCGCCCTCTTAACCTCTTTGTGAATAGACCTTATTACGAGCTTTGCTCGTCACGCCAGCAAGCTGTGCGTCTACAAGTGACTTTAACCACGGTGTTTTAAGTACTTTAGGCACGCTTCCGCCCTTAGGTTACAGTTCCTATGTACTGATATATAGCTATTTTTTTACGCTGTTACGCTTTTAGTTATTATTGCTTAATATCTTTATTATCTATACTTACTTCAATTTTTTGATTAAGTAAGTTAATCAGTAAAATACTGCGCAGGTCGCCGTCTGGCTCTTTGTATATTGCATGTATATTACTAAATGAATCGTTATTCACACTTACTACATCACCTGTTTTGGGGATTAGTGATTCAGTGGAGTGTGATCGCTCATTTTTTAGCTGATTTATTATATGTGTAGAAACTAATTGATACTGTGATCCATAGGATACAAAGCCACCAATTCCACGTGTATTTTTTACAGCAGAAAAATTACCGTTTTTTGACTCAAGGCATACAAATAAATAATTAGGGAATAAAGCAGTTTGCTTGACGGTACGCCGACCTTTAACCAATCTTTCAGTAGTTAATTTGGGGTAAAACGCTTCAATCCCTTGATTTTGCAAGTTAGTTTTGGCTCTTTCTTCTTGCTTAGGTTTGCATACGACTAAATACCAACTTTCCATAATAGTCCTTAACACATAACTAAGTTGCAAAAAACACAACGCTAAACTAAATAACGGCGGCATTATAACCACCATAGAGTGCCTATGTAAATAAGCCTTAGTGGTTAATAGGCACTCACATTAGTAAACAATGTTATTGAATTTAAGAGAAATAAAGGCTTTAGCGCTTATAAAGCAATGTTTAGAGCAAGCTAAACAAAAGTTTAGGAAAAGGTAATAAATTTATTAAAAACCTGAATTTATATGATTAAAAAATTAATATTAAAGTAAGAACGCAAAGTGATAAAAAGAATAAAAGTTCGACGTAAATTCGCACCTACAGGTTGGTTCATATTTGCAGGTGAGGTTATTAATTTAGCTCAAGCGCTATAACCTTGAATATTTATGGCTTTGCTTCTACCTTAAAATTCAATGTAACAAATTGATAACAAGGAAGCGCAATGCAAATACTTCACCACGGAGCGGTTAATGGAGTTACCGGTTCGTGCCACGAACTGGTAATTAACGAGCAAACGAGTGTGCTTGTTGATTGCGGGTTATTTCAGGGTGAGGATTCTAAAGCAGATCTTTCAATTGAATTTGATATTACCCATGTAACTGCGCTTATTGTTACCCATTGCCATATTGACCATGTTGGTCGAATTCCTTACTTATTAGTAGCTGGTTTTAAAGGCCCTATTTTTACAAGTATTGCATCGGCCAGTTTGTTACCTTTAGTAATTGAAGATGCTTTAAAAGTGGGTGTAACCCGCGACTCCAAAATTATAGCTGCCTGCTTAAGCTTATTAAATAAACGCATAGTTGCTGTTGATTATAAAACGTGGTTTGAATTACCTTGCAAAGCGCCCGACAAAGCTAAGGCGAGATTTCAGCGTGCGGGGCATATATTAGGTTCTGCCTACGTTGAAATTGATGTTACAAATAATGACAACAACAAACATCGCGTTGTATTTTCAGGAGATTTAGGCGCGCCGTATACCCCGCTACTCCCTTCACCTAAAGCGCCTTATAAAGCCGACACTCTAGTTATTGAATCAACCTACGGCGATAAAAATCACCAAGGCCGTAAAGAGCGCACAAAAACGCTAAAAAACATTATTGAACGCGCCGTAGCCGACAATGGTGTTGTTTTAGTTCCTGCTTTTAGTATTGGCCGCACACAAGAGCTGCTATATGAGCTTGAGCAACTAATATATAGCTCATCTAAAAAGTCTAAGTGGCGAGACATTCACGTAATACTCGACTCCCCTATGGCAGCCAATTTTACTGAGCAATACAAAAACTTTAAACACTTATGGGACAGCGAAGCTAAACGCAAAGTTGCAAACGGTAGGCACCCGCTCGATTTTAAAAACCTAACTACGGTTGATTCACACAAAGAGCACATGGCTATTATCAACTATTTAAGTACGCGGCAAACACCAGCAATAATATTAGCGGCAAGCGGTATGTGTACTGGTGGGCGAATAGTTAATTATCTTGAGCGATTTTTAAATGACAAAACCACTGATGTATTGTTTGTAGGTTACCAAGGTAATAAAACGCTAGGTCACGAAATTCAAAAATATGGCCCACGTAATGGCTATGTTTTTATAAACGATGCTCGCATTACTATAAACGCCAAAGTTCATACAATTAGTGGCTATAGCGCCCATGCAGATCAAAACGGATTAATTAAGTTTGTAACAGGTATGCATAAAAAGCCAAGCCATATAAAAATTGTACATGGCGATGATGATGCAAAAAACGCGTTAGCAGCAAGGTACAAGGAAGTGTTAAGTAGTGGAGTTAAAATAGAGATTGGTAAATTGTAGGCGAGAAGCTTGCTCACGCAATTTAATTCATTCAAATGGAAATTAATTATATGGCTAACACACATAAACGTTTAAAAGGACGCTGCACTTCGGTAAACGCTTATTACTCTATTACAATTTGTTGTGATTTTCGTAAGCCATTATTTGCTAACTTTTTATGTGCACGGTTAATTGCGAGTGAACTCATTAAATTTTCAAAAAACAATTCACTTAATACTATCTGCTACGTAATCATGCCTGATCATATACATTGGATTTTACAGTTAAATAGTAGCCTTGACCTTTCAAACCTAGTTAGGAATTTTAAAAACATTACAACTTATAGACTTAATAAACATAGCGGTACGCGTGGAAGGATATGGCAATTAAATTACTATGACCACAAAATAAGAAATGATGAAGATTTAATAGGCCAAGCTAGGTATATAGTCGCAAACCCCTTACGTGCTGGCTTAGTGGACAACATAAAGAAATACCCATATTGGGATTGTGTTTACTTGTAAAGAGGTTGCTTTAAAGCGCCAGCAAGCAAGGCGCCTACATGATCACTACACCGAGGATGAAAAATTCGCGTAGGCGTGAAACTTGCTCACGCAATTTGATAAATACGTAAAAGCTGCACTTTTAGTGCGCCAGCAAGCAAGGCGCCTACTGCTCACATACACCGAAGGGGAAATCCACGCAGGCGTGAAACTTGCTCACGCAATTTAATAAATACGTAAAGCTGCGCTTTAAGTGCGCCAGCAAGCAAGGCGCCTACATGGTCACATACACCGAGGATAAAAATCCACGTAGGCGTGAAACTTGCTCACGCAATTTGATAAATACGTAAAAGCCGCGCTTTTAGTGCGCCAGCAAGCAAGGCGCCTACATGGTCACATACACCGAGGATGAAAAATCCACGTAGGCGTGAAGCTTGCTCACGCAATTTAATAAATACGTAAAAGCTGCGCTTTTAGTGCGCCAGCAAGCAAGGCGCCTACATGGTCACCTACACCGAGGGCGAAATCCACGTAGGCATGTCATTCCCTACAAAGATCAAACTATTGCAATCTATTCGCTTTAGGAGCCACTTACGTTTGGTAAAACTGTAACATTCGTTTGATTATTAAATTTTTGTTTCCAGTTTAAATCACAAATACCGTCAGTTGGTGAAAAAGCAGTAGGTGCGGTTAAAAGTAATCTACGTATTTCTTGATGATCTGTTTCGTCACAGGCTAACTTAAGTTTATCTAAAAATGGAGACAGCTCACTCCATGGCATTTTAATTTCTTGTGCACTTAGGATTCTTGGATGGTCGGTGCCAATAACGTTGTCTCCTATAAGGAGCTCTTCAAAAAGCTTTTCACCTGGGCGTAAACCTGTGCATTGTATTTCTATATCGCCATTTGGTCGTTTTGCGTGTTTAACTTCAAGCCCTGACAAGTGAACCATTTTAATAGCTAAATCTTTAATTTTAACAGGCTCTCCCATATCGAGTACAAACACGTCACTTCCCACACCCATTGCGCCGGCTTGAATAACTAGCTGAGCTGCTTCTGGAATTGTCATAAAGTAACGGGTTATGTCTTGGTGGGTTAGTGTTATTGGACCACCTGCTTTAATTTGCTTTCTAAACAGGGGTACAACAGAACCTGACGATCCTAAAACATTACCAAATCGAACCATGGTAAAGCGTGTTGTGTCTTGGATTTCAGATAGCCCTTGCAGTACTAATTCAGCCATGCGCTTAGTAGTACCCATTATATTTGTTGGGCGTACTGCTTTATCTGTTGATATAAGAACAAAAGTTTCTACCTTTGTAAATATTGCCGCAGTTGCTAAGTTATAGGTGCCGTAAACGTTATTACGTACGCCTTCTACAACATTGTGTTCAACTAAAGGTACATGCTTATACGCTGCGGCATGGTAAACAGTTTGAACACTAAAAGTAGAAAATGTTGACTCAACTAATTTTTTATTTTGAATAGAGCCCAGTATTGGCAGTATTTCAATATTTAAGTCATTTTTGGCACAAAACTCTGATAACTCTTTTTCAATTGCGTAAAGCGCGAACTCAGAAAGTTCAAATAGCACTAATTTAGTCGGACTATTTTTTACTATTTGCCTACAAAGCTCAGAACCTATAGAGCCGCCGGCACCTGTAACCATTACAACTTTATTGGCTATATTTTCCGACATTAGATCTTGACGAGGCTGCACTGAATCACGGCCTAGCAAGTCATCAATTTCGACATCTTTTACTTCGTCAAGATTAGTTGTTCCTGCAACAATATCTGCCATACCAGGAACAGTCATAACTTGTAATTTAAATTTTTCTATTGCGTTAAGCACTTCTTTTCGACGACTGCGAGATGTACTTGGTAACGCCAATAATATTTTATTTGCACACTTTTGCTTTGCAATTTCAGCAATTTGCGACGGTGCATGCACACAAATACCTTGAATTAACGATAAATGCTTTTTAGGGTCGTCGTCTATAAAGGCGACTGGTGAGTATTCAGGGCCATTTGCTAAGGCAGTTGCTAGTTGGCGGCCAGCAGAACCAGCCCCATAAATAATTACGCCTTCTTTGCGGCGCATAGTTATTTGGCCAACTACAGCTCGCACGGTTAGCCTTGCACCACCAACAAATAAAATACAAAAGCTGGCATAAATAAAAGGAACGGTGCGTGGTACGGGCGCACTAAGAAAAAAAGATAAAATAGTTAAATAAACGGTCGAAAGTACTACACCGGCAATGATGGCCCACATAGCTTGAGTGTTCATATAGCGCAGCACAGCCCTGTAGAGACCAAGCTTTACAAAGCTTAATAAGCTAAGCGGCAATAATGCTGATAATAAAATCCAAGTATGTGTATTTTTTAAAATGGCGGTGCTGTCTAGCCTTAATAAAAAAGCCAGCCAAAAAGCTACAATTATAAATACGCTATCGATGAGGAGAGAAATAATTCTTTTTTGAGGACGAGGTAAATTAACTAAAAATTTTAAAGACACAATACATTTCCCTGAAGCTAGCAGTAAGACTACTATTCTATTGATTACAATTTTACTACAAGATGAACAACTATTGCACTTAATAAATAAAGACTATATCTAAATATTTATATAGTCTTTATGTATTTGGTTATTTTTTGTTAGTAAACGTTATCGTTAGGTATATGTTTTTATTTTAAAGAAGCTAAAACAAGCACTTCGTTGATTATTTGAGCTGTTTTACCTATTTCGCTTTCAGTCAAAGTTGGATGCACTAAAAACATAATTGACGTTTCTCCTAACTGTACGGCATTAGGTAAACGCTTTTTAGGTCTCCATGGGGTATCGTCAAATGCTTTTTCAAGATAAACCTCTGAACAACTACCTTGAAAACACGGTACACCACGTTCCACAATTTCGTTTACTATACGATCTCGATTCCAATCATTAGCCAAATATTCGGGGTTTATAAACATGTAATGTTTATATTGAGCATGTTCGATGTGTTTTGGTACGTTAACTAATCTTACGCAATCAAAGCTATCTGCGGCATTATCGAGCAATGCACCATAAGCTTGACGTTTTGCGGTCCATTTAGCCATACGCTTTAGCTGAATACGCCCTATAGCAGCTTGCATTTCGGTCATACGCCAATTTGTGCCAAAACTTTCATGCAGCCATCTAAAACCTGGTGGGTGCTCTCTATTATAAATAGCATCAAAGCTTTTCCCGTGGTCTTTATAGCTCCACATGGCTGACCATAGCTCTTTTGAGTTAGTTGTTACCATTCCGCCTTCGCCACCAGTAGTCATTATTTTATCTTGGCAGAAACTCCATGCTCCTATGTGACCAATACTTCCAACAGAACGACCTTTATATTTAGCACCATGGGCTTGTGCACAGTCTTCAATTACATAAAATCCATGTTCTTTACTGAGCGCCATTATTTCATCCATTTCAGCTGGCATACCCGCTAAATGAACAACAATAACTGCTTTAGTTTTTGGCGTTAATACTGCTTTTATAGATTCAGCGGTTATAGCTTGGCTATTTAGATCAACATCCGCAAATACAGGGGCCGCACCAGATGTAACAATACTTGAAGCAGATGCTAAAAAAGTACGCGGAGTAGTTATTACTTCATCACCAGCGCCTATATTTAATGCTTTTAAAGCAAGATCAAGTGCTAATGTGCCATTACCTAACGCTATGGCATATTCACTATCAGCCCAGCTTGCAAATTCTTTTTCAAATTCACGGCCTTCAGTGCCGGTCCAATAATTTACTTTGTTAGATAAAATAACACGGCTAACTGCATCGGCTTCTTCTTGTGTAAAGCTAGGCCATGGGGAAAATGGGGTATTTAACATGCAATTCCTATAAAATTTAAAAAAGGCTTAACTATTATCTGAAACTTTAGTGCAAGGAGAGCCATAAGCAATTACACCAGATGGTATATCTTTGACAACTAAACTACCTGCACCAATTAATGTATTGTCGCCAATATTAATAAGTTGTTTTACTTTACTTCCAATACCTACCCAGCTACTTCGTCCGACGCAAACTCCGCCAGCTAATGCTGTACCTGGACAAATATGCGTAAAGTCATCTATTTTGCAATCATGCTCAATTATAGCTGAAGTATTAATTATACATCCACGGCCTATTACTGCAAAAGCGTTAATAACAGCATTAGCAGCTATGACAGACCCTAAATCTATTTGAGCATATTTACTTATAACCGCACTTGGGTGTATTAAGGCTGGAAGTGTATAGCCATTTTTGGCTAACGTTTTTATTTTTACTTCTCGAGTATTATTGTGACCTATAGCAACAGCAACATTTATGTTGGTGATAGGTACATTAAGTAAATCTGAAAATGTACCTATAACAGGCCAATGCTCTATATTTTTTTTATTAGGATAGGCATCGTCATAAAAGCTAACACTAAAACCTAGTTGCTCCGCAATATCAGCTATTATTTTACCGTGGCCGCTAGCCCCTAAAATAGCCAACGTTTTTACAGCTGGCTTAGTCATTGTTAGAGCCTTTAAAAGGCTCAATAGTTACGTGCCCATCAGCACTGATGCCCTCTCTTATAAAAACTTTTTTTACCGTTAACAGTAATATTTTCATATCGAGTAGGAAGCTTTGATTATTTACATACCAAACGTCGAGCTTAAACTTTTCATCCCAGCCAATCGCATTACGCCCGTTAACTTGTGCCCAACCCGTTATACCAGGTCTTACATTGTGGCGTTTAGCTTGTTCTGAGTTATACAGCGGTAAATACTGCACTAGTAGTGGCCTTGGCCCAACTAAGCTCATATCGCCTTTAAGAACATTAAACAAACCAGGTAGCTCGTCTAAACTAGTTGAGCGTAAAAAAGCGCCAAACTTAGTCATTCTTTCGTTATCTGGAAGCAAGTTACCGTGCTTATCTTTGGCATCGAGCATGCTTCTAAACTTCATCATTTTAAATACTTTACCGTGTAAACCAGGGCGGTTTTGCGTAAATAAAATAGGTGAACCTAATTTAGTACGGATTAATATCGCTACAATAACAATAATGGGTAACAACATAGCAAAGGCACTCAGTGCCACTATAAAATCAAATAAACGTTTCATTATAGACCCATTATTTGTAACATTTTTTCGTTCACTTTATGAACATCAAATTTTTCTTCAGCCAAACGACGGCTTACTTTCCCCATAGGTTCAATATACTCAGGATGCTCAATAAACCAGTTCATTTTTTCCACTAGTGAGTTAACATCGAAAGCCGGTACCATATACCCATTCTCTCCCTCAACAACCGTTTCACGACAGCCCGGGACATCAGTAGTTAGAATAGGACGGCCAATAGCCATAGCTTCCTGTGTACTTCTAGGAACCCCTTCACGATAGTAAGAAGGTAAAACAAACACATGAGATTCAGACAACCATTCGGTTACATTAGATACATGACCAGGATACACTATGATTTTTTGCTCTATAAGACTTTCTAATTCCTTACTTTTTAAACTAGAAGGGCTTTCTTTATCAAGATTACCAAGTACCAAAAGCTCTGCAGTAGGATATTTTTTTTTCACTATTTTTATAGCGTCAATTAATTGATAAATACCTTTTTCCGCTAACAATCGTGCAATAAAAACAAACCTGATTGGTTTTGTAATATCAACAGCACTATATGAAAACTCACTAATATCTAAGCCTATACCGCCCAGAACATTAATCTTATGGCTGTAATTGTAAAATAGAACGTATTTACTCAAGTCTTTTGGATCATCGGGATTCAAAAAAATTATTTCATTCGTTGCTCGAAAACTAATACTAAACAAGCAACCCTGAATATACTGTAATATTTTCTTTTTAAATGAAAACCCATTTAAACTTGGGGTATACGTGTACCCTAGACCTTCAAGCATAGCTATTCTTTTAGGTACACCAGCTAAGTAAGCAGCTATTGAGCCATAAATAACAGGTTTCATGAAGTAACTAAGAACAATATCCGGTTTAATTTCTTTTAACGTATTCTTTAGAGTTAACATTGTTTTCAAATCAGCAAAAGGATTTAAACCAGAACGTGATAACTGATAATCAACAGGGCTAACACCAAGAGCAAGTAACTCTTTTTTTTGTTCAAGGTTAAAGTCTATAGCAAAAACAAGTATACTATGACCTTTCCCCAAAAGTTCTTTAATTAATGGCATTCTGAAACCAAAAATAGAAGATGCTACAGTACCAATAATTACGACTTTCAACTTAACCTCTAATAAAAAATAAGAAAGCTTCACTTTCTCTAAATGAACAATATAAATAATTATAAAGCCAAAACTACTGCTTTCTAATTATAATATACTTTCTGGCTAAAAATATATGTTGTGCAAAGCTCATATCGAGCGAATTTTTATGCACTAAAAAAACCGTGTATTAGCATTTAAAATGATGTAATAAATCACGCCCATAAAAAACATTTTGATAATTCGAGCACAAATAGTTTTAAATAAAGAGCCAGGTATAATCTAATCTGCTTCTAAATTGATAGAATAAATAGTCTCAATAATTATACCTTAATTCCTTCCATCCAAACGCTTTCATAATCACTGACCATTTTTTCTAGGCTAAAATTATTAACAATGCGTTCGCGGCAAGCTTTTTTCCTCGCCAGCCATTGTACCGGTAGATTATCTTTCTCGTACCAAGCTTCTGATATCGCCTTTGCTAAAGCTTGAGGATCTCTTGCTGGAACAACCCAGCCGGTATCACCAACTATTCGGGCCGCATCGCCTACATCAGTAGTAATACAAGGAGTGCCGCAAGCCATAGCTTCATTCAAAACATTAGGAAAAGCTTCAGAAATTGACGATAAAACAAACACATCAAAGCCATTCATCACTAATGGAATATCGCTTCTTCGCCCACATAATAAAACGTTATTTTTTATATCATTTTTTAAAATTAATTTATTCAGCTCATGATTTTTTTCGTCTAAGAACGATCCAACCAATATTGATTTAAAGTCTTTCCGTACTTTTTTTAATACACCCAAACCCGCTAAAAAATTACTGTAATCCTTCAAAGGATCATAACGACCAACATGCCCAATTAAAAAGCGGTTTGATAAACTTAATTCTTCTCTAAAATCTATACCTAATTGTTCATTGTAAACATATTGACTAACATCATAACCATTACTGGCAACAATACCTTTTTTAGTACAAAAACCAATAGACTCTTGAACTTCTCTAGACTTTTCGGCGCAATAAATAATTTTATTGGGTACAAAATGTGATAACAAAGCATTGATTTTTGCAACGAAAATAGTAGAACGCTTAGACTCACCTTTGACTAAAGTAGTATGATGAACACCCCAAACGATGTTCTTGAAACCAGACAAACGAGCGAAAAGACCACCAAACAAATCCCCATGAAACATCCAGGTTTGTACAGCATCCGGGTTCAATTTTCTTATTAAACTAAAAATCTTAAAGACAAAAAAAACATTTAATCCACTTCGCTGTATATTTAAACAATAAACATCAACCCCGACCTCTTCCAGTAAAGGTCCATACTTTCCACCATCCATTAATGATATAACAGAATGTTTAAAGGTAGAGTTTTTAGAGGTGGCTAATCGATATAAAACAGCTTCTGCCCCACCATCGTTAAGTCCTGTGATAATGTGTAATACTTTCAATTATAAATACCCTTTCGAAAAACTAGCTAACAAACCAACCGAACCCTTCCTGCCTAAAGTGTAAACTCCAAACTAGGAAAAAATATAAACAGAAAACTAATTGAAAAATACGTTTATATTTTACTTTAAAACGAAGTGAAGCTAACAACACTAGCAATACAACACTTTCAAATATCCTTGCTGTAACAGGTAATAAAAAATAAGTTGAAAGGTACAGAATTAGAAAGAATATAATTTGCGTGTTATATTTTAAAAAGACTTTGCCTTGCATAACAAATAACATGAAAACAAAGCTCCAATAAATAAAGCCTAGACCACTTGCGCTTTGCGAAGCCCCATTACTATATTCTTCACCCTGCCTTGCGCCAATAAACTGCGCTAAGTAAAGTCCCATTGCTCCAACAACAACTCCAACAAGTACGTACAATATACTTCTGATACCGTGTGAAAGCTTTAAGTGCATTAAGAAATTAACACCCAAAATACCTAGCAAAATTATAATGAATGATGAATGTATGAGTGCAGCACAGATATAAAAAAAATACTTTACTTTATTTGAAGCACTAAACCACCCAATTAAAAAGATTGCTACCCCAAAACCTTGTCGTAAATGAATTAAATTGTTTTTTAGCACCAAAGGTAGTAATAAAAATAGCATTACCATATAAAAATACTTTTTATTAGTATTTTTTAATACCAAGTAAAACGTAGAGAATGTAGAAAAAGCAATTATTATTCTCACGATATTTTCAGGAGAAATAAAAAACGAAAGTAATGAGTTAATAACCAACCACAAAGGCTCGTTAACCAATAGCGGCAATACCCCAGATGAAAAGTTTTTTACTAATAAGATTGGTGAGCTTTCTGGGTATAATAAATAGTTTTCTCTATCAACCAACCCATCTATAGGTAATGCAGTTAAAAATATACAAAAAAATAATGCTATAAAAAAACTTAATAGCTTATGTGATTTAGGGTTAATCCTAAAAGAGCGATCATAAAAATTGTATTTTTTGATATTAGTACTCATTTAACAAAGCTTCCCAACTTTGGATTATATTTTTAATTTTATATATCTCTGATGACTTTAAAACATCATCGCCACTAAAAGGAGACTTAAGAGCTTTGTCTAAATAATCCTGTAGGCTATTTATATTTTGATACTCAACCAGGTAGCCGTTCTTACCTTGTTCTATTATTTCGCTTGGACCACTTTTACAATTAAATGCAACGACAGGTGTGCCTAGGGAAATAGATTCAACTAAAGTATTGGGAAAACCTTCGTACAAAGAGGTTAGTAATGTTAACTTAGCATGCAAGTAATAAGGTATTACGCTTTGCTGAAAGCCTTCAAAATCGACTCTTTCACTCAAATTAAAGTCTGATACAAGTTGCTTTAACTTCTGCTCCAAACTTCCTTGACCAACTATTTTAAGCCTTAAACTAGGATGATTTTTTGATACGACAGAAAAAGCTTGAATTGCAAAATGAAATGCTTTTTGATCTTCGAGTCTGCCCACACATAAAATATAATCGCCTTTAGACACTTCGCTTGGTTTTATATTAACAGCTTCATTTTCGACTGTTGTGTTTACAGGGTTATATATAACACTTGTTTTATTTTTTAATTTTGGAAACACTGATAATAAATCAGTTCTCATGCCTTCACACTGATTAACAATATGGTCAGATCTTTTGTAAATTTTCATGAGTAAGAAAGAAAATACAGAAGTACGAAAACTCCTTTTAACACTTTTTGAATTTTCAGAAAGTGAGTTTATATTCCTACTTATAATTTTTACATTAACTCTCATAAAAAGCTTAATAAGTAACAATATAAGGCTAAGCTCATAATTAAAAACAACTATTTTAGTTGGCTTATGTGTTTTTAAATAATTATATATAGGCAAAATAGAACTACGGGCATTTGGTAAATCTAATACAACTAAATTTACTTTTTTGCTTAATCGAGTGCGATAAACAGCATCTTTCAATGTAAGTATTACAAGCGTTACATCCCAACCTGCTTCAGCTAAACCACTTGCGACAGTAACACATACCCCCTCAGCACCACCACCTGCGAGTGAACTGATAAAAAGCGTTATTTTCTTTTCAAAGCATTTTTTTATCAAAGCATTACATCCTTGGATCTTGCTGCCATAAATCACCTAACCACTTATCGTAAGCATATGAGTTAAAGCCTGCATCGCCCGATTCATGAGCAAAAGTCAGCTCACCAAAATATATTTTTCCATCTACATTATAAAAATCAACACGGGCATAGCTAAAATCTTTTGCTAAACTTTTAGCAAGTTCTAGCATAGTCTCAAAGTTTTTTGGCCTTTCGATTTGAGTAATTATTGATGGATATACACTCGTCATAGGAATCCAATTTAGGTTCTCATCAAAAAAAGAACGATGATGTGCTGCATCCCTTTCAAAGTCGATGTGTAAGATAACTTTTGCATCGCCATCTGATTGCTTGAAAACATGAAACTTGTAGTCTCTTAAACTTGACTCTCCAAGGTGAGGTAGCAACCTTTTTTCAACTAATATTGAAGGAGGAATATCGCTATACCATGGCTCATTTTTGAGTTTCCCATAATCAACTTTTAACTGCTTATTTACATCGTCACAAGCGTATTTAATTTGTTCATCACTACAAGACTCTGTTAATAAATAAACGGGCCCAGAGTTATGATTTGCTTTGAGTAATACATCACCATTTTCGTGGATAATATTTTTTAACGTATCATAAGTAATAATTTTACCGGAATAGTAAGTTTCGATTACAATTTCAGATAGCCCTTTTTCAGTAATCCACGTTTTAACGGCAAGCTTATCTGAACATATAGAAAACAGCGGGTTAGAAGGGTTACTCTTTCTGATATGAACTTTCTCATTAAATGTTGTTGGGTTTAAAGCTGTTAAAAAATACCCATTTCTTCTATAAAAACTTAAGTAAAACCAACACCTACGTAATAAATTTGAATTACTATAAAGATTACTTCTGATTTTTCTAATTATACTCATACTAAAAACCTTTAATTAATTTTTATACCATTTTTCATTGCATATAGAGTAAATTTAAAAAGTGAGTATCAATACTTTATTAAAACTGCTATATATTTATAAGCTAATAATTATAATCGTAAAAATGTCTTAAACATTTTAAAATAAACACCTACAGAAAGTATCAATTCTTTTTCACTTCTAACAACCTAACTTATTACATACTTAAGTATAATTTTCACTTCTAAATATGTCGTATTTAATCAAGTTAAAGTTAGTTTTTCTCAAAATCTTCAAAACGAGTTAAATAAGGATGCCTTTTATTAAAACGCATGCTAACTCTGTCTAATATTCTTGAAAATTCATAAATCCAGCGGTTATATTTTAATTTTTTAGCTGGCATAGTTATATATTTCAATTCATCCATTGATTTTTGACAAGACTCATTAGTAAAACTATCAATGCACTCTAAATGACTAGATATTAGGGCTTTTCTTTGCTGAGTATTCATATTGATATAATCTTCAATAATTGTCTCAACCGATATCATTTCTAAATCCAATCCCTTTAGATTGTATTCATATTGGTTAACATCGCTAAAATACCCATATGTTTCAGCTTCTATAACATTTTCAACGCCTACAATACTTGGCAAACCTAATGCTGCAGCTTGGATTATAGCAGTACCACTACCTATGAATAAATTATAATTACTCACTGTTTCATCAAACTTTAGATAGTCTAATGTCCCTTTTAAATAAATAGATTCACTCAATCCAGCCTTATTTATTTCATCAGCTATTTGTGCTTTTAAAGGGCCATCACCATAAATGTCAAATTGAACATTAAACCCTTTCGTTTTTAAATTTTTTAAGACCTTAATCATATAAAAATTATATGTTTTAAAATCAACTAGTCGCCCTATTGCTACGATTTTTATTGGTAAGTTTACTTCACCTGAAACTTTAATATCTTTTTTATCGATAACACCTAGTCTAAAAGTATTTGCATCAGTCAATTTTTTACGCTTATGTTTTATATATAATTGGCGATTGCCTTCCGAGAAAAAAAGTAGCGATCTTTCGGGTAAAAAATCAAATATAAATTTGCGATTAACTTTTTCATGCCAAGCAACATTATCACCGCCCCACAAAAACTTTATGTAATGATAAAAACCAACCGTAACAATTATATTTTTATTTAGCATATTTGATAAGCGATATCCCACTAGTGCATGCATTCCATCGCTTGCATGTATCTGATCGACATTTTCTAAAATGCGCTCTAATGCTCTTTTTTTAACGGGCACGAGTAGAGGTAATCTGCGTGTGAATTTTCCTAAATTTAAAAATATATCATCAGGAAATAGTACGTTTGCATACTTTTTCATTTCGTTTAATAATTCAGGGTTACTTTCGTGTGGTAATGACAAAAGAAGAATGGTTGTATGCAACCCTAACCTGTGACGCTCTTTAGCCATTCGCATAAAAAACGTTTCAATACCACCTACTGGTAAAGCACCATAAATAAATAACATTCAAACCCTTTTCATTAGATAGTTTTTTAAATAAAAATATGTTTCTGCTAATCTTTTAGAAAATAGAACGCAGCTCAAAATTAGTAGGAAAACCCAAATCCACATTAGCGCCGGTTCATTTGCTTTTGTAATGACCATAATGCATGTAGCAGCGACATAACCAATCATCAATACATAAATTTTAACTCTTGGTATGGCCTTCCATATATGGGCGCTAGATTCTGTCTTTACTGTAAAAAAAATAAAAAATGCAAAGATTGAAGCTAATGCAGCTCCAGAAGCCCCATAATGAGGTATTAGTAGATAATTTAGAATTGCATTAACTGCAAATGCTATAAAAGACGCTAACATAGAAAAGTTAGTTCTGCGGGTTATACCAATCCCTACTCCTGTCACCTCGCTTAATAAGTAAAATAAAGGCATAGCTACGCACGCTACTATTAAATATTCTATAGCGGAGTATTCCTGAGGTAAAAATATAGGAATAATGAAAGATAATAAACCAAATAAAGACCAAATCAGCACAACAAATAACACCATATTTTCTATAACACACCCGATTTTACTTTTCTCAGAGCCCTCTTTGACCCAGCGATAAAGAAGGGGGTGCCATATGCTAGAAAAAATAGATGTAACAACCGATACAACTCCAGCAAGAGCTGCTGCCAATGAATAAATACCGAGTTCTTCGAAGCCTGACAAACTTCTAAGGAAGAACCTATCCATTGTACTCACCCCCCAGTAAGCAATGCCCCCAGCGACCAGCGGTAAGCTAAATGTTAGCATTCCCTTTAATAATACGGTGTCAATTCGCTTCGTAAAAGCTGCAATCCAAGATTTTCGGGTTAGCCAAGCAAATATAATTAATGAAAACGATATCGCTAACGTATTCATCAACATAAGCGTATAAAATTCAGCTTTTAAGCCAAAAAGCATTATTAAGCTTATTAATATAAGTAAAAATAACTTAGGAGCAATCTGCGTTATAGAGAATGCTAAACCACGTTCTTGCATACGAATTACGTGTGCTAAGAAGTTAATAAAAAAACTAGCTAACAATCCCACAAATAACAAAACCGTTAACGAATTTGAATTTATCCCGAATAATAATTTAGAAATAGAGTAAGGCTGTAATAAGGCTATCAATGCAACAATAGTAATTAGGACTAAACCGGGAAGAATACTTAATTTTAATAAAGCTTCCTTATCAGTCTTTTCATGATATTCACGAACATAAGCTTGATGCATTGATAAACTAAATAAGGATACAGCTAACCCTAAAACCACTTGCAGCATAGTCAAACGGCCGACATCTTCAACTGTAAAAAACCAAGCGACAAACGGCAGGGTTATAAACCCAAGAAGTGCTGCACCAATTGGGCCTAAAGCAAATTGTAAAATTATTTTAGCTTTCAAGGAAGAAATCCAAAGACGCTTTTATTACCTTGTCTTGATTTTCTGTAGTCATTCCATAATACAGCGGCAAACGTACTAGCCTTGAACTCTCTTGCGTTGTATAAGTATCTTTGCCTGAAAACTCGCCAAACTGTTTTCCTGCAGGGCTTGAGTGTAGCGGGATATAATGAAAAGGTGTCGTAATATCCTGCGTTTTCATATAACTAATAAATTCATTTCGCTCTTCATTTGAGCTCAATTTTATATAAAACATATGCGCGTTATGCGTTAATGAATCCGGAATATGAGGTAGCTGTTCAGCCTTTAGTTTTAGGCTCAGTTTATTATAATAACGTTCCCATATTGATAAACGGAAATTATTTATCGTGTCTGCTGCTTCAAGTTGAGCATATAAATACGCAGCTTGTAACTCGCTTGGTAAAAAGCTCGAGCCTATGTCTTGCCATGTGTATTTATCGACAATACCATGTAGGAATTGGCTACGGTTTGTTCCTTTCTCACGTATAATCTCAGCTCGTTCAACTAGCTTAGGGTCATTAATTAAAATAGCCCCACCTTCACCACCCGATGAGTAGTTTTTAGTTTCATGAAAGCTATAACAACCTATATGACCAAGAGTTCCTAGTGCTTTACCTTTATAGGTAGACATTACGCCTTGTGCTGCATCTTCTACTACCCACAAGTCATGTTTTTCTGCGATAGCAAGTATTGTATCCATTTCACAAGCTACACCTGCGTAATGTACTGGCACTATTGCTTTTGTTTTAGCCGTAATAGCAACTTCAATGAGTGTTTCATCAATATTCATTGTGTCCGGACGAGCGTCAACAAATATAATTTTTGCACCACGTAATACAAACGCATTCGCTGTAGATACAAATGTGTATGAGGGCATTATAACTTCATCACCAGGCTGAATATCAATCAGAATAGCGGCTAGCTCTAACGATGCTGTACATGAGGGAGTTAGTAATGCTTTTATTGTGTTGAAGCTGTCTTCAAACCATTTTTCGCACTTTTTAGAGAAGTAACCATCGCCGCATAACTTGTCTGATGCAATCGCTTGTTCGATATACGCTAATTCTGTGCCTACTTTAGGAGGAATATTAAAAGGGATCATTTTTTAAACCTGTTTATAAAACCAATATGATATATCAGCAATGCTAAAACCATTTTTACTGTATAAATTTGCTGCGGGGGTATTGCTAGTTTGTGTTGCAACTTTTATCTTGCTAACGTTATTTGCTAAACAGTAGGCCTCTATTAGCTTTAGCAGTTCACTACCTATTCCCTGCCCCTGAAAACGACTAGCTACTCCAATAAGCCCTATAACGGCTTCTTTATTTCTAATCCGAATGGTAATAAAACCAGAAATATTACCTTCGCTCTTTAAGACTAAGCAACAGTCATCGAATTTAGATAAAACTGCATTTTCGATCCACGTTTGATAAAAGCAATCTCTTTCACTTGGAGAAAACCACGGCTCTCTAAAACGACTATTCACATATAAATCACTTACTGTACGTTTAAGTTCATCAATATCGCTTTCTAGCGCTAGATAACAATTAAAACTTGGTAGTGAAACTACGTCATTGCTGTCTAGTAAGCTTTTTTGAAATACAACTTCTCCCTCAACAAAGCTAAAGCCGTACTTATTCATTTTATCTAAATCGTGATAGTTATTTGAACTAACTTTAGTTGTTACTAGTGAGTTACTAGGCCAATTTTTATTTTCTATATCATCACTTGTTAGCTCAAGTGAAAATATTGTCTTGTTAAAAAAGTGGCTATCCCACTCCTTCAAAGTAAAATGATTATGCATTACTTTTTACTAAATCCATTAGATATTGACCGTAACTATTTTTAAGCATTGGGGCTGCAAGCGCTTCTACTTCAGATTTAGTTAGCCACTTATTATTGAATGCAATTTCTTCTAGACAAGCTATTTTGTAGCCTTGACGCTTTTCTATTGTTTCTACAAACTGAGCCGCTTCAAGCAAGCTTTCATGCGTACCTGTATCAAGCCAAGCAAAGCCGCGACCAAGTATTTCAACATTTAGCTTATTTTGCTTTAAATAAATTTCATTTAAGCACGTTATCTCTAGCTCACCTCTATGCGAGGGCTTAACTTGTTTGGCTATTTCTACAACAGAATTATCGTAAAAATATAAACCGGTTACCGCTAAATCAGACTTTGGTTTAGCTGGCTTCTCTTCAATGGAAATAGCCTTTTGGTTCTCATCAAATTCAACGACACCAAAACGTTCCGGATCTTTTACTTGATAACCAAATACAGTCGCTCCTTGCCCATTTTTGGCATTCTCGACTGCATGTTTTAACTTAGGTGAAAACCCTTGCCCATAAAAAATATTATCGCCTAGCAATAAACAAACGTCGTCAGAGCCAATAAACTCTTCACCTAAAATAAACGCTTGAGCCAAACCATCTGGGCTTGGTTGTATCGTGTAACTAAGCTCAACGCCAAAGCGTGAACCATCACCTAATAATCGTTTAAATGATTCTTGATCTTCAGGTGTAGTAATAATTAAGATTTCACGTATTCCCGCTAACATCAACACAGAAAGCGGATAGTAAATCATTGGCTTATCATAAATTGGGAGTAACTGCTTGGATACACCCATAGTAATAGGATAAAGGCGTGTACCGGAGCCTCCGGCAAGGATAATTCCTTTCATGCTATTTTCCTTTAGCTGTCATATTTATTTCGCCCAGACGCTCACGCTGATATGAACCATCTTGTACGTTTTGACACCACGTTTGATTATCTAAATACCATTGAACGGTTTTACGTAGGCCTGTTTCAAAGGTTTCGACCGGTGTCCAGTTTAGCTCTGCACTCATTTTTGATGAATCAATAGCATAACGTCTATCGTGACCAGGGCGATCTGCCACGTACGTTATCTGTTCTGAGTACGGGGAGTCCTTAGGCACTAAAGTATCTAGAATACTGCAAATACTTTTAACAACTTCAATGTTTTGCTTTTCGTTATGACCACCAATATTATATGTTTCACCAATTTTACCTTCAGTTACTACCTTATATAAAGCTCGAGCGTGATCTTCTACATATAACCAGTCACGAATTTGGTCACCTTTGCCATAAATAGGCAAATCTTTACCTTCAAGTGCATTTAAAATAACTAATGGGATAAGCTTTTCTGGGAAGTGGTAAGGCCCATAGTTATTTGAGCAGTTAGTAATAATAGTAGGAAAACCATAAGTTCTTAACCAAGCTCTAACCAAGTGATCTGAACTGGCTTTACTTGCAGAATACGGGCTACTTGGTGCGTAGGATGTTTCTTCAGTAAACAACAGAAGCTCTTGACCCAATGTATTATCTTCTTGCTCATCTGGGTGTGGAAGGTCGCCGTAAACTTCATCAGTAGAAATATGATGGAATCTAAAGGCACCTTTTGCTGGTTGTTCAAGTGTATTCCAATACTCACGAGCAGCTTCTAATAAAGTGTAAGTTCCTACAATATTGGTTTGAATGAATTCAGCGGGGCCTGTAATTGAGCGATCAACATGGCTCTCTGCAGCTAAATGCATTACAGCATCTGGCTTGTGCTCGGCAAACACACGGTCTAGGGCTACACGGTCACAAATATCAACTTGCTCAAATGCATAACGCTCATTACTATCAACTGATCTTAGTGACTCTAAATTACCTGCATAAGTCAGCTTATCGAGATTGATAACCAAATCTTGAGTATTATCTATTATATGTCGGATAACAGCAGAGCCAATAAACCCTGCACCACCTGTTATTAGTATTTTCAATTTAATTACCTTTAAAACTTTACTGCTCAAAGCGGATTATTTCAGTCTTCTTTTTTTAGAAAATATAAAGTTAAAACGCTAATTGTTGCCAAAATAAACCCTAGAATTGCCGCAAATATACAGATAAAAGCTCGTTTGGGGCCTGACTTAATTTCAGCGACGATTGCTGGATCTACTGTTTTAAATACGTATTCATCACGAACATTAGCGAACATAATCGTTTTTGCTTGCTCTTCTATAAGCTTGTATAAAATTGAACGTATATCTGCAATTTTTGTTTTATCTAACTGTTTAACTAGAAAGTCTGTACTACGATTGGCTTCTGCTACATCTCGTTTTTTCATAACCGAATTGATGTCGGCAATTAACCAGTCTACCCACTGCTTGGCAACGACAGGGGAAACATGTTCAATTGAAATTGTAATCATCCCTGTATCTTTTAGAGTATTTATAGATACGACTTTGCTGAATGCTCTATATGCTTCTTGCATTGAAGGCTTTGGCTTGAAAGGTGCAGATATTTCACGAACCCACTTTTTTTGTTCTGCGAGATAAACATCTTCATTGTATAAAATATCATTAGTACTACTATTCCATGACTTTACTGCCATTAAATTGGGTAGGATATTATGATTTTGTATAAATTCGCTCGTAAATTGACGTGACTTCAAAACTTCAATTGCTAGCTGTGTTTTATTATCAGAGCCTGCACCCAAATTAATTCCAGCCAAGCTAGCCAAACCACCAAACTGCCCTGATAAGCCACCTAAGCCGCCAGACTCTTTCTGTTCTGCTGCAGTTAATAATGCTTCAGACTTATAAGTATCGGGTAAACTCAATGCATAAAATACAGCTATAAAAGTGAATAATATCGATGTGAAAATAATTATAAATTTACGCTTCCATAGTACTGATAATAACTCCTTTAAATTTATCTCTGCATCAAAGTCTTGCTCTAAATAGTTTAACTCGTTGTGATATTCTTTAATTTTATTACTCATGTAATTCTCTTATCAGCCAGTTTTCTGAGATATATGATTCAATTTTCAACAAAACATTGAATTTAAGTTTTTAGCTACAGATAACTGGGAAGATATGAAACTACAAAACTTAGTAATCTTAACTTATTAAAAATAAATACTCTTACGGAGTAAATAAGTTAACTGAAGTAAACAACACAGTTAACTCAAGTTTCGATTTATATTTCTATCAATATTTTAGTCAAAATAAACGCAACAATGGTTTTACTCATTGCGTTTATTTATTTTCTTTTTATAAGCTACCAATAGCTGCCACTGCTACGCCTAGCTGATAAAGAATCTGCGTTGCAGTGCTCCAAAGCGTTAGCTTGTCCATGTGTCCTGCGTCCATTGGTATTACTATTGTGTCGCCTGGTTCTAACTGATCAGCATTATTTGCTGCAAACCAGCCACCTGTGTTTGGTATTTTCACTGAACCATTGGCTTTAATAATGTAAATTCGATCTTCAGCGGCACGCTCTTTAAGGCCACCACTCAAAGCAAGATAATCATCAACACTCACCCCAGTTTTGTATAGGTGCGATGTTGAGTAATTAACTTCACCAATTACGCTAATTGAATCACGCTTGCTTGGTACATAAAGTGTATCACCATCTTGTAATACTAAGTTTTGTTGGTTATTTACAATTAAAGGTAAATCAATTACTAAACGTCCTACGGCTTCAACACTCGCGAGGTCGTTTAACAGCTTGTTCATTTCTTCATATGAAAGTGTGCTACTGCTTACAGAGTTTTGGAAGCTCTTAGAAGCTATATCACGGCGAAGCTCTGTAGATAAACGTGCTAACTGCTTTTCCTCTTGCTCTTTAATCGACGTACGGGTAAATACAGCTGCTTTTTGCTCTGCAAATTTTGAAAAGCCACCCGCACGTTCTAGCAATTCAGTAAGCGTTTCTCCTCGGCGTATGGTGTAAGTGCCCGGAAATTTAAGCTCGCCTTTTAATTCTACTTTTACATTTTCTTGCCAATTTGGAATTGCAAAAACGTTTATGCTGTCTTTACTTTGTAGCGTAATGTTACTTTGAAGATCGCCCTTCATGGCGCTTTCAAGGTCAAATCGTAAGTGTTCTATTTTAGAACCATCACTCGCTACTATTCGCGTAATTTCAGCTTGTTTTATGTATGCAGACTCCAGCAAGCCACCTGCTGCTGTTATTAAATCACTTACCTCACCACCAATCATTAGTGGATAAATACCTGGGAAAGTAACGTTTCCGCTAATCTCAACTAATTGCATAGCTTGCTGCACTGATGCTTGCTGCTTAAATTTAGCAATAATTGGCGCTAATAAATTATGGCGGCTAAATAACGCGTAATCTTCAGGTTTGAGTTCTTGGTCTTCTTCTTCTTTTGCTTTGCGCTTAGAAATTTCAGCAATAGTGAGTATTTTATTGTCTTCAAGAACAAGTTCTTCGTCTTCTTGATTAACGCCAATGTATTTTTCGAACTCTTTTTGCTCAAACTTATGCCATTGCTCTGCTTTTTGTTGCTGCTCTTGTTGCTCTTGACTAAGGGCCATATTTGCTAGAGCTGATTGCTCTGCTTCTTTTTCTTCAAAACGACTAAATACAACTATCTTGTCATTAGCTTTAAGTTGTAAGTTGTTTTCAGGATTTTTAATAATCGCTTGAGCAACGTCGAACTGATGCGCTTCTATATCACCGTTTACATTTATTTCGCGGATAACGAGGCCGTAGCTTAAATCGGCTTGCGGTAATAGGTCACCGCGTATAGATTTAAGTACATCTGAAATACGCTTACCTTGGTGCCATTGATAATTACCTGGGCGTGCTACTGCACCAATTAAGCTAATTGAATTTTGATATTGCGAGCTAACTGAATTAAAGCGAATGCGGTCGCCATCTTGTGGGATATAGTTAATTTGTGGTTTTGAAAAATCGACCGAGAGTACTTCTTTACGATCGAAATTAAAGCGCTCTACAATTGCGCTTTTAGCGTATGCATTAGGTTTAAGGCCTCCGGCCATCGCTAATAACTGCTTAGCAGACTCGCCTTTTTTAAGTTCAAAAATAGCGGGACGTTTAACTGCACCTTCAACTGTTACTTGAGCGCCAACTGATGGTACAAATACAGCATCACCCGGCTTTAATACGATGTCGTTTCTGCTATCGCCATTAATAAGTAAGTCGTAAAGGTCAAAATTTGCTACAACCTTGCCTGCGCGTTTAACTTGAATATTACGAAGAGAAGCAATATCAGACACGCCACCGCTTACGAATAATGCGTGCGAAACGGTTGTTAATGAAGAAACACTGTAGCTACCAGGCTTGTAAGCCTCTCCTAGCACTAAAATACGCATGCTACGAAGCTGACCAAGCGATACAAACGCTTTTACACCTATTACCTCTTGCTCTACTTTTACTTTGACTAATTCTTTAATTTCAGCAAAGGTCAAACCGGCCACTTCTACAGGGCTTAAATCTGGAATACTAATACGTCCTTCACGATCAACTATGACTTCAAAACTGTCACTTTCTTTACCATAAAAGTTTATTTTTAATTGATCGCCAGGGCCCACAATATATGTATCTGGTACTGCGGCATTTTCGCTTGGCATAAATGTAGTTGGTTCACCTGCAAACAATTCGTAACCGTATGGCTTTAATTCGTCTGTTTTTGGTTTAAAGCGTTCTTCATCTGTAAGCTTTTCTTTTTCGGGTTCTGCGCGTTCACCAATACTATTTTGCTGCTGTGTATTATTTTGATTATTAGATTGGTTTGTACCAGTGATCGTTGCTATATCAACACCGTACTGTTTTGCGAGGGCTTCTTGTTGAGCTTTAGGTAACTTTTTAAATTGCTCAATTTGAGACGCTGTTGGCGTAAAAGCCAAAGTACTAAAACTACAAAGTAGAATAAAAGCACTAATAAATTGTGTAAAAACTTTCACGAGTAGGTATATCCCTAGGTCTACAACCAAAATTGGCCGATATAATACCTTAATTTTAGGCAAATAAAAAAGGGACTTTCGTCCCTTTTGTCACTTTAGTGTAATTAACTTAACTACATTGGTTAAAAACTGTAAACCAACGTGAATGACGTTTCTGTGTCAGTGCTTTCTTTATCGTCAGCAACATCTGAGTTGTTAGTGACATTAAAAGCGACTTTCATTTGTAACGAGCCGTTTATTTTTGCAAGTAATGCAGTTTCAGAACGAGTTTTAGTGTTTGTATCACCGTACTCAACAGCAACTAATTGAGTAAAACGTGCATTCTCAGAAATTTGCCAGTTGTAATCTAACTTACCCAAGGCAATTACTTCGCCTTCAAATTCACCAGCAAGAGAGTTACCGTTCTCATCAACTTCAGTGCTGTCATTTGGGTATTCAAAGTATTTATAACCAGGACCAATTTCAGCACTTAGCCACATAGTTTTTTCGTTTAATAAACGTAAACCGTAACCTGCAGAAATTACTGACTCACTTCTATACGCTCCAAAATAATCTGAAACGTGTGAACCATAAATGAATAAATGAGAATGATCTTCATTTAATTTGTAATTACCTTGTGCAGAAATTGAATACTTTTCGTTAGTGCGCTGCTTGTTTTTGTCACCATTTGCATCTTCAACTTCATCTTCTTTGTAGATGCCGTCTAGCTTGTATTCGTTGTTCCAGTGTTCTAGGTTGTGCTGAACTTTAATACCACCTTTAAGTGTGGTCGTTTCTGTATTACCACTTGTGACAATAGCACCTAGTTCACTGGTAACTTCCCATGTTCTTTGTTCTGCGTCTGCAGCAAATGCGTTTGTTGCAGCAGAAGCCGCAACTAAAACTGATAAAAGCTTTAATTTCATTAAAAAATAACCTTTGTATAAATGTACATCTATTTTATTAAAGCATTACTTGTTAGAGCAAGCTAAACAGCTAAGTAATAATGTAAAAAATTTTCATGCAGCAAATACCGCATGAAAATTTTATGTTTAATAGCTCTTTAGCACTATAACAATTAAAGATAACTTTAATTAAATAACTATTTAAAATTAGTCTTGCTTGTGAAAGTGAACATCCATTTGTGGAAATGGGATAGTAATATCTGCATCATCTAATGCGATTTTAATATTTTCCATTAATGACCAGTAAGTAGGCCAATAATCAGCAGCGTTAACCCAAGGACGAACAATAAAGTTAACACTTGAATCGCCTAACTCATTTACAGATACATTGTAAGCTGGATCTTTAAGTATGCGTGTTTCTGCATCTAATACAGATTTTAATACTTCTTTTGCGTGACGTAAATCAGCATCGTAGCCAACACCAATAACTAAATCGATACGACGAGTAGACTCTCGTGAGAAGTTAGTAATAGCACCAGACATTATTTGAGAGTTTGGTACGATAATTACTTTATTATCTGGAGTACGTAGTTCAGTTGAGAATATTTCGATTTTTTTAACTGTACCCATTTTATTACCTGCTTCAACAAAGTCACCAGACTTAAATGGACGAAGTAAAATAATAAGTACGCCTGATGCGAAGTTAGATAATGAACCTTGTAATGCTAAACCAACAGCTAAACCGGCAGCACCTAAAATAGCAATGAACGAAGTTGTTTCAATGCCAATTTGCGAAAGTGCCATTAAAATAGTTACAGCAAATACAAGTGTGTACACAATACTTGAAACAAATGAACCGACAGCTTTATCTACTTTCTTTTTAGCAAAACCTTTTTCAGTTAAGTTAGAACAAAACTTAGCAACACGACTACCAAGTAAAAAGATAACAAGCGCAACAACAGCTTGTATACCGTAGTGTAAAATTAGGCCTGAGTTATCGTTAAGCCAATTAAGTACTGAATCCATATTTACTCCAAATGTTTTTTATTAAGCGTTTTCGGGCATTATTATACATTAATTTACAATTTATTCTCATGAAATAATGAATTAATACTATTAAATGCAAGTATATTCTATTTTTTAGAGGCATTTATGCGATAAAACATAGCCTACTTTGAAAAAATATTAACGACTAAATACTAATTATATTTGCCTGATTTAAATTATTTTAATTTATTTCACTTTTGGGCTTCACAACAATTATTATTTTATGTATTATGCGCGCCACACCAAACAAGGTGTGTGTAGTGGCGGTTGTAGCTCAGTTGGTAGAGCCCCGGATTGTGATTCCGGTTGTCGCGGGTTCAAGCCCCGTCAATCGCCCCACTTTTTTATCTTAGTAATATCCTATCTTTATATTGAATAATCTCCCTTACTTATCTCTTTTAATATCCCGTACAGCAAACCAAAGCTTTATCACCTGAATTAATTAATATTTTAAACTAAAACAGTTTTTCAGCAACCTTCCCTATTTAAATTAGTTTAGCGCGAAGATTTATTAAACAAGTATCCAGCCTGCAATTAAATTACATTTATTTAACCAATGTGATTGTACTGGCTGTACTTCAATACAAAAAGTGCTAGGTTTCTAGTACTAACATCATTTTATTACAAAACATCAAACTTCTACTGGGATATAAAATTAAGCATGATTAAACAGGTTTTAGGAAATTTACTGTGTAGTTGTTTAGCTGTAATGAGCTTTAACTCATTGGCTCAAAGCAATGATGAATTCAATAAGCTATTGATTGAGCTTCAAAAATTAGTTTCTGAAAAAAAATACACTCAGGCTTATCAAAAAAGTAATAGCGAATACCAGTACCTGGGCGAACCCGTATACGACTTTTTATTAGGGGTCAGTGCACTTAAAACAGGGCATGCGGCGCCAGCTGTATTTGCCTTTGAACGCGTGGTTGAAAATAATCCTAGATGGTATGAAGCTCGCTTGTACTTAGTTCGCGCTTATTTAACAGTTAATAATTTACCTGCTGCCGATACTCAAGCTTTAATACTAATCAACTCACCTGACACACCTAATAATATAAAGTCTTCAGCACAGTCATTGCTAGAAACTGCAACACTTAAGCAACAAGAGGCTGGGCGCTCTTATAAACAAAATATTGAGCTTGCCCTTGGCGTAGATGGCAACGTAAACGCAGGTACTGCAGAAAATACGATTATAATTCCTAATATTGGTGAGTTTTTGTTATCGCCAGAAAGTAAAAGTACGCAGGACAACTATGCACGACTTAATTACAGAGGAAAGTACTCTCACCCTATTGATCAAAAAAGCTTAATCACTTTAAGTATTGATACCGGGTGGTACAAGTTTGAAGAACTCAGTCAATACGATCGTATAAATGCGCACATTAATGCCGCCTATCAATATAAACAAAATGATATAAGTTGGTTTGCACAAGTATCGACAACTCCATTAATGCTTGATGGCGATCTTTATCGTACTGAATCAGCTTTAACGGCCGGAGCTAGTTATAAGCTTAATAAACAAGTTATTTTATTTAGCTCCGCGACTACGGGTGTATTAAACAATAGATTTGATGAAAAGCTCGATAACTCATTTTATGCGATAAATGCAGGTTCTAGCTATGCAGCTCAAAATTGGTTTCAAAGCTTAAGCATTAACGCCAAAAGCGAGGAAGCCGACATTACTGAGGGTGAATATAATAGCCGTAACATTACGAGCTTGTACTACCAAGTGAATACTCAGTTGGCTCAACATTGGCAGTTGTTATCTATTGCTGGATACCAATGGATTAATTATAAAGATGATCACCCTTTATTTTTACAAGAACGTGCCGATAACCTCTTTATGTTCTCAACTTCTGTTCGCTACTTAGTTAATCGCGATTTAGCCATACAGTTGGCTGCCAACTATCAAGATAAATCCAGTAATATTTCTTTATTCGAATATGACCGTTTAGATATCAATTTAAGCGCTTCTTACTCATTTTAATTTAAGGTATTTATGAAACATTTACTCCCTGTAATTACCACTTTACTTTGTGTAAGTTTTTATACACAAGCAAACGACCCTGCTGGTAAAACTATTTTAGCACGAGGCTCTGTACTCGCGGTTGATGGAAGCAATGAACAACAACGACAATTGCAGCGCAGAGATACTGTTTTTGGCGTAGATCGCATTACGACTGGAGAGAAAAGCAAAGCGCAATTTTCGATGTTGGATGGTGGTTTAATTGCTTTAAAAGAAAACTCAGAATTAAATATTGCTAACTACGAATTTAATGACAATACCCAACAAGGCTCTGCTTCTATTGAGTTACTTAAAGGCGGTTTGCGATCTATTTCCGGCGTAATTAAAAAAAATGGCGGCTCTTATAGTGTAAAAACTCCCGTTGGCTCTATTGGTATACGCGGAACGCATTTTGAAGTTCAACTGGTTAAAGGCGATGTATTTTTAGCGGTATGGGATGGCGCAATAGATTTAACGTTAGAAAATAATAACGTGGTTTCTTTGGGTGATAACGAGGCATTTTCGTTTGCACAAATTACAGTCACTGGTGAAGTCTTTAAAACAACACGTGCGGCACGCGTGTTTGATCAAAATATAGTAGCAATTGATCCTAAAGACGACAACGAAGAAGAAACTGAGCAAGCATCGGTAACTGAAGTTGAAGTAAATGCTTTTGAAGCTGATACAGGTGTTATGGATATATATTCTGAACAACAATTTCAAACTGTTAGCAGCGCATCTTTAGTCGATCAAATAGCTCAGCGCCAAGGTGTATTTAACTATGAGGCATCAAGCTTTAATGTAAATTCGAGTGTGGGTGCTGTTACTGACTTTGCTATGACTATGGCAGTTGATTTTGATAATGGCACCGTGCCTGATGGCGAAATTAGTTTTAATGACGCCGGTGGAAATTGGTATGCAGCTTACAGCGGCTTAATAAATTTAAGCGAACTTGAGCTGGCCGTTACATTTGCATCCCATGGTAACAATAAAGCCGAGGGCGATGTTGATGCAATATTTTTGAATGACTTAGACAACATTACTGGCAACTTTAATCTTAACGAAATAAATAATCCTGATGTAAATGCTAGCGGTTCTTTTAAATTAGAACCATAAACACATTGGATACAAAGCTTTTATTATGGAGTATTTAAAATGACAGCAAAAAATATATTTTTGCTTGGTTCTATGGTGCTTTTGTTAAGTGCCTGTGGAGGCTCAGAAGAAAGTCCCACTCAAGAGGCAATACAATCACCTACGGCTGAAGTAATACCGCCAACGGTTACTAGCTATATTAATTTGGCTGGTGTTATAGCGAGTAATCAAACCAAGAGTACAAAAGTTTTAGGTGCTGTCACTTTAAGTAGAGGAGTTGTTGGAGCAAGTTTAGCTAATACTCGCGCTAATATTGTTTTTTCACAAACAAACGACACCGTACAAGGTAATGTTTCTTTTTTACTTGAAGCTTCGGATACTGATGGCATTGCTGAAGTTAATTTAGTACTCCCTAGCGTTAATAAAAGCATATCACTTTGTTCTTCTGATTGTGGTGTTGACTACGAAAAGTCAATTATAGGCCTCAACCCTGCGCTTTATGGCGCAACTCCAGGGGAAATACGCCTTGAAATATGGATAACTGACACTTTAAATAACCAAGCACTTGCTGATGCAATAACTTTTAACTGGCAACCATATCAAATTGAAGGTGTTACAGCACAACGAGACGAAGATAATATTAATCTTTCGTGGCAAGCTAACCCCGAACTTAATCGTTACAACGTTTATATTGCAACTCAAGCTGGAGTCTCATCCACTAATATTAATGAATTAGAGAATGGGCAACAATTTTTAAGTATTCAAGATACTGCATTAAGCATTACCGAGTCACTTACTAATAAAAGTTACCAAGTACTTATTACCGGTGTTGATGGCAGTGGTGAAAGTGGTTTTGCCAATATAATAAACATAGCGCCAGTGGGTGGAGAGCTTGCATTTGCACCAGAGGCAAATGCCGATCAGTTTCAGATAAATGAAGATCAAACTCTGCAAGGTAACGTACTAACAAATGATACGAATCAATACAGTGGCGATTTACGTGTAAATGCAGATGCATTAATTCTACCGCAGCATGGCACTCTTAATATAAATGAAAATGGGGATTTTACTTATATCCCTATTGCAAACTTTAATGGTGAAGATGCCTTTAGCTATCAAGTTGCTAACGAGCTAGGTATGACAGACACCGCAGTTGTAGAGATAACCATTTTAGCTGTTAACGACGCCCCTATTGCGCTTGATAATACTTACAGCATTACAAACAATGGAACCTTAGTTGTCCTATCGCCAGGCTTACTTATAAACGATAGCGATATAGACTTAGATGACTTAACTGTTGATACAACGCCGGTTAGCGAACCAACAAGAGGACAATTAACCCTTTTTGATAATGGTAGCTTTGAATATCAAGGCGAGCAAAATATGCAAGGCCAAGACAGTTTTCAGTACAGAGTTGTTGATGCACAAGGTGCTCAGGCTATTGCAAATGTAACTATTGTAAGTTCAAACACTAACGTAGCCCCTGTAACAAAAAATGATAGCTATAGTTTAAGCGAAGATGAAACACTTGTGGTTACAGCAGCCAATGGTGTGCTTAGTAACGATACTGACCCAAATAATGACAGTTTTTCAGTTGATGAAACGTTTATGGTGGCACCCACACATGGCCAACTATTATTAGCAACTGATGGCAGCTTTAGTTATGTGCCGGATGCTAATTTTAATGGTGTTGATCAATTTCAATACCAAGCTATAGACTCATTAGGTGCAACCTCTACAGCCACAGTAACTTTAGTAATAAATAGCGAACCCGATAACCCTGTTGCACAAAATGATGCCTATCAATTTAGCAAAAATAAACTATTTGAAGTAACAGTACAAAATGGCTTGTTAATTAACGACTTTAATATTGAGGCTGGCGATTTATCTGTTAATACCACGGCAATTAATACAACTCAAAATGGCGAACTAACATTAAATGCTGATGGCTCGTTTACCTATCAGCCAGACTTAGGTTTTATTGGTGTAGATAGCTTTACCTATTCAATTTCAAATGAGCAAGGTTTAACTGCAACAGCTCAAGTAACCTTAAGTGAAAGCGGCGTTAATACTTTTCCAGAAGCCAATGACGATCAATATACGTTAGACGAAGACAGCTTTGCATCTTTATTAGATGTGCTAGCTAACGACACTGATGCAGATGGCGATACAATAAGTATTTCTAATATAGAAAATACTGCCGGTGAAGCGACTATTGTCGCCGGAAAAATACAGTTTACTCCACCAGCAAATTTTTCAGGTGAAATAGTGCTAACTTACACCATTACTGATGGTTATAGCACTGGTAATGAAGGTATAAACGACAGAACAGCAAGTGTGACGATTACCGTTACACCCGTTAATGATGCCCCTACTGCAAATGCTGACTCAGCAACGATGAACGAAGATGCTCCTGCGTTATTAGTTAACGTATTAGCTAACGACTCCGACATTGATGGCAATACTCTTGTGATAACAGCAGCTACTGCAGATAGAGGTTCTGCATCTGTTGTTGATAATAAAATCCAATATACGCCTGCTCCTAATACAAATGGAACAGCAATTATTAACTACACAATAAGTGATGGTAACGGCGGTACTGCAACTACTAACTTAACAATTACTATTATTCCCGTAAACGATGCTCCAATAGCAAACGCAGACTCAGCTACAATAGATGAAGATGCAGCGCCAATACTAATAAACGTATTAGCCAATGACTCAGACGTGGATGGCGACAGCCTTACCATAAGCGCAGCATCAGCTAATATTGGCTCTGTATCAGTGGTTGGCAATCAAATTCATTATACACCGGCAGCCGACGACAACGGCTTAGCAACAGTTACTTATACTGTAAGCGATAACAACGGTGGCACCAGTACAGCAACGTTAACTATCACTATTACACCTGTAAATGATGCTCCAATAGCAAATGCTGACACGGCAACTATGGCGGAAGATGCAGCACCAATACTGATAAACGTATTAGCCAATGACTCTGATGAAGATGGCGATAGCCTTGTCATAAGCGCAGCATCAGCTGATATTGGCTCAGCCTCAGTAGTTGGCAATCAAATTCAATATACCCCAGCTGCGAATACCAATGGACTCGCCACGGTAACTTATAATGTAAGTGATAATAATGGTGGAACCAATACAGCCACAGTCGCTATTACGATAACTGCCGTGAATGATGCACCTGTTGCTAATAACGATACTGCAACTATGGCTGAAGATGCAGCGCCAATACTGATAAACGTAATAGCCAATGATTCAGATGAAGATGGCGACAGCCTTGCCATAAGCGCAGCATCAGCTGATATTGGCTCAGCCTCAGTAGTTGGCAATCAAATTCAATATACCCCAGCTGCGAATAACAATGGACTCGCCACGGTAACTTATACTGTAAGTGATAATAATGGTGGAACCAATACAGCCACAGTCGCTATTACGATAACTGAGGTTAACGATGCACCTGTAGCATCGGTTCAAAGTTTTAGTATTAGTGAAAATGCTACAGATGGCGACATTATTGGGACTGTTAGCGCGTCAGATATTGAAAACCAGACCTTAACTTATAGTTTAACTGGCGGTGACACTGCTTCATTTGAAATTAATAGTAGCTCTGGTGTTTTATCAACCGTAGGTGAAAGCCCATTTGATTTTGAAACAACTAATCAATATATCTTAAATGTCACTATAACTGATGATGGCACACCTAATGAAAGTTCAAACGTTAACATAACCGTTAATATTACTGATGAAGTTGAACTTCTTATTCCAACTGAAGATGTGACATTTGGCCGCCCAATTACAGGAGAGCTTGATCTTTCAAACATTTTTTCTGGTGGTGAGTTTAAAGACAGTATTGAGCTTAATGGCAACCTATATTTTGTTGGTTTTACCAACAATGCTGATAAAGACCTTCTTATTGTCTCTTACTCAAATAATGGTGATATAAATACTGCCTTTAATAACACCGGCACTAAAATACTCGATTTAGATCAAGATGAAGAAGCCACAGCTATTATTTCTGACGGTACAGATCTTTTTATTGCCTATTCGAGTTTTGATGGCACCCATAGTGAAGCTTGTATACTTAAAATGGATCTCGCTGGGACGTTAAGCACTGGTTCGGATGATGACGATGATGATGACGACGGTGAAAGTGGCGCAGGTATTCTGTGTACAACGCTTAATAGTACTACCGTTATTAATGACCTTGAAATTGATGACAATAAAATACTGGCTGTAGGTAAACACTTTGATGGGACTCAAAACGATAGCTTATGGATACATTACAAAAAATCAGATCTAGATTTTGAGAACTCTACTCCAGCTATTGTCGATGTTAGCGGCGCTAATCGAGATGATGAAGGCTTTGCAATTAAGAACTTTGATAAATCCGACTACTTAGTTGTAGGGACTGTTACCAGTGCAGAGGGAACAAAAGACTCCCTAATTCGTTATTTAAAGTCTGATGGCGATAATGACAATAACTTTAATGGTGGCTCAGCACTAATAATTGATATATCAGATAATAATAAAGACGACGAACTTTTTGCTGTAGGCGGAGTTGTTGATTCTGAATTTACTGCCTTCGCAGGTGGTTACATAACTCGTAACAGTGGTGAAAAAGAAGCCGTGGTTTTGGCTATTGATAAAACAGGTACTCTTATAACGAGTTTTGGTGATGCAGGTACTGCTATTTACGATATTGATGGTAACGGTGGAAATGGTAATGGCGGCGCTAAAATTACAGGTATTAAACACGAGTCTAGTAACAATGGCATTAGTTTGTCAGGGACGACTGGCGTATCAGCCTCAGAAAAATTATTTTCAGCACGGATTAATAATCAAGGTACTTTAGATAGTGTCTATGGCACCTCCGGCATTAATATAATTGATGGTATAAGTGGTAAGCAATTTGCCAACAGTTTAGCTATCGACCCTAATGACACTATTTGGGTAGCTGGTGTTAATGATGATTCAAGTACAAAACCGTTTATTGCAGCAATAGATAGTCAAGCCACATTATTTAGTAACTTTGAAACCAATGGTTACTCTACCTTTAATAATTTAGTAGATGCGACTAACGATGAATCAATGCACGTTTTACAACTTAGCAATGGCCCTAATGTTGGTAAGTACATTCTTGCATCAACGGCTAAATCGGACTCAGTTACTAAGTTAGTATTAACGCGTTTTACGAGTGCGGGTGATATCGATACTAGCTTTAGCGAAAGTGGCCATAAAGAAATTGCCATAGATTTGAGTAACTCGCGTGTTGCTTTAACCGAGCAAAGCGACGGCAATTTAGTTATTACAGGCTCTAAAAATAGTGAAAATGGTGAAGCGGGCTTTGTAGCTAAAGTTGATCAGTCTGGTAATTTAGACTCTTCATTTGCTACAGATGGTGTATACACAACTTCTGTCAGTGGCGCAGAATTGGTAAACCTGACAGATATTGCACTTGATAACAGCGGTAACATTATTACTGTTGGGTCAATAGTAACAAGTGGCACTCCTAGCCCAATCGTTATAATGTTGACGCCAGAAGGTACTCTAGAGCCTAACTTTGGCACTGGCGGAAGTATCATAGGCTCAGCTTTTGAGTACTATAACCGCGTACATACCGACAATGCAGATATTTTCATTGGTGGTAAGTCTGTATTAAGTGGCACTTCAAAGCTAATCGCATTGAAGTTGAGCTCAAACGGTACTGAAACCTTTAAATATGTAGGTGAAGAAACTACAGATACCGACAATAAAATAGTGCAGATTTTAACTGACACAACGGGTAAGTTATATTTAATAGCAAACCTTATTGATTCGCCAAATAAAGCCAATGTTATTAGGTTGCTTGTTACGGGTACGCTTGATACTAGCTTTGCCGTAAACGGTGTCGGTGAATATACTTTGGCCTCAACCGGTAACACTGAGCTAAGTGGTGCAGCGCTAGATAGCAGCGATCAACTTATTTTAGCAGGCAAGGCTAACAATAAAGGAATGTTAGCGCGCATTTTAACTGATGGTACTTTAGATAATACGTTTGGAGCCAGTGGTGCCGGATTTTATGAAGCAAGCCAATGTGTCAGTACCCATGTATTTACTTCAATTATCCTGCAAAATGATACCCAAGTTGATGTAAGTAGCACTTGTAATGACACTAACTCTAACAATGTTAGTATTTCTAAATTCAATTTTGAAGCAGATGGAGCTTAGCCTTAAATTATGAAAGTTGAATTTTTTGGTGTTAGAGGCTCGATGCCTTCAGCTGGAAGTAATACACACATTTTTGGGGGAAATACCTCATGTGTGTACATTGAACAAAACAACGGTAAAGATCTTATTTTAGACTCTGGTACCGGTATTGTAGAACTCGGTACACGTTTACTAGAAACACAAAGTCCTATCAATATTTTGCTAACGCACAATCATTGGGATCATATTCAAGGGTTTCCTTTTTTTAAACCTATCTACCAGCCCAACCGCAATATAACCATTGTAGCTGGCAACGTTGATGATAAAAAAAGCCAAGATGCCATATTAAAGCAAATGAGTGGTTCGTACTTTCCTGTGTGTTATCAGGATTTACCTGCCAATATTACGCTTAATACTGATTTATCGTCTCAAAAGCAATTTACACTTAACGGTTTTTTGGTTTCTACTGCTCCACTGAATCACCCTGGTGGCGGTACTGCTTATTGCATTAAAGCAGATGAAAAAAAGATAGCTTACGTTACCGACAATGAGCTAAACCCACCAGACAAGCTAAACACAAGTATTTGCGAATGGAGTAATTTTATTGAAGGCGCTGATTTACTAATTCACGATGCTCAATTTATAGATGCAGACTTGCCTCTTAAGCATGGTTGGGGTCATAGCACCATAGATCAGGTTGCTGAGCTTGCTATAAAAGCGAGTATTAAAAATGTGATTATTATTAGCCACGATCCATCAAGAACCGATGAACAGTTAGTCTCTATAGAAAAGTATTTACACACGCAGTACGCTCAACAGGTAAAAATAGAATGCGGCCGAGAAGGACGAGTTTTTGATTTTTAGTCTATCAAGGAGCGTTGCTCATTAGCTTCTTAAAACCCATTACCTCAAAGCACTTTTTTATTGGCGCTGTTATTACATTATTAATTGCATCAATAGAGTTATTTTCAACTGGGTCGCTTGCAAAGTTAGTTAACCGTGTAGAAGGTATAATATACGACTCTCGGTTATTACTGACGCTTTCAGAGACGCCTAGGCGTATTGATGAAACCGTTGTAATAATTGATATCGATGAAAAGAGCATGCAAGAACAAGGACGCTTTCCTTGGAGTCGCTCAAAATTAGCAGACCTTGTTACAAAGCTTAGTGATGCAGGTGTTATTGTTATTGCATTCGATATATTTTTTTCTGAACAGGAAGAAAACCCTGTTACAAAAATTATGTCTGAAATTCCTGATTTATCAAAAAAGTACACCATCCCCTTTGCTGAAATTACTAAACAAGTCGATGCAGACACAAAACTAGCAAGCGCATTATCTAAAAATGATACTGTTCTTGGTTTTTTACTAATTGATGAACAACTGACTAATCAAAACTTGCCAGCTAAAAACAGTGTTGTATGGGCAAGCGAAGAGCACACTAATTCACAAATAAACCAGTTTCCTGGTGCTATTGTAAATATTCCACAGTTACAAAATGCTGCAACGGGCACCGGCTTTATTAATGCACATAGTGACGAAGATGGCTTTATACGTAAAGCAGCTCTTATAAATCGAGTTGGCGATAAGCTTTATCCTTCTTTAGCACTTGAAGTTGCTCGACTTTATACCCTTGCTGAAAACATAGAAACCCGTTCCAATAGGTTAGATGGTATAACCTTATTCGAAGGTATAAAGTTTCAAGATAAGTGGATTCAAACTGATGAGTATGGGCAAATATTAATTCCTTACAAAGGGCGTGCGCATAGCTTCCCCTATTATTCGGCTACCGATATTTTGACAAAAAAAATTGGTTTAGAGGAATTAGAAGGCACAGTAGCCTTTATTGGTACTTCCGCCGTAGGGCTTGCTGATTTAAGATCAACACCTGTTGGTTTGCAATACCCGGGTGTGGAGGTTCATGCCAATATATTTGAAGGGTTAATGCACCCAGAGCTACTGCCATCTAAACCTAATTGGTCACAGGGAGCAAGCTTACTCATCATTGCATTAACGGGTTGCGTACTGTCGTTTTTTAGCCACGCTAAGAGCGCACGTTCTATTATTGTTTTGTCTCTTACAGTCACAAGTGTCGTTATATTTTTAAACGTTTATTTATGGTCAGTACAAAAAATTAGTTTACCTTTATTAATGCCTCTTTTACTCATCATTATATTAGCGGGTTATTACATCATTGTAGGCTCTATCGCTGAAATGAAACACAGCCGAAAAATAAAATCTATGTTTGACCAATACGTTCCTCCTGAGCGTATAAATCAAATGATACTGCAAGGTAAAAGTTTATCTCAAAAAAGTGAGCGAAAAAATATGACGGTGTTGTTTGCCGACATTCGTAGTTTCACTTCACTATCAGAAAGTATGTCGCCTCATCAGTTAAGTGAATATTTAAACGAATATCTTACAGCTATTACCAAAATCATATTTGATCATCACGGAACTATTGATAAGTACGTAGGCGATATGGTGATGGCTTTTTGGAATGCCCCACTGAAAGATGAAAACCACGCTCGCCATGGTGTTGAAGCCGCAATGTCTATGATCAACGGGTTAACGAAAATAAATCAGTTATTTGCAGAAAACAACCAGCCAGCAATAAAAATAGGTATCGGTTTAAGTACTGGCGACATGAATGTAGGTGATATGGGTTCGGTTTATCGTAAAGCCTATACAGTTCTTGGAGATACTGTTAATTTAGGTGCTAGAGTAGAAAGCTTGACCAAATTTTATGGCGTAGCTATTCTTGTTACAGAAGAGACAATGAAGGAATGCCCTCATATTTCATTTCGTTTAATAGATAAAGTGCAAGTTGTTGGAAAAACAGCTGCTGTACAGTTGTTTGAACCTATAAACTTTACAGATAAGCTCGATGAAGAGCAGTTAAATGAAGTTAAAAAGTCGCAGCAGGCCATGATGCTTTTTTATAATAAAAACTGGCCACAGGCACTTAGCTTATTTAAAGAACTACACAGTACAACCGTATTTAGCCCCAACATTTATGCCATTTTTATTGAACGTATTAAGGGCACTGATTTGCAAACACTAGCTAAGGATTGGAATGGTGCCTTCAAACATACTCAAAAGTAGTAAACATATGCGACAGCACATTAAAGACAAAACAAATCTTCAGCACTTTATCGATATTAGTATTAGGCTAACAACAGAAAAAGACTCGTCTAAATTACTTGATGAAATACTGCAAGTTGTAATGTCGATAGCAAATTCTGATGCTGGCAGTATCTACTCCATTACCCCAAACAAACAACTCAAGTTTGAAACGGTAATAAATAAGTCATTAAATCTTTATTTAGGTGGCACGTTAGGGAGCCCTGTTGATTTCCCTAATATCGATCTTTTTATTGATGGCAAACCAAACGAAACCGCTATTGTTGCCCACTCTGCAAATTCTGGCGAAGTGATTAACATTCCTGACGTGTATGATGCCTTGCCTTTTGATATGAGCGCTGCACGCAAAATGGATGCACGCACGGGTTATCGTTCTGAGTCCATGCTAACAATTCCTTTAAAAGATCATGAAGATGACATTATTGGTGTTATCCAGCTTATAAATGTAAAAGATGCGCAAAATAAAAACATTCCTTTTAGTGAAGAGCTCGTCACTCTAATTCGATCTTTTGCCTCTTTAGGCGCTATTTCGCTAACTAACTCAACACTAATTAAGGGAATGGAAGATCTCTTTTCGACCTTTGCTGAAACAATTGCGATGGCAATAGATGAAAAGTCTCCTCATACCGGTGGCCATTGTAAACGAGTGCCAGCACTCACGTTAATGCTAGCTGATGCCGTTAATGATATAAATAAAGGTCCTTTGGCTTCATTTTCGATGACTGAAGCTGACCGACATGAGCTTGATATAGCTGGCTGGTTACATGACTGTGGGAAAATAGCGACCCCCGATCACATCATGGAAAAGTCGACAAAACTAGAAACTATTTTTGATCGAATAAAATATGTAGATGCTAAATTTGAAATAATTAGCCGAGATTTAAAAATAGCGTATCAGCAAAAGATCATCTGTGCGATGAAGCTGCAAAAACCTATCGAAGTTCAACAATTTGAACGCCTACTTGATACCGAGCTTAAACAGTTGGCATTAGACCGTGCATTATTACAGCGTGTTAATGTAGGGGGCGAGTTTTTAGGTGATGCAGAACTTGAGCACATTGAACGCATTGCAAACAAATACCAACTCGTTATTAATGATATTAATATACCATTGCTCTCAGCTGATGAAGTTGAAAACTTAACAATACGAAGAGGCACGCTAACCGAAGCCGAACGTGAAGTAATGAAGCGTCATATGGATGTAACTAAAAATATTTTAGATGCCCTGCCGTTTCCTAAACACTTAAGCAATGTTACTGAATATGCTTTAGGTCATCATGAAAAACTTGATGGTACTGGTTACCCAAGAGGTTTAACCAAAGAGCAAATGTCGGTGCCTGCAAGGTTAATGGCTATTACGGATATTTTTGAAGCGCTATCTGCAGTAGACAGACCCTACAAAAAAGCAAAACCGGTCAGTGAGTGTTTATTTATTTTAGGGTCAATGGTTGCTAAAAACCATCTTGATGGTGATATTTTTGCTATTTTTATTGAGTCAGAGGTTTATAAAAATTATATCAATGAGTATGCAAATCCAGAGCAGTTAGATGAGATAGATTTTGATAATTTACCCGGTTACACACCTATAAGTTAGCACCTATAAGCCATGCCTTTATTCAAAATGCGCTTATTACAGTCTATAACTATTCAAACAAAAAAATGCCACCATACGGTGGCATTTACACACGGGGTTATTTCTACTTATAGAAATCCTTTTACTTTTTATTTGTTTTTTTATGTTGTTTTATTAACAAAAAATATGGCTCCAAAGGTAGCATTTAGTGCTCTGTGTAGCAACAGTAAAAAATAAAGTTCATATATCTGCCATATTAACGTCATAAAAAAGCGCGAAGTAAATTCGCGCTCATAAACTTAACGGGCGTTATATTTTAATACACACGTACTTTTCTTCTAAGTACTCATCAAGCCCTTGATGACCGCCTTCTCGGCCTAAACCAGATTGCTTAACACCACCAAATGGCGCTACTGGGTTTGATATAACACCTTCATTAACGCCGACCATACCAAATTCAAGCCCTTCACTAACTCGGTAAATTTGCTTAATGTTTTGACTGTAAAAATAGGCTGCTAGGCCAAATGGTACATCGTTAGCAAGCGCAAGCACTTCACTTTCTTCATCAAAAGGAATAACCGTTAATACCGGACCAAATACCTCTTCGTGATAAATATCCATTTCTGTGGTGACATTGTTTACTATTAATGGATTTTGAAAGCTGCCACCTAAGTCACTATTATCGCCAATCAGCGTCGCGCCTTTATCGAGTGCGTCTTGTACTAACTGTTGTACTTTCTCTTTGGCTTTAGGGTAAATAAGCGGACCAATATCAACCCCGTCTTCAAAACCATTTGCCACTTTTAACGCTGCAACCTTAGGCGTGATTTTTGACAGTACTTTGTCGAGAATATTACGCTGTATAAAAATACGGTTTGCAGCAACACATGCCTGCCCACTGTTTCTAAATTTAGCCGCCATTAGCCCTTCAACAGCTTCATCTAAGTCGGCATTATCAAAAATAACAAAAGGTGCATTACCGCCAAGCTCCATCGAGGTGCGTTTAATTGTGTCAGCACATTGCGATAGCAACTGCTTACCAACACCGGTAGAACCGGTAAATGTAAACTTACGCACGACTTCTGAGTCAGTCAGCATTTTACCTACTGTTTTGGCATCTTGAGAAACCAGTACATTAAATGCACCTTTAACAAAACCGGCTTGATCAGCTAAGTAAGCAAGTGCGATAGCACAAAGTGGCGTGTGTTCAGAAGGTTTAAGTATAAAGCTACAGCCCGCAGCGTAAGCTGGCGCTACTTTACGAGTAACCATAGCAATAGGAAAGTTCCACGGCGTTATACCAGCTACAACACCGACAGGCTGCTTAAAGCTAGTTAAACGATGCGAGTCATCTGTTGGCGGAATTACATCTCCGTAACTACGTTTGGCTTCTTCTGCAAACCATTTGATAAAACCTGCACCGTAATCAATCTCACCAAGAGATTCTTTGAGTGGCTTGCCTTGCTCTTTGGTCATTAGCTCTGCAAGTGTTTGCTTGTGTTTTATTACTAGCTCATACCAGCGCATCAAGGTTTCGCTTCGCTCAGTGGCATTTGTCGTTTTTAATTTAACAAAAGCCCCTTGAGCTGCGTTTATTGCGCTATTTACACCCTGCTCGTCAATATCACTTACTTCAACAATACTTTTTTCGGTAGCGGGATCGTTAACGCTAAAGCGCGTATCGGTTTTATAAAATTCGCCGTTAATAAATGAGTCAGAAAAAATAAGATTACTCAAAATAAACCTCCAAAATTACGTTTTCAGGTGTTAGCTTTTAATGCGTGGCATAGAGCCAAGGCTAACATTTTAGGATCTTTGCTCACGTGAGAAGCGCAGCTTCTATATTTATAACCTAGAGTTAAAACATATAACGCCAGCAAGCTTTACGCCTACAAAATAACTTACGAGCTTTGCTTGTCACGCCTACAATTCACAAACAAAAAAGCCGCTGTATCAAACAGCGGCTTTTAATATATACATCGTTAAAAACTAGTGCTCTTCATTAACGATATTGAGATTGTACTTAGGTATTTCAACCACTAGGTCTTCATCTCTTATAATTGCTTGGCAACCAAGGCGTGACTCAGGCTCTAAGCCCCATGCTTTATCTAGCATGTCGTCTTCTAGCTCATCACTTTCTTCAAGTGAGTCAAATCCTTCACGAATCACTAAGTGACACGTAGTACATGCACAAGACTTTTCACAAGCATGCGCAATGCTAATACCATTTTTAAGCGCAGCGTCGAGTACCGTTTGACCTGTAGGAGCTTCAATTGCAGCGCCGTCAGGACATAATTCAGGATGTGGAAGAAAAACAATTTGTGGCATTCTAATCTCTCTTAAATGTTGTCTACTGACTGCCCTGTAAGGGCCTTTTTAATTGATGCATCCATTCTACGCGATGCAAAGTCGCTACTCGCATTATCGACTTTTTCGATAGCTGCTTTAATTTCGCCAGGCTCTTGTGCATTTTCGCGCACTTTTACCAGTTCTGCAATTTCAGCGCGTAAGTTAGCTAGTTGCATATCGTCAAGTAATGCACCATCGGCTTCAAGTGATGCGTTAAGCGCTTCTATTACGCGCAACGCTTCTACTTGTTGCTCTTTAAGCATACGTGCTTGCATGTCGCCTTTAGCGTTGCTCATTGATTCTTTTAGCATGTTAGCTACTTGGTCATCAGATAAACCAAACGAAGGCTTAACCTGAATTTCAGCTTGTACACCTGTTGATTTTTCCATAGCTGAAACACTTAATAGGCCATCAGCATCAACTTTAAAGGTTACACGAATATGCGCAGCGCCTGCCGCCATTGGTGGAATACCTTTTAAGCTAAACTTAGCAAGCGATCGACAATCATCAACAAGCTCACGCTCACCTTGCAGCACATGTAATGACATGGCTGTTTGACCGTCTTTAAACGTTGTAAATTCTTGTGCGCGTGCTACCGGAATCGTCGTATTACGCGGAATGATTTTTTCAACCAAACCGCCCATCGTTTCAAGGCCTAGCGATAACGGTAATACATCAAGCAATAACATGTCAGAATCGGGCTTATTGCCAATTAACACGTCGGCTTGAAGCGCGGCACCTAAGGCTACAACACGATCAGGATCGATTGAAGTTAGCGGCTCTTTATCAAAAAAGCTTTGTACTTGGCTACGTACCAATGGCATACGGGTTGAACCACCTACCATAATAACTTGCAGCACTTCTTCATTTTCAATGCCAGCATCTTTTACAGCACGACGACACGAGCGCAGCGTTTTTTTAATTAGTGGCATAGCCATTTCATCAAACGTTTCGCGCGTTACTTCAACGGTGTATTTTTGATCGTCAAACTCAAGGCCCACGTTTACTTTAGCGTATTGGCTTAATGCTTCTTTACACGCTTTTGCTTTATTGATGAATAAACGTAAAACTGAAGGTGATAATGCTGACACACCTGTTTGCTGCTTAAAGTAATCAACAAGTAGTGAGTCAAAGTCATCGCCGCCAAGGCTTGAGTCGCCGCCCGTTGCCATTACTTCAAACACACCTTGGTGTAATCTAAGTACTGATATATCGAACGTACCACCGCCTAAATCGTAAACAGCAATAATACCTTCTTGACCTGAATCTAAACCATAAGCAACCGCTGCTGCTGTTGGCTCATTTAATAAACGTAGTACGTTAATACCTGCAAGTTCTGCGGCATCTTTAGTACTTTGGCGCTGCGCGTCATCAAAGTACGCTGGTACTGTGATTACAGCCCCTAAAATTTCTTGGTTGCCAAAACTTTGCTCAGCTCGTGCTTTTAATGCAGCTAAAATATGGCTTGATGCTTTAATTGGACTAATTTTACCTGCCGCAGTTTCTATTGCTAGCGCACCATTGTGCTCACAAAATTCATACGGTAGTTGCCCATAACTTTGCTCTATTTCAGCCTGAGTTTTACCTAAAAAACGCTTAACCGAAATAAGTGTGTTAGCAGGGTCTTGCGTTGCTGCTTGTGCAGCTTCTGCGCCAACAGTAATACCGCCTGCTTGATAACGAACAACCGACGGTAACATAGCCGCGCCAAGATCATCAGTTAACGTGCGGGCTTCGCCACTTTGCACTGTTGCAACTAATGAATTAGTTGTACCAAGGTCAATACCAATTGCTAGTTTATGTTCGTGTGGTGCCGCGCTTTGCCCCGGCTCAGCAATTTGCAATAATGCCATAATGCTCTTTAAACTCGTGTTGCTCGCTTTGCAGCAAGTAATTAATCGTCAAATAAACTGTCTTCGATACGCTCTAGTTCTTCACGTAACTTATAAACAAACTTCAGTTTACGAATATTATCTGCGGCAAGTTGATATTGCTGCTCATCATTACTTGCTAATTGCTCAGCAAGTTGTGCACTGTATTGCGCGTTTAATTGCTTAATTTGTTTTTCAAAATTTGCAATGGCGGTATCAGGATCGCTAGCTGATGTTAGCTCTTCAAGTTCTTCGCGAAGTTCCATTTGCTGCATTAAAAACATTGGATCTTGCAAGGTTTGCTGCTCTGCACGAATATCAACGCCTAGCTCGCTCAACATATATTCAGCACGTTTTACTGGGTGCTTTAATGTTTGTAGCGCATCGTTAATTTCGGCGGTGCTTTGCACAGCCATTAACTTATCGCGGCTGCTCGCATTCGCGTGGCGATCGGGATGTACAGTACGCTGTAATTCCAAGTAGTGCTTGTTAACCGTTGCTAAATCAATATTGTAATCAACGGGGACTGCAAATAATTCAAAGTAACGCATAACTTCAACCAATAATATTCAGAAATAACAAAGCCCTACATTAACTGGCAGGGCTTATTTATACTACAAAGATATTTAAAGCTTAAACGGTAAAGCTTTCGCCACAACCACACTCATCTGCTTGATTCGGGTTATTAAATTTAAACCCTTCATTTAAGCCTTCTTTAGTGTAGTCGAGCTCTGTGCCATCGATGTAAACTAAGCTTTTAGCGTCAACAATTAATGTGACACCTTTAGCCGCAAAAGTTTCATCGTCTTCGTTTAAATCGTCAACAAACTCAAGTACATAAGCAAGACCTGAACAGCCCGTCGTTTTAATGCCAACGCGCAGGCCTAAACCTTTACCGCGGTTTGCTAAAAATGATTGTACGCGGTTTGCTGCCGCATCTGTCAATGTCACTGCCATGAGTTTCTCTTCTTACTTCGCTTGTTTGCTTTTGTAGTCTGCAATTGCTGCTTGAATTGCGTCTTCGGCTAAAATTGAACAGTGAATTTTCACTGGTGGCAACTCAAGCTCTGCACTGATATCAGTGTTTTTAATTGTCGCTGCTTCGTCTAGCGTTTTGCCTTTAACCCACTCTGTTACAAGTGAAGATGAAGCAATTGCGCTACCACAACCGTAGGTTTTGAATTTTGCATCTTCAATAACGCCAGTGGCAGATACTTTAATTTGCAGTTTCATTACGTCACCACATGCTGGTGCGCCTACCATACCCGTTGCCACTGACGGATCGTTCTTATCTAGAGTACCTACGTTACGTGGGTTTTCTACGTGGTCGATTACTTTATCACTATAAGCCATTATTCTATCCTCATTACCTGCTAGGGTATGTGCTCACACTATTAGTGGTGAGCCCATTCAACTGAATCTAAATCAATACCTTCTTGATGCATCTCCCAAAGTGGAGACATCTCACGTAGGCGACCGATAGAGTTTTTCATTAATTCGACGGTGTAATCAATCTCTTCTTCGGTAGTAAAGCGACCAATACTAAAACGAATTGAGCTATGTGCTAATTCGTCGTTACGGCCAAGTGCACGTAATACATAAGAAGGCTCTAAGCTTGCAGATGTACAGGCTGAACCTGACGATACTGCAATGTCTTTTACTGCCATAAGTAACGACTCACCTTCAACAAAGTTAAAGCTGATGTTTACAATACCCGGTACTGATTGGTCTTGTGTGCCGTTAAAGTATACTTCGTCCATATCAGCCATAATGCCGTCGATTAAGCGATTACGTAAGGCGCTGATGTGTGCGTGATCTTTTTCGAAATCTTGCTTAGCAATTTTAAACGCAGTACCCATACCCACTAATTGGTGAGTTGCTAGTGTACCAGAGCGCATACCGCGTTCATGTCCGCCACCGTGCATTTGCGCTTCAAGGCGAGCACGTGGTTTACGACGAACGTAAAGTGCACCAACACCTTTAGGGCCATACACTTTATGTGCAGAGAACGACATAAAATCAACTTTAAGCTGTTGCACGTCGATTAATACTTTGCCCGCGCTTTGCGCTGCATCTACGTGGAACATAATTTTACGTTCGCGACACATTTCGCCAATAGTCGCGATATCTTGAATTACACCTAGCTCGTTATTAACGTGCATGATGCTTACAAGTACTGTGTCGTCACGCATTGTGTCGGCAAGTTTTTGTAAATCAAGTAGGCCGTTTTCTTCAACGTCCATGTAAGTTACTTCAAAACCTTGGCGCTCAAGCTCACGACATGTGTCGATTACAGCTTTATGCTCAGTTTTAGCGGTAATAACGTGCTTACCTTTTTTCTTGTAAAACTGTGCTGCACCTTTAATAGCAAGGTTATTTGATTCTGTTGCACCGGATGTGAAAACAATTTCACGTGGGTCTGCATTAATTAAATCAGCAATATCTGTACGCGCTTGGTCAACAGCTTCTTCTGCTTGCCAACCAAAACGGTGTGAGCGTGACGCAGGATTACCAAACTTACCGTCCATTGTCAGGCACTGCATCATTTCTTTAGCAACACGTTCATCAACAGGCGTGGTCGCTGCGTAATCTAAATAAATCGGTAACTTCATTTCTCTCTCCGCTGCAGGTCAACCTTAAAGTTGACAGCTTACTTGAATGTTTTCCAACTGCTTAATTGCATTATTGATACTGTTATCTTGGCGCGATGCTATTTCTTTCACATCTGATTTTTCCACCAATTCAGCAAGGGTAATATTATTCAAAAATTCTTCTATGCGTGCGCTTAAGTCTGACCACAAATTATGTGTTAAACAACGCATACCACTCTGACAGCCGGTATCGGCACCTTGGCAACGTGTTGCATCGACCGATTCGTCTACGGCGCTAATAATATCGCCAACAGAGATAACGCCCGCTTCACGCCCTAGTAAATAACCACCACCAGGTCCACGAACAGAACTTACTAGGCCATTTTTACGTAAACGAGCAAATAATTGTTCAAGGTAAGACAAAGAAATTTCTTGTCTTTGTGAAATATCAGCAAGGGCTACAGGACCTACACCTGTGTGTAGTGCAACATCCAGCATAGCTGTAACGGCATATCTGCCTTTTGATGTTAACTTCATAACGCCCCCTGCACAAAAGAGTGCAAATTTTAATTACCAGAGTAAATTAGTCAAGTATTATCACTTGATAAAAATTTGATTTATAAACTCTTACTTTTTAAATTGTAGAGTTAACAAACTTTCAATACTTGACCTCTTTGGTCAAGTATTACAGCCATTGTAATTACCTGAGTATTTTAGTCAAGTATTAGCTAGTTATTTACCCATTGGTTTTTATAACTAATAGCTATACCTAAGTTACTTAGGGATAGACTTATTAATTGAAGTGAGAATACCGCGTAAAATATTCATTTCGGCATCTTCAGGGTGAGCTCGATTAAATAAACGACGTAATTTAGTCATAACTAAACCAGGGTGCTGTTTGATAATAAAGCCGGTTTTGAAAAGCGTCTCTTCAAGGTGCTCATAGAACAGCTCTGTTTGTTTTGAGCTTGGGTAAACGGCATCGTCTTCTTCAACCTTTTTAGGTTGTTGATTTAAAAACGCCATACGTGTTTCGTAACTAAGTGTTTGTACGGCCATAGCTAAATTAAGCGAGCTGTACTCTGGATTAGCAGGAATACATACATGGTAATTACAAAGCTGTAATTCTTCATTAGTTAAGCCGCTGTTTTCACGACCAAATACTAGCGCTACAGGACCATTTACGGCTTCAGCAACGAGTTTTTCACCACATTCACGTGGTTCAACCATTGGCCACGAAAGCGTACGAGAACGCGCACTTGTGCCAATTGTTAATGTACAGTCAGCGATAGCTTCTTCAACAGTACCTACAATAACTGCATTGCCTAAAACATCAGTTGCGCCTGCAGCTAAAGCACTTGCTTGGCTGTCTATTTCACAAGCAGGATCAACTAAATAAAGCTTTGATAAACCCATGGTTTTCATGGCGCGAGCCGCCGAACCAATATTGCCCGAATGTGACGTGTTAACTAAAACAATGCGAATATCATCTAAGATCATTACTGTGCTACTTTGCTATGCCAAAAAATTGCGCAAATTCTAACATGAAAATGTAATAAGATCCTAGATTCAAAAGGCTAGATCCTAAGATCCAAGCCAATATAACGATTCTTACATGGGTAAATTCTAGGGATATACCACCAATTTGTTTTGATGTTTAAACCATTGCCGCCTTTACATAAACATCAAAACGGTTCTTTTTGGTTTTAATTTGCATACTTGGGGTTTTTTCGTTTAAGAATGGCGCATAATCGGGGCGTTTTACAACGACACGCTTACTGGCAAGTGGATAGGCAAAATCAAGTAGGTCGTCTGCGTCGTTGTCTGCACCAACTAGCTCTTGAAATACGCGCATTTCTTTTTTAACTAATGCTGATTTTTCGCGATGCGGAAACATAGGATCTAAATAAACAACATCGGGCATGCTTTCGCACTGAGAGAGCAAGGTATGGCTTGAGCCAAATATTAGGCTCATGTTTTCTTTCATCCACACACCAATTTCAATATCGCTATAGGCTCGCTTTAACCCATCGTATAAAAGGGCTGCAACAACCGGATGACGTTCATGTAATATGACTTTGCACCCTAGCGAGGCAAGTACAAAGCCGTCTCGCCCAAGGCCTGCGGTAGCATCAAGCACAACAGGCGTTGCACCTTTATTTAAGCCAACTGCTTTGGCAATTGCTTGCCCTTTACCACCGCCAAACTTACGCCTATGGGCAGCAGCACCGGTTACAAAATCAACATTAATTGCACCTAGTTTAGGCTCGTCGGTTTTAAATAGGCTTAACCCTTTATCGTCATAATGTAAGCTAAAGCCACTGCAATTTTGCGCCCATTGGGCTAAACCAAAGCGTGTTTCTAATTCATTTAAATAAGGACGTAACTCTTTAAAAGCACACTGAATAACCACAATAAACTCCGACGATAAAATACGCCTGTAGTATATCAACCGCTTTACTTTAAAGCACTAAAATAGCTCTATATCACTGTGATGATTCGTATTGACCTTTGCAGCTTCCGCTTTAGTGCGTAAATTAGATATAAGTTCATTGCGGCTTTCGGCAACTTGTTTTAGCTGATATTTGATAAAGGCTAAATCGCTATTAGCCGATACAAATAACTGCATTGTTTGATCTAATTGAGATATATATAAGGTGAGATCGGCAGGATTTGCTTGTGTTTGTTGTAGCTTAATAGCGCAGTCCAGCTCATGTAGCTGCTCTATAAACACTTTAGTACTTTTGTTTTGCTCTATATTTTGTGTAGTTAACTGCTTAACAATATCTTGAAGGGCTGTACTTATTTGAGCTGCCTGCTCATAACTGCTTTCGCTTCTTTCCATGGTAATAACCTTCTCGTTAGTTACTTCTAATATATGCGGGAACAGATCTTTATAGCGCCCGTACAAAGCATCGTTATCAACGGGCATATTTTTTATTAAAAGGGATACTTTGGGGTAATTAATTATAGTACTACTACCAATATCAACAAATCGTTGAGCTTGTCTGTGTTGCTCCAGCAGCTCTTGCTCTAACGGGCAAACACCGCTTTGCTGGCTGTAAAAAACACCTGTTCCTTGATACCAAAACACAACCACAACATCTAAATTTAAAGGAGCAAAAAAGGTAAAAAAGTGTTCACTCAACGATTGAAAGTTATTAGCATGATAACTTTGTCCAACGTAGCGCATTATACGGCCCATATCGCCCGACTCTGTCATCGCTATTTCCGCTGTTTTATTCGCTTTTGCTATATCCAGTTTTAGTTTTGTGCATTTTTGCCTATATTCGTAAAGTACCTTTATCCGCGCTATTAACTCTTCTGCATTAAAAGGTTTTGTAATGTAATCAGATGCGCCAACGCTATAACCTTTTACACGATCGCTTAGCTCTATTTTAGATGAGAGAAACATAACGGGAATATCTTGAGTGCTTTCACTGTGCTTTATCGTTTTACATACGTCATAGCCTGACATACCTGGCATTTCAATATCGAGTAAAATAATATCAGGGTTATATTTATTGGTTAGCCTTAATCCTTCATCGCCATCTTTTGCATGAATTATTTTACAAAACCCTGCTAAAGACTCTTCAATTATATGATGAACATATTTGTCGTCATCAATTGCTAATACCAACTTTGCCATGCCTTAATCCATTTTAATAGGTGTGCTAAAAGCATAGTACGACAGGATGAAATTACTAAAAATTATTAGATAATAATTTACAAACAATAAAAAAGCGCCATTTAGGCGCTTTAATTTGGTTTGTGCTAAATATTAGCTTTTTAAGCTGCAATACCGCTGTGGCGTAATAACGCGTCAACGTTAGGCTCACGACCACGGAACTTTTTAAATAATTCCATTGGCTCTTCACTGCCGCCTTTTTCTAAAATATTTTGCATGAAGGCTTGACCAGTTTGCGGGTTAAAAATACCTTCTTCTTCAAATTTAGAATAAGCATCAGCAGAGAGAACTTCAGCCCATTTATATGAGTAATAACCAGCGCTGTAACCGCCTGCAAAAATGTGGCTAAAGCCATGCTGAAAACGGTTAAATTCAGGTGGATTAACGACTGAGGTACGGCTGCGCACGTCGTTTAGTACGGCTTGAATTTGACACTCTTCACCCGCTTTATAATCATTGTGGATTTTAAAGTCGAATAACGAGAACTCAATTTGACGTAGCATTTGCATGCCTGAGTTATAGTTTTTAGCCGCTAGTAGCTTATCAAGTAGCTCTTTAGGTAACGGCTCGCCCGTTTCATAATGGCCTGAAATAAAGCTCAATGCTTCTTCTTCATAACACCAGTTTTCTAAAAACTGACTAGGAAGCTCTACCGCATCCCACGCTACACCATTAATACCCGCAACAGGAGCAGCATCAACTTGTGTAAGCATATGGTGAATACCATGACCAAACTCGTGGAATAAGGTTGTCACCTCGTCATGAGTAAACAATGCAGGTTTATCGCCAACCGCTTTATTAAAGTTACACACTAAATAAGCCACTGGAGTTTGTAGTTCGCCGTTAGCACGTACTTTACGACCCATACAGTCGTCCATCCAGGCCCCGCCGCGTTTACGGTCGCGTGCATATAAATCGAGATAAAAACGTCCGCGTAGAGTATTGCTACTATCTACAATTTCAAAAAAACGTACATCTTTGTGATAAGTATCAAAGTCAGTAACTTCTTTTACGCTAATACCAAATAAGCGGTTAACGGTTTCGAATAAGCCACTTAATACTTTATTTGCTGGGAAGTAAGGACGCAGTACTTCATCTGAAATAGCGTACTTTTCTTGCTTAAGTTTTTCGCTGTAGTAACCAAAATCCCATGCCTGTAATTCAGAAATACCATGTTTTTTCTCAGCATAGGCTTTTAACTCTGCCACTTCTTGTTCTGCTTGTGGTTTTGATTTAGCCGCTAGGTCTTCTAAAAACGAGAATACTTGCGCCGGTGTTTCGGCCATTTTAGTTGCCAGTGACTTTTCAGCGTAGCTGTTGAATCCTAGTAACTGTGCAAGTTCATGGCGAAGCGCAAGCTCCTCACTCATAATCTCAGAGTTATCAAATTCTCCGGCATTAGGGCCTTGATCTGATGCGCGCGTAGAAAACGCGGTGTAAGTTTCTCTGCGGAGTTCGCGGTTATCTGCATAGGTCATAATTGGTAAATACGACGGAAAATCAAGGGTAAATACCCAACCGTCTAACTCTTTACTTTTTGCAGTATCAGCTGCAAGCGCTAAAGCAGATTCTGGCAAGCCAGCTAAGTCGCTTTCATCAGTAATATGCTTGTGCCAAGCAAGTGTGGCATCCATTACGTTGTTGCCAAATTTTGAGGCAAGTTCTGATAAACGCGCGCTAATTTCGCCGTAGCGTTTTTGCTGCTTCGGCGCTAATGCAATACCCGATAATTTAAAGTCACGAAGCGCATTAGTAATTGTTTTTTGCTGTGCTGTAGTCAGCGTTTTAAATTCGTCGCTGTTATAAAGCGTATTATACGCGTTGTATAAACCTTGATGCTGACCTACAAATGTTGAATATTCAGATATTAACGGTAAGCACTGCTCGTAAGCTTCACGTAATTCGTCGTTATTCATTACTGAATTTAAATGCGATACAGGGGAGAACATGCGCGATAATTTGTCGTCCGCTTCTTCAAGGGGTAATACTAAGTCATCCCACGTGTACGAGCCTTTCGCTAGCACGTCATCAATGGCTTTACGACAAAGCTCAATACCGTCTTTTAGTGCTGGCACTACGTACTCAGGCTTTATTTTTGAAAATGGTGGTAAGCCTTCAAGGCCAATTAGTGGGTTGCTCATAAATACTCTCTTTGCGTTAATGCATTACGTTTTAAATTGGGTCTAAAAGTAAAAAAACAACTCAGCCGCTTTTAAGTTGTTTAATTTTAATAAGGTTGCTCTAAAGCAAAACACAAATAACCCATTAATGAGTCGGCCACTTTATAACGTTCTAGCACCGTATCAACTAGGTTATTACTGCATATTTGCTTTTGAGTAAGTGGGCTAATGGCTATAAAGTCTTTTCGTTTGAGCTCGTCTATTAAGGAATGATCTTTTTCAAAACCTCTTGGTGGGCGTTTTAGCGACTCTCCTGACATTTCAAATATAGATTTAAATTGCTCATCATAAATTGCTTTTTTATAGCTATTTGGGTTTTCATCTATGCAGGTTCTAATTGCGTTAAGCGCCTTTGATTCTGGTCGCCAAATACCAGCACCTACAAAACATTCGTCATTTGCTAAGTGAAAATAAAAACCAGGGACGTGTACGTCTTTTCCCATAAAATGGCGAAATTGAATCCCTACATTAATTTTATATGGGGTTTTATCTTTACTAAAACGCGCGTCTTTATGGATTCTCATTAAACTACCGCCGACTTTTTTATCTGATGCGACAAAATGGCTAGAAACCTCAGCAAGTGGTGCTTGCATTTGCCTAATGAAATCTAAAGCGGGCTCTCTTACGTATTCCTCATACTGTGATTTATGGTCGTTAAACCAGTCTCTATTATTGTTTTGATCAAGCAGAGCAAGAAATTCGAATGTTTTTTTACTAAACATAGGTCACCTAAACACTCTTTATTTTTAAAACTTAATGTTATGCTAATGCGCATAAAACTCAACGCCTAAGGACATAAAATGACACAACACTTTGATTATATTGCAATCGGTGGTGGCAGTGGTGGTATTGCCTCTGCAAATAGAGCGGCAATGCGTGGCGCTAAAGTAGCACTTATAGAAGCAAAACACATGGGCGGCACGTGTGTAAACGTGGGCTGCGTACCTAAAAAAGTAATGTGGCACGGTGCTCAGGTTGCTGAAGCAATTAATTTATATGCCCCAGATTACGGCTTTAATGTTGAAGTTAAAGGCTTTGATTGGAGCAAGTTAGTAGAAAGCCGTGAAGCCTACATAGGTCGAATTCATAAAGGTTATGACAGTGGCCTTGCTAGCAATGGCGTTACTGTAATTAAAGGCTTTGCTAAATTTGTAGATAATAAAACAGTTGAAGTAAACGGCGAGCACTACACAGCCGATCATATATTAATTGCAGTAGGTGGACGCCCAAGCATTCCGCATATTGAAGGTGCTGAACACGGTATCGATTCAAATGGCTTTTTTGAATTAAAAGAGCAACCTAAACGCGTCGCAGTAATAGGCGCAGGCTACATAGCCGTTGAGCTTGCTGGTGTATTACATGGTTTAGGTACTGAAACACACTTATTTGTTCGTAAGCATTCTCCACTTCGTAACTTTGACCCATACATAGTTGAAACACTTGTTGATGTTATGGCTGCTGAAGGCCCTACTCTTCATACAGAATCTGTACCTCATAAATTAGTTAAAGAAGATGATGGCTCTGTAACGCTACATTTAGATAATGGCAAAACTCATAACGTTGACCAAGTAATTTGGGCCATTGGCCGCCAGCCAACAACAGATGCAATTAATGTAGCTGCTGCCGGCGTAGAAGTTAACAGCGATGGTTTTGTTAAAGTTGATGAGTTTCAAAATACCACAGCTAAAAATGTATACGCGGTTGGCGATATTATCGAAAACGGTATTGAACTTACGCCTGTAGCAGTTAAAGCAGGGCGTACTTTATCAGAGCGTTTATTTAATAAAGAACTACCTGATGATTTAAAAATGGATTACAGCCTAGTTCCTACTGTTGTATTTAGTCACCCACCGATTGGTACTATTGGCCTTACTGAACAAGAAGCTATTTCTCAATATGGCGAAGAAAACGTTAAGATTTACCAATCTGGCTTTACGGCTATGTACACAGCGGTAACTAAACATCGCCAGCCTTGTAAAATGAAGCTTGTATGTGCCGGCCCAGACGAAAAAGTAGTTGGCCTACATGGTATTGGTTTTGCGGTTGATGAAATGATTCAAGGTTTTGCAGTTGCCATGAAAATGGGCGCTACTAAAGCTGATTTTGATGCCGTTGTTGCGATTCACCCAACAGGTTCTGAAGAGTTTGTTACTATGCGCTAGGCGCTAAACTCTAAGCGCTCAATTATAAAAAGCCCTTGTTAAGTAATTAGTAAGGGCTTTTTAATGCTTGTCTCGTCCTGAAATGTGTTTACACATTTAGGATTTATTATGACCAAGTCAAATAATACACCGCTCAAACGAACACAACGAGATTATTCATTAGGCTTTAAATTACAAGTTGTTCACGCTGTAGAA
>Ga0207890_1000059_pt1 | contig 84847 bp, 72 predicted proteins | sample LinPmetageLP48_FD_184059 | JGI IMG/M metagenome (GOLD analysis project Ga0207890, IMG submission 184059) | Marine viral communities from the Pacific Ocean - LP-48 (SPAdes) | ecosystem: Environmental > Aquatic > Marine > Oceanic | place: Pacific Ocean | collected 2011-06-13 | reverse complement strand
TGACACGACGAGCGTATGGTTTTAGAAACTTTGAAAATTACAGGATGAGAGTGCTGGCCCACTGCGGGTGGGACGGAGTGATTAACAGGGTTTGATGAGTGCTATCCCCCGATAATGGGGTAGAGCCCACAGAGGTCCAAAACCAACAGGCGAAAAAAAACGGCAAGCCAGTAAGTAACTGATTTGCCGTTCTTTAATGTGGTAGCGGGGGCAGGATTCGAACCTACGACCTTCGGGTTATGAGCCCGACGAGCTACCAGACTGCTCCACCCCGCAACTGATCTGCTGTCGTTTTCTCTATGACAGGGCGCGCATTATAGGAGCGGAAATTAATTCTTGCAAGCCCTATTGCCGAATAAGTTTAAATTAATGTGAATTAGATTTGTGGGATACGGTTTTGCCGGTATTTATAGGCTTTTTGCTTAGCCTTGCAGCGGCTGGGCAAGTATCCATAAGCCTACGCCGGTGAAGATCACCATTAATAGTAGCATAGGCACTTGGCTGAGGCTGGCTTGGCGCTGGCTGGGGAAGCTGCGCAGTGCTTCGGCGTGAGCGAGGTATACGCTGGCGACGTGACCGATAAGAATTAGCCACACTTGGCTGTTCCAGATTAGGCCCATGTCGGGGAGTATCGGCAATCGGCCGCTGATCGCGGTGCCGAATAGATCCCAGCCCCAGCCGAATGGGTCGGAGATGAGTCCGCGTACTTTAAGGCCTTGGCTGAGTAGCAGAGTGTAGTAGTGGGTAATGTGGTAGACCAAGGCGATGGGCAGCAGGCTGTAGCCAAAGCGCAGTGATAGTTCAGTGACGCTTAGATCGCTGCGGGTCAGGCGCTTACCCGCCCACAGGAAGAGTAAAAATAAATATAAGTAGATAAAAGGCGACAGCAGTAAGCAGACAACTTCAAAGGCTAAGTACCAGGGGCGAAGGGTGACGTAGGCATAGAGGGGGTGCTTGCCAAGCAAGGGTTCCAAAATATGCAGGGGGTCGGTCCAAAACAGATTGAACCACAGCGTCGTTTCTCGCAGGCCATCGTAGGCGGTAGACGACAGCATAAAAAGAAGAAAGACCAGCAGACTGCGGTGCTCTAGGCGTTGGTGTAATAAGCCGCTGAAGGGCATGCATAGGCTGAGCTTGGCTCTGCCCTTGGCGCTGGGGTCATAATGTATAGGCGCCATTTTGGCGATTAGCTGAAACATCACCGAGAACAGTTCGCCATAGCGAAACCAGCTTTGGCTGCCAAAACGCCATACCGCTAGGGTGTTAATGAGTGTGTAAGCGATGAGTGCCAAGGACAGCGAGAAGGGCTTGGTATTGCCAAATAGCTCTAACAAAATAAAGGCCATATACAGTGCTACGGCGGGCCAATAAGCCAGTTGCTTGGGGTAGGCTTGGCGACCTTGGCAAAATTGTTTTAGCGGACTCAATATCACGCGCCAGGGATTAAGGTAGTGATACCAGTTGCCGAATACCGCACTGAGGTAGCTTGCACCTAATGCAAAGCTAATCCAGAAAAAGGTCATATTGAAATTGCGGTAGCTGTCTTGGTTGCCAATAAAGCCGCTGACAATGGCAAGCCCAAAGCACAGTAAAACAAGCCCTTTTAGCAATGTGCCAAGCCGTATTGTGTTAAATGCCTGAAGCAGTCGGGGGTGGCCGATGGGCCAAAGCCGCGCCGGGCGGTTGGCATGGTCGGCATTGTAAAAGTAAGCCAAGACGATAAAAGACAAAATTAACGCGGCCATTGCCCCATAGATATACATCCAATAGGGCATGGGCAGAATATAGGGTTCGCCAAAGGAGTGGGCCTGCGCCAAGCCGGACGCAAGCAGTCCGGCGACGTATAGGCTTATTCTTATTGCGTACTGCTGCATTGCTGGCGCGCGCCTAGACGCGCGGCATAGGTAGCACCGGTTTATTTGGCACTACTCAGATTCGCGTTGCGGTTGTAAGCGCGCTCCCACATTTTCACGTAGCCTTCGGCCGAGTTGTACAGCGCGTCAAGGGCTTCTTTGCCACCTTCTAGGCGCACTTCTTCAACGAAGTCGGCAACAAGGCCGTAGTGCGACATGCCGGTTTCGTCGATATGCCAGTATTTGCCGCTATCGGGAATTAACAGCATATTGACCGTAACGGGCTTAAAGCCGCTAAATTGTGGGCCCCAGTCGTCGCCGCTAAATAGGGTGAACGGATAGCGAACCGGTTCTGAGTCGCCGCCACGAGGGCCAGGGTGGCCGCCAAAGCCGTTGGCGTCGGCGCCGTAGCCTAGGCCTAACACTTGATCCGAGTCGCTAATACCCGCTTTTGCACGCCAGAATTTTAGCTTCTCTAAAAACTCCTTGTGCTTAATGCCATTGCCTTTGTAGGGATAAATAACGCCGCCGTTTTTCAGCATTTTTGCCGCTTGGTCGCTGGTTAAGCCGCCGTGAGCGTCGTGTGAGGAAGACAGCGGGTATTTGGGCACTTCTTGCTCGGCGAGTGCAATCATAATGTCTTTGCTGTGGTAGGCGGCATGGTCAATATCAATCACCATGCCGCGCTTCATCAGTGCGCGCAGCGCGTATTCACCCAAATCGGTGACCGTGCGCGCATTGCAGCGAACACCGGCGGGGTAGAGTGGTGAGGCGCTGGCGCTCACTTCAAAAAAGGCTTGTGATATTGGGTCGTCGCCAGTGCCGGGAATGCCGGTAGCCATCTCTGTGCCGGGAGAGCGAACTAAGGGCTCGTCTACGGGATAGTCGCGGCAGGTGGTAGTTTTAAAGAAGGCTTTGGTGTCCAAGAAATTAAGCAAGTTCATGGTGCTGCCATTAAAAAGACCGGCGCCGCCCAGTGAGCTGTTGATGTCGTGGAAGGGATAAACATGGCGAACGCCAAGATCCCACAAGCGCTGAATTTCAGAATTAATTTGGGCTTCGTCACAATTACGTTGTTCGATCCCACCGAGCAAAAAGGTGACGCCACAGTCAAATACCTGTGCAACTTCAACGCCGAGGACCACGGCCATTTTGCCGTCGTTAATCACGGTACGCGCTTCTTGTGGCGATTTTACAATGCGATACCAGCCTTTGCCGGGGCCGCCGTACTGGGCGTCGATGTAGTCTTGCACTTCATAGAGGTATTCAACTTGCTTAACGGCAACACTCATATCGTCGCAGTCGGCGTTAGGGTTGGCGGCAATCACCTTGCCGACGTTACATAAGCCCGCGATGTTAGTGCCGTGGTTCACCATCAGGCGCAAGCCAGACAAATAGGCGCGCTCGACCCATTTGTAATACATGACTTGGTGAGTTAAGTAGTCGCGGCGCGGCCAGTCTACAAACGTGGGCCAGCCTTTGGTTTCATGACTGTCGGTGGGATTTTCGCTAATTACATTATTGCCGTCGCGAATACCGTTGGGGCCATGCAGCTCTTCGCAGTCTTCTAGGGCGTGGTCTACGCCAAAGCGGTGGATAGGCCCACCGTATAAAACGCCGCCAGCCGAGGGACCAACGTCTCCGGCATAAGACATTTCATTCGACATACCCATGTGGGTGTGGATATCGGCAAAGCCGATAATAGGCTTGTCTACACCTCTGCCTTTAAAGGTTTCGCCGCTTATTGATGTCGGCATTTCTGGGTAGCTGGTGCAGTTGGTCGCGGGGGCGAATTTAAATTGGGCCGCGGGCTCCGTACTGGCTGGTCCAGCGATAAGCGCACCGCTGTCATTTACCTGCATAGTCTGGCTAGTGCTGTCAGACACAATACTAAAGCTGGCGTTACTGGTATTCAGCTTGATGGTCCAAATAGCCGCGTCAGTCGCGGCCTCTTCACCACTAATGGTGTCGGCAGCGGCGGTTAGGAGGCGTTTGTCCTTGGTGTAAAACAGATACTTGCCCAGCGTCGCTGGCTGCATGAAGAAGGCTTCTGCCCCGCTAGTGCTCGCGGCAGTAGTGGCGTAGCCGGATTCCGCTGCGGCAACAACGTACTTTGCGGTTTTTACCGACTGCAGTGCATAACAGCCATTGGCCATGGCAAAGCGGGTTTGCGGTACTTCAGAGCTGGGTTTGGGGGTGCTGTGGCTACTGGTACTGCTGGAACTGGAACCGCCGCAGGCACTAATCAATGTGAAGGATAGAAAAATGAGGGGCAATAGACGAGCATTCATAAAATTGACCGTAAGTAGTGGTTACGAAGTAGCAATGCCTTTTGGCGACCAAATATTATTTTTGTGTAGTTATATGTAATCAGTGCATACAGCCTACCGTAAATTAACGGACTCGATAATAGCAATGTGGCAAATTTGTGACATTGTTTGTGCCGTTAGTATGGGGCCTAGGCCGTTTATTTTTTCAAAATGCCGAATTTTACACTGAGGGGCGTTCTAAGAGCGTCTTTAAGCTATTGATAATTAATAATAAGAATGGAGTGTGGTGATGAAAATTGATGGGCCCTTCTATGCGCAGCTAAATAATGCCGCCACTGAGGCTAGGCGTCTCGCAGATATTGGTTTTGACGGAATTTACACCTTAGAAGGAAGTTCAGACCCATTTTTGCCCCTCGTTTTGGCCAGTGAACACGCGCCAGAGCTTGATATAGCAACGGCGATTGCGGTCGCGTTTCCCCGCAATCCGTCTCATATAGCCTACCAAGCGTGGGATTTACAGACGTATTCTAAGGGCAAGTTTAGCTTGGGAGTTGGCTCGCAAATAAAACCCCACATTGAAAAACGTTTTGGCCTCGCCTTTGATCCGCCAGCGGCGCGAATGCGCGAGTATATTTTAGCGGTAAAGGCATTTTTTGCTTGTTGGCAGCATGGCGCGGCGCTGAATTTTGAGGGTGATTACTACCGCCATACCCTGATGACACCGATGTTTAATCCAGGCCCTAACCCCTACGGTATACCGCCCATTATGCTCGGCGCGTTTGGCCCAAAAATGACCGAGGTGGCGGGCGAGGTTGCCGACGGCTTTATTGTCCACCCGTTCAATACGCTGCCTTTTCTCCGTGAGCTCGCCTTGCCTGCGGTAACACGCGGTTTAGAAAAATCGGCGCGCGCTCGGAGTGACTTTTGCTTGCAGGTTAATGCCATTGTTATTACGGGCAGCAGCGATGAGGAATACCGCGCGGCTGAGGCGAGCGTAAAGGGCTTGCTTGGCTTCTACGGTTCGACGCCCGCCTATCGCCCGGCAATGGATGCGGTGGGGCTCGGGCATTTGCAGCCGACACTCAACGCCCTCTCTAAGCAGGGCAAATGGGAGGAATTGGCCGATTATATTAACGACGATTTTTTGGATGCGTTTACTACTCGCGGGCGCCCAGCAGACATTGCTGGTTTGTTAAAAACAAAGTACGCAGGTTTGGCAGATCGCTTGGCAATCTATTCGCCGTATGCGGCAAGCGATGATATGTGGCGCGCCATTGTGGCTGACTTGCATGCTTAACATAGAAGGGCGCGGCCTTAAGCGAATAGCCTAAGGCCAGCGTTGCATACTATTCTAATTTGGGCGGGTAGTTGCGCAAGTGAACATCTTGCTGGGGGTAGGGAATGGTAATGCCGGCCTCCTTAAAGGCATCCCAAATGGCGAAGAGTAATTGCGAGCGCAAATCCGCTTTGCCAACGTCACCGCGAATCCGTGAGTGAAATTGAACCCGAATCATGAGGGCCGAGTCACCATACTCCCATAATAAGACTTTGGGGCTCGGCTCTTCGAGCACGGCGGGGTGGTCGATGAGCAGGGCCTTGATAAGACTGACGGCTTGATGGGGGTCGTCGTCATAACTAATGCCAACCATGAGTATGGTGCGCATCACGTCGTCGCCACGAGTCCAGTTGGTGAAGGGTTTGGTAATTACCGCCGAGTTAGGAATGATGACTTCTTGGTTGTCGAAGGTCTTTACCGTAAGTGAACGAATGCCGATACGGGTCACCTCGCCTTCGTATTTGTCGACGTTAACAAGGTCGGTGGTGGCCAGCGGACGCTCTACTAGCAGCAGTATGCCGCTAATAAAATTAACAACAATCTGTTGCATACCAAAGCCAATACCAACCCCCAAGGCACCAGCAAATACAGTGAGTGCGGTTAGGTCTAGACCGATAATTTTCATGGCCAAGACCAAACCTAAAACCACCACAAAGTATTGGGTAAAAGTAGAAAGACTATTGCGAATACCTTGGTCGCTAACCCCAGTGTAAACCCAGCGGTAACTAACCTGCTTGCTCCAGCCAGCACCCCATATCGCCACAAACAAAACCAGCAAGGCCAGCGCAAACGTCTTTACCTTGATGGCCGTAGTGCCCGCCATAAATAAGGTGGTGTCTAAGGCTAGTGGTATATAACGCACCACAGGCGTTTGCATATTCCATTCATACAAACTGAACAAAAGTTGCGCGCCAAGTACCACGCTCAGCAATACCGCGATGCGATACAGTGGGCCGAGAATATATTGACGCCAGTAGCTTGCAGACTCATTGTCGCGACGGTCAAACCAGCGGCCGATGGCCTTGAAGCTGGCGCGCAAAATATTGCGCACAAAGTGCAGGCCCACCGCGACTACAAATAGCCAGCCAAGACGTTTGGCCACCGCCTGCGCTAAATTAACGTAACCAAATAGCCCGGTAATGGCGCAGACGAGCAGTAGTAAGGGAACGAGTAAGGTAAAGCTGCGCAGCATTTTGGATTCGAGGGTGCCAGCCACCCCTTCTAGTAACAGGCGGCGTAAATGCAGCAGCGGTACGGTAATAAAAAGCAGGCACAGCATCGACAGGCGATCGATGGCATCGATCACGGTGGGCGACAGGGCAACGGTGTGAGCAATAACCAACACACCACTGAGCAGGGCGCTGAGCACAATCACCCAGCGGGTTTCCATCAGCAGCACCGCTGTTTTGTCGCGGCTAAGTTCGGGTGTGTAGTGGTCGAGTAAATTATTAATGAAGTCTAGCGCAAGCTTAACTACCGGGAAAATAAGCAGTGGCGTGAGCAGCAGAATAAGGTCTGACTCGCGTATATTTAATAGCGAGCCAACAATAACAACAAAGATTGGCGGCAGTATACCGAGTAAATTGCGGTGAATAATGGCGAGAGGTACCCAGGCGGCCGCTTCTTCGCTGTCGGCGCGAGCTTGAACCTGTTGCAGTTGTTTGGCTAGCACGCGGCGGCCTTGAATACCCGCAAACACCAAACCGAGCAGCGCAAGAATGCAGAGACCTTTTATGCCATCGTCACTGCGGGAATACGCTTTGCCAGTATTAATAAATGCTTGCTTTAAGGCGACGCCGACCCGAAGCGGCAGGCTTAACATGTTTCTGCCAAGCTGGCGCCAAGCTTGCCCGTCAGAGGGCAGCTCCCGCAAAATGAGTAGTTCGGCGCTGGCGTTTCCGGCCAAGTCGTTGCGGTAAATATTTTTTACCTCGTCGAGCTTCGCAATTAAATTGCTCGCCGCCTTATCGTCTTGCTCGGCTAAGTCGATAAGGTCGTTAATTAGGCCCAAGCGCTGCTGAAAGGTGCTGTCGGCGCCGCTGGCAATTTCGCCCTGCTGACGAATAATTTTTCCTTGGTCTTTGAATTGTTCGTGCTTTTGTTTTATGAGTTGTTGTTGGTCTGTTAGGCCGTCGCGCAATTTCTCGATATTGGCGAGGGCTTTTTCTATTACCCGCACGGGGGTGGCCTGCGAGCCGCTGAATATGGCCAAAGACTGCAGCATGCGCTCGGCCTGCAAGCGGACAATTTTGAGCTGATAAAACTCTGCCCGCTCTTCAGATGCCAGTGCCGTTAGTTCTAAGAGTCGACGTTTGGCGCGATCAGCGGGAAGGTCGCCGGTTAATTGTGTGGCATCCCGCCGCGCGGTAGACGCCGTACTGAGTAGCGAATCGACCTTGTCCTGTAAGGCCAGGCTTTCGCGGCTGGGCTTTTTGCGCGTTGCGTCTAGGTCGGGCAATTCAAAGCGCGCTTGCAGTAAATTAAGGCGCTGCCGAGCTAAGGCAACTCGGGTCTGAAAGCGATCATTTAAGCGTTCGAGACGGTCGATCAGGCTATGCAGTAGCTCGCGTTGCGCGTACATCTCTTGTAAATGCTGTTGCCTCAGGCTGTCTTCGTCGGGGCTGGCTGAGCCACTTGATTCTATGTCGGCAATATCAGCGTCTAGCTGACTTAGCTTATTGCGGCGCGCTTTTAATCGGGTTTTAAGACCGCTCTCGCGGGAGCGGAGCGAGGCCAGATCAAGTCTGGCATCTTCTAAAATACTGGGTGTGATGCTGTTGGTGAGCGCCGACTCGGCGCTGCGTAGCCGCTCCCGGTCACGCAAAATGTCACCGTCAATTTGCAGCAATTCTTGGCTAATGTCGGCCTCGGCGCGGGCAATGCGCTCGCGCTCTTCGTCTTGGGCAATAGCAAAAACGCTGGCGGCAAGGAGTATCAAACAGGCAAATAGCCGGGCAGTAAGGAGATTGTGCATTGCTTATTTTATTCCTATAAATTGCTGCATGGTTGTCTGCCACGCGCTGCTGCGGGTCACCTCTAGCAAACTGCGGTTAAGGTTTTCGCGCTGCTCAAAGCCTGAGCGCAAACCCAGTGCATAATCCTGCTTGCTTCCAGAAAAGCTCAAGACCTGAATGTTGGCGTCGTCATTGCGCAGTAAATAGCGCAGCACGGCCTCGTCGTATACCAGCGCGTCAGCTTGGCCGCTTTTAAGGGTGTTTAGCCCGGCTTCTGGATCGGTGACGGTGTTTGCCCTAATCCCTCTGTTTGCAAGGCTTTGCTCACCAGTAGAACCGGCGACCACCAAGGTGCGAACCCGGTCTAAGTCGTCAACACCATTCACCGCAGTACGCATTTGGTTTAGGGTCACCGACGAGGCAATGGCGGCGGTAAAGCTGGAGATCGTGATGACGCTGACAAACATCCACACTGTTGCGAGCAGGCGTCCGGCTCTGGTGACTGGCGCCTTGTCGCCGTAGCCGACGGTGGTCATGGTCACGGCAGACCACCAAAAGCCGTTGCCAATGCCATCGGCGACACTGCCGCCAAACTGCTCGGGATTACGCTTGTGTTCGACTAGCCACAACAGCGCGCCAACCGCGAGTAGCAGCACGGCAAGAATGCCGACCGCGCTGAGAAAGGCGGGGGATATGAGTTGCACTAAGAGGGTGGTCCAGCCGCTGCTTTTTACCGGTGTGGCAATACCTAGGCCGGTTGAGAAAAAGGAGTAGCTAAAGTCGATGAGCTGCTCACGCTCGGGGGTCATCGACAGCGCGCCCACCGCCACATCAATGGTGTCATTGGCTAGGGCGTCTATTTGCGCTCTGGCCGATTTCATTGGCAGCCATTGGGTTTCCCAGTTTTGCTGCCGGGCAATATTATTCCAGAGTTCAACCGAGATCCCGGTCCATTCGCCAGATTCAGTTTGCATTGCAAACGGTGGTACCGATTTTACGCCAACGCGCATTGTCTGCTGGGCCTGCGCCAGGGAGCTGAAGAAGATCAGAATAAGAAGGGTCTGCCAAAGCGCTCTCATTTTTCCTCCAAAATATCGACTTAATTGGACGGTGCAACCGGTGTTGCCTAAGTTCTTGGCCGGGGTATACGCAAAATGCGCAGCGAATAGATCATCTTCGTTAATGTACGGCGAAGTTGATGCGGCTAAACACTAAAACAATAGCACACAGGCGCAATTTGACTATTTTGGGCTGATTTTTTGTTCAGAATTGGGGGCGTACTGACTGGCAGGCGTAGTGAACTTGCGAAATATGCGACGGAACTTACTCGGTGTCGTTTTCTAGTAGGTTGTTGTTAATCAGCGAGTACAGCTGTTCAGCGAGGGCTTTAAGTTGCTGGGCATCCTCTGGCGCCATGGCAATTTGGCGGGTGATATTGTCGGGTGTCTTCCGCGCACGGTCAGCGAGGGCTTTGCCCTGTGGTGTTAACACAATGACTTTTTGCCGGGAATCGCCACTGGATTTAGCAATGGTGACCAAGGCTTTGCTTTCTAAGCGCTTGAGTATCGGGGTAAGGGTGCCAGCGTCAAAACGAGTGCGTTGCACCAAATTTTTAATAATAACGGTGTCTTCATCCCATAGCGCCAACATGACTAAGTATTGCGCATAGGTTAGGCCAAGCTGATCTAGCACCGGCCGATAAGCCCGAATTAGGGCGTTGGTGGCCGAATACAGCGAGTGGCAAACTTGATTCTTGAGCTTGAGGGCGGGTATGTCAGTCAATGTTGTTCTCCAAAGTCCAAAATATTTTGCGCGCAAATCATTGACAGGTCAATGTTTGCCTGCCATTATTTTGCGCACAAAGTAATTTGCCTGGCGCAAAACTGCCTTGTTTAGCGGAGAGGCTTAGGGCCAATAAGAGGAATAAAACCATGAAAATCGCCTTGTCAGTTATTGGCGTTCTTGTTGTGTTGTTTTTGGCTAGGGTAATTGTTCAGGGCAACCAGGTGCCCGAGTTGGGCGTGACAGACGGCAAGTTAGCGGCACTAAGTAGTAAGCCAAATAATGTGTCTAGCCAAGCAAAAGACCCAGAGAAGCGGGTTGCTACTTTGCCTTTTAAAGATTCCCAAGCCAGCACTTTAAGCGCATTGAAAAAGGCCGTTGCAGCGTATGGCGGGGCCAAAGTTCAGGCTGAGTCAGACGACTACCTCTACGTGGTATTTACCACATCCCTAATGCGCTACCGCGATGACGTGGAGTTTTGGCTCGACACTGAAAGCCAGCAAGTGCATTACCGCTCATCTAGCCGAGCGGGCTATTCGGACATGGGCTTGAATCGCAAGCGTTACAACAAAATAGCCGAGTTGTATCGAGACCTATAAGCATTAGTGGCTTAAACAAACCTATTTACCTGCTGTCAGTGCACCACGGGTGTCATGCGGGGCAAACCCAAAGGAGCAAACTATGTTAAAAGCACAATACACCGAGCGCGGGCCAATTCCACAGAACTCAATTACTGCGGTGGAGTTTGACGCTCCGGCGCTGGCCGAAGACGAGGCCCTAGTAGAGTTAATCGCCTCGCCAATTAACCCCTCAGACGTACTCACTCTTACGGGCGAATACGGCATATTGCCACCCTTGCCCGCCATTGGTGGTAATGAAGGCGTGGGCAAAATCGTGAAGCTAGGCGGCAAAGGCCCAGCTGTAGGTCAACACGTGATGTTGCCCGTGGGTGTTGGCACCTGGTCTACCCACATAGTGTGTAAGACCGCTCAGCTTATACCGGTACCCAATGAGGCCGATCCGAAGCAGTTGGCCATGATGAGCATCAACCCGCCAACAGCACTGCTGATGCTTGAGCAGTTTGTTGATCTAGAAGCGGGTGATTGGGTCATTCAAAATGCAGCTAACTCAGGGGTAGGTAGCTACCTTGTTCAGCTCGCCAAAATTAAAGGCCTGAAAACCATTAATATTGTTCGCCGCGAATCTGCTATCGAAGGTGTAAAGGCCCAGGGTGGCGACGTGGTGCTGGTCGACGGCCCAGGCCTCGCTAAAGAAGTCGCTAAAATTACCGGCGATAAACTACCAAAGCTGGCGATTGACGCCATTGGTGGCGCGGCAACAGATCGCATTGGCGCCTGTCTTGCGGTGGGCGGCACTTTGGTGAACTACGGTTTAATGAGTGGTGAGCCCTGCCATTTGTCTGCAAAATCCTTGGTGTTTAGCGATGTAACCCTCAAAGGTTTCTGGCTGGCACGTTGGTTCCGCACGGCGACACCTGAGCAGCAAATGGCGGTATTTGGAAAAATCACTAAATACATAATTGAAGGTAAATTGCATACCCCAATTCATGCAGAGTACCCCGTTAGCGAAATTAAGCAGGCTGTTGCTGCGGCGGCCGAGGGTGGTCGTGACGGTAAGATATTAGTCGTGGGCTAACAATGGTGTAGTGCCGGTGATACGGAGGCGGCGAGCTAGTATTGGCTCGCCTTTTTTTATGTGTAACTTAACGCTTTGTAAGAATAACGAGCAATACCCTATATTCTGTCATTATTTTAAATGGTTTATGTAATGGCGGTGCGCAAACGGGTTTATCCCCTGTGGTGAGCTATTCAGCCAAATGCTATTCTGCCGCGAATTGAGCGATAAAAGTAGCGAGAGTAAATGACAATCAAGCAGAATATTATTTATATCTCTCACGGGGCTGGGCCAATGCCGCTATTGGGCGACCCCGGGCACCGTGACATGGTGGCTACCTTGCAGGCGTTTGCCAAACGGATTGGTAAGCCAAGTGCAGTGCTGGTGATTAGCGCTCATTGGGAGGCGCGGGTACCGAGTATTACTGCTGGCAACACGCCGCAACTTATTTATGATTACGGTGGCTTTCCCGCTGAGGCCTACCAGATTCAATATCCCTGTTCGGGAGAACCTGCGCTTGCCGAGCAGGTTTATCAATCCTTCGCGAATGCGGGTATTGATGCTGCGCTCGACTCGTCGCGAGGCTTTGATCACGGAATGTTTGTACCCTTAAAAATTATGTATCCAGACGCGGATGTCCCCTGTGTGCAAATCTCCTTAACGCAATCATTAAATGCTGCCGAACATCTCGCAATGGGGCAGGCCTTGCGTGCACTGCAAAGGGATAATTTATTAGTGATCGGATCGGGCGCGTCGTTTCACAATATACCGGCGTTTTTTTCTGCAGAACAAAATGAGCTTGATCAGAAAAATGCGGCCTTTGAACAATGGTTAGCCGAAACACTCGCCAGTAGGGATATGAGCGAAACGGATCGACGGGAGCGTTTAGTGCAATGGGAGGCTGCGCCTTTTGCTCGCTTTTGCCATCCTAGAGAAGAGCATCTACTGCCGCTCCACGTATGTTATGGCATGGCTGGGGATGTTTGTGATGAAACTATTCCAACAACGATTATGGGCAAGCAGGCGCTTATGTTTCATTGGATAGTGCCCGGAGAATAAATTTTCACCGGCTTAGAAAAGCAGCGTTAATCCGCCCGTCAACAATGCAAAAAAAATCGACAAGCCAATTAAAGTTCGCCAGAGAAAGGGCGGTGCAGGGGGCTCAGTGGCAAGTTGCTCTTCAAGATAGCTTTTCAGTAAATGTGTATTACGGGTGTTGGCCTTAAATATGGCATCAAAGGCATCACCTACTACCGGCAGCAGGCCCCCGACAAAGTCGATAACTATATTGCGCAACATTCGGAGTTTTACCTCCTTCGTTGCACCTACGCGTTGTGCTTCGACTAATACATAAGAAGACAAGACCAGACCGGCTATGTCGCCTACTACGGGTAACATACCGATCACAGATTCTGCGCCGAGCTGAAATTTTGTAAAGGGTATGCCAATACTGCTGTCGGTAAAGTGACTAAACTTTTCCAAACGTTCAAGTACTTTTCGCTGCCGTGCTTCTTTGCTCTCCTTGATCGTGTTTTTTATCGCTAATCGGCTTCTCATCAATAGGGAGTTAATGGGGAGCCCCAAGGATTAGGGCAATTATTCGTCCGCGCCAAAACGAACTCGTAAGCTTAGGGTATTTACCTTCGCTTACTCGCCGGGCTCAGGCACATCATGTTTACTGACGTTTTGCTCTTCAGTAATCTCTTTTGACCATTCATGGTCTGCGGCATCAGCCTGCAAGCCTTCTTGATTGTCACCGCGCTGCGGAACGAATAGCAGCTTAGTTAGCAGGGAGAAGTGATCAGAGCCTATTGAGGGCAAGCGTTTTATAGACATTAATACAAAATGCTGGCTATGAAATAAATGATCTAAGGGCCAGCGCAGCAAGGGGTAGTCAACATGGAAGGTATTGTACATTCCCCTGCCCACACGGGGGTCCAATAAACCACTGATTTTACGGAAAAGCCGCGTTGTGGCGGACCAGGCAACGTCGTTAAGATCTCCGGTCACAATGACAGGCTGATCGCTATCGCTGACACTTTTAGCGATCAAGACCAACTCGGCATCCCGCTCAGCCGACTCAGGGTTTTCAGTCGGGCTGGGCGGTGCAGGATGGATGAAATGTACGCGAACCTTGTCGCCTGTTCTCAATACCACAGAGGCGTGTATCGATGGCACGTCTTGCTCGACTAAATAAGAGATCTCTTGCGCTTCCAGAGGAAGTTTTGAATAGACATGCATGCCATACAAATTATCCAGGGGGCATTTTACGCAATAGGGCATATCTGGTTCTAGCGCACTAAGTTGATCTTCCCACCATTGGTCCGACTCCAGTGTGACGAGAATATCTGGCTGATGCAGCTTGACCAGTTTGATCAGTGCGTCGGCGTTACGGTTGGGCGTCAGCACATTAGAGGTGAGGATGCTGAGCTGTCTCTCCGGGCTGTCGATTGTGGCTGTCTTTACTTCTTTAGGCCATAACGGCGTATAAGGCAATATCCACCATAACTGCCATATCAAGCATATTGCTGTCACGCTTATTAGCGCCCAAGTGACTGACGCGTGAAGATCCATAAAAATAAAATCGGCAAGCAATACAAGGGCTGCAATAACGGCAATTTGCAAACGGGGGAAGTCCATGCCTCTGACGATCCAGTGTGGATGTCGAGATATAGGCAGCAGGGTCGCTAAAACTATTAAAAGGCTAAAACAATTAAGCACTAGAAGCATAATTAAACCCAACGTTTACTCATTATTTTTAGAGCATGCTTAAAAAGCGGGCTCGGCGAGCCCGTGGTCTATAGCTCTTTGCTTCGATGTTAGACTGATTCTTTTACTTTTAGCAAATCGAAGCCGTCTGCCACGATAAAGCCGTGTTCGGCGTAGCGAAACGCATCCTGGTATTCTGAGAAGTCACTGGCGCAAATGCCGACGAACTCAATTCGAAAAGCGATGCCTTTGAGCGCTGGCTAAACCACACCATGAGCAGCTCAGATCTTACTGAGGGCGAGTGACGAATATTTATCCACCACAATTATGGGCAAAAAGCTGGCGATGTTCTGCTGGCAAACCGCGTGTTAGTAATGCCCGCGCCTTTGTTAGGGTGTTGGCAGGCGCAGGCTGCCGATAAGGGCGTCGACTTGCGCCGTGCTGTCTTGGCCGCTATTGGGCGCAAACGCCGCAGTCAGGGTATAGCCGCGACCATCGGCTAGCAGGTAGTAAAGTAGTAGTGTGTTTTCTTGGGCGCCAAATTGAACGCTAGCCTGTAAACGCTGTGCGGGGTAGCCCGCTAGGCTGCGGGTTTCGCGTTGATGAATTTCGCTGCGCCGCGCAAAACGCTGTAATTCGCTCAGGCGAAACTGACTGTAGTCTTCTAGACTGTTGGTGGTAGCTTTCGCGTCATTCACATCGACACTCAGGTAGCGGAGCTTGCCTGCCAGTGCCGAGTCGGCGCGTGGTTCTATTACCAGTGCGCTGCCCAAGTAATCTTCGCGCCACTGCATATCGGTGGGCAGCTGCAAGCTAAAGTCGAAGCGGGCATTATGGTAGCGCTGGCTGCTATCGCTGCAACCAAGTAATGCCAGCAAGCCTACCGTAAATAAGAAAGCCTTCATGGTTGCTTCATCAACACCTGTTCAAACACCGGCAGCGGTCGTCCTTGGTCGTCGGCATTGTAAAAGCTGCCGTCTGGGTAGAGGGCGTAGGCCGCGCCTACCAAGCGGTCGTCGCGCAGCTCAATCCAAAAGAAGCCCCAGCTCATACCCAGCTGAAAATAGGCATCGTTACGGGTGGCATCAAATACCTCACGGCTTTTTGCCCCCGCGCCAGAGACAATCTGCTGGGTTTTGCCGCAGCCTGCTTGCGGTTTAAACCAGTACAGCTCGTGATCGTGGCCGGTTATAAACAGGTCGACCTCGTCGCACACCGTCGCCTCCAAAAAGGCCTTGTAGTCAGCGCCACGGCAGCTGCTGCTGAGCATAACGTCGCCCACGCCAAGACAGGGGTCGGGCGCCGTGCCCACATCATATTGGCCAGCATTGCCGTGTTGACCATTCGAAATATAGGGGTGGTGAGCAAGGGCAATTTTCCATTTGGCTTTGCTGGTGGCCAGCTGCTCCTGCATAAAATTCGCCTGACTGAGAATATAGGCGTCTAGGGCATCGCCACTCCACTGCGAACTGGTGTCGTCAAAGAAGTGACTGATTGGGCTAGAGTCTAGGGTGAACAATTGCGCAAATACGTCGTCGCCAACGCTGCCAGTGAAGGTCTGGGTGTAAAAACGCTCTGGCATTTTCCACGTGCCCGACGGCGACACGTCGGTGTATTGTACTTGCACATCGCCCTTGGCGTTTTGTGAGCCCTCGCCAATTAGCGTAACCGAGTTGTCGTGATTACCCAGCGCCACATAAAACGGAATGCCAATATCGCCGTAGGGTTGCTCAAAGGCATCGGCAAATAGCGGGTCGTCTGTGCCGTCTACACCGCTTTCGTACATATTGTCGCCAGCTAATACCGCAAAGTCGCAACCGCGCATTTCGCAAACCTGTTTTAGCATCTCGGCTACTTGGTATTGCAGGTGCGTGGCGTCGCCATCATTGCCGGTGCCGGTATCGCCAATGGCAATAAATCGTAGGGTTTGCTCAGCCTGAGGCGCGGCCGGTGTACTCGGTACGCCGGCATCTCGCGAGCTGGAACTGGAGCCACCACCACATGCGGCTAAGAGCATTGGCGCAATAAAGACGCATAATTTATTCATAGCGGTATTCCCTCGTACGGTGCTGGTGCGGGTGGATTCGCTTTGGCCGCACTGGCCCCAGCTGCACTCTGCAGACGATTTTCGCCACTGGCGGTAAAATGCGCCGCAGCCAAGCTTTCGCCGCGCGATGGCCCGTCAATGGCGTCGACAAACCAGTGTTCGCCCTGGCAGCGCTCAGGCGTTAGGTCTAATAATAAATAGCCGTGTTCGCGTAAATTAATGTATTTCATATGAGGATTCACAATCTTCAGTCCCTCCTCACCAAGCTCGCGCACCTCGTCTAGCCCCGGCGACGACACCGACGTTGCCACAAACTCCACCGCCATCGAACCACTACCATCAAGCGGGTTGTAGGCTATCGGGTTATTTGGGTCTTCATTAATGTCCATGCTCCACGCCGTGTGAATATCGCCGGTTAGCACCACCACATTGTCGACTGCTGCGCCGCCATTACCGCGAATCATCTTCCAAACCTCTTCCCTAGCGCGGGGGTAGCCATCCCATTGATCGGTATTTAAGAATATGCCGCCTTGGCCTCCGGGGTTCGTTATATTTAGCGCATTGGGTTCGCCAATGAGTTTTAACTGGCCAAACATCACTTGCTGGCCGAGGAATCGCCACTGGGCAGAACTGCTGCTCAGCGCAGTGCTTAAAAACTGAGTTTGCGCATCGCCAAGTAGTCCGCGATCTGGGCTGGCAATGTCGCCGGCGTCAATAAAGCCAAAGCCACCGAGGCCCGGTGTTTGCGTGGGAATACTACCGGCTTGCTGCTGGTCGCGGCCGACAAAGCGCGTGTCGAGCATAATGAGGTCTAACAAATCACCAAAGCGGAATTGCCGGTAAATGCGCGCGCGATTGCCCGGCTCCGGTAAGCGAATTGGCATCCACTCGCTATACGCTTGCAATGCGAAGGACGAGCGCTGGGCCCAGTCGCCTTCACCGTCGTTGTGGTTTTCAGCGCCATCTATCCAAGCGTCGTTGGTAAACTCGTGGTCATCCCATACACAAATAAACGGATGTTGTTGATGGCAGCGCTGCAAATCTAAATCCCGTTTGTATTGGGCGTGGCGACGACGGTAGTCAGACAAACTCACCATTTCGTGGCTGGGTTCATAAATGCGGCCGCCAGCCTGCACATCACTGCCATAGCCATCGTTGCCGTATTCGTAAATGTAATCGCCTAAGTGAATTACGCAATCGAGGTCGGGGCGCTCGGCAACGCGACGGTAAGCATTAAAGAAACCGTGGGGAATACTCGCGCAACTCAATACCGCCAAGCGCAGGTGATCGACCCCGCCCTGGGGTAAGGTGCGGCCCCGGCCGATTTGACTAACAAAATCCAAAGCCGAGAAGCGATAGTAATAGCTTGTTTCCGGCGAGAGGCCGGCCACGTCTATTTTCACGGTATGATCCCGGCTGCTGTCGGTGGTAAACACGCCCTGCGCCACTGTACTGCTAAACGAGGGTGACTCGGCCACCTCCCAGCTCACATCGCAGGGCAAGCGGTCTTCAACACTAAGCCGAGTCCAAATAATTAGGGCGTTTTGCAGTGGGTCACCGCTAGCCACACCGTGCTGAAAAGGCGACAAAGCTTGGGATATCGCCTTCTTGTCAGATGTCGATGCCGCAATACTCACCGTGGCGGTAGAGCCTGCTACAGCGCCAACTGCGGCGCCGCCAAGGCCTATTCTTCGTAAAAAACTGCGGCGCGATAATCCGCGACGGGATTTACGTTGACCCATAGTATTCTTCCCTACTTATCTTAAAGGACGGCTTATTTATTAGAATTGCACGTCGCTATGACACGAAAATGACAAATTGTAGACTGGGGTGAATGGCGCAGCAATGCAACGATTGTTTCTAAATTCACGGACATTGGCTGCAAAATTATGGGGCGCCGGGCTTGAGGTGCAGGGTGAGCCAGTAATAATTAGCTTACCGATAGCGGTGTGGCGCTTATCGTAACATCAGGCCCGAATATCGCTAATCCATCGGCCGCGAATGAGCCCTATAGGGTATAAATAGGGCAATACAGAATATTTCAACATCGCCGCTGGCCACCATAAGCAAGAAGATCGTCCATAGACGCGTGGCTTCGGTATTAAGTAGTCGGGAATTTTTAAGTACTCATATTGCTCAGGGTCTTTATCGGCTTTCATTGGCGGTGCTACGTCCCTATACCCAGTTAACCTCGCTTATACCCCCGTTTAGCCCCGGATTACAATAGTCCCCTTCTAAGACCACAATACCGTGATCAATAATCCAGCTACTAGCACGGTATGTCGTCATTGGGATTCGCGAGCTAATAAGCTCGGGAGGACGCTTAGGGGCAAGCTGATTGGTATTTGGCGCACTTGTATGGCCGGTGATTGCCGTCATCGCTCGGATTTAAAGTGGGGAAGCTCAGGCTAGGAGCGATGGAAATTTGATTCATTTTGTGCGCCAGCATGTAACTATACGTAAAGTGCAATATACGGCGACAGCAATGATTGCTTGCTCGGGTCGCTAGCGGTGACTCTTTGCAAAATAGGCCTAACTAATAGAGCGTAAATATGCCAAACCAAAATATTGTCATCATCGGTGCCTCCGGTGGTCTTGGCGCTGCCTTTGTTAACATATTTGCTGCTGATCCTAGCAATATAATCCATGCATTTTCTCGTTCAGAAATAAAAAACAAGTTGGCTAATGTGCATTATGGCAGAGTCGATTTTGCTGATGAAGAATCCATCAAAAAGGCTGCGGAGCAGAGCGCAAAAGACGGCCTATTGGATTGTGTGATTGTTGCCACAGGAATACTTCATGAAAGCGATTTAATGCCGGAAAAGTCATTGCGCGATTTAAGTGCTGCAAACTTTCAGCGGAGTTTTCTTGCCAATACAATCGGTCCCGCGTTGGTTGCCAAGTATTTTTTACCCAAACTTCAGGTAAAACAGCGGGCAGTGTTTGCCGCGCTTTCGGCCCGCGTTGGCAGTATCGGAGATAATCGTCTGGGTGGCTGGTATTCTTATCGTGCCGCCAAAGCCGCGCTGAATATGCTAATAAAAACCGCCAGCATAGAAGTCGCTTGGCGTAAAAAACAAGCCATTGTAGTGGGGTTGCACCCCGGCACCGTAGATACCAATTTGTCACAGCCCTTCCAACAGCGCGTTCCCAGTAATAAATTGTTTAATGCGGATTACTCGGCAAGGAAAATGATCGACGTTTTACAAGGGCTTACGGTAGCAGATAGCGGAAAGGTATTTGCCTGGGACGGTAGCGAAGTGCCCTGTTAATCGTCTGTTATTTCAACACTATATAAAATTGAGAAAACCTATGAAAACCTTTAGATGTAGCTGCGATAATAAGCAGTTGCTGTTTTTTGAAAGCAGTAGCTGTGTTTCATGTCAAAGAGTTGTTGGGCTAGATGATGCTTTTGATAAGGTAGAGCCGTATGACTTTGATGAAGAAAGTGGATGCTATTTCAAAGCCCGTAGGCCAGCCGCTCGTTATCAAAAATGTGATAATAATGCCAATTATAATGTATGCAATGGCATGGTTAACTTGGACGATCTTGTGCCTGAGGACGGCAATGATGAAGTGTTGTGTTTTGCTTGTCGTTTTAATGAAACGGTTCCTGACTTATCTATTGTTGAGCACATCCCCTTGTGGCAGAAAATGGAGGCAGCTAAACGTCGGGCATTGTATACCCTAAAGGCTTTATCTCTGCCGCTGCGTAATCTTAGGCAGGACCCGGAGAATGGATTGAGTTTTGACTTTACTACCGATCGCGATGTGAATGACCATTTTGTTAGTAAGTTAGACTATTCTGAATCTGTTTTTACCGGCCATGACTGTGGCCATATTACTATTAATTTGGCGGAAGCCGACGATGTTGCTCGTTCGCAGACAAAGCATGCAATGAATGAGCGTTATCGAACTTTGCTCGGGCATTTCCGTCATGAGCTAGGTCACTACTACTTTGACCAATTGATTGTTGGCTCAGAGAAAAAGCATGCGCTAAGCAAAGAATACTTTGGTGATGATGAGCTTGATTATCAAGAATCCTTGAAAAAGTACTACGAAAATAAGCCTGCTGATAATTGGCGTGATGAATTTATTAGTGAATACGCCACAATGCATCCATATGAGGATTGGGCAGAGACGTGGGCACATTACATGCATATCATGGATACATTAGAAACCGCTAAAAACTTCTCAATTACTGGCTCAATTACCGGCGATGCGGCGGACGCTGAAGAAACTGATGAATTAAATTTACCTCAAGACTCGAAGTTCTTTTATTCTCAAACATCAATCACATCTGTGCTAGATGCTTGGATGGAGTTCTCCGTGATTCTTAACTCCTTAAATAGAAGTATGGGAATGAACGACGCCTACCCCTTTGTGTTGTCTCAGCCGGTACGAAAAAAATTATCATTTATTCATCATGCTATTCACAATAAGTTCAGCTTGATAAAAAGTTAGTGTATTTGGTGCAGAGTAGGTTTGGTTTGGCTTTTGGGGGTTAGTGCTGAGAGTCAATTCGTACCGGTGGCCATTTTGTGGTTATTTGTATGTTTTTATGTACCTTTCATGAAAAAGCCCCAACAAAATAAGCCTGTTGGGGCTTGCTTTTTAGTGGGGCGGCGGGAATTGAATCTGCAGATTTTCTAGATATTTCAGTACCTTAGTATCTATTGTGGCGTATTTGCGTCGCCGTCATCACGTTCGAGCTTTTCACGTGATATTTTCCCTGCAATGTATTGCTTAAGGTCAGAATACCAAGTACGTAGCTCAGGGTCTAGATTTGCATCAGGGTCATGAGAATAGTCATCTATGTTTTTGGATAGGTGGGCTTTTAGCATCTGCATTCTCAAGTTTAACAGGTAGTTGTATTTAACTTCTTTGGGTATGTCGAGATCTCGTACAATTGCATCATGTGCTTCTCTGGCGAGAAGTTGGCTTTTTGATAATTGGAGCCTATCTCTTCCAATGGCAATAGCTTTGACAATGAATGTATGGGCTAAGCTATACATCGATTGAATCACGGCGAGGCACAGTAGTGTAAATGGTAGTTTCGATATTATTAGATTTTGTACCCCTACTTCTTTTATTTCACTTGATAGTTTCCATATGTCCTCGCCAGAATTGAGGAGATAAATTGCAATAATTACAATCATTGTAATTGGGACTGCTGATATAGCTAGGTACGTTCTTGAGTAGGAGGCTCCTTGGTTAGAGTATTCTTCAAAGCTCTCTGCGAATAAGTTTTTGTTGTTTTCAAGTCTTTCTAATTCTATTTTCATGCTTCCTATATTTTTATCTAAATCAAATATTCTCTTTTCTTTTTGAGAAATGTATTCTTTTAATCCAGAGTGTTCTTTGCTTGCTAGTTCGACGTAATTGTCTATGTTTGACTTGTCTTTGTTAGATTTTTCCAGATTCTTGGTGACTTTTTCTAGCTCATCAGATGCAATTGCGGTCTTTTCATTGATCTCTTCTAGCTCATTTTGTGCGGTGCCAATTTCTGTGAGTAGTTGGTTTCGTTCTTCAATCGCTTCATCTCTCTTTTGTATGGCTCCTGAATATAAGTCTTCAATTTTTTTAATTAGAGAGGATTTTTCGTTATATAGTTTATCGAATTTTTCATGAAATTCGTCAAGCTCTTTTGTGAGGTTTTTAAGGTCCTCTGGAAGCCATCCGAATATATTTATTTTTGTAAGTTCTAGTCGAGATGAAAGTAAAGATTTGTTGTATTCTATTTCTATGGTATTTAAGAATCCGCCGAAAACACATCTTACTCCGTCAGGAAGGCTTTGTTTTGGGTATTGCTTCTTGTTACCGTTGGAGTCGGTAGCAAAAAACTCTAATGAGTCTAGTGCTTTGCTAGCGGTTTCTGATGATATTGTAATCTCAGTAACGTAAGCAGTTTTCTTGAGTTGAATTTCATATTTTTCATCTAGTAATTTTACTGATGCGGAGTTGTCGGAGTTTATTAGTCTTTTAAACTTGTTAGTTCGACTGGGTAATATTGATGCTTCGAGTGTTTTTGGTATATCGGGGGGCGAAGCGATAGCGTTATCTAAAGACTCCGAAATGCTTAGTTTTCTTTCATCTATTGTAGACATGATTTCTTATTCCTTAATCCATCGTCCATAAACTTTTCTAATCATGCCCCAGTCTGAGTGTCCTAAGTGATTAGCCAGCCAAACTGGGTTGCAATTCTCAGACAGCATTTGTGATGCAAATGTATGGCGCATTTGGTAGCACTCGCGATACATTACTTTGGCAGCCTTTAGCGCAGGAATCCATACGCGCTTTCTGAATGGCTGGTCGGACGCCCATTGCTTTTCGGATTTTGGATCGTGAAAAACGAAGTTGGAATCAATGCGAATGTCTAACTGTGCTTTCATCGCGAGAACGGCGTTTTCATGGAGCTTTATTTTACGTTCGCCAGCTTTGGTTTTCGGCTGCTTCATTCGTCCATGTACTAAGGCTTCCTTGATCACTTCGGTTCCTTCCTCAAGCGATATATTGTCCCATCTCAGACTAAGCAGTTCCGATGTGTGTAAACCGGTCCAAAAGCCAAACTGTATGGCGTTCTTTGCGCTGCCTTCTGGTTGACCGAGTATCGCGTCAATTTCGCTTAAGGTAAAGATGCTTGATTTAAAATATCAATGTAGGCGCAGTAAGCAAAAATGCGATTCCGCTTTTACCCCGTGAGTTCTTTTACCAGTGCCATGCCTAGCTGCGAGAGGCAGTCCATTACCTTACTGACTGTTGCGGGAGTGAGGCTGCTGCCTTTTACCAAGGTATTGATATTGGCTATGGGCTGCTCAAGCAGCTGTTGTGCCGAGGTCGCCAAGCGCCAGCATGGCGTTGCAGTTTACGCCTTCGGCAACACTGGATACTTACTGCCCGGTGAGATCTCTTTCCATTGTTGCTTCCGTAAATTAAGAGTGCACGCTATTTCAACTTAGATGGAAAAATAAAATAAGAGCTGGCGCTATTTTATGTTGTCGATGGCATCGACATGATAAGCCGATATGTTTAAAAAATGGCCAAAAATATACGCGTCCTGACGACATGTATAAAAAGTCCGGTTTTTTATACATGTTATTGGCTTGTATAGGCGTATCAGGACGCCGCCCTCAGCGGCTGTCATTCTATTTTGCGTCCGTGTTTAGTGCCTGACTATATTGCAACGATGCGTTATTCCCAATGTTGGAGTAGATGCGAGAGGGGAAGGGCGTAGCTTGTTCACCGGTGATTACAAAACATCTTTCGAAAAATAGAGTGCTGCCGCGTGTCGGATTATTTTTTGCCCATTATAAATGGCGTTTCGGGTCTTGGCGGCCATGCAATACGCGAATGATTTCAACTCGATTAGCGCTAACGCGATAAAACAAGGTATGACTTTGCATGGGAAGGCTTCTTACGTCAGGTAGAAGTTCGGGGCGTTCAGTGCCTATTAGAGCTTGTTTGGTCAGTGACCAAAATTGTGATTTAAGTGCTGCTAGATATTTGTCCGATTGAGCTGCTCCCCATTGTCTTAGCCCGTATCGATAAATGTCTTTCAGGTCATTTTGCGCGGCGGGCGCAATGACGAGCTGGTGAATTGGCATAAAACGCTAAGCCTTAATACCGTCAAAAAACGAATTTAGTGCAGCTTGTGATTCAATCGCAATACCTTCACCGCGATCTAATTGGTCGGTGCCAATTTTTAGTTGTGCGCGTATTTGGGCTAATTTTATCTCGTGAATCCAGTCTTCGTGGGTATCCATAAAGCGCAGTGCTTCGCGGATGACTTCGCTAGCATTGTTATATAAACCGCTTTCAACTTTGGCTTTGACGCGAGACTCCAATTCGGCAGTCAGAGATATGTGCATATTGGCCTCTACGATATGATGCTTTCACCTAATGCTGAGCTGCTTCGCAAAGATTGTCAATGTTTGTAGTGTGGCGGGAAGCGGTTTTTTTCGTCGCTTAGCCAATAGGTTTTGAGTCTGCTTTAGTGTGGTGTCGGGAAGGGCTGTTTGGGGGTATCTAGTTGTTATAGCTTCATTAATACCCCCACTAATACCCCCACTTTGATCCGACTCCAAATTATAATCATTATCATTAAAATAGCACGGTAACATAGCTGACTTTTGTGTGCGCTTTAAATGTTATCTTGCTGTTTATATAGGGAATTCCGCCTAAAGCGCCGATTGTTTGGCCATAATTTGTAGGCAATAAAAAACCCCAAGTCTTGCGACTTGGGGTTTGATATTTGGTGGAGCCGGCGGGAATTGAACCCGCGTCCGCCAGTCCGCTGCTTATGGCTCTTCACATGCTTGGTTTCCGTCAATTAATTTAGCTGCATACAGCCCGACGGGCAGGACGTAATTAGCGATTCTGATTAAGTGTTTCGCGGCTCGGTCTCAGACATACCTTACTCGCTAGCTTGTTCTATATGACAGTCGCGTCCCATTTACAAGCATCTGGTAGCGACCGCTAACCGGGGTTTAAGCGGCTAGAGCGTAGTTGTCGTCGTTGGCAACTATTAGGTTTACAGCTTTGGATTAACGTGATTGGCTGTCATCACGGCATGCACCAGAAGTTTTGTAACCGGCGTCGAATCCAAATCGGCCCCAGATCGGTGATTGTACTCTTTTGGACTGTGTCCGGCTAGGATTGTTCACTGTGGTTTTGCTGGATGCTGAGTTTGATGTCTAAGCTTTTGTTGAGCAGTTCGGCTTCGTCTTCTAAGTCGGCGGCAATGAGGGGGTTGGCGAGCAGCCAGTCTTCGGGGATGTTTACGCAGAGTTTGTTAGCGTCTTTGCTGCTTAAGGTGATGTTGGCGGGGAGTTGTTTGGCCTGCCTACGGCGATAAAAAATGCAGGCTAAGCGCAGCACGCAAACCAGTGGCCAGTCGGCGGTTACGCCGTAGCTGGGGTTGCCGACCGGTTTGGGTTTGCGGCGGTGGTTGGCCACCAAAAAGCTGAGGCGGGCTTGTTCTTGCCGAGAAAATCCGGGCATGTCGGCGTTGCCGAGTATATAGGCGCCGTGTTTGTGGTAGCTGCCGTGGGCAATGGCGAGGCCGAGTTCGTGGAGCTGGGCGGCCCAGCGCAGCAGGGGGCCTGCCTCGGTGTCGGGGGTGGTGATGTGGTCGGCCACGGCGGGTAGCCAGCGCGCGCAGAGTTCGGCAATGCGGTTGCCCTGGGCCTCGTCAATGCTGTATTGGCTAATGAGTTGCTTAATGGTGTCTTCGCGTTTGTCGCGGTGGTGGAGGCGGCCAGCAAGGTCGTGCACAATGCCTTCGCGAATGGCATAGGCGGAGACGTGCAGGCCATCCATGCCGAGTTCTTCGAATAGGGCGTAGAGTACGGCAAAGCCCCCCACAAAGACGTCGCGGCGATCTTCGCTGAGGCCTTTTATATTCAGGTCGCGACTATTACCTGCGTTCAGTACTTGGTTTTTGAGTTTTTCTAGGCCGTCGGCAGAGATATAGCCCGCTTCGCTGAGTTCTTGCTCGGCGAGAATTTTGCCAATGCTGCGAATGGTGCCAGAGGAGCCAACGGCTTCTTGCCAATGGCCGCGAAAGGGTTCTACGTAGGGGCCGATCATTTGTCTGGCGGCATTTACCGCCTTTTTAAAGGACTTCTCGTTGATGTCGCCATTTTTGAAGTAGCGCATACTGAAACTGACACAGCCCATGGGTAGGCTTTCGAGTTGGCGGGGGGTGTTATTGCCCACCACCAGTTCGGTTGAGCCGCCGCCGATGTCGATAACAAGGCGGTGCTTTTGCTCTGGGGCAAAATCGTTGGCCACACCTAGGTAGACGAGACGGGCCTCTTCGGTGCCCGAGATAATATTGATGGGCAGCCCGAGTACCGCTTCGGCTTTGGCCATAAATTCAGCGGCGTTGCTGGCGGCGCGCAGTGTGTTAGTGCCCACTACGCGTATTTGGCGCCGAGGCACGCCGCGCAGGCGGTCGGCCATTTTGGCAAGGCTGTCGAGGGCACGGTCTTGGGCTTCGTCGCTGAGGCGGCCGTCGTCGTCGAGACCTGCGGCTAATCTAACCATGTCTTTATGGCGGTCGATGACGCGAATTTTGTTGTCACTAAAGCTGGCAATAAGCAGGTGAAAGCTATTAGAGCCGAGGTCGAGTGCCGCGTAAGAGTCGCTGTTTTGAGCCATGGTAGTATGAATTCCCTGTTGGCTGCACAGTGTATCGGCTGGGGGGCTTAAAATCGACTCTAGGCTGTTGTCATAAAAATGACATGAGCGGTGGCTACACTAGCGTGTATTTTTTTTGTTACATTAATTTAAGGGATTAACAGAGGGGTAGGCAGGACGTGGACAGTACGTGGGTTGCCAAAGAATTGAGCTGGTTGTCATTTAATGAGCGGGTATTGCAGGAGGCTGCCGACCCCTCGGTGCCAATTATTCAGCGTATTCGCTATTTGGGTATTTTCTCGAATAATTTAGATGAGTTTTTCCGGGTGCGGGTGGCGGATGTGCGGCGTTTGGCGGCGTTTTCTGTTGCCTCTAAGCAAGATGAGTATAAGGCGCTGTTGGAAGAGATACGTCAGAAAGTACTGAAATTGCAGCAGCGCTTTGATGTGGTGTATCGGGAAAATTTAAAAGAGCTGCGCCGTCGTAAAATTTACCTTATTAATGAAAAGCAGTTAGACGAGGCGCAAACAAATTATGTGCGCTCGTATTTTCACTCCCATATTCAGCAAGAACTCATTCCTATTATTCTTGATGATGCCAATCCTATTCCTGAGTTGAATGAGTCGTCTATTTATCTAGCTATCCGTTTGGGTTATGAATCGCAGACTCGCTTTGCGCTGTTAGAAATTCCCACTGCGCGGCTAGATCGTTTTATTCGCATTCCCGGTCGTAAGGGTAAGCGCGGCAAGGTGTTAATAGCGCTCGAGAATATGATTCGGGTGTGTTTGCCTGAGGTGTTTAGGGGTATTTTTCCGCTGGAGACGGCCGATGCCTACACCATTAAGCTAACCCGCGACGCGGAGTTGGAGCTGAGTGAAGAGGTTACCCACACCTTTGTAGAAAAAATGACCCAGAGCCTCAAGCGCCGGAAAAAAGGCGACCCAGTGCGCTTTGTTTACGATGCGGCGATGCCCAACGATTTGTTAGATTATTTGGTCAAGCGCATGGGCTTGGGTAAATTAGACTCGATGATTCCCGGTGGTCGTTACCACAACTCCAAAGACTTCATGCGCTTTCCGAACTTAGGCCCTGCGTATTTAGACGCCAAGCCGCTGCCGACCATTCCGGTGCCGGTGATTGATCAGGCCGCCAATATTTTAAGCTGTCTGCGCGAGCAGGATATTCTGCTGTACTACCCTTACCACAGCTTTAATTACCTGACCGATTTACTGAAAACCGCCGCCATTGATCCGGCGGTTAAAAGTATTAAAGCAAGCTTGTACCGGGTGGCGTCGAATTCTCATGTGGTTGACGCGCTGCTTAATGCGGTGGCAAATCACAAGGAAGTCACCGTGGTAGTTGAGTTGCAGGCGCGTTTCGACGAAGAGGCGAATATCGCCTTGTCGCAGCGTTTAACTGACGGCGGTGTAAACGTTATTTTGGGGGTGCCGGGCTTAAAAGTGCACAGCAAATTGATTTCGATTGTGCGCCAAGAGGGCAGCGTGCAACGGTTTTACACCCATGTTGGCACGGGTAATTTCAATGAAAAGACGGCCACGGTGTACACCGATTTTAGTTTGCTGACCTACGATCAAGCCATTGGCGATGAAGTGGCTAAGGTTTTTGACTTTATTGCTTACAATTACAAGCGCCACGAGTTTCATCACTTAGGGGTGTCGCCACTCAATAGTCGCGAGCGTTTATTGGGCTTGGTTAAAACAGAAATACAAAATGCTAAGAAGGGCGATGAGTGTGGTATTACACTTAAGTGCAATAATCTGGTCGACCGCGAGTTAATTGATTTGCTGTACGAGGCCAGTGCGGCGGGCGTGCCAGTGCGTTTAATTGTGCGTGGTATGTGTTCGCTGGTGCCGGGCTTGGCTGGTTTGAGTGAGAATATTGAAGCGATTAGCATTGTTGATGGTTTTTTAGAGCACCCCCGAGTGTATATTTTTAGGAATGGAGGCGAGCCCCGCTACTTAATTTCCTCGGCTGATTTAATGACGCGGAATATCGATTTTCGGGTAGAGGTAACCTGTCCTATTTACAGCAAGCCCCTGCAAAAAATGTTGCAGTCGATTATTGATTTGCAGTGGGCCGACAATGTGAAAGCTCGGATTATTGATGCGTCGCAGAGCAATGGTTTTCGGGCGCGGAAAAAGAGCGGCGGTAAAATTCGCTCCCAAGGCCAAACCCATAAGTTTCTCAGCACCGGAAAGCTGCCGCGTTTGGCGAAGTTGGACTACCGGCCTCGGGTAAGCAAGCCGAAGAAGAAACACAAAAAATAAGGCGGCTAGTCGCTATTGCGAAATAATTAGTAGCTCGCCGCTGATTTTTTTAGGCTTGCGTATTTCGCGGCTAATCAGCTCTGCGCCAAAAGCTTTTTGGCAACGCTTGGCCAGCTTGTGAAAGGGTGGGCGACCGGGGTCGGCAATAATAATTTTGCCAACGCCGGCGTCGCGCGCCGCACTAATGGCAGAAAACAAGGGCTTAACCAGAGTATCCCAAAAGCAAATGTCGCCGCCTAGCATTAGGCTATGGCCTTGCAGCTCTTCGGTTTTTAGGTGTTCGTAGCGGGCGGTGCGGGTTTTGATTTTAACGTCGTTGAGTAAGGCGTGGGCCTCAAGATACGGAAATACGTGTTCGTCGGCGTCGATCGCGGTGACCTTGGCCTTGAAGTGGTGGGCGCAAGATATACCCAGAATACCCCAGCCACAGCCAATTTCGGTTATCTTGCTGCGCTTTTTAGGTGGGTTTTCGAGCAGGTAGTCCATGATAAGGAAGGAGGAGCCCCACACTTGGTAGCCGTGTATCTCTGGCCCGGGCAGGTTGCGCTGCATTTTGCGGATTAGCTTGTGGCGCTTTTTGAGAATAAGAACGTCGTTAACAATACTAATGTCTTTTAAAACCGGATTATCGGCCATTGTTGAGTCGCATCCTATGCTTGATTGGTCGAGTTAGCGGAATTGTTTTGGGCGAATAATCTCGATGAGTTTGGCGCTGTCGGCACGGAGTTGATCCCAGTACTCAATATTGATTTCCAGCTCCATAAAGCTACAGGTGCCAACGTGACTGATTTTGCCGTCGTATAAATAATTGGCGAGATCGGCTAGCGCCGGGTTGTGACCGATAATCACGGCGTGATTTTGTGCTTGCGGCAGTTCTTTTATCCACGCGAGCAATTTAGGTGCTTCGAAGGTGTAAAGCGCTTCGTCGAGGGTAATGGTGGCGTCGTCAAATACGCTGGCGTCGGCTTGAAAACGTTTGAGGGTTTCCTGAGCGCGCTTTGCGGTGCTGCAGTAAACGTATTTGAAGAGGTGTTCGCGACGCTGGATTTCGCTGGCTATCAGTTGGCAATCTCGCTTGCCGCGCTTGGTAATGGGGCGTTCAGCATCACTGAGCTGGTCGTCATCCCAACCGGATTTGGCATGACGTAACAAATAAAGAGTTTTCATTGGCGTTGGCTAGCTAGCTCGGGTCAGGTGTTATGGTCGCGCACAATGCGCATTTTTTGACGTTCCCAATCGCGGTTCTTTTCGGTTTCGCGTTTGTCGTGGTCTTGCTTACCCTTGGCCAAAGCAATCTCGGCTTTGATCATGTGCTTTTTCCAATATAAGGCCGTGCATACGCAGGTATAGCCTTTTTGCTGGACAGCTTCTTCCAGTTTGCGCAGTTCTTTGCTGTGAAGCAAGAGCTTGCGGGTACGAATTGGGTCGGTGACGAAATGCGTAGACGCGCTGGGCAGTGGCGTTATATTGCCGCCAAGCAGAAATGCCTCGCCATCTTTGAGGATTACGTAGGTGTCGACGATCTGAATCTTACCTTGTCGCAGGCTTTTAACTTCCCAACCCTGTAATACCAGGCCAGCTTCAAACTTGTCGGTAAGGGTGTAGTCGTGCCGCGACTTTTTGTTTAAGGCGATCGTACCGCTAGGGCTTTTGCTTTTGTTTTTACTCATGGTGGCGATTATAGAGGGAGTTGCTGGCAAAACCTATTGGGGTCAGGTAAAAAGACCGCTGCTTTGCAAAAATTGATGTTGACGGCATATGGCCTTAAAGAAACGAAAAATACAGGGTATCTGGTCTAGCCGCTGGACATTTCTGGCTGCTGCCACCGGTTTGGTGGTCAGTTTAGGCAATTTTTGGCGCACGCCGCAAGAGCTAGGGCACAACGGTGGCGGGGCGTTTCTGATTATTTACTTGGCTTGTGTGCTGTTGGTGATGCTGCCGATTGCCGTGGCCGAGGTGCGTATTGCAGTGCGGGCGCGGGGTAACCCAATTCACGCGGTGGATCAGCTGGCGCATTATGCCAAGGCGAGTAAGCATTGGTCTTTGGTGACGCAAATTGCCAGCGTCACGGCGTTGTTGCTGGCGGCCAATGGCGCGGTGGTGTCGGCGTGGTTATTGGTTTATATCGGCAAAATGGCCACCGGCGTGATGGATGGCGCTAGCTTAGATGTGGTGGCAGGGCAGTTTACCGACTTATTAGCAGCTCCTGACGTTATGCGTTTTTGGCAGCGATTGTTTGTGTTGCTGGCGATAGGGCTGTCGGCGCTGAATGTGGTGCGGGGCATGGCGGGGCTTTTGCGGGTGTTGTTACCGGTTTTGCTATTGGCGCTACTGAGTATTGTGTATTACAGCTATGCACTGGGTGATTTTGCGTCTGCGGTGAAGTGGGTGTTCACCTTGCGAATGGATGATTTAAGCTGGCGTGGCGGCTTTTTTGCTTTGCAGCATGCTTTTTATACATTGTGCATTGGCACTGGCGCGCTGATGGCTTACGGCGCGTATTTCCCCTCGGGACGATCTATTACTCGGCAGCTGTTTGCCTTGGTCATTATCGATGCCGGGGTATTGATTTTGGCCGGTTTGGCAATCTTGGCCTTGGTGTTTGATCAGCATATTGTGCCGGGGAGCGGCCCCGCGCTGCTCTTTATTAGCCTGCCGTTTAGTTTTGGTAATTTGGTGTTTGGCGACATCGCGGGTACCGCCTTTTTTCTGCTGTTGGGTATTTTGTCGTTGACGACGGTGGTGGCGTTAATGGAGCCGACCGTGGCGTATTTGGTTGAGCGTTGGGCCTTTTGGCGGCCTCTGGCCGCAGTGACGGCGGGGGGGTTGATTTTAATTTGCGGCGATTTAGCCATTTCCTCCTTGGCGCCATTCAGTGAGCTGCGCTGGTTATCGCGCAGTTTTATGGAGTGGGTAGACATCGTGTCGGCCAATGTTTTGCTGCCGCTGTCGGCCTGGTGTTTTGTGCTGTTTGCCGCGTGGCGGGTGCCAAAGCTTGTTTACGGCGTGCGAGAAGGCTGGTTTGAAGGGGTGTTTTTTTGGATTTGGCAGGCCCTGTTGCGGTATATTGCGCCCCCTGCAATATTGCTGGTGCTCGTGGTAGGGCTCTATTTGCGAGTGACTGCGTAACATTATTGGAAAGTAGAATGACCGAAATTCGGCGCAGTGCGCTATTGCCTTATTCCTCAGGCATCATTTACCAGCTCATTAACGATGTTGAGGCCTACCCTCAGTATATGGATGGCTGTGTGGGTGCAGAAGTGCTCAGCCGTAGTGAAGACCTTATGGAAGCCCGTTTAGATTTGGCGAAAGCGGGTATAAAATTGAGCTTCATTACACGCAACCAATTAAAGCATAACCGTAGTGTTAGCTTGAAATTGGTCGATGGCCCCTTTGATGACTTGCGCGGTGAGTGGACACTTCTCGCCTTGGGTGACGAGGCTTGCAAGGTAAGTTTGCACTTGCATTTTGTCTTGGCAAACAGTTTGGTGGGGGCGGCAATCAAGCAATTATTTAATTCGGTGGCCAATAATTTAGTGGACGCCCTAGTGAAGCGAGCAAATGCACAGTATGGAAAATAATAAAACGATTCATGTCGAGGTGGCTTATGCGCTACCAGACAAGCAGCGCATTGTGGCCCTAGAATTGCCTGCGGGCACCACGGTTAGGGCAGCGGCAATGCAGTCGGGGCTGGATAAGCAGTTTGTTGAGCTGGATTTGAGCAGTGTCGATTTGGGGGTGTTTGGTAAAGGTGTGAGCAAACCCGAGGAGCAGCAATTGAAAAATGGTGATCGGGTAGAAATTTACCGACCTTTAATTGTTGATCCAAAAGAAGTGCGCAAGCAGCGGGCCGCCAAAGTAAAGGCCCGCAAGGCCGCTGAATAATTATTCAGCAACCGGTACTGGCACTGTAGCGGGGTCAGTTGCGGTGCCGTCGCCACTTGGCGCAGGCACTGTTTCTAAGGGCTTAACGTCACTTGGTTTGACGTCAGTGGTGAATTTCACCAGAGTGTCGCCGTCAAAGTAGGCGGTTAACTGGTGGCGTTCTTTGGGCTCGTCAGGCTTGTTTAGCGTGTAGATATAGTCCCAGCGGTTGGGGCTAAAGGTGTCACGCACCATTGGCGTTCCCATTATGTATTCAACTTGGCTGCGACTCATGCCGACTTTAAGCTGATCGACCATTTCCGGCGTAATGATATTGCCCTGATCAATAGGCAGGCGGTACACACCGGGGAATTCCAGGGAGCTACATGCTGCCAGTAATACAAGCAGGCATGCTGTGGCAAATCGTCTATACATGCTAAAGGGTTCCAATCGCTTACAGAGGCGTGGGATAATAACGCAATCCCCACCGCAACGCTAAGGTCCAAGGCACATGTCTATAGAAAATAAAGAGCTCCGCAAAGCAGGGCTCAAAGTTACCTTGCCTCGTGTCAAAATTCTGCAGTTACTGGAACAGGCTGAGAGCGATAATCAGCATTTCAGTGCAGAAGATGTCTATCGCGCGCTGATGGAGTCTGGCGAGGACGTAGGTTTAGCAACGGTTTACCGTGTACTCACCCAGTTTGAAGCTGCAGGTTTGGTGGTTAGGCATAATTTTGAAGCCGGCCACTCGGTTTTTGAACTTGAAAAAGGCGATCATCACGATCATATCGTGTGCCTAGAAACTGGCGAAGTCATTGAATTTTGCGACGACGTAATTGAAGCGCGTCAGCGTCAGCTGGTGGCCGAGCGCGGCTATGAGCTGGTTGATCACAGCTTGGTTTTGTATGTGAAGCCGAAGAAGGCGTAACGCTTTAATGCTGAACGGGAGACGCTAGACGGGAGACGCAAAATCCGCTTTTGCCTCTCCCGTTTGCCACTGAGCCGAAATTGCTAGTCTGACGTCCCATGTATGATGATTCGTTTAATGTCCGACACGTAATATCGTGAGCCCCGCATGCTAGATGCTGCGAACGCGAAAACTTGCTTTTGACTTAGCGTCTCCCGTCAAGCATACCGCACCCCGAGATCAAGCATCTCCCGCTTAATGCCTTACCCCCAACATCTCCCGCGCATGTGCCAGGGTATTCTCGGTAATCGCGATACCGCCTAACATCCGTGCAATCTCGTCAATTTTCTGTTCGTCTTTTAGCGACTCTAGCTCGGTGCGGAGGTGTTTCTTGTCGCCTACTTTTTGCACGCGAATGTGGTGGTCGCCCTGGCTGGCCACTTGGGGTTGGTGGGTGACACAGAGTACTTGGCTGCGTTGGCCGAGTTCTTTTAGCAGTTTGCCAACGATTTCGGCGGTGGCGCCACCAATGCCCACGTCGACTTCATCAAAGACAATGGTGGGTATTGCGGCAACTTGGGCGGTGACTACCTGTATAGCGAGGCTGATCCGCGATAGCTCACCGCCTGAGGCGATTTTGTTTAACGGGCCTTTGGCTGCGGCTGGGTTGGTGCTAATGAGGATTTCAACCTCTTCTCTGCCGCAGCTGTGGGGTTCGTCGCTAAGAGCGTGCAGGGCAAAGTCGACTTCGCAGTGTTTCATGCTCAGGGCGCGCAGCTGTTCTTCTACCCGCTTTTTCATGGTGGCGGCGGCTTTGCGGCGTTTGTCGCTGAGCTTGGCGGCTTTGTCATTGTAGGCTTTTAATGATTCTTGTTGCTCGGCGCGGAGCTGTTCTAGCTTTTCGTCGCTGGCATTCAGGCCTTCGAGTTGCTCTGCTAGTGATGCGTGCAGGGCTGGGAGTTCGCTGGCTTGTAGGTGGTGCTTGCGCGCCGTTTGGTAAATGGCGTCCAGACGGCTCTCGGTTTCTGCTAGGCGATCAGGGTCTAGCTCGACACTGTCGATGACATTTTGCAACTCGCGCGCGGCCTCTTCAATTTGAATGCGGGCGCTCTCCATTAATTGGGCGGCATTTTCTTGGGCGGCGCAGCGGTGCTGACTGCTATTTAATGAGGACAGGGCTTGATGGAGTATGCCCATGGCATTGACCTCGCCCTCGCGGCATAGCTGTAAGCTGTGGTGATTGGCCGCGAGGATCTGCTCGGCATTGGCCAGTTGCTTTTGCTGGTTTTCGAGCTCTTCTAGCTCATTGGGCTGAAGGTTGAGGCGGTTCAATTCTTCTAGTTGGTAGCTAAGTAATTGTTCTTGGGCGTTTTGTTCCGCTACGTTGCTTTCAAGTGCGGCAAGGGTCTTGCTGCTGCGCTGGTAGTTGGCGCAGTGCTCGCTAACCTGCTGGGCGAGCGCGGTGGTGCCCGCAAAGGCGTCGAGCAATTCGCGCTGATAAGGCTTTTGCAATAGTGATTGGTGGGCGTGCTGGCTGTGGATATCTATTAATAAACTGCCGAATTCGCGCACATCTTGCAGGGTGACAGGTTGACCATTGATATAGGCGCGGGAGCGCCCCTCGCTGGTGATCACGCGTCGCAGCAGGCATTCGTTGTCACCATCGAAATCGTGGGCTGTTAGCCAAGCGGCGGCGGCCGGGATTTGGCTGATTTCAAATAGCGCGTGAATGTCGGTGCGGTCTGCGCCGGGGCGGACAATGCCCGCGTCAGCGCGGTCGCCAAGGGCGAGGCCCAAGGCGTCGAGCATAATGGATTTGCCTGCGCCAGTTTCGCCGGTGAGTACGGTCATGCCGGGGTGCAGTTCAATGTCGAGGCTTTCGGTTATGGCGTAATTGCTGATATGAAGGTGGCTCAGCATAATGTTCTCTCACGGTAGGTGTGGGAAATTGTCTGTATATTTATACAGTAAAATACTGTGGCTGAGCAAGCGCTGGTAAATAAGGTGCTGAATTTTTTTTACGCCTGCCTTGAAATTGTTTGCTACAGCCCCATATCCCAGTCAGCGCGGCCATGCTGCCGCAAGTGTATAGGCGTGTAGGAGACTGTTTACGTGGCAGAAGATCAGGATAAATCAGCATCGCAAGATGAGGATGCTCAAGTAGAAGCGATTGTTGGCGAGATTCAAGATGCGCTAGATGGAGCTGAGGCTGAGCAGGCGTCTGCGCCGACTGAAGAAAAAAGCCTTGAAGTTCAGCTAGACGAGGCTAAGCAGGCTGCCGCTGACGCGAAAGAGCAGGCGCTGCGCGCCGTTGCTGATGCTCAGAATATCCGCCGCCGCGCCGAGAAAGACGCGGAAAACGCTCGCAAGTTTGCCTTAGAGAAATTTGCTGGCGATATGCTGGTGGTGGCCGATAACCTGGATCGCGCCTTGGCATCCGCCGATAGGGATAATGAATCCTTAAAACCGATGATCGAAGGCGTGGAGCTGACGCATAAGTCGATGCTCGACGCTTTGGCTCGTCACAATGTGGTGCAGCTCAATCCGGTGGGTGAACTCTTTAATCCTGAGTTTCATCAGGCCATGGCCATGGTGCCAAACCCCGATGCCGAGCCAAATTCAGTGATGGATGTGATGCAGAAGGGTTTCACTTTGAATGGCCGCTTATTGCGTCCCGCCATGGTGGTGGTCGCTAAAGCCCCGGAATAATTTTTAAAATTGTGTAAAAAATGGTCTATGCCCCCTTGAAATATGTGGATAAGGGCCAATATCTGACAACAAGACATAGTGTTCGCCAAAAGTGGCGACTAGGTAAATCGGAGATTTAACATGGGTAAAATAATCGGTATAGATTTGGGTACCACTAACTCTTGTGTTGCTGTTATGGATGGCGACAAGGTTAAGGTTATCGAGAATGCAGAAGGTACACGCACCACTCCTTCGATTGTTGCTTACACTGAAGACAAAGAAATTCTGGTTGGTCAGAGCGCGAAGCGTCAGGCCGTCACCAATCCGCATAACACCTTGTATGCGGTGAAGCGTTTGATCGGTCGTCGCTTTGAAGACGACGTGGTTCAAAAAGACATTAAGATGGTGCCCTACAATATCTGCAAAGCCGATAACGGCGACGCGTGGGTAGAAGTGAAAGGCGAGAAAATGGCGCCACCGCAAATTTCTGCGGAAATTCTCAAGAAAATGAAGAAAACCGCTGAAGACTACTTGGGTGAGAAAGTCACCGAAGCGGTTATCACTGTACCTGCTTACTTTAACGACTCTCAGCGTCAGGCGACTAAAGACGCTGGTCGTATTGCTGGTCTGGATGTAAAGCGTATTATCAACGAGCCTACTGCAGCGGCATTGGCCTACGGTATGGACAAGTCTAAGGGCGACCGCACCATTGCGGTATACGACTTAGGTGGCGGTACCTTTGATATCTCGATCATTGAAATTGCTGAGGTAGACGGCGAGCACCAGTTTGAAGTGCTGTCGACTAACGGCGACACCTTCTTAGGTGGTGAAGATTTCGATATGCGCCTGATCGATTATTTGGCGGAAGAGTTCAAGAAAGAAAACAGCATCGACCTGAAAGGCGATTCACTGGCTGTGCAGCGTCTGAAAGAAGCCGCAGAGAAGGCCAAAATCGAGCTGTCTTCTAGCCAGCAGACTGAAATCAATCTGCCTTACATCACTGCCGATGCGACTGGTCCTAAGCACTTGGTTGTGAAGTTGAGCCGCGCTAAGCTGGAATCACTGGTTGGCGATTTGGTTGCTCGTTCACTTGAACCAATGAAAGTGGCTCTGAAAGATGCTGGTTTGTCTGCATCTGAAATTGACGAAATTATTTTGGTTGGTGGTCAGACTCGTATGCCTTTGGTGCAAACCAAGGTAACTGAGTTCTTTGGTAAAGAAGCACGTCGCGATGTAAACCCTGACGAAGCTGTTGCCATGGGTGCTGCCCTGCAGGGCGCGGTACTGTCTGGCGAAGTGAAAGACGTACTGCTGCTTGACGTTACTCCGCTGAGCCTAGGTATTGAAACCATGGGTGGTGTGGCGACGCACCTGATTGAGAAAAACACCACGATTCCTACTAAGAAATCACAGGTGTTCTCAACCGCAGAGGATAATCAGTCTGCCGTAACGATTCACGTCGTGCAGGGTGAGCGTAAGCAAGCCAGCGCCAACAAATCGCTGGGTCGTTTCGACTTGGCCGACATTCCACCTGCGCCACGTGGTTTGCCGCAAATCGAAGTAACTTTTGATATCGATGCCAACGGTATTTTGCATGTGTCTGCTAAAGACAAGGCAACCGGCAAAGAGCAGTCTATTCGCATCACCGCCTCAAGTGGTCTGAGCGATGAAGAGATCGAACAAATGGTACGCGACGCTGAAGCAAATGCTGAAGCTGACAAGAAGTTCGAGGCGCTGGTTGTAGCGCGCAACACCGCTGAAGGCATGGCTAACGCCACTCGCAAAACTTTGGAAGAAGCTGGTGATAAGGCCTCTGACGAAGAGAAAGCGGCTATCGAAGCAGCGCTGACCGAAGTTGACGAAGCGCTTAAGAGCGACGACGTTGAGGTGATTGAAGCGGCAACCAAGAAGCTGACTGAGGCGTCTGGTGGTTTGGCTGAGAAAATGTATGCCGAGCAAGCTGCGCAGGCGCAGGCTGAAGGCGGCGCCGAGTCTGCTCAAGCTGGCGGCGCAGATGACGTAGTCGATGCTGAGTTTGAAGAAGTGAAAGACGACGACAAGAAGTAAGCTTGACGCGAGGCCGTGCCTCGCTTGAGTGTAACGCTGGACGGGAGACGGAAGACGCAAAGGCCAAGGTCAGCGTGTTTTGCGATCTCCCGTTTGGCATGAGAGGTAGAATCATTTATAGGGGTAGCGGGTGACACTTTAAAAGGCGTCTCCTGCCTCCCGTTTAGCGTGAAGCGAAGCTATGTCAAAACGAGATTATTACGAAATTCTGGGCGTGTCCCGCGACGCAGACAGCAAGGATATTAAAAAAGCCTATCGTCGTATCGCGATGAAGAATCACCCCGACCGTAACCCCGAAGATCCCAAGGCGGACGATATCTTCAAGGAAGCCACCGAGGCCTACGAAGTGTTGTCTAGCGAGGAAAAGCGTGAGGCCTATGATCGTTTTGGTCATGAGGGCGTTAATGCAGGTGGTGGCTTTGGCGGTGGTGGCGGAGGCGCTGGCGGCTTTAGCGATATCTTTGGTGATGTGTTTGGCGATATTTTTGGCGGGGGTGGCGGTGGTCGTCAGCGCGGCCCGCAGCGTGGCTCTGACCTGCGCTACACCCTCGATATTGATCTGGAGCAGGCGGTACACGGCTCCACGGCCAAGATTCGCATTCCAACACTGGTTGCGTGTAAGCCCTGTGATGGTAGTGGCGCGAAAAAGGGTAGTAAGCCGGTCACTTGTAGTACCTGTAACGGTGTTGGTCAGGTGCGTATGCAGCAGGGCTTCTTCGCTGTGCAGCAGGCTTGCCCTCACTGTCGCGGCTCTGGCACCATCATTGCCGACCCGTGCACTAGCTGTCGCGGTCAGGGTCGCGTTGAAGAGACCAAGACCCTGTCAGTGAAAGTGCCTGCAGGCGTTGATACCGGCGATCGCATTCGCTTGACCGGTGAAGGTGAGGCCAGTCCTAATGGCGGCCCAGCGGGCGATTTGTATGTGCAAATGCAGGTGCGGCCCCACGCGATCTTTAAGCGCGATGGCAAAAACCTCCACTGCGAAGTGCCAATTAGTTTTGCCGATGCGGCGCTGGGTGGTGAGCTGGATGTGCCGACCCTAGAAGGTCGGGTTAAGCTTAAAATACCGCCAGAAACCCAAACCGGAAAATCTTTCCGTCTGCGTGGCAAGGGTATTACCCCTGTGCGCGGTGGCAGTACTGGCGATCTGATTTGCAAAGTGACCGTTGAAACACCGGTGTCATTAAACAAGCGTCAGAAAGAGCTATTGCAAGAGCTACAGGCGAGTCTTGCTGGTGACGACAAGCAGTCGCCTCGCGCAAAAAGCTGGTTTGACGGTGTGAAAACCTTTTTTGATGATATGAAAATCTGATTTCATTAATCTTGCTCGAGGGCTGATTTGCTGAATCGGCCCTCGACTTCCCCTCTGTTTTTCTCCATTCTGAGCTGCATATAAAAGCCGCGGAAATAAGTATGGATAAGACCCTAAATCAATTCGTTGCCAATTATCTGTGGTCTGAGAAGGTTGCGGACTATTCTGCGCCGCGCCGCAAATTGATTCACTTGCTGCGCTATGTGTACGTGGTGCTAGATGATCTTGCCAAGGGCGAGCTAACCCTGCGCGCCATGAGTTTGGTGTATACCACCTTGCTGTCACTGGTGCCAATGATGGCGGTGAGTTTTTCGGTACTCAAAGCCTTTGGTATGCACAATAAGCAGTTGCAGCCGATTATGTTGCAGTTTTTGGCGCCGATGGGTGCGCAGGGCGTGGAGATTACCGACAAAATCATCGGCTTTATCGATAATGTTAAAATTGGCGTGCTTGGTACCTTTGGTGTGGCGCTATTGTTTTACACCGCGATTTCACTTATTCAGAAAGTCGAGGCCACCTTTAATTATATTTGGCGTTTAGATCAGCACCGCAGTATTGGTCGTCGCTTCGCCGACTACGGCAGTGTGATGCTGATCGGGCCGCTATTGGTGTTCTCGGCGATTGGTTTGTCGGCCAGTGTGCTCAGCGGCAGCTTTGTGCAGGCTATTAGTCATCAGCTGCCTTTCATGCAGTATTTGATTACCTTTGCCACCGAAGCTGCGCCCTATTTAATGATCATTGCGGCCTTTAGCTTCTTTTATATGTTCATTCCTAACACTCGCGTGACCGTTCGGGCGGGCTTGATTGCCGGGGTGGTGTCTGGCTTCTTGTTTCAAAGTTTGGGCTGGGGCTTTGGCAGTGTGGTGGTGTCGGCCAGTGGTAGCGGAACGTATGCAATTTATTCGGGCTTTGCCATTCTCATTTTGTTTATGATGTGGATGTACATCAGTTGGCTCATCTTGCTGGTGGGTAGCAGTGTGGCATTTTACGTTCAGCATCCTGAGTATGTTGCGCCAACGCGGCGCAGTGGTGATTTAAGTATTAAGCAGCGAGAGGTTTTGGCCCTGCAAATTATGGGGGTGATTGCTGAGCGTCATTACAAGTCGCGTAAGCCCTTTTCGGCCAGTGATTTTGTGTTGCGTTTGCGTGTTCAGATTCAGGGCGTGACTAAGGTGTTGCGAGCGCTGAAGGAGGCTGGTCTAATCACCGAAAATAGTGAAGAGCCAGCCCGTTATTTACCGAATGCGCCGCTTGAAAAAACCAGTTTAAAGCAAGTCATTGATGCCGTGCGCAGTGAAGGTAATGCCTCAATGCTGGGTTTGGGTGCGCCGCGCAGGCCAGTGCACGGCGTGGCGGCGGTGACTAAAGCGATTGATGATGCTCTGGACGCTGCTTTGGCGGCGACCAGTGTGCGGGATATGGCAATTGAAGATGACGGTTCGGCGCCTGATAGCGCTGAGGCTGGCAAGAACAATTAAATTGAGTGTGGTGAGAATATGACAGTACGGGTAGCAGTAACGGGCGCCGCCGGGCGGATGGGGAAGATTCTGATTGAGGCCATCGCCCTCAATGAGGCTTGCGTATTGGCAGCGGCGATTGAGCGTCCAGAGAGTTCCTTGATTGGCGCCGATGCAGGTGAGTTGGCGGGCTTGGGCAAAAATGGCGTTACTCTTGTGGGTGATTTGAGCGCTGTGCTCGCCGATTTTGATGTGCTGATCGATTTTACGGTGCCAGCGGCTACTCTGGCGAATGCTCGCTTGTGCGGTGGCGCCGGTAAGTCCATGGTTATTGGCACCACCGGCTTTAATGCTGAGCAAAAAGCCGAGCTTGAAGCGGCTATTGCCCCGATTGCGATTTGCCAGGCGTCTAATTTCAGTACTGGTGTGAATCTGTGCTTTAAATTGCTGGATATGGCGGCGCGGGTCTTGGGTGATGACGTTGATATTGAAATTGTAGAAGCGCACCACCGCCATAAGATCGACGCGCCGTCGGGCACGGCCTTGAGTATGGGGCATGTGGTGGCTGATGCCTTGGGCCGAGACTTGGAAAAGGTCGCGGTGTACGGTCGCGAGGGCCAAACTGGCGCCCGCGAGCGCGAGACCATTGGCTTTGCCACGGTGCGCGGCGGCGATGTGGTGGGTGATCACACGGTGTCCTTCTTTGCCGAGGGCGAGCGTGTTGAAATTACTCACAAAGCCAGCTCGCGGATGTCCTTTGGTCGTGGCGCAGTGCGTGCGGCGGCATGGGTGAGCGCGCAAGCGGCTGGCCGTTACGATATGCAGGATGTGCTAGGTCTTAAGTAAGACGTGGTATTTGCGCGCTAGAGGTCAGATTTTGGCCTGAAACGACGCTAAGCTCGCTATTGCTGGTATTTATTGCGGTGGACGAGCGGGGGTGGTTTCGCGTAAAATCGCGCATCAGATTAGGGTGCCGAGCTTAATAAGCTCCGTATCCCCGCAAGGAGCGAGGTGAAGTACGTCTTCATCTCGCTTTTTTGCACGCGTATTTTCCTCTGTGGTTCTTTGGTTGTCGTTCCGGCGAGTATGTCGGTGGCAACTCTCGGCCGCAAGTTTGATCCAGGAGGTAGTCTTGACGGTTCCAGCCATACTTGCCCTCGAAGACGGCAGCATATTCCGGGGCATCGCTATTGGTGCCGAAGGGCATTCGGTTGGCGAGGTCGTGTTTAATACCGCGATGACAGGGTATCAGGAGATCTTGACGGATCCCTCTTATGCCCGCCAAATCGTAACCCTTACCTATCCCCATATCGGTAATACCGGTGTGAACAGCGAAGACGAAGAGGCGACTGAAATTTGGTCTGCGGGCTTGGTTATTCGCGACCTGGCCATGACGGCTAGCAGCTTTCGTAGCGAACAAAGCCTCTCTGATTATTTAAAAGCCCGCAATATTGTCGGCATCGCCGACATTGACACCCGTCGCCTCACGCGTATTTTGCGTGACAAGGGTGCGCAGGGTGGTTGCTTAATGGCTGGCGATATCGACGAAGCTAAGGCCCTTCAGCTCGCTAAAGACTTTGCCGGTCTGAAAGGCATGGATTTGGCGAAAGAAGTGACTACCGCCGAATCGTATGAATGGCGCGAAAGCAGCTGGCAGCTTGGTGAAGGCAGCCGCAGCATGACTGATGCTGAATTGCCCTACCATGTTGTAGCCTACGACTTTGGCGTAAAGCGTAATATTCTGCGCATGCTCGCCGATCGCGGTTGCCGCCTGACGGTTGTCCCGGCCAAAACACCGGCTGCCGACGTGTTGGCGATGAAGCCCGACGGCGTGTTTCTGTCGAATGGTCCTGGTGATCCAGAGCCCTGCGATTATGCGATTGCGGCAATTAAAGAAATTCTAGCAACGGCATTGCCGGTGTTCGGTATTTGCTTAGGTCATCAGCTGTTGGCTTTGGCCTCTGGTGCAAAAACCGTCAAAATGAAATTTGGTCACCACGGCGCCAACCATCCGGTGCAAGATTTGACGACCAAGGTTGTGCACATCACCAGTCAAAACCACGGTTTTGCTGTAGATGAAGCCTCCTTGCCCGGAAATTTGGAAGTGACCCACAAATCATTGTTTGATGGATCGCTACAGGGAATTCGGCGCACCGATATCCCCGCATTCGGTTTTCAGGGTCACCCTGAAGCGAGTCCGGGCCCCCATGATATTGCGCCCTTGTTTAATCAGTTTATTGAGTTAATTAAAGCGAGTCGCTGAACGGAAAACGGGAGACGCTTTTGCTTAGCGTTTTCCGTCTCCCATCTAGCGTCCTGCGGAGACCCCATGCCAAAAAGAACAGACATCAAAAGTATCCTCATCCTCGGTGCTGGTCCGATTGTTATCGGTCAGGCCTGTGAGTTTGACTACTCCGGCGCCCAGGCGTGTAAAGCGCTTCGCGAAGAGGGCTTTCGCGTTATTTTGGTAAACTCGAACCCCGCGACCATCATGACCGACCCGTCAATGGCCGATGCCACTTATATTGAGCCAGTGGTGTGGGAAACGGTTGCAAAGATCATCGAAAAAGAGCGTCCCGACGCCCTGCTGCCGACCATGGGTGGCCAGACCGCACTGAACTGTGCGCTGGACCTGGACCGCGAAGGGGTGCTGGAGAAGTATGGCGTAGAAATGATCGGCGCCACTAAAGATTCTATCGATATGGCAGAGGACCGCCAGTTATTCGATAAGGCCATGAAGCGCATCGGCTTGGCTACGCCGCGCTCTGCCATTGCGCACAGCATGGAAGAGGCTCTGCAAGTGCAGGACTCTATCGGCTTCCCCGCTATTATTCGTCCCAGCTTTACTATGGGCGGCTCTGGCGGCGGTATTGCGTATAACAAAGAAGAATTTATTGAGATCTGTACCCGCGGTTTAGATCTGTCGCCCACCAATGAGCTGCTGATCGATGAGAGCTTGATTGGTTGGAAAGAATTTGAAATGGAAGTGGTTCGCGACAAAAACGACAACTGCATTATTGTCTGCGCGATTGAAAACTTCGACCCTATGGGCGTACACACTGGCGACTCGATTACCGTTGCTCCAGCACAGACCCTGACCGATAAAGAATATCAAATCATGCGTAACGCCTCCTGCGCGGTACTGCGTGAGATCGGTGTTGAAACTGGCGGCTCCAACGTTCAGTTTGGTATGGAGCCGCACACGGGGCGTCTGGTTGTTATTGAGATGAACCCGCGCGTTAGCCGCTCTTCGGCCTTGGCTTCTAAAGCGACTGGCTTCCCGATTGCCCGCGTAGCAGCCAAGTTGGCGATTGGTTACACCCTCGACGAATTGCAGAACGAAATTACTGGCGGCGCCACACCTGCGTCGTTTGAACCCGCAATCGACTACGTGGTTACCAAAATCCCGCGTTTCACCTTTGAAAAGTTTGGTGAAGCTCAGACCCGTCTGCACACTCAGATGAAGTCGGTAGGTGAGGTGATGGCAATTGGCCGTACCTTCCAAGAATCTCTGCAAAAAGCCCTGCGCGGCTTGGAAGTGGGTTCTGCTGGTTTTGAGCACCAGATCGATACCGATCGCGATGACGCTAAAGACATCTTGATTGCTGAGTTGACGAATCCCGGCCCAGAGCGTATTTGGTTTGTGGCTGATGCCTTCCGCTCCGGTATGAGCGTTGAAGAGGTGTTTGAGCACTCGTGGATCGATCCTTGGTTCCTCGTGCAGATTGAAGATATTGTTAAAACTGAAAACTCTTTAAAAACAGTGGCCTTGGCGGATATCACCAAAGACATGATGTGGCGTCTAAAGCGCAAAGGTTTTTCAGATCAGCGCTTGGCAGTACTGCTGGCAGTGAGCGAAAAGCAGTTGCGTGGCCTGCGTCATAGCTTAGATATTCACCCCGTGTACAAGCGCGTAGACACCTGCGCGGCAGAATTCTCTACTTCTACCGCCTATATGTATTCGACCTACGAGGAAGAGTGCGAGTCTAATCCGTCGGATCGCGAGAAGATCCTTGTTATCGGTGGTGGCCCCAACCGGATTGGTCAGGGTATTGAGTTCGATTACTGCTGCGTTCACGCGGCGCTGGCGATGCGTGAAGACGGTTACGAGACCATTATGGTCAACTGTAACCCTGAGACCGTATCGACTGATTACGATATTTCAGATCGCCTGTATTTTGAGCCGGTGACGCTGGAAGACGTGCTCGAAATCGTGGCTAAAGAAAAGCCAAAGGGCGTTATTGTGCAGTTTGGTGGGCAAACGCCGCTGAAATTGGCCCGTGACCTTGAGGCCGCTGGCGTGCCGATTATCGGTACAACGCCAGACGCGATTGACCGCGCTGAAGATCGTGAGCGTTTTCAGCAGATGCTGCAGCGTTTAAATATCAAGCAGCCACCGAATACTACCGTGCGCTCAGAAGAAGCGGCGCTGCGGGCGGCGGCTGAAATCGGCTATCCTTTGGTTGTGCGTCCATCCTATGTATTAGGTGGCCGGGCCATGGAAATTGTCTATAAAGAAGAAGAGCTTGAGCGCTATATGCGTGAAGCGGTGCGGGTGTCTAACGACTCGCCAGTCTTGCTGGACCACTTCTTAAATGCAGCAGTTGAAGTCGATCTCGATGCCGTGTCAGATGGCAAGCATGTGGTGATCGGCGCGATCATGCAGCATATCGAGCAGGCGGGCGTTCACTCTGGCGACTCGGCGTGTTCATTGCCGCCTTACTCGCTGGATGCCGATGTTCAGGATCGCATGCGCGAGATCGTTAAAGCCATGGCACTGGAGTTGGGCGTGGTGGGTTTGATGAACGTGCAGTTGGCAGTGCAAGATGGCGAAATCTACGTAATTGAGGTTAATCCTCGCGCTTCACGTACCGTGCCCTTCGTGTCTAAGTGTATTGGTATTTCACTCGCCAAAGTTGCAGCGCGCTGCATGGCGGGTACGAGTCTGGCTGAGCAGGACTTTACCGAAGAGCGTATTCCCAAGTACTTTGCTGTTAAAGAAGCGGTTTTCCCCTTCAATAAATTCCCCGGCGTTGACCCCATTCTTGGTCCAGAAATGAAGTCGACTGGTGAAGTAATGGGCTTGGGCGAAACCTTTGCCGAAGCCTTTGCTAAAGCGGCGGTAGGTGCTGGTGAGGTCTTCCCAACGAGTGGCAAGGCATTCATTAGTGTTCGCGACCCCGATAAAGCCGGTGCGATCGCCGTGGCGAGTCAGTTGGTTGAGCTCGGCTTTAGCCTGTTGGCAACTCGTGGCACTCACAAGGTCTTGACGGAAGCGGGTCTTAAATGTCAGCGTGTTAATAAGGTCTTGGAAGGTCGTCCCCATATTGTTGATATGGTGAAAAACGGCGATGTCGATCTGATTATTAATACTACCGAAGGTAAGCAGGCAATTGCGGATTCGTCATTGATTCGTCGCAGTGCGCTGGCCAATAAGGTGAGTTATACCACTACCTTGGCGGGTGCAGAGGCTATTTGTCAGGCGCTGGTGTTTGGCGAAGAGAAAACCGTGCGCCGCTTACAAGATGTTCATAAGGGGTTTATGCAATGAGTTTATTGCCAATGACTGTTGCCGGCGAAAAAGCGCTGCGCGATGAGTTAAAAAAGCTAAAATCGATTGATCGTCCGCGGATTACCCAGGCGATTGCCGAGGCTCGTGCTCATGGTGATTTAAAAGAAAATGCCGAATACCATGCCGCCCGTGACCAGCAGGGTTTCTGCGAAGGTCGGATTCAAGAAATCGAAAGTAAGCTGGGTGGCGTGCGGGTGATTGATATCACTGCTATTCCTTATACTGGCAAAGTGATTTTTGGCACGACCGTATCGCTAATTAACTGCGAAACCGACGAAGAAGTGCGCTACCGCATTGTTGGTGAAGACGAAGCCAATGTGAAAATTGGTAAAATTTCGGTAACTTCGCCCATCGCCCGCGCCTTAATTGGTAAAGAAGCGGGAGATATCGCGGTAGTTGTCGCGCCAGGTGGCAATATTGAGTACGAAATCGACAAGGTAGAACACCTCGCCGAGTGAGCGCTAACTCAGGCCCGAAGTAGATTAGATAATTTCGGGTTTGGGGTTTTCGCTGGACGATAAATCAGCGCTATCTTGCCGATAGCCTGAATCAACAGCGCTTTATGCGCTTTACACAGTTGATCGATTAGCGCGCGGCGTTCAGTTGGCTCAGCTATGTTAACCTTAACTTTAATCAATTCGTGGTCGTCGAGTGCGCGGTCTAGCTCCAGCGCTACGCTTTCACTAAGTCCCTTGTCGGCAATCATAACAACGGGGCTGAGTTTGTGACCGATGCTGCGTAGGTGTTTTTTATCGCTGGCGCTGAATTTGGGCATAATATATCGAACCGGGAAAGAGCGTGGGCGCTTATTTTACTAGAAAGTGCGCCCAGTCGGTATCTCAAATCTCGCTAATAATGGAGTTAGTGTGGCGAAACCTAAAGGATCCAGCGGTGCATGGCTGAAGGAACATTTTGACGATCAGTACGTCAAAATGGCTCAGCGTGACGGCTATCGTTCCAGAGCCTGTTATAAATTGCTGGAAATTCAGGAGAAAGACCGCCTGATTAAGCCGGGTATGTGCGTTGTAGACCTCGGTAGTGCGCCGGGGGGGTGGTCGCAGGTCGCGGCCATGCTCGTGGGGCACCACGGACGGGTGTTGGCCTCCGACATTTTGGAGATGGATTCCATCGCCGGGGTGGAGTTTGTGCGGGGTGATTTTACTGAGCAAGAAGTCATTGATGAGTTGATGGCGCACTTGGGAAATAGCAAGGCTGACCTTGTAATCTCAGATATGGCCCCAAACATGAGTGGTATGAGAGATGTTGATCAGCCGCAATCTATGTATTTGTGTGAGCTGGCGCTGGATATGGCGGGATTAGTACTTCGCCCAGGTGGGAGCTTTGCCACCAAGATATTTCAGGGTGAAGGTTTCGACGAGTATATGCGGCTGCTTCGCGGGCGGTTTAGCAAAGTGGTGACCCGCAAACCAGCGGCATCACGGCCAAGATCGCGGGAAGTATATTTAGTGGCCACTGGTCTGCGCGCTTGAATATTGCGTAGAGGGTGTCGGATTAATGGTGTAGAGTGGGCAGATATCCGGGCATTTTCCCCGTTTGCAGCCTCTGCAAACAGTGCAGCGTGAGGATCGGTTTTTGAACGATATGGCAAAGAATTTACTGTTGTGGCTGGTTATAGCTGCTGTTTTGTTGACGGTGTTTAATAACTTCAGCGTTCAGTCGCCCACAGAGCAGCTTAATTACTCCCAATTCATTTCTGAAGTGCAGAATGAGCGGGTAAAAAAGGTGGTCATTGACGGCCTGATGATCAGCGGTGAGCGGGCAGATAAAAGCCGCTTTGAAACCGTGCGGCCACTGCTTGATGACCCTAAGCTAATTGATGATTTGCTCCAGCACGACGTCGTCGTCGAGGGCACCAAGCCTGAGCGTCAAAGTTTGTGGACGCAATTGCTGGTGGCTAGCTTCCCAATTTTAATCATCTTGGCGATTTTCATGTTCTTTATGCGCCAGATGCAAGGTGGTGCTGGTGGTGGCAAAGGCGGCCCGATGGCCTTTGGCAAGAGCAAGGCGCGTTTGCTCAGTGAAGATCAAATTAAAACCACCTTTGCCGATGTGGCTGGTGTTGATGAAGCCAAAGAAGATGTGCAAGAACTGGTTGAGTTCTTGCGTGACCCAGGTAAGTTTCAGCGCTTAGGCGGCCGTATTCCCCGCGGTGTGTTGATGGTGGGCCCACCGGGTACCGGTAAAACCTTGCTGGCCAAGGCGATTGCTGGTGAAGCGAAGGTGCCGTTCTTCTCTATCTCTGGCTCTGACTTTGTTGAAATGTTTGTTGGTGTCGGTGCCTCTCGTGTTCGTGACATGTTCGAACAGGCTAAAAAGCAGGCCCCGTGCATTATCTTTATTGATGAGATCGATGCCGTTGGTCGCCATCGTGGTGCCGGTATGGGTGGTGGTCACGACGAGCGTGAGCAAACCTTGAACCAACTGCTAGTTGAAATGGACGGTTTTGAAGCCAATGACGGCGTTATTGTTATTGCTGCGACTAACCGCCCTGATGTACTCGACCCCGCGCTGCTGCGTCCTGGTCGTTTTGACCGTCAGGTGACTGTTGGCTTGCCCGATATTCGCGGTCGCGAGCAAATCTTAAAAGTGCATATGCGCAAATTGCCCTTGGGCGATGATGTTGAGGCATCGGTTATTGCGCGTGGCACACCTGGGTTCTCGGGCGCGGATTTGGCTAACTTGGCAAACGAGGCGGCGCTGTTTGCGGCGCGTAGCAATCTGCGTTTGGTGAGTATGTCGCAATTTGACTTGGCCAAAGACAAGATCATGATGGGCGCCGAGCGCAAATCCATGGTGATGTCTGATAAAGAGAAGCTCAATACGGCTTATCACGAAGCTGGTCATGCGATTGTCGGTCGTACAGTGCCTGAGCATGACCCGGTTTATAAGGTGAGTATTATTCCTCGCGGTCGTGCCCTTGGTGTGACCATGTTCCTGCCCGAGGAAGATCGCTACAGCCTGAGCCGCCGTCATATTATCAGTCAAATTTGTTCATTGTTTGGTGGTCGTATTGCCGAAGAAATGACCTTGGGTGCAGACGGTGTAACCACCGGTGCATCGAATGATATTCAGCGCGCCACAGATATTGCTCGCAAAATGGTGACCAAATGGGGCCTGTCCGACAAGATGGGGCCGCTGATGTACGACGATGCCGAAGAAGAAGTCTTTCTTGGTCGCTCTGCAGGTCAGGCGGGTAAGGGCCATTCTGGTGAAACTGCGCGGCAGATCGATGAAGAAGTGCGTCGCATTATAGACGAGTGCTATGCCGCAGCGCGTAAAATTTTGGAAGAGCATCGCGGTAAGCTCGATGTGATGGCTGAAGCCTTGATGCTGTATGAAACCATTGATGCCAAGCAAATTGACGATATTATGAATGGTCGTACTCCGCGTAAACCTGCGGGCTGGGACGATGATGATCGTCGCGGTGGGCGCGCGGTGAAGGACGAGGTCGATGAAGATCCGGCGCCTAAGGCGGACAAAAAAGATCGTCCTGAAGATCCTTTTGTTGACTCGGTGAGCGATCACTAGGTCGGCAATGCACAGCTTTCAATCCTCATCGCAGCTACGCTGCGGTGATCGCCTTATAGACCTGCGCGAGCCGCAGGTTATGGCGATTATCAATGTTACTCCCGACTCCTTCTCCGATGGCGGTAAATACCACGCCGGCTCCGCTTTGCTCGATAAAATTTTAGCGCAAGTGGATTTGGCCTGCGCGGAGGGCGCGCGCCTGATTGATATCGGCGGCGAGTCCACTCGACCTGGTGCGGCGCCGGTGTCGGAGGCTGAGGAGTGTCAGCGCGTGCTGCCAGTGGTTGAAGCCATTGCGCAACGCTTTGATGTGGCCATTTCTGTGGATACCAGTAACGCGACGGTTATACGTGAAAGCGCCGTTTTAGGCGCGGCACTTATTAATGATGTGCGCGCCCTGCAGCAGCCAAATGCCCTGCAAGAAGCTGCAGCCAGTGGCTTGCCAGTTTGCCTTATGCATATGCGGGGCGATCCAGTGTCGATGCAGAATAATCCGGAATATCAGGATATTTGCCGGGAAGTTGAGGTCTTTTTAAGGGCGCGGGTCGCTGCGTGCGTTGCCGCTGGTATTAGTCAAGACCAGATTGTGCTCGATCCAGGTTTTGGTTTTGCAAAAAACCTTGCTCACAATCTTGAGCTGTTTCGGCGTTTACCTGAAATAGTGGGCTGGGGGTACCCGGTGTTGGTCGGCGTGTCGCGCAAGTCAATGATTGGTGCGCTTACTGGTCGCACCGTCGCTGAGCGTTTGGCGGGAAGCGTGGCAATGGCCGCGATGGCGGTCGAGCGGGGCGCTCATATTATTCGGGCTCACGATGTTAAGGAAACCGTAGATGCCGTGCGTATAGCGCAGGCCTTAAAATTTGAGAAAATAGAAAATGTCTAAAAAATATTTTGGCACCGATGGCGTGCGCGGACGAGTCGGCGAGGGTGCAATTACGCCTGAATTTGTCCTTAAACTAGGGTGGGCGGTAGGCCAGGTTTTTGCGCGCGAAGGACGCAGTAAAGTGTTGATCGGCAAAGATACCCGTATTTCTGGCTATATGTTTGAGTCTGCGCTTGAAGCTGGTCTTGTTGCCGCTGGTGTTGATGTGTTGTTGTTGGGGCCAATGCCAACACCGGCTATTGCCTATTTAACTAGAACATTTCAGGCGCGCGCCGGTATTGTTATTAGTGCAAGCCATAATCCCTATTACGATAATGGTATTAAGTTCTTTTCGGGTGATGGAAGCAAGCTAGCTGATGATGTTGAGCTTGCCATTGAGTCAGCTGTTGATCTCACTATGACCACAGTCGATTCGGCAGACCTTGGTAAGGTGCGGCGTATCGACGACGCGGCGGGTCGCTATATTGAGTACTGTAAATCAACGGTCGCTAATGGTCTGTCCTTAAAAGGGCTGATTATCGTGCTTGATTGCGCTCATGGCGCCACCTATCACGTTGCCCCGGCAGTTTTTACTGAGCTTGGTGCTGAAATCATAGTGATGGGTGCGTCGCCGGACGGCGTCAATATTAATGCTGAGGTGGGTTCTACTCATCCCTCGGCACTTCAGCGGAGAGTGATAGCGGAAGCTGCTGATTTTGGTATCGCTTTTGATGGTGATGGTGATCGCGTTTTATTTGTCGATGCCGATGGCGAGCTGATCGATGGCGATGAGCTGTTGTTTATTATAGCCGCTGAGCGTTTGCGTCGCGGTAAGCCTTGTCCCGGTGTGGTGGGCACGCTTATGTCAAATCTGGGTTTTGAATTGGCCTTAAAAGATTTAGGTGTTGGCTTTGAGCGCGCGAATGTTGGCGACCGTTATGTGAAAGAGCGAATGAACGCGCTCGATTGGGATTTGGGTGGCGAAAACTCGGGGCATATTATTTGCGCTGATGTGAGTACCACTGGTGATGGCATTGTTGCGGCCTTAAAAGTGGTCGGTGCAATCGTTGGCAGCGGTAAGAGCTTGGCGGAATTGAAGGCACCAGTAAGTAAATTTCCGCAAATAATGGAAAATGTGCGCATTAATTCACCTGTTGATCTAAAAAATAGTGAATTAGTCGCCGCAGTTGAAGCGGTTGAGCTGGAATTAGCAGGGCGAGGCAGGGTATTATTGCGCGCTTCTGGAACTGAGCCGCTGTTGCGGGTCATGGTTGAGGGCGAAGATGCCGCGCAGGTCACGGCACTTTGTCAGCGTCTAGCAGATAAGGTGAGAAAGCTTTCATCTTAAGCGCTCGTCTCCTTGTATGTATTTATAAGTTTATGTAAGATTGGCGCCCATTTTGCGCTAAGGGAAATGGCATGCGGAGTAGTCTCGTAGCAGGTAATTGGAAGATGTACGGCGATAGCGCCAGCATCGGAAAATTAATGGCGAATTTAAGAGCCGCACTCCCATCGGAACCCGGTGTTGATATCGCGGTGTTTCCACCCTCAGTGTATATTGCGCGTGTTGTCGAGGGTATGTCTGGTTCGCCAGTGGCGGTCGGCGCGCAGAACGTGTGTGAGCAAGCTGGTGAGGGTGCTTATACAGGTGAAGTGTCTGCGGGCATGTTAGCTGATGCAGGATGCCGGTATGTGATTGTTGGTCACTCCGAGCGTCGCGCTATGTACCAAGATAGTAATGAACGTGTTGCTCAAAAAGCGAAGCAAGCTTTAGCGCAGGGCTTAACGCCGATAGTTTGCGTGGGTGAGACGGAAGGTCAGCGCGATAATGGCGCAACCTTAGAAGTAATCGCTGAGCAGCTTCAGTCAGTGTTTGCAGTATTAAGCATTGAGGATATGCGCAGTATTGTGGTTGCCTACGAACCAGTGTGGGCAATTGGTACTGGCAAGACGGCGACGCCATCGCAGGCTCAAGAAGTGCATGCATTTATCCGTGCCTTGTTTGCGAAAAAGGACGAGCCTTTGGCGAAGGGTTTAAGAATTCTGTACGGCGGCAGTGTTAAGGCGGCCAATGCAGGTGAATTATTCGCGCAGGCGGATATTGATGGCGGTTTAGTAGGTGGTGCATCACTTGATGCGCAGGAATTTTCCGCAATATGTCGGGCGGCGGAGTAATGGAACAAGCAATTTTAATCGTACATGTGTTGGCTGGTTTATCGATCATTGGTCTGATTCTGGTTCAGCAAGGTAAAGGCGCAGACATGGGGGCCTCTTTTGGTTCTGGTGCCTCGCAAACTATTTTTGGCAGCAGTGGCAGCGGTAATGTACTGACTCGCGCCACCGCCATATTGGCAACGGTTTTCTTTATAACCAGTTTGTCGTTGGCGTATGTTGCCAAGCAGCGCAGCGGTGGCTCGGAAGACATTATTGTTGATATTCCCGAGCTGCAAGAAAGTCGCGACGTAGCTCCAGTAGGTGATGGGACTATGCCAGCGCAGTCTGAAGAGTTGCCGATGGATATGCCGGTAAGTGAAGAAATGCCGGAAGCAGGATCGAAGTAAAAGTTTTAGCCGAAGTGGTGAAATTGGTAGACACGCCATCTTGAGGGGGTGGTGAGCATTGCTCGTGCGGGTTCAAGTCCCGCCTTCGGCACCAACATAAAAAAAGGGGTTATCGCTTAGGGCGATAGCCCCTTTTTTTATGTTGGTACGGCGGGAGCCGCTTCGCGGTCCCGCGTTGACTCGCTTGCGCTCGGTCCTGCGGACTGCCCTCCCTTTGGTCGGTCATCCAAGCGGCGGTTGCCGCTTGTCGGCACGTGATGGTCGTGGGGTTATCGCTTAGGGCGATAGCCCCTTTTTTTTATGTCGGTACGGCGGGAGCCGCTTCGCGGTCCCGCGTTGACTCGCTTGCGCTCGGTCCTGCGGACTGCCCTCCCTTTGGTCGGTCATCCAAGCGGCGGTTGCCGCTTGTCGGCGCATTGTAATCGTGGGGTTATCGCTTAGGGCGATAGCCCCTTTTTTTTGTTGGTACGGCGGGAGCCGCTTCGCGGTCCCGCGTTGACTCGCTTGCGCTCGGTCCTGTGGACTGCCCTCCCTTTGGTCGGTCATCCAGGCGGCGGTTGCCGCTTGTCGGCACATTGTAATCGTGGGGTTATCGCTGGGCGATAACCCCTTTTTTTGTGTCAGTACGGCGTGAGCCGCTTCGCGGTCCCGTGTTGACTCGCTTGCGCTCGGTCCTGCGGACTTCCCTCTCTTTGGTCGCTTATTCAAGCGGCGGTTGCCACTTGTTATAGGTGTGTATTTGGCGGCTTGGGGTTGTTGTTAATTAAGCTGATCCCTCGTGGCGCACTGTGTTACTAGCTTGACCTGCATAGGTGCAGCGACTATAATGCGGCCTCCTGATAGTGGGTCGGTAGCGCGATAGTGGCGAGCGGGCTTTAGACCTAGGATGTAAGGTTTCCTAGGGGTGATCAGAAGTTTTCAAAAGCCCCTTGTACAGGGGCTTTTTCGTATTGCCATAGGGCATGCGTTAAGGAATTTCGAGTGGGCCTTGGGCCCATTTTTTATTGGTGGGTAGTGAACTTGTCCGGTAAGACCGTCAAAATTGAAGAGTTAATTAGACCTGGCGTGGAAGCGCTGGGTTACGAGCTATGGGGCTTGGATCACCAGTCTCAGGGGCGCCATACTTTGCTGCGTGTGTATATCGACAGTGAGAACGGTATTGGTGTGGATGATTGCGCCAAGGTGAGTCATCAGATTAGCGGTGTATTGGATGTCGAAGATCCAATTGCCGGAGAATATAATCTTGAAGTTTCATCGCCGGGCATGGATCGTCCTTTGTATACCTTAGAGCAGTACGCTCAGTACATTGGTAGCGATATCAGTGTTCGTTTGCGAATTCCTTTTGAAGGACGCCGTAAATTCCTTGGTCGCCTGACGGGCATTGAAGACGGCGATGTGGTACTGACGGCAGAGGAGCATGAGTATTTGCTGCCCTTCGATCAGATTGATAAAGCGAATGTTGTGCCCCGGTTTTAATCGGACGCGCTAATTTCAATAGCCGGCTGCGGAAAGAGGCGGATCATGAGTAAAGAAATATTATTGGTAGTTGAGGCCGTCTCTAACGAGAAGGGTGTGTCAAAAACTATTATTTTCGAGGCCATTGAGCAGGCCTTGGCGACAGCGGCAAAAAAGCGCTACGACGAAGACTCAGATATCCGCGTGGTAATTGACCGCGTTACCGGTGACTACCAAACTTTTCGGAGTTGGCTGGTTATGCCAGACGACGAGATGGCTTTGTTGGGAACTCATTTAACCTTGGAAGAGGCGCACGAATACAGCGCGGACCTTAAGGCTGGCGATGTATATGAAGAAGTCGTCGAGAATGTTGGCTTTGGTCGCATTGCTGCGCAAACCGCCAAACAGGTAATTGTCCAGAAGGTGCGTGAGGCCGAGCGCGCGCAGATCGTCGATGAATACAAAGATCGTGTTGGTGAGCTGATCAACGGCACGGTTAAGAAAGTCACCCGCGACAGTATTATTGTTGATTTAGGTGGCAACGCTGAAGCCTTATTGCCACGTGAAGAATTGGTTGGGCGGGAAGTGTTCCGCATCAATGACCGGGTGCGTGCTATTTTGGCGGATGTCCGTCCCGAGGCTCGTGGTCCGCAGTTATTTTTGAGCCGCGCTTGCCCAGAGATGTTAATTGAACTCTTCAAAATTGAAGTGCCTGAAGTTAATGAAGAAGTAATTGAGATTCGTGCTGCAGCGCGCGATCCAGGTTCGCGCGCGAAGATCGCCGTGAAAACTAACGATGGTCGTATTGACCCAGTTGGTGCCTGTGTCGGTATGCGTGGTTCGCGAGTGCAGGCGGTTTCTGGCGAGCTTGGCAACGAGCGCGTAGACATAATTTTGTGGGACGACAACCCAGCTCAGCTCGTTATCAATGCGATGGCCCCTGCTGAAGTGGAGTCGATTGTTGTCGACGAAGATACCCACACCATGGACGTTGGTGTGGCCGATGATAATTTAGCGCAGGCGATTGGTCGCGCAGGACAGAATGTGCGTCTTGCAGGTCAGTTGACGGGCTGGACAATCAATGTGATGAGCATTGAGGAAATGTCCGCCAAGCACGAGCAAGAATCGGGTCATATCATTAGTTATTTTGTTGAAGCCCTAGATGTTGGCGAAGACATTGCAGAAGTTTTGGTAGAGGAAGGTTTCACCACGCTGGAAGAGGTGGCCTATGTTCCTTTAGAAGAAATGATGTCAATTGATGGCTTTGACGAAGATTTGGCCCAAGAGCTGCGGGCTAGAGCGAAAGATGCACTGCTGACGCAAGCAATTGCCAGCGAAGAAGTTTTGGAAAGTGCCGAACCGGCTGAAGACTTGTTGACAATGGACGGGATGGAAAAACATCTAGCGTTCATTCTTGCCAGCCGTGGCGTAGTAACGATGGAAGATCTGGCCGAACAGGCTGTTGAAGATCTTCTCGACATTGAAGATATGACTAAAGAACGGGCCGGAGAGTTGATTATGACTGCTCGTGCTCCGTGGTTTGCAGACGAAGAAGAATCTGCAAAATAAGCGAGTCGTACCGTTTTGGGAGAATGATGAATGGCTGAAGTTACCGTGAGCCAGCTAGCAGAAGTCGTTGGCGCACCTGTCGAGCGTCTGCTGCGACAAATGAAAGAAGCGGGCCTGTCACACAGTGCTGCCGGGCAAGCTGTGTCCGATGAAGACAAGCAAACCCTGCTGACTTTCTTAAAGCGGAGCCACGGAGAGTCAGCCGAGGCCCCCCAGCAAATTACGCTGAAGCGCAAAACCCTGAGCACCTTAAAAACAGGTTCGGGCGCGGGCAAAAAGACTGTAAATATTGAAGTGCGTAAAAAACGCACTTACGTTAAGCGCGATCCGGCAGAAATGGCCGCGGAAGCGGCGGCTGAAGAAGCGCTGCTGCGCGGCGATGCGCCAGCAGACGAGCCGAAGGCGGCTGCAGAAGTTGTTGCGGAGCCCGTTGTGGCTGAGGCGCCAGCGAAGGTTGAGCCTGCAGAAAAACCAGCAGAGCCGGTTGCGGTCGAAGCTGAAAAGGCACCAGAGCCGACTCCTGAGCCGGAAGCGGTGAAGGTCGAGCCGGTTAAAGCTGAGCCAGTGAAAGCGGAGCCAGTGAAGGTTGAACCTCCTGTCGCAGAAGAAAAGCCTGCGCCAGAGCCGGTTGTTGCTGATGAGCCGGTAGCGGAAGTCGCCAAGCCAGCACCCGCCAATAAGACTGACGAATATCGCGAAGTGGTCGAGAACGTATTAGATGTTGACCCAGAAGTGCTTCGCCAGCGCGCTATATTGCGTCGCAAGGCGGAAGAAGAGCGGGTTAAAGAGCGTCGCGCTGCAGTAGTTGCCGAGAAAAAGCGCGATGAAGACGAACGCATAGCACGCAAAAAAGCCGCTGCAGCGCCAAGTCCTGCTAGCGCGGATAAAGGCGCGGGCCCAGCACCAGCTGCTCCTGATGCCAAGCCCAGTGAGGATAAGCCAGCGCCACGCCATCATCGTCGTGCTGCCGCAGCGCCAGCTGCTGCCGGAGATGATGATCGTCCGCGTCGTAAAGGCGGTAAGTCTCGCGGTAACAAGCGTGATGATTTCGACGGCAGTTTTGCCGGTGGCGGTCGCCGTAAGAAGAAAACCCTTAAGCTGCCAGATGATGCACAGCGTCACGCTTTTAACGCGCCGACAGATAAAATTGTCTACGCCGTTAATGTTGGCGAAACCACCACCGCTGCTGAGCTAGCTCAGCAAATGAAGGTGAAGGCCGCTGAAGTTATTAAGGAAATGATTAAAATGGGCTTGATGGTTACCATCAATCAGCCTATTGATCAGGACACGGCTCAGCTGGTTGTTGAGGAAATGGGCCACACTGTTAAGTTGGTTTCTGAAGACGCAGTAGAAGAAGCCTTGGAAGAGACGCTCGGCGCTCGCGGCGCAGGCACCATGGTTGCCCGTGCACCGGTAGTTACCGTTATGGGTCACGTTGACCACGGTAAAACCTCGCTACTCGATTATATTCGTAAAGCCAAGGTTGCCAGCGGCGAGGCGGGTGGTATTACCCAGCACATCGGTGCCTACCACGTTGAAACTGGTCACGGCATGATCACCTTCCTCGACACCCCTGGTCACGCGGCATTTACCCAAATGCGTGCTCGTGGTGCCAAGAGTACAGATATTGTTATTCTCGTCGTGGCAGCGGACGACGGCGTAATGCCGCAGACCGAAGAAGCGATTACTCACGCTAGAGCCGCGGGTGTACCGCTGGTTGTTGCAGTGAATAAGATGGATAAAGAGGGCGCTGACCCTGAGCGTGTTAAGAACGAGCTTTCTCAGCGCAATGTAATTTCTGAAGAGTGGGGCGGCGACACCCAGTTTGTGTATGTTTCGGCGCACTCTGGTGAAGGCATCGACAAGCTGCTTGACGCGGTACTGTTACAGGCTGAATTGCTTGAATTGAAGGCGGCGCCTGATCTGCCAGCACAGGGCTTGGTCATTGAATCGCGTTTGGATAAAGGCCGCGGTGCGGTTGCATCCTTGCTGATCCAGAGCGGTACCTTGAAGCAGGGCGATATCGTCTTGGCTGGTCAGTGCAGTGGTCGCGTTCGCGCCATGATGGATGAAAATGGCAAGCCAGTGAAAGAAGCTGGCCCGTCGATTCCCGTTGAGATTCTCGGCCTTGATGGCACTCCAGATGCGGGTGATAGCTTCGTCGTCGTAGAAAATGACAAGCGTGCCCGCGAAGTTGCTGACTTCCGTCAGGTTCGCGAGCGCGAGCAGCGTATTAAGCGCCAGCAAGCCGCTAAGCTAGATCGCATGTTTGAAAGCATGGAAACGGCCGAGCGCCGGATTTTGAATATCGTCTTGAAAACCGATGTTCGCGGCTCGCTAGAAGCCTTGCAAGCGTCGTTGATGGATATTGGTAACGAAGAAGTTAACGTTAATATCGTTTCTGCCGGTGTCGGTGGTATTACTGAAACTGACGTGAACTTGGCACTGACTTCTGGTGCGGTGATGTTCGGCTTTAACGTTCGCGCCGATTCCAGCGCCCGTAAGTTGGCTGAGAACGAAGGCGTAGATCTGCGCTACTACAGCGTAATCTACGATGTTATCGACGATGTAACCGCCGCTCTGACCGGTATGCTTAGCCCAGAAATGCGCGAAGAGATTGTGGGTGTTGCCGAAGTGCGCGATGTGTTCCGTTCGCCTAAGTTTGGTGATATTGCGGGCTGTATGGTTATTGAAGGTACGGTTTACCGCAATAAGCGCATCCGTGTGTTACGTGCCGACGTGGTTATTTACGAAGGTGAACTTGAGTCGCTACGCCGCTTTAAAGACGATGCTGCTGAAGTTAAAAACGGTACCGAGTGTGGTATCGGCGTTAAGAACTACAAAGATGTACGCCCCGGTGACAAGATCGAGGTTTATGAAGTGAAGGAAATCGCGCGTAGCCTTTAAGGGCGCGCGTCGTGGGGTATAAGGTCAATTGAAAGAATTTAGTCGCACAGCACGTATTGCGGATTTCCTGAAGCGCGAACTGGGTAGTTTTATCCAGAAAGAGCTTCGGGACCCGCGTCTTGGTATGGTTAGCGTGATTGATGCAGAAGTCAGTCGCGACATGAGTCACGCCAAAATTTACGTCACGGTCATGGGTAAAGATTCGGCCGAAGAGGCCAAGGAATCTTTGGACGTGCTCAATAAGGCTTCGGGTTTTTTACGCAGCCAAGTGGCTAAAATCAATAATGCGCGGACTACCCCGCAGCTGCGTTTTTACTACGATAGCAGTATTAATCGTGGTCAACACATCAGTAAATTGATTCAGGATGCGGTCGCGTCTGACCGCAGCCGCTACCCGGAAGATGACGGGGAATAGTTTTGGCAAAAGCTCGTAAAGGGCGACCGATTAACGGCATCTTGGTGCTGGATAAACCCCCTGGTCGTTCTTCTAATGGTGCGATGGTTGTCGCCCGCGCCATCTACCACGCTACTAAAGCCGGTCACACCGGCGCGCTTGATCCCTTGGCTACCGGTGTATTGCCGGTGTGCTTTGGCGAGGCGACCAAATTTTCTCAGTACTTACTGGAAGCGGATAAAGAATACCGCAGCACCTTTGTATTTGGTCAGCAGACTGATACCGGTGATTCCCAAGGTGAGATACTTGCTGAGCAAGACGCTTCAAATATAACTGCGGCACAGCTTGAGGCTCAGATCGATACCTTGCGCGGTGATATTCTACAGGTGCCGCCAATGTACTCTGCGCTCAAGCGCGATGGTAAGCCCTTGTATGCCTTGGCGCGCAAGGGGATTACTGTCGAGCGTGAAGCGCGACCCGTGACAATTCGGGAATTTGAGCTAGAGTCATTTACTGCGGGGCCTTTGGCGGAAGCGGTGGTGCGGGTGGTGTGCACTAAAGGCACCTATATACGCTCGCTGGCGGAGGATTTGGGCGCCGCACTCGGGGTCGGGGCTCACGTAGCGACCCTGCGCCGTTTGCAGGCCGGGCCGTTTTGCGAGGCTCAGGTGGTGACGACTGAAGCCATTCAAGCACTGCGTGATGCTGGGGATTTTGAGGGGCTAGACGCCTTATTGTTACCCATTAGTGATGCGCTTGGGCATATGAATACCCTCACTCTTGGCGATACCGCTGCCTATTATTTGCGCCAGGGGCAGGCGGTTCAGGTGTCTGGTGCGCCTACCGAAGGCATGGTCGTGCTAAGCAGTAATGAGGGCGAATTCATGGGAATTGGTGAAATTTTAGACGATGGGCGAGTTACGCCTCGTCGTTTGCTTTCAACTATGGGATAATGCGCGGCTGATTTTGCGAAGCTGACACAAAAATAGCTCGTGTAATAGGAAAAATGAAGCTTTGAGTTGATTCTGGGCTTCCGAACCTGACTGTAAATATGCGCGGTCAGGCTCGATTGATAAACGCATATTCGTACTTAAGGAATGTAAAAATGGCATTATCTGCTATCGAGAAAGCTGAAGTTGTTAAAGACTACCAAACCGCCGAAGGCGATACTGGTTCACCAGAAGTGCAAGTTGCACTGCTGACCGTTAATATTAACAAGCTACAAGGTCACTTCGAAGGCCACAAAAAAGATCACCACTCACGTCGTGGTTTGATCCGTATGGTTAACCAGCGTCGTAAATTGCTGGATTACCTCAAGCGTAAAAACCAAGAGCGTTACAGCAAGCTGATCAAGCGTTTAGGTCTGCGTCGCTAAGAAGAATAAGTGAGGGGGCCTTAGAGGCCCCCTTATTACTTTTATCATCCTTATTTTGGGAGGAATTACTCCGTGAATCCCGTTACTAAAACATTCCAGTGGGGCGGTCAAACTGTCACTCTGGAAACCGGTCGTATAGCCAGACAGGCTAGCGGTGCGGTACTGGTTACTATCGATCAAACCCAAGTTCTGTGTACTGTGGTTGCAGCAAAATCTGCCAAGCCGGGTCAGGATTTCTTTCCGTTGTCTGTGCACTACCAAGAGCGCACCTACGCCGTGGGTAAAATCCCCGGTGGTTTCTTTAAACGCGAAGCGCGTCCCTCTGAAAAAGAGACGCTGACGTCACGTTTGATCGACCGTCCGATTCGTCCATTGTTTCCCAAGGGTTTCCAGAACGAAGTTCAGGTTATCTGTACGGTAATGTCTGCAGACAAAGTAAACGATCCAGATATCGCAGCGCTGATCGGTACTTCTGCAGCACTGGCTATTTCTGGCGCGCCGTTCGCTGGCCCAGTTGGTGCAGCTCGTGTTGGTTTCACTGCCGAAGACGGTTATATCCTTAACCCGACGTTTGAACAGCTGAAAACCAGCATGCTGGACATGGTTGTTGCTGGTACTCAAGACGCCGTATTGATGGTTGAGTCAGAAGCTAAGCAGCTGACTGAAGATCAAATGCTCGGTGGTGTACTTTACGCTCACCAAGAAATGCAAGCGGTTATCCAAGCCATTAAAGAGCTTGCGGCAGACGCGGGCAAACCTTCTTGGGATTGGCAGCCAGAAGCGGAAAATACTGCTTTACTAGGCGCCGTTGCCGAAGGCTTTAAAGCCGGTTTGGGCGATGCCTACCGCATTACTGATAAAATGTTGCGTTACGCCAAAGTTAGCGAATTGCGCAATGAAGCGATCGCTGCATTAGCAACTGGTGAAAACGCCCAGTACAGCGCCGATGATGTGAAAGGTGTTTTTGCCAAGCTGGAAAAGCAAATTGTTCGTCAGCGTATTCTTAATGGCGAGCCGCGTATTGATGGCCGTGATGGCCGCACTGTACGTCCAATTAATGTTGAAGTTGGCGTATTGGGCAAAGCTCACGGTTCTGCATTGTTTACTCGCGGTGAAACTCAGGCGATTGGTGTGGCAACACTGGGCACGTCTCGCGACGGCCAGTTTGTTGACGCATTGCAGGGCGAGTTTAAAGACCACTTCCTATTGCACTATAACTTCCCTCCCTACTCAGTAGGCGAGTGTGGTCGTATGGGCAGTACTGGTCGTCGTGAAATCGGTCACGGCCGTTTGGCGCGTCGCAGCTTAGAAGCGGTATTGCCGAGCGTTGAAGAATTCCCGTACACCATTCGCGTTGTATCAGAGATTACTGAATCTAACGGTTCAAGCTCCATGGCGTCGGTCTGTGTTGGCAGCTTGTCTTTGATGGATGCCGGTGTTCCGCTGAAGGCGCCTGTTGCTGGTATCGCGATGGGTTTGGTTAAAGAAGGCGAGCGCTTCGCGGTTCTGACCGACATCCTGGGCGACGAAGATCACCTTGGCGACATGGACTTTAAAGTTGCTGGTACCGCCGACGGCGTAACTGCACTGCAGATGGACATCAAGATCGAGGGTATTACCCAGAAGATCATGGAAGTCGCTCTGGAGCAGGCTCAGCAGGCTCGTTTGTTGATTCTTGGTCAAATGAACCAAATCTTGGCTAGCTCGCGCAGCGATGTGTCAGACAACGCGCCAAGCATGCACGTAATGAAAGTCGACTCTGATAAGATCCGTGACATCATCGGTAAAGGCGGCGCCACTATTCGTGCAATGTGCGAAGAGACCGGTGCGCAGATCGATATCGAAGATGACGGTACTGTCCGCGTTTACGGTTCTGATGCTGCCTCACGTGACGATGCAGTTAACCGTATTCTGGCGATCACTGCTGAAGCTGAAGTCGGTGCAATTTACACCGGTAAAGTGGCGCGTATCGTTGATTTTGGTGCCTTTGTTACGATTCTGCCGGGTAAAGACGGTCTGGTGCACATCTCACAGATTTCTGATGAGCGTGTCGAGAACGTTAGCGACTACCTGACCGAAGGCCAAGACGTACAGGTTAAAGTCCTAGACGTTGACGCCCGTGGCCGTATCAAGCTGTCCATTAAAGAAGTTGCAGCGGAAGCGGCAACTGAAGAGCAAGGTGAGCCTGCCGCTGAATAAGCGCTACTTTCTTGCTTGACCCAAACCCCGCACTGCGGGGTTTTTTTTGTCTCGATATTTACGCTACTTGCTATTTGGCGCACTAAATTTGCCGTAGACAGTATGCCCCGCTGTGGTAATCTTCGGGTGCGGTTAAAAATGTATAAAACAACAAAGGGGATTTTGAATGAAAAAATTACTGCTTGTCTCGGCGGTGATGGCTTTTTCTAGCGCTTCGTTCGCGGTTGCACCGGGTGGACCGAATTGTGGTTGGGGAAATATGTTGTTTGCCGGTCAATCTGGCTTGCCTTCGCATTTGGTCGCGTCTTTTGTTAATGCTACTTCGTTTGGTAATAATACAATTGGGATGACCTTGGGCACCAACGGTTGCTCAGCTGACGGCGTCTTGACCTATGGCGGCAAGAAAATGATTAATGTCGGCGCCATCATGGACGAGTTCTCTGAAGACGTTGCCCGTGGCGATGGCGAAGCATTAACGGCTGTTGCTGTGTCACTGGGTATTAGTGCAGAAGATCGCCCGGTATTTAAGGCGGCAATGCACCAGCACTTTGACAGCCTGTTCCCACAGGGTGATGTCAACGCTGATGCGGTGGTAGCGTCCATGTTTCAAATTATGAAAAGTGATCAGCGCTTAGCGAAATACGCTGCCTAAATTTTCTTTTTATCAGTGCGATAACGGTCCCTCGGGGCCGTTTTTTTATACAAGGAATTTTATGACGCGTTTACTCGCTGCAATGATGGGGTTTGTATTCTGCGTTCCCGCCTTCGCCGTAGATGCTGCTCGCCAAGACGTAGACGTAAGCGCGCTGGCACAGAGTAATTCATGGCGAGCTTTGCTGCATATTCCCCGGGGCGAAAATAAACACAGCTATATTGATGACCCCCGGTTTTTTCTTGCTAAAGACGGTCCAAGTAATCGGACTGCCGAACTTGTTGCAACATTAGCTGCTTTTGCGCAGGACCCTGAGTTAACGGCCTGCCGTTTTCCCGCTCGTTACCAATGGCTGCAGCAGCGGGGTGTATTGCCACCAACCTTGTTGGCGCACTGTGACGAGTATCAACAGTGGCGAACGCAAACTGATATAAATCGAGTGGTTTTGGTGCTGGCTGCGAGTTATTTAAACAGCCCCTCGTCAATGTATGGCCATACCTTTTTACGGCTCGACCCGGCGGGTGAGCGCAGCGAGAGCGCTTTTTTATCTTACGCGCTGAATTTTGCAGCGAATATTCCCACTGGCGAAAACGGTTTGTTATATGCGTATCGGGGCATCGTGGGGGGATATCCTGGGCTATTCAGTATGCAGCCTTATTATGAAAAAATTCAGGAGTATAGCCGTCTAGAAAACCGCGATATGTGGGCCTACCCCCTGCGCTTGAGCGGCGAACAAATCGATACTCTGCTGGCGCATACTTGGGAGTTGCGGGAGATTAATTTTGATTATTATTACTTTGACGAAAACTGTTCCTTCCGACTGCTAGAGCTACTGGAAGTGGCACTGCCGGACGTGGATTTGACCTCCCGCTTTACCCGCGCGGCAATGCCCATCGATACCGTGCGGGAGGTTATCGATGCTGGTTTGGCGGAGGAGCCGGAATATCGCGCGTCGAAGCGGGTTGAGCTTGAATTATTGCTGGCGGACTTTAATGGTGAACAGCGGGAGTTAGTAAAGGCATTGGCGAGAAGCGATGATGCCCTCGCAAGTGCAGAATTTGCTCGCTATTCCGGCCGAGAGCGCCAGGCCATGGCGATGACTGCTTACCGCTATTTGCGCTACAGCGATAATCGCGCGCAGCGCAGCAGCGCGGGGGCTGCGCGTAGTCTGGCGCTGCTGCGTGAAGTGCAGGGTCACGACCGGGCCGAGTGGCCACAAGCGCCATCACCGGCCAAGCCGGATCAGGGGCACCCGACATCCTTATTTGCATTGAATGTGGGTTCCCGTGATGACCGTCAGTACAGTACCGCTGAGTGGCGGATTAGTTATCACGATGCTTTAGATTCCGCTGCCGGATATCCCGCGGGTGCAAGCTTAAGCATGGGGCGTGTAGAAGTGCGCTGGCAGGAAGGCCGTGACGCGGGCGATGATAATATTCAATTGCAACGCTTTGACCCTGTGGCGATCCGTTCATTGGCGCCGCGCAATGGCTTTTTTTCGCCGCTGAGTTGGCAAGTCGACGCCGGGCTAGAGCGCTTAGACGACGCGCCTGAACAGAGTTTGGTTAGCCGTATTAGCGGCGGAGCGGGCTATAGTGCCGACGTGTTGGGTGGCGTGGCGTATGTGCTGCCGGGGCTGCGCTTGGAGTATAACGGTGATGCGAAGCGGCATTTACGTCTCGCGCCACACGTCGCGTTGGGACAGTTGTGGCAGGGCGCTGTGCTGGCGACGGAGCTGAGCTTTCGCTACAGTGATTTTGGCGGTGACGGCGAGCGTCGCAGCGTTAGCGTCAGCAGTAATTGGGCCTTGTCGAGCGCGTATGCCCTGCGCGGTTCGGTGGCCTACCGTCATCAACCCTGGGGCGAGTCGACGGGAATAGAGTTGCAATGGCGCTATTATTTTTGAGCTTTAGTCGGGTGGTGGCTGTGGCTTTATGCTGGCGCAAGCCCGTTGTTTTGCTGCTGTTATGCTTTCAGCTTAGTGCTTGTGAAGGCCTGCTGTTTTTCCCGCAGCAGCAATTGTTGCGAACCCCCGCCGATGTTGGCTTGAGCTATAGCGATGTGCAGATCACGGTCGATGACAGCGCTACGCTGCATGGCTGGTGGCTGCCCGCAGTGGGCGAGGCCACGGCAACACTGCTATTTGCCCACGGCAATGCTGAAAATATCAGTACTCATTTGGCCAGTGTGTATTGGCTGCCGGCGCAGGGGGTCAATGTACTGCTCATTGATTACCGTGGTTATGGTGGCTCATTAGGCCGACCAAGTGTCGCGTCGGCGCAAGAGGATATTCTTGCGAGTTTGGTATGGTTACAAGATCAGCCTCCGCTACAAGAAACGCCGATTCTGGTCTTAGGTCAAAGCCTGGGCGCGAGTTTGGCGGGCGTCGTTGTGGCGCGTCATCGCAGCGAATTTGCTAATTTAGCAGGGGTGATTTTAGACGCAGGATTTACTGGTTATAGCGCTATTGCCAAGACCGTGGCAGCCGCTAATTACGTGACGTGGCCTTTTCAATATCCGGTCGCGTGGGCGATGCCCAAGGGCCAGGATTTGATTGCCGAAGTTGCTGAAATTGCGCCGCTGCCGCTGTTGTTGATTCATGGCCGCAGCGATCCCGTTGTGCCATATGCAAATGCGGTGGCGCTATACGCTGCGGCGGCACCGCCGCGCCAGCTGCTCAGTTACGATGGTGGTCATATTGAAACCTTTAACCATCCGCACGCAGGCATGCAAAACCGGGCCACCGTCATGGATTTTATTCGCAAGGCGGTGGCCCAGTGGCGCTAAGGCGAATTTGGCCTTTAGTGCTGATGTCCGCCTTCGCCGTGGGCGTGACGGTGACGAATTTCTTCGTCAGTGGCGTCGCGAATGTCCTTGATTAGCACTTTAAAGCTTAAGGTCTGGCCCGCAAGTGGGTGATTGAGGTCAATATCGACCGCAAATTTGCCAACTTTAACCACGGTCGCTTGGCGCATGCCCTTGTCGGTATTGAAGCTAATCGCTTGGCCGGGCTTCATTTTGCCTTCGTGCTTGAGGTATTTAGCAGGAATACGCTCTTGTTTGTTGGGCTCTACGTGGCCGTAGGCGTCTTCAGGTGCGAGGGTTACCTCAAACTCCTCGCCCACTTTGTGACCCGCCATGGCCGCTTCTAAGCCGCTGATGATATTGTCGGCGCCGTGCATATACAGCGACGGGGTATCGTTAAAATTGTTTTCTAATACCGTGCCCTGACTATCGCGAAGTTCGTAGTGAAACGACACCACTTTATTTTTGCTGATTTCCATCTTGTCTCCTCATCGCGATTGGATATCGCACCGCAATCTTAAGCCGCGTATAGTAATCGTGAAATTCGTCCAGTGGTAGCTTTGCCGGGTTGAATATAATGGAGAAACGCTATGGGCGAGGTCATCTCGTTTAAACGTCGCCCATCGGGGCGCAAGGCAGTGAGCAGCTTATGCCGTGAGGGGCATCATAAATGGCGGGTAGATAAGGCTAAGCAGTTTGATGTAAAGCAGGGTAAGTTAGTGACGGTATACCGGTGTGAGCGCTGCGGTGAACAGAAAATCACCGCACATTGAGGTACTTACTGGATTTCGATTGAGCCACCGTGATTGATTTCATCACTGATTAAGGCGAGCCAGTTTTGCGCTTCATCTAGACCTTCAACCGCTTTGACGACGCAGGCGAGGCCGAGTAAATGCTCGCGGAGTAAAACACGCATTGGTAGGTCGTGTTCCTGGGCTTGCTCTTGTAGGAACAGAAATGCCTGGGCGCTAATGTCGTCGATATGCATCTGCTGCGTATTTTGACGATATTCTGCTAGTCTAACAACTTTTGGGGCGGCCATTTCAGTTCTCCTTTGGTCAACTTGTAATCAAGTATAGGGGGCTGGGCGGATTTAACCCTTCGTAATTACCCGTACGACAGTGAATGTTCACTAGCCCGCATTGCTGCCGTATCGAGGCGTTGTATTAAATTAGGGGCTGAGCACAAGAATGGGTTTACGTCTGTTTGCTGTGATTAGACTCTAGAATCATTGTTTAAGGATTAAATAACACTGTATGTCGGAAACTATCGTGATTGGCGCTGACGGCGTCGAACAAATGCCATTAAAGACCTACACCGAGAAAGCCTACTTGGACTACTCGATGTACGTTATTCTCGATCGCGCCCTGCCAAATATTGCCGATGGCTTAAAGCCAGTGCAGCGGCGGATTGTCTACGCCATGAGCGAGCTGGGGCTCAAAGCCAACGCTAAGTATAAAAAGTCGGCGCGCACCGTCGGTGACGTCATTGGTAAATTCCACCCCCACGGTGACAGCGCGGTCTACGAGGCGATGGTGTTGATGTCCCAGGACTTCTCCTACCGTTACCCGCTTATTGACGGCCAGGGTAACTGGGGTTCCCCCGACGATCCAAAGTCATTCGCGGCAATGCGTTATACCGAGTCTAAACTCACCAAATATGCTGAAGTGCTATTGAGTGAGCTGGGTCAGGGCACGGTTGATTGGGTGCCAAATTTTGACGGCGCGATGGATGAGCCGTCGACCATGCCGGCGCGGGTGCCGAATATACTGCTCAATGGCACCACCGGTATTGCGGTGGGCATGGCCACTGATATTCCGCCCCATAATTTGCGGGAAGTAGTCAGCGCCTGCATACATTTGTTAGATGCGCCCAATGCCTCGGTAGCCGAACTGTGTGAGCATGTTAAAGGCCCTGATTTTCCGACTGATGCTGAAATTATTACACCGCCGGAAGACTTGCGTAAAATGTATGAAACCGGCCGTGGCTCGCTGCGCATGCGCGCGCTGTGGCAGGAAGAGGGTGACGATATCGTTATTACCTCGCTGCCGCATCAGACTTCGGGTTCCAAAGTGCTAGAGCAAATTGCCGCACAGATGCAGGCCAAAAAGCTGCCGATGGTGGTGGATTTGCGCGATGAGTCTGACCATGAGAATCCCACGCGATTAGTGGTTATACCCCGTTCCAATAGGGTTGATGCGCAAGCGGTAATGAATCACTTGTTTGCCACCACCGACCTGGAGCGCAGTTACCGGGTCAATATGAATATGATCGGCCTTGACGGTCGCCCTCAGGTGAAAAGCCTGGATAAAATTCTTAGCGAATGGCTAGAGATTCGAACCAACACTACGCGCCGTCGCCTTGAATTCCGCTTGGACAAAGTGCTTAAGCGCTTACATATTCTCGACGCCTTATTAATTGCCTTTTTGAATATTGACGAGGTTATCGCCATTATTCGCGAAGAGGAGCAGCCCAAGCCCGTATTGATGGCGCGCTTTGATTTGACGGATACTCAGGCTGAAGCGGTTTTAGAATTAAAATTGCGGCAGTTAGCTAAGCTTGAAGAGATGAAAATTCGCGGCGAACAAGAAGAGTTAGCGAAGGAACGCGATTCGCTAGAGCAAACCTTAGGCTCGTCTCGGCGTATGAAAACCCTAGTTCGCAAAGAATTGCTGGCGGTCGCCGAGGAGTTTGGCGACGAGCGCCGCTCACCATTGGTGGTGCGTGCAGAGGCTAAGGCCTTCTTGGAGGAAGATATTGTCTCTGCCGAACCCGTTACCGTGGTTCTGTCGGAAATGGGCTGGATCCGCGCCGGTAAAGGCCATGATATTGATCCAGTGAGTTTGAGTTATAAATCTGGCGACCGCTATAACTTGGTTGCGCGGGGCCGCAGTAATCAGCCGGTGATTATTCTCGACAGTACCGGACGCAGTTATACCGTGGCGGCGCATACCCTGCCGTCGGCGCGGGGCCAGGGTGAGCCGTTAACCGGTCGAATTAATCCGCCTTCCGGAGTGAGCTTTACTGGCATGATGATGGGCGGTGACGAGGGCTATTACTTGCTCGCCTCGGATGCGGGCTATGGTTTTATTGCCAAATTGTCCGAGTTGCAGAGCAAGAATAAGGCGGGCAAAGCAGCGTTAACCTTGCCCAGCGGCGCTAAAGTGCTGCCACCGATTGCCATTGCCGAATTGACCAATAGCTATGTGGTGGCGGTGACGACGGAAGGTCGGATGTTGATTTTTCCTGCCGCAGAATTACCTGTCATGCCGCGTGGCAAGGGCAATAAGATGATTGGGATTCCGTCGGCGCGCCTAGCGAGCCGCGAAGAGTATGTGACGGCAGTGACGATCTTTGGTGAGCGGGACGTGTTGAAGGTGATTTCTGGCAAGCGCCATTTATCCCTTAAGTTTGCTGAACTCGAACACTATGTGGGTGAGCGCGGCCGTCGTGGCCACAAATTGCCCCGCGGTTTCCAAAAAGTAGATGCCTTGGAGACCATCAGCCCTAATTAATTAGGGCTTGTCTGTAGGGTCTTCGTGTTGGCGTAAACTGTCTTGCTTGAAGGATTCAAGGCTCAGCTTTTTTAGCTGAGTCTGCTGACGCTCAAGCAAGTCGTTATACGGCGACTTCATACCTATTACCTGATTACCACGGAAATCGCCCCACGCCTCTATACGCTCGTGTTGCCGGCTGCTTTTATCTAGCCAGGTGCCTTTGCCCTCGGCGGTGGCACCGTGCAGTTGATCGATGGTGGCGCACTCCAGTGATGCACACTCCCAATGGTCGCCCTCGCCAAGAATATGGGCGATACCGGCGCGGCTGCGTAAAATTTTATCGAGCTTTTGAAATAGCTCGGCGCAGCATAGTGCGCGAAATAGCGGGTGATCGGTGTCGGGCACTTCAAAAAAGCGCAGGCTGATGGCATTGTGCCGATGTACCACTATATCGGCGTGGTAGAGTCTTGCAATGGCCTCGCCTCGGGCGTAACTGGTGCGCAGGTGTTCGCGAAAACTGTCGGGGGCCATCTGGGCGTGCAAGGCATCGTAGGCCTGCCAGTGGCAGTGCAGCACATAATAATCTTTAAAGCGATTTTTACCGAGTTTACTCAGGCGTATTTGGGGTTTGTGGATCTCTTCGAGGAGCTTGCCGAGGCTGTCGCTGCCGCGATACAAGCAATCATCATTGCGCAGCGGTTGCGCTAGTCTGGCCCTCGCCAGCTCTAGGATTTCTTCAATGCGGCGCAGCGGTACGGCAACAATGGCGTAGCTAAAGCAGGCAAGCAGTCCGGTTAAAATCAGTAGGGTTTTACCGAGATCGCGAATTTCATCGCCAATTAATTCTCGGCTCAGCGAGAGTTTAACTAAACCTAGGCGGCCATCGGCGGCGACCTGCGCTTCGTAATTGAGGTTTTCTGCGCGCCAGTGGCCTGCTTCTGCGACGGCCTCTTCACGGGCATTCGAAATACTGCCGTAGACGATCAGTGGGCTATTAATATAGTCCTGCAATATGGCTTGTAAACTAACCTTGTCGTTGCGCAGCAGTGCTTGCTGGCTTTGCGAGGCGAGTTGATTGGTCCACTGCTGGCCAATCATGCGGGTGGTTTCCAGCAGTATTTGCTTGCTGGCGGTCATGCTGGTGAGTAATAAGGTTAGGCCAGCGAGCGCGCAAATGAGCGCGGTAATTAATCCGCACTTGGCAGATAAGGGGAGCTTTAGGAGCTGCTTTAGCATTTACTATCATTCCATCCGGAATTAGAAGTTTTATTGGTAATGGGAGTATATCAAGGCTCGCAGCACTTGGGTGGAATCCCGTCAACCGCTACAATACGCCGATTACCGTAGGGGGTGGTGTGAACGAAATCATATTGATCAATATTGCCGGAGATGATCGTCCGGGGGTGACCAGTAGCATTACCGGTATTCTAGCTGACCACGGGGTGAATATCCTCGATATTGGTCAAGCGGTAATACACGATAATTTAGCGCTGGGTTTGTTGGTAGAGGTGCCCGCCAGCGCTGAAGCGGCGAGTATTCTAAAAGATATCCTGTTTCGCACCCATGAAATGCAAATGCAGGTGCGATTCTTACCCGTTAGCCCCGAGAGCTATAATCAATGGGTAACAGGGCAGGGCAAGCAGCGCCACATAGTGACGCTGTTGGCGCGCAAAATCACAGGGCGTCATATTGCCAGTGTCACCGATATTGTGTCGCGTTATGAGCTTAATATTGACCGTATTGACCGTTTGTCTGGTCGGGTACCATTAGAAGGGGTCGCACAGCAGTCTAAAGCCTGTGTTGAGTTGTCGGTGCGGGGCAATTTAGTGGATGCCTCCGACTTCCGTCGGGAGCTACTGCACCTAGCGAGTGAGCTGGATATTGATATTGCCTATCAAGAAGACAATATGTTCCGGCGAACGCGGCGCTTGGTGGCCTTTGATATGGATTCAACCCTGATTGAAGCCGAGGTCATTGACGAGTTAGCAAAAGCGGCGGGTGTTGGCGATCAGGTTGCCGAGATTACCGAGCGGGCTATGCGCGGCGAAATTGATTTTACCGAGAGTTTTAAGGCGCGAGTTGCCCTGCTCAAAGGTTTGGATGAGTCCGTGCTTGAGGGCATTGCCGCCAGCTTAAAAATTACTGAGGGCGCCGAAAAACTCGTGTCTACCCTAAAACAACTAGGCTATAAGACCGCGATATTGTCTGGCGGCTTTAGCTACTTTGGCCAGTATCTCCAGCAAAAGCTCGGTATCGATTATGTGTATGCCAATGAGTTGGTGATTCGGGATGGCAGGGTGACCGGTGAGGTTGAGGGCATTGTTGTTGACGGCCAGCGCAAGGCGGAATTGTTGCGCGACATCGCCCAGCGTGAAGGTTTAAATTTAGAACAGGTTATCGCGGTGGGTGACGGGGCTAACGATTTGCCGATGCTGAGTATTGCCGGATTGGGAATTGCCTTTCGGGCTAAGCCCATCGTTAGAGAAAATGCCAAGCAATCGATTTCGACCCTGGGGCTGGATGGTATTTTGTATTTGCTTGGCATCAGCGACCGCCATACCAACTAATGAGTGTCGCGGCAGGAGTGCCTCCTGCCGCGAGTGTTAGTTGAACGAGGCAAATTCGTAGGTCATGCTCGGCATGGGGTCGTTGACGTAGCTGCCTTGGATGAAGTCCGGCCCCAATTGCCAAAGCATGGCAAGGGTGGCGGCGCTGCCCACATTAGGGATTAATACTCTGCTTTTAAGCACTTTGGCTTGCGCAACAATATCTTTGATTTGTTCATCGCTCGGGGTGTCGGTTTTTCTAAAACCCGGTTTTACCAAATGCGGCTGAATATGCGATAAAAACTTATTGCCTTTTTGGGCGCGGCCGAAGTTGCGAACACTGAGTGCAGAACCCATTTTCTGCAGTTGCTGAGCGAAGTTCAGCGCCGGCTTTAAAGCGTTGGCAATACTCTCTTCATTAAACTGCAAAATCACTGACGACGGCGGTAGGCCCGCAGCTTTAAATGCAACACTTAGCCACGAGCAAAACTCTGGGTCGTGAAAAACATTGCCGCTGAGGTTGATGATGAGTTTTAGGTCTTGGCCGGTCTGGCGTTCTTTGGCCAGTTGTTTGGTCGCCTCAACCACAATCCAGTGGTCGAGTTTGTTGTTGTCGGGTTCTTGTTCTATGACGCGCAATAACTCGCCTGCGGTGACTTCGCCTTCTACCCAGTCTTTGATATCCAATGAGGCTTCGTAGTGGTCGCCGTCGGCGTTGCCGAGATTAATCATAGGCTGGAATAAGAGGGTGAGTCGGCCTTGGTTTAAGGCTTCGCTAGCTAATGAGGTCGCGGCCTCCACAGTGCTGAGCTGTTGACGTTCACGATGACAAATCTCAGCGTTGTTACCACCCGCGAGATAGATTTTTTCGGCGCCGTGGAATAGGGTGTCAAGCAACACGCTCGCCCGGGGTGGGGTCAGGTGATTTATAGGCATAATCGCAATACTGGCGGTGCACTGCAGTGACTTCTTTTTGATTTCAAAGATGTCATTTTCAATGGCTCTGCACAGTTCCAAGCCCATTTCCAAGGCCGCATCGCTGCCCACGTGGTGGCAGATGGCGGCGATCATGTCGTCGGCAACCCGGCCATAGAATTGGGCGGGCATTACTTCGCGAACATGAACGCTGATCGCCTCGAGTATTTTCTCAACATCAAGCAGACTCGAGCTCTGGCGCAGTTTGCTAAAACGGTCGAGGGATAGCAGGATCAAGGACGAGTCACTATTGCGCTCATTCTCAATGAACTCCTGTAATATCTCTTGAAACCGGTACTTATTGCTCATCTGAGTGCTGAGATCTAGACCGTTGAGCTGATTATTGCTGTCGTTATTATTGAGGCTCAGTTGAATGCAGGCTTCACCATCGTAGTTAGCGCTATTGCAGGTAATCAGTGTTTTTATTTCGCGGCCGTCGCTGTGCGCGAAACTAATCTCAAGCTGCTGTTGATCTTTGTTGAGCTGCTGCTTTTTAAGGGCATTCTTAAAGCGGTCCTGGTCTTTGTTGGTGATCAAGTCAACAATGGGAAAGCCTTCTAAATCTTCATTACCCATATGTTCGCAAAAGGGCGCGTTAGCATAAATAATCATGCCGTCGGTGATATAAGCGAGCGGGTCGAGGTGGTCGGCAAGCAATAGTTCATTGCGTCCTTCCGCTTCTTTAAGGTCAATTTCACGCTGCTTTAATTGGCGACGAAGCGCTTGACTCCGCTGTTCACGGAGCGCGGCGCCCACGAGCTGGGGGATGTCATATTTACTGATAATGTCTGTGATTGCCGGATCTGGCGGATTTAACGGGTCCCCTTCGCCCATAAAAATCAGGGAAATATCGACCTGGTGTTTGCGCAAAATGTGGCCGCAGCGTTGCACGTCAAGTTGCGCGCGCTCGGCATCAAAGATAAGTACATCCCATTGCTTTTCGACAATGACTTCGGCGAGTTTTTCGCCGGTTTCAATGCCCTGGGTATGGGCGACTCGGCCAGCACGCCGGCAGCAGGCAATGATTTGTTCGGCGTCATTGTCCGCTAGGCAAAACAGCAGGATATTGATAGCGGTGTCGTTACTCATAATGACTCATTACGTGGTGATGCCTGGATCGCTGCGGGCTTACAATATATCCCAGAGCTGATTGAAATCTCCTTTATTTCCTGGCTCGGCGTCCGGTGCCTCCGCCTTAAAGGCGGCGCGAGAAATGTCTTGAAAGGTGAAGAGCTTGAAGGCATTGGAGTTTTCGATCTTTTTATCGAGCTTTACCCGCATTGCGTGGCCGGGGCGCAGTAGTTCGACGGTTTGGCCTTCGGCGAAGCCCGTGACGCTAGACAATAGCAGTAAAGGGCCTTTGGCGAGCTGACCGCCGGGCAGTAGCATGGCGCGCTGAAAGTCTTGAACTGGCAGACCTGAATGAATCAGCCTGACGCTGTAGGGGGTGGCTGCGGAGGCAATGGTTTCAATGCCAATTTGATGAATATCGTCGCTGCGCAGCCAGCGCACCACTGCAATCTGCCAGCCCTCGTGATCGTTGACTTTTATGCCGAGTAACTCGCCCGTACGAATGCGCGCTTGCGCCGATTCTGGCCACTCAAGCCGGTAGCCCGCGCTACTGGTGTCAAGAATGCGAGTACGTAAGTATTGATGCTGGGTGTCGGGTGTTGGGCTATTGGGGTTGTTCGACGGTAAGCTATAGCTGATATTCTCGACGTGGCTAGGCATTTGATCATATTCAATGTCGAGGTGTTCTGTTGTATTGCTGTCTACGTCACGGGTGTCTAGGCCGGCGCTGCCCCAGGCGTCTTTAGCTTTGCCTTCGTCTTTAAAATAGGGGTCGGGGCGGGACTCCGCTTGATTGCGATCTATTTTAAACTGTTCGAAATCAACTTGATTAGCTACAAAAAAGTGGGTGGCGTTCATGCCCAGGGTGATAAGCACCGGCTCATTGCAAGGGACCCGCTCTGCTGCGCGTGATGTTGCTGAACTCCACGCGATTGCCAAGTGATCGATGATCGTTTTGGGTAGGGTGGCGGGTGCGCTAGGTTTGCGAGCGGGCGCACTGTCTGACATGGCGCCACCCTGGCTTAAAATAGCTTTGGTGTCTATGCCTAGCCAGCCAGGTGCTGGTGCCCGTTGAATTAACTCGCGGTATACGGGCTGGCCGTCTTCTTTGGGGTTTAAAAGAAGTACGCAGCTTTCAAGGCGATCAGCGCGCAATTCGATAAACGCTGTCCAGTAGCTCAGCTCTTTGAATATTTCTTCTATATGGCGCTGGGGGAGTTGGTGAGTGCGGCTGCAAGCGAGCATTAATGAGCGCAGATACGCTTGCACTACTACACCATCGCCGTGAGTGGCGTCGCTGACCTTAATCTTGCTCAGTTTCATGCTCAGCGCGCATTGGTAGATGGTGTGCAATGTTTGCCAAAAGCCATTTTGGCTGGCGCGGTAGAGCTGGTGACTGCGCAGTAATATACAGCTGTACTCCGTCAATGCGCGGTGCAGGCAGATTGCCATGGCTTCTTTGGGTTTTAGCAAGCGACTTTCTGCCTCAAAACCCTGAAATGCCTGACAATAGGCGGTAGCTAGCTGGGTGTTTAAGGTGTCTGCAAGCAGCACAATTTTTTCAGTTTTTTCCGGTAGAATTATCGGTTTGTTCAAGTAGTGCTGGGATAACCCCTTGGTGACGTAATGCACCTGTGGACGAATTTTTTCAAGAATTTCTAGGCGGTCTTTGGCTTTGCAGGCGACGTGACTGAGCTCCGACAACGCTTGGAATAGCTGACGGGTTGACTCGCCAAGGTTAGCGAGGGGCAAACTACTTAACCATGAGTTAACTGCGCCAGCATTTAATGCGAACTGGCTGTGGCTATCGCGATTAAATTTGGGTAAGACTAAGGCTAAGCTTGAGCTACTTTTCATCATGTCCCGTTAATTTCCGCAGTCTCAAAGCACAAATATTAAGTATGTGCATTAAGTCTATGTTTTTACGCGTTAATTCATAATAGCGCAAGTGGTCGTTTACTGCTCGCGTGAGGATCTTCCCTCACTAAGCGCGGTACTAAGTAACCTGGCAAGCTGGCCAGCACCTCTCGCATTAGTGTCTGGGCGGTGGATTCAGGTACATCAAAATGACTCGCGCCGCGGACTTTATCTAGTACATGTAAATAATAGGGCATAACCCCTGTCTCAAACAGCCGACGGCTTAACTTAATTAATATTTCGGCACGATCATTGATACCTTTAAGTAAAACGGTTTGATTTAACAAGTGAATATTGGCATCACGTAGTGATTTGAGGGCGTCTGCGCTGGCGTCATCCAATTCATTGGTGTGGTTGCAGTGGATGACCATTACCGTATGCAGGCGGTGCTTGGTGAGTACCTTGATTAAATCTGGGGTAATGCGCGCGGGTAATACCAGCGGCAGGCGGGTGTGAATACGCAGTGTTTCAACATGGGGAATATTGGCAATGCGGCTAATGAGCTTGTCTAAATAGTCGTCGCTGGTGGCCAGCGGATCGCCGCCGCTGAGGATAACTTCATGGATTTCGGGATGCTCGGCAATATAATCCAGGGCCTGTTGCCAGTCTTTTTGGCTGGGATTGTTGTCGCTGTAGGGGAAGTTGCGCCGAAAGCAGTAGCGGCAGTGCACTGCGCAGGCGGAGCTGGTGATGAGTAATACTCTACCACGGTATTTATGAATTAAGCCTGGCGCTGGATTGGCGTCGAGCTCCGCTAGCGGGTCGTCAATAAAGTTGGGCTGCGGCTCGGTTTCTTGTGCTTGTGGTAAAATTTGTAACAGTAGGGGGTCGCTCCAGTTGCCGGGTTGCATCTTGGCGACAAAGGCTTCGGTTACCCGCAAAGGGAATTGTTTGAGCGCGCCAATCAGTTCTGGGCGAGCGGCAATGTCTAAACCCAGACGCTTAAAAAGCTGTTCTGGGTCGCGGATCATCTGCTGCATTTGCTGTTGCCAGCTTTGAGTCTGCCAAATTGTGGTGATAAGAGGTATCATTGTTGCCTTTTTAATCTACGGTTTACGACCTAGCCGCTGAGGAGAACCATGGCCAATTATTCTACTAACGAATTTCGCAACGGGCTTAAAGTTATGCTCGATGGCGAGCCCTGTTCAATTCTGGAAAATGAATTTGTTAAACCCGGTAAAGGTCAGGCCTTTAACCGTGTGCGTCTGCGCAATCTTAACTCTGGCCGAGTATGGGAACGCACGTTTAAATCCGGCGAGTCACTGGAAGGTGCCGATGTTGTTGATCAGAGTATGGAATACCTTTACAACGACGGCGAATTTTACCACTTTATGGATCCAGAATCCTTTGAGCAGGTGCAAGCAGACACAAAAGCCGTGGGTGACGCGTCGCTGTGGCTGAAAGAGCAGGATGTCTGTACGGTGACGCTGTACAACGGCGCGCCTTTGTCAGTTACGCCGCCAAATTTTGTCGAATTACCCATCGTAGAAACTGACCCCGGTGTTAAAGGTGATACCGCGCAAGGCGGAACCAAACCTGCTCACCTCAGTACGGGTGCGGTGGTGAAAGTGCCTTTATTTATTAGCGAAGGCGAAGTAATCAAGGTAGATACCCGCACGGGCGAATACCAGAACCGAGTTAAGACTTAAGTGAGCGAGTGGCGGCCCTCTGCCGATATTACGGCCTTGGGCCGTCGCGCACAGCTCCTTAGTGAGATCCGCCAGTTTTTTGCGGCGCGGGGGGTGCTGGAAGTAGACACCCCGCTGCTTGCCTCTGCACCCGTTACTGATCCCAATATTGAAGCCATTACTGCCCAGTCGCCTAGCGGCGAGGGGCAAATGTACCTGCAAACCTCACCTGAATTTGCCATGAAGCGCTTATTGGCTGCGGGTAGCGGGCCGATTTATCAAATTTGCAAAGCCTTTCGCCGGGGTGAGCGCGGGCGTCGTCATAATCCTGAGTTCACCATGTTGGAGTGGTATCGCCCAGGTATGAGTCTCGATGCCTTGATAGATGAGGCGGTGGCGGTCATTACTCTGGCGAGCGGCAGCGCAGATGTGGCACTGCTGACTTACCAAAAGGTATTTGAACTACATTGTCATCTCAATCCGCATACTGCGAGCTTAGCGGAATTAAAGGTCTGTGCGAGGCGGCACCTCGACCTGGGCTTTGACAGCGATGATCGCGATCTGTGGTTACAGCTGTTGATGTCGTCGGTGGTCGAGCCAGCGCTAGACCCCGCGCAAATCAGTATTGTTTATGATTTTCCTGAGACGCAGGCTGCCTTGGCAAAAATTGCGGTAAATGGCGACGGCCATCCAGTGGCTCGTCGCTTCGAAGCGTTTTTCGCGGGCATGGAATTGGCTAATGGTTATGATGAATTGCGTGATGCGAATGAACTGGTGCGTAGGATTGGCGATGATCATCGCCGCCGCGGCCTTAGCGGCCAAGATTTACCTCCGATAGACCGCTATTTGTTAAAGGCCATGCCATGTCTGCCAGAATGCACTGGTGTCGCGATTGGCTTTGATCGGCTGGTGATGATTGCGTGTAAAGCCAAGCGGATAGACCAGGTTATTGCCTTTCCGCTTGAGCGGGTGTGAGTGCGTCTGGCGTCGGACGTCAGGCGTCTGACGAGAGTGTTCCCAAAACTTCACCTAAGCGGGTTGGAGTCGTTGCCACAAATTTCTCCGCCCACTGCACTTGGTCTTTGCCAAACAGCACTATTGCGGTAGAGCCAAGTTTGAAACGTCCCATTTCCTCGCCTTTATCTAAAAAGATTTCTCTGGCGCCTTTGCGGTAGTCTGTTGTTTTGATGCCGCTAGGTGGCGGCGCTATTTGGCCGTCCCAGACGGTTTCAATGCCCGCCACGATCAGCGCGCCGACGAGAATAACCGCCATCGGGCCAGCCTCGGTCTCAAATAAACACACTGCGCGTTCATTGCGGGCGAATAAGCCCTGCACGTTTTCGGCGGTGGTGGTGTTCACAGAAAACAGTGCGCCGGGAATATAGGTCATTGACTGCAGCGTACCCGCCAGCGGCATGTGCACGCGGTGATAGTCGCGGGGCGACAAATACACGGTGGCAAAGCTGCCGCCAGCGAATAGCGCCGCCGCTTCGCGATTACCGCCTAGTAATTGCAGTAAGCTGTAATCTTGGCCCTTGGCCTGAAAAATGCGCCCGTCAATAATTTGCCCCAGTTGGCTGATGGCGCCGTCTGCGGGACAGGCAATGTCCTGCGCGCCTGGGGCAATCGGCCGCGCGCCGTCTTTTAGCGCGCGGGTGAAAAACGCATTGAAGTTCTGATAATTGCGATAATCTGGGTCCGCCGCCTCGTTCATGTCAACGTTGTATTGGGCAATGAACCGGCTAATCAGTAGGTCTTTCAGCCAGGGAATTTGGGTTTCCGCTAATTTACCAACAAGCCTTGATAGCAGGTGCTGGGGCAGCAGGTATTGCAAAATTATAAACGCGATGTTCACAAAATAGTCCTTTTAACATGGGTTCAAGGTTGCTGGGCGCTACCTTGGGGTTGGGCGCCAACTTCTACCGGGGTGTCATCGCGATTTCCCCACTCGCCCCACGAGCCGTGATAACCCTTGATATGCGGGTAACCGAGGATTTTCATTAATAAGTAAGTGAGGCCGGAGCGGTGGTGGGTCTGGCAGTGAGTAATAATGGTTTTGTCACTGCTCAGGCCGAGTTGATCTAAGCGCAGTTGCAGAGTGCTTAGGTCCTTCAGGCGCATATCGTTCTCTTTGTCGATGAGTTCTAGCCAGTCTAAATTGACGGCGCCGGGAATGTGGCCGCCGCGCTGCGCAAGGACTTTCTCGCCGCGATACTCTTCAGGTGAACGGGCGTCCCAAATTGCCAGCTGGCTGTTGTCGAGTAGGCTGATAAAGTCTTCGATCTCGGCAATAGGGGTGCTGTCAATGCTGATAACGATTTCACTTGGTGGTGGCAGATTAGCCACTTCCTCGCTGGGGTGACCACCATTTAGCCAGGCCTGCAGGCCGCCATTTAAATAGGAGTAGTTGTGGTGGCCAATAACATCCAGCGTCCAGATTAAACGCCCAGCCCAGCCACCACCTTCATCGTCATAAACAATTACGTGTTTCTCTGGGCTTAGGCCAACGCGAGAAAAGAGTGTTTGTAATTGCGCTGTCGAGGGCAGTTTGCCCACGGCGGGCTTGATACCGCACTGGAGTTCGGCGGGAGCAATGTGAACCGCACCGGGCACATGGTGTTTTGCGTAATTGTCGGCGCTGCTGGTATCTAAGATAAGCAGTTTGGGCTCGTGGAGTGCGTCCGCGAGTTGGGTCGCTTCAATAAGTAATGGCCAGTCTTTCATAATAGATAATGTGTTCGCTGATTTTTAATGAATTGTAGCAGTAGCGGCCGAGGTGATGCGATGTAAATAGGCGTTTTACTGCGGGCGTCATGGTGCCATAAAATGTATCGCTGTAAAATTGAGACAGTAATTATTGGATATTACTCACTGCGTTAAATTGCGCGGCAAATTATTCTGCGGTGAGGCTAGCAATAATTTGTCGATAACTGGCCATGCGCTCGGGCCGAATTTTATCCTCGGCCTCGGCGGCGAGCAGGGCGCAGCGCGGTTCGTGTTCGTGCTTGCAGTCCCGAAAGCGGCACAGACCGAGAAATGGCCGGAATTCGATGAAGCCAGCCAATACCTTTTCGCGATCCATATTCCACAGCGCAAACTCCCTGATACCCGGCGAATCGATAAGGCTGCCGCCGTCAGGGAAATGGTAAAGCCGAGCGGTCGTGGTGGTGTGTCGGCCCTTGGCGGTGGCTTCAGACAATGCGCCGATACGGGAGTCGGTACCGGGTAGCAGGCTGTTAACTAGGGATGATTTACCCACCCCAGATTGACCAACAAACACGCTGATGTGCTCGCGTAGGGTAGCTTTTAGCTCGTCGAGCCCGTGCTCAGACTCTGTTGACGCCCGTGTGACGGGATAGCCAATCTCTTCGTACCTAGCGAGCATAGAATTTAGGTAGTCGCTGTTCTCTTCATTAACTAGGTCAGTTTTATTAAGCAGTAAAATTGGGCGAATACCGATGGCCTCAGAGGCCACTAAGTAGCGGTCAATGAGGTTGGCGTGGGCGCGGGGTTCAGGGGCGATAACGATCACAATGTGGTCGATATTGGCCGCCACCGGCTTGAGTTTGCCATGGTTGTCGGGGCGCTGCAGTAGGCTGCGGCGCTCGTTGCAGGCGACGACGACACCCGTGGGCTTGCCTTCGTGCCAGGTAACGCGGTCACCGGTCACCAGGCCTTCGACCTGAGCGCGCACATGGCAGCGCTGGCGCTGCCCTTCATCGCCCTCGACCTCGACCTGCTGACCAAAGTGGCTGACAATAAGGCCGCTCTGCTCTGGGCCGAGCTCACCCTCGTTTAGTGCTTGGTCAGCGCGGCTGTCGCGTTTACTCGCGCGCTCGGTGCGTTCTGCCTGAACTTTTTCTATCCGCCAGCGTTGCTGGCGGCTGAGTTTTCGCTTGGTCATAGACACGTCATTCGCCGGAGAAGCGCCATCTTAACCCATGAGCTGGTATAATCGACACTGCGGTGAGTCCGACGCCGTGTAATTTGACAGTAATTCCGGTTTGTTACAGCGTAAACCACTGACTCCGCGCGGTTTCTACCGTGTTTTTGTTTCCCGTTTTTATATACCGCAAAGGCATCCGCATGGCTAAAGCACAAAATCTTATTTGGATTGACCTGGAAATGACGGGTTTAGATACCCTCAATGATCACATCATTGAAATTGCGACGGTGGTGACCGACAGCGACCTCAATGTGTTGGCCGAGGGGCCGGTGTTGGCAATTCATCAGCCGGACGAGGTGCTCGCGGCGATGGACGAGTGGAATACGCGTCAGCACGGCGAGTCGGGCTTGGTTAAACGAGTGCAAGACACCTGCATTACTGCGCTAGAGGCCGAACGTTTAACCCTCGCCTTTCTCGATAAGCACGTTGAGAAGGGTGCTTCGCCAATGTGTGGCAATAGTATCTGTCAGGATCGGCGCTTTATGGCCAGAGAAATGCCCGAGCTAGAAGCGTTTTTTCACTACCGCAACCTCGACGTTAGCAGTGTAAAAGAGTTGGCGCGGCGCTGGCGCCCAGAGTTAATGAAGGGTTTAAAGAAATCTGGCGCTCATTTGGCGCTTGATGATATCCGTGATTCGATTGCTGAGCTTCAATATTACCGCGAGCATTTTATCCGGCTGTCCTAGGCCGACCATTCCTTTGATGGCTATTCCATAGGTATAAACCCATATTGTTATCACTGACAACATGGGTTTTGCTGCTTATTGTTTTTACCGCTGTGTTGATAGCTTAATTTCGCCTGCGCTAGCAGTCGCGAATTTATCAACTAAGCTGTAGATAATAATAAGGGGATACCATTATGAAAAAGTTGACCGCACTCTGCGCAGCAAGCCTGCTGTGTTGTACCCAAGTTTCAGCTCAGGCCCAGCAACCCTACTTTGACCAATTACTTATTTTTGGCGACAGCTTACTGGATTCCGGTAATTTCGGCTTTCGTTTTACTAACCGCGTCGGCGATGGAAACGGTAATTTTTCGACGGGTGCTTACGCCGAAATTGCACCGCAGCACTTAGGTAAGGCGCTGGGCTTGGCAACAAACCCTGCGGTTAGCGGCGGCGGTACTAATTATGCGGTTGGTGGCTATCAAACATCCGATATTGTTAAATCTATCAACGGTACGGGCTTGTTTTTGCCGAGAGAGGATCAGGCAGGAACGAAGGTAAGAGATTCTTACTTAACCGAGTTTGGTAGTGTAAATCCAAAAGCGCTAATTTTAATCGACGGTGGCGGCAACAATTTTTTAGGCGCGGCAGCAAATAATGTCCCGGTCACTGAAGGTATGGTTAGAGGGTGGGCGTCTGAATTAGTAGGTGGGATTTCTGCGCTTAGCGCAGCGGGTGGTCGCTATATTATGCTGAGTAATTTGCCTGACCTGGGTAAAACGGCGGCAGTGCAGGCGCAAAATATCGGCTCGCCTGGCGCTGCGGCCGCTGCCTCGGCGGGGTCGGCAGGCTTTAATCAAGCCGTGCAGGCATACGCGAATTTAAGTAGTGCCAATATCATCCCGGTCGATCTCGCGGGCTTGATTAACTATGTATCTAATAATGCTGAGGCCTATGGTTTTGCTAATGGTGATCAAGGTGGTTTTGACCAGCGTTATATGTGTTTCGACGCCGTTAATAGTGATTGTATCGAGCACCCGGTTTATGGCAAAAGTCAGGCGACCACTGCTGATCCCAGTAAGCTAATGTTTAATGATGGAGTGCACCCAACAGCTAGGGTTGGCGCCATTGCCGGCGATTATATGATTGATGTGATCGTGGCGCCTCAGGTTGTTGGTCAGGTGCCTAGCTTGGGCTTAGGCATTGCCCGGACACAGCAGCAGAGCCTAGCGCAAGTGATGCGCGAGAACCGTTGGTTGGTAGACGCTGACCGCCTGTTTATAAGTGCGAGCGGTGCCAGTGCCGACGAGCCAACCGGCGGCGATCAAGAGTCTAAACACTTAACTTTAGGCCTAAGTCGCGCCGTAGCGCCGGGCTTAAGCTTGGGCGCGGCAAT